>ENA-UEQO01001610-UEQO01001610.1-human-gut-metagenome-genome-assembly--contig:-NODE-1610-length-22712-cov-5.271615_pt1 | contig 22712 bp, 15 predicted proteins | sample MGYA00242938_ERZ507940 | MGnify/ENA primary metagenome ERZ507940 (study PRJEB26167, sample SAMN06115517) | human gut metagenome | host: Homo sapiens | place: China:Chongqing | collected 2014-12-03... | reverse complement strand
AAAAAGAGAATAAAATTTATATTTCAAATTTTATTCTCTTTTCTTGTGGAGCAGCAGGGTTTCGAACCCTGGTCCAAACACGGAATTAATATGCTTTCTACATGCTTAGCCGCTTATTGGTTTTCGACGATAGTCCGGAAAGTGGCACCCAAGTTATCGCTTATCTCCTGAATTTTCACCTTTTGCCCGGAGAAGGCTGAGGCTAACCCTATATTGACTGCACCCCGTATGCTGGCCGGAATAAGGTGGGAACCACCAGCGGGATGTCTCGTCGCCACTCCTTGAGCAGCGATTAAGCCAGTAATCTTCTAAAGATTAGGCAGCAAGAGCGTAATTTTCTTCGCCAATTATAGTTTTGCGTCCGGGATTTACGGGCCGGCTTCACTACGCCCGACATGCTTACATACCCATTCTTCGCGCTGTCAAATCCATGTCTGCCCCTTCGGTATGTTTTGCAAAGATACGAATAAATTGAATATTTTTTACGACAAAAGAAAAATTTAATAGCCGGTGAGTTGTCCGGAGCTATTTTATCTGTGAGAGTTTTGTGAAAATATGTGTTTTTCCTGAAATTATACTTGGGTTTTTGGAAAATGCTATTTACATTTGGAATGTTTATAAGAGAATTCGGGTTAAAATGGCGTTGGTATGAGAATTTTATATGGATTGATCGGTTTGTTTTATTTCTTATCGGTATTGCCGGTCTGTGGTGAAAATACGGTGACGGTTAAGAATAAAGGAGTAGTTATCGACGAAGGAGCTGTGCAGCTTATAATTACTTGTCTTGACAAGCATATCGTGCATATTCAGGCCTGCCCGAAATCTGTGCCTGAGGTAAGGGAGTCGCTTGTGGTGGACGATTCTTGTTTTCGGTTCGATGATTTCCGGGTAAGCCGGAATAAAACGAAAGTCCTTGTGAGGACTTCCCGGCTGACCGTGGAGTATGACAAGGTTTTAAAACGGATCACTTTTATCGATCGCGGTACGGGTGAGGTGATATTGGCAGAAAATTCCCGGGATATTGTTGCGGGGCAGGAGGCGGGTGAGAACATTCACCGGGTGATTCAACGTTTTGCATTAGCCCCGGAAGAGGCTGTGTATGGCTTGGGACAGTTTCAGGACGGTGAATTTAACTATCGTGGAAAGGTGGTAAATCTTGTGCATGCCAATCGTGAGATTGCCAATCCCGTTCTTTTATCTACCCGGAATTATGTTCTTTATTGGGATAATTATTCAAAAACGATTTTTTCGGAAAAACACGGGATTGCTTCGTTCGATTCGGAGATCGGGGACGGAGTGAATTATTATTTCATATACGGTAAGGACATGAGCGATGCGGTGGCGGAATTTCGGTATCTGACAGGCGAAGTTCCTATGCAGCCGAAATCGGCTTTCGGGTTTTGGATGTCGAAAGAACGCTATAAATCGTTTGACGAATTGACCGGGGTGGTTGCCGAATATAGAAAAAGGCATATACCTTTGGATAATATTGTGCAGGATTGGCAGTATTGGGGAGAGGATATGGGGTTGTGGAACAGTATGAATTTCGATACGGTAAGATTTGCCCGTCCCAAGGAAGTGATAGACCGTTTACACCGGGAATATCATGTAAAACTGACCGTGTCCGTATGGCCAGGAGTCGGTAAAAAGACTGCCATCTATCAGGCAATGGATTCCGCCGGGGTTTTATTCGATGTGCCTACCTGGGCAGGATATAAAGTGGTCGATATTTACGATTCTGAAGCTCAAAAAATATTTTGGAATTATTTGAAAGACGGGCTTTATTCCAAGGGAGTGGATTCATGGTGGATGGATGCAACCGAGCCTTCGTTCAGGGATGGATTGTACCGAAGCAAGCAGGAGTATTGGGCGAAATCGGCGGGGATGACCGCTATCGGACCGTTTAGCCGTTACCTGAATACCTATTCGCTGGTGCTGTCCCGGATGATGTACGACCGTTTGAGGCAGCAAAGCGATAAGCGGGTATCTATCCTGACCCGTTCGGCTTTTGCCGGACAGCAGAGGTATGGAACTTCTACCTGGTCGGGAGATATTTATGCTTCGTGGGATGTGTTTGCCAAACAGATTCCGGCGGGTTTAAATTTGTGTATGACCGGATTTCCTTATTGGACAACCGATATCGGTGGTTTCCGGGTGATCAGTCAGGAAAAAGGAGGAAAGCAGGGGGCAGGAGAGATCGGAGATTTTAGAGGTGATGAAGGGAATCCCGACGGAGGCGGATATAAGAAAGGATTGAGGGATTCCGCTTATCTGGAGTTATACACACGCTGGTTTCAGTTCGGAGCCTTTTGTCCGATGTTCCGGGCTCATGGAACGGAAGTGCCGCGTGAAATATGGCATTTCGGAGAGCCGGGAAGTTTGTATTACGATGCACAGTTGCAAATGATCGATTTGAGATATAGTTTATTGTCGTATATTTATTCCGATGCCTGGCAGGTGACTTCTTCCGGAGAGACGATGATGCGTCCGCTGGTAATGGATTTTACAGATGATGAACGTACGTTTGGAGAAGCCGGGAGTTATATGTTTGGGAAATCCTTACTGGTACATCCCGTAACCCGTCCTATGTTCTACGACCGGGAAGGCAAAATTAAAAATCCTGATGTTTCCGTTCCGGTTTATTTACCCCGGCATGAGGGAAAATATTGGTTTGATTTCCATTCGGATAAATATTATCCGGCAGGAGATACGGTGTATTATAAGGCTTTGCTGAATGTGATCCCCGTATTTGTGAAGGCCGGGGCGATTGTTCCGCGCGATAAGCCTGCTCCTTATGCCGGTGCAACGGATAACCGTGAAATGGAAATTGTGGTTTATACCGGGAATGACGCCCGCTTTACTCTTTACGAAGACGACAATGAAACGTATGAGTATGAGAAGGGAATATACAGGGCTGTGGATATGTATTGGAATGAAAAGCAAAAGGCCCTGACTTTTGCAGATGCCAAAGGAGTGTTTAAACCTGCATTTGACCGACAGACTTTCACGATCAAGGTTATTTCTCCCGGTAAAGAGGGAAAGGTTGAAATGATCTCCCGAAAAATAGATTATTCCGGGAAGGAATTGAAGGTTAAGTTTTAGGGTTTGGGTTTTATAGCATGAAGTAATCGATATATAAGAACAGGCTATATCTCCATTGATATAGCCTGTTCTTGTTTATGGTTTTAGAATAATGTCGAACTGATCGTAAGAAGCGGTTCTCCAGGCATGTTGAGCCGTGGTAGGCGACAGGGCGAACAGGGGCGAGAATGTTTTTACCTGAATTGTTTTGCCATCGGGCATAAATTCCAATATTCTCAACCAGCCGTCTCCACCGTTACCGAACCATTGTCTGTCTGCGGTTTGCGCGTTAAACATCATTTGGGCTACGTTTTTCCCTGCAATGTTCTTGTCTTCCCGATAGCTTACCGTGCCTTCCAGGTCGGTGATTTCGCAGGCATGTCCGCAGAGCAGTAGCCGGATGTTGGGGGTGGGATAGATCAGTTTTTCCCAAATCGCTTTTCCATAATTCGCGGGACTGATTTTATAATTTTCTTTTTCAAAGATGCTGCCGTCGATTTCCATGTACGAGTGAGTAAGGACGATGACTTTGTGGTTTTTGTATTTGGAGGAGGAAGCCAGCCGTTTCGCCCAGTCCAATATTTCGTCGCGCGGGGCAAATTCAAGGGAGAGTACTAAGATTTTTCCCCAGGTATCTGTTGTAAATTCATAAGCGGCATTCTCGAGGGTAGGAATACCGAAAGCATTTTTGGCTACGGCCACTAAGCTGTTTTTCCAGCATGGATTTTTCTCTGCCGGAAAGTATTTAGGGAAATTGCACAGGCGGTTTTCTGCTTTTTCATAGCCATAGTCGTGGTTGCCCGTACAGATAATATAAGGAATCCGGTGGTCGAGGCAATCGAAGGCACGGGCGGCGGCTTCCCATTGCTGGGTGCTGGTCTGGTCGCCGTTCACATTATCGGGAACAGGCCATTCGTTTTGTTCTACCAGATCGCCTGTACAAAGAACGGCTTTTACAGACAGTTTGTCCAGATTATTGGCCGTCCAGCGTGTCATAATTTCGAATATGGGCTGATTGGCTGCAAATTTGGTGTATGATTGGGGATCGGGGAGGAGAATCATGGAAAATGATTTTTCGTTTTCTAATTTGGCATTTACCGGGTAGATCTGTGCCTGCAGGATACCCGAAAGGCAAAGTAAAATAGATAAGGTAATTCCTTTCATGAGCTTGGGTTTAATAGATGTGATTAGGCTGAATTGTATTTTTATGTTATCAAAAGTACAATGAAATATTGTATTTTACAAATTAGTCCGGAGAGGAGATAGAGAAGTTTTCTGTATTTTCCGGTTGCTGCCAGAAAGAGAATATGCCGAATGCCGGGAAGCCGGAAAGGTTGAGGCAGGTCGGGCGGAGTGATCGGACATAAAATAATAAGGCTGGTTTATCCGGCGGAAAGCCGTATCTTTGTTCCGGATTGCCGGAATGGGATTTGTCCGGTGGAAAAAATTCAAAGAGCCATGGAAACACATTGGATCAATATACACACCCATCGTCCGGGAACAGGAATCAATATTGTCGATCCTTGTTTAGGTGAAGTGGAGCGGGGGACGGAGGGGATCGTTTATTTTTCGGCCGGTATTCACCCGATGTATATCGGAAAAGGAACGGAACAAAGGTTGGCAGAGATCGCGCGGGCAGCGGCAGCGGGGGAAATCGTTGCTGTCGGTGAAGCGGGATTGGATAGAAATTCTCCCACGCCGATGAACGAGCAACTGATGTGGTTTGAACGGCAGGCAGAGATTGCCGGGCGTTATAGTCTGCCTTTGATTATACACGGTGTCCGGGCCGTTCCGGAATTGATCGCCGCGTATAACAGATGTCGGTCATGTAAAAATTGGATTATGCACGGTTTTAATAACAGGCGGGAAATTTTACAAGACCTGCTGCGGCATGGTTTTTATATTTCCGCCGGGCGGCAAGTGATGAATGAAGAATCGCATGTTTATCGGTTGTTACCTGAAATCCCTGCCGACCGCTTGTTTATCGAGACAGACAACTCGGATTACACGATAGAAGATGTTTACCGAAAAGTGGCTGAAAGGAGAGGACTCCCTGTGGAAGAATTACAGCGGATTGTTCAAACGAATTTCGAAGAAGTATTTGCGTTTGAGCTTTAATATTTATTTTTGCACCCCGTTCGGCTATGGGCTAAAATATTGCCGGTGGCTGATGTCGGTTAATTTATACGTTATTTATAATAGTTATGAGCGAATGGCTGAGTAGGACGGAGTTACTCTTAGGACAGGAAAAGTTGGATAAATTGAAGCGGTCTCATGTTTTGGTGGCCGGATTGGGAGGCGTCGGGGCGTATGCTGCAGAGCAGTTGTGCCGGGCGGGGATCGGAGAAATGACTATTATCGACGGGGATGTGGTAGAACTGACCAATAAAAACAGACAGCTGCCGGCCCTGGATTGCAACCTGGGTAAGCCGAAAGCCGAGTTAATGGCCGAACGCTTCAGGAATATTAATCCGGATGTGAAACTGCATGTCATAAACGATTTTATCCGGGACGACCGGATGATCGAAGTGTTGAAAATGTCCCGGTATGATTATATCGTGGATGCAATCGATACTTTGGCCCCTAAAATCTTTTTGATATATCATAGCGTTCAGCTGGGGCTTCCCGTAGTGAGTTCTATGGGATCGGGCGGGAAATTGGATCCTTCTAAAATAGAAGTGGCCGATATTTCTAAAAGCTATAATTGCAATTTAGCCCGGATGCTGCGTAAACGGCTGCATAAGCTGGGTATTTATAAAGGTGTGAAGGTGGTTTTTTCTTCGGAATTTACCGATCCTAATGCCGTTGTCCTGGCTGAAAGCCAAAATAAAAAATCCAATGTGGGAACGATCTCTTATATGCCTCCTATTTTCGGTTGCTTTATCGCTTCTGTCGTTATCCGTGATATCATAGAAAAATAGAATAAAAAGCCCGATCTCCGTTTATTTTTTTGTAATCGATGTTTTATAGGATAGGCTGGTGAAAGGATGGATTCTATTTTGATGATTTTATTTTGTGTTTCCTGATAATGAATTGAATATATGAGAAATGCAGGTATAAAAAGAAACCCGGAAAATTGTTTTCCGGGTTTATCATTGCATGAAATTTATTTAAATCTGATCGAAATCTACATCGAATTCACTTTTCTGTTGAGTTTCTTCCGATGCTATAACCGGAGTTTCACCCTTTAAAAGAGCCTGGATATAAGTAATGATTTCGTCGAGCCCTTCAGAAAATTTTTCAAAGTCTTCTTTGTATAAGAAAATTTTGTGTTTTTCGAAGTTTTGATTTCCGTCATTATCGAATTTCTTTTTGCTTTCTGTAATGGTCAGGTAATAATCGTTATTACGAGTTGCTTTCACATCGAAAAAATAAGTTCTTTTCCCTGCTCTCACGGCTTTGGAATAAATCTCCTCACGATCGTTTTCCATTCCTTCTTTTCTTTCGTATCCTTCCATGTTTTGTGTTAGGTTTTGATTATACTTTTACGTTCCAAATGTATATAAATAAAGTCAATAATTGTAATGTTTTTTAATTAATTTGAAAACAATGTGAAATTCATTGCCCGATTCCCCTGTTTCCGGTTTTGTCGAACGATTGTGTTTGTTCTTGTTTCCCAGAGGTTTCCGGATCAAAACAGGCTTTGATTTTTTCTTGTAATTCTTCTCCCCGTACCCCCTGGGCTAAGACCGTTCTTTGCGGAGCGATAGCAGAATAAAGGATATTCCCTCGAAGCACATGCGTAAAAATGGTATTTCTTAATCGTTATGGGATTGGAAATCGATAAAATAAGGCAACCGATACCGGACGATTTCGTATCGAGCGGGGATAAAGGTTTCAGCGACTGTTAAATTCCAAATTTATTAGTTTTCCTTTTCAGCCGTTTTAAATAAAAGCTTATCTTTGTGTGCAATAATTTATAAAAGTGTTAAAATGGAGATAGTTGTAAGTGGTATCAGACCTACCGGGAATTTACATTTAGGTAATTATTTTGGAGCTGTAAAAAATTTTCTGCGATTACAAGACGAATATAAGTGTTTTTTCTTTATTGCCAACTGGCATTCATTGACCACCCATCCGCATCCGGGAGATGTGACGAACAATGTGCGTAAGATTTTGGCCGAATATCTGGCTTGCGGGATCGATCCTGCCAAAGCCGCCATATATGTGCAGAGCGATGTGAAAGAAGTGCTTGAGCTGTATCTTTTCCTGAATATGAATGCTTATCTGGGAGAGTTGCAACGTGTCACTTCGTTTAAAGAGAAGGCCAGAAAGCAGCCGGAAAACGTAAATGCCGGATTGCTTACTTATCCTACGCTGATGGCTGCCGATATTTTAATCCATAAAGCGCATAAAGTGCCTGTGGGAAAAGATCAGGAGCAGAACATGGAAATGGCGAGAAAGTTTGCACGCCGTTTCAATACGATTTACGGGGTGGAACTTTTCCCTGAACCCGAATCTTATTCTTTCGGGGGTGATGCCGTGAAAGTGCCGGGACTGGACGGGTCCGGTAAGATGGGAAAATCGGAAGGAAACGCTATTTATCTGATCGACGATGCCGCTACGATTCGTAAGAAGGTGATGAAAGCGGTAACCGACAGCGGTCCTACCGAGCCCAACAGTGTGAAGCCCGAACCGATCGAGAACCTGTTCAAGATGTTGCAGATCGTTTCTTCGCCCGATACGTATGATTATTTTAATGAGAAATACAACACTTGCCAGGTGCGTTATGGCGATTTGAAAAAGCAGCTGGCTGAAGATATTATCAATTTTACTCATCCGATCCGTGAACGGATTCTGGATTTTGCCGCAAACACCGATTATATGGATAAGGTGGCGAAGGAAGGAGCGGACAAGGCACGCGAAAGTGCGTTGCATACGATCAGGGAAGTGAGGGAAGTGATCGGTTTTAAATAAACAAAGGCAAACAGGCCGGAACGATCGGAAGGGATTGTTCCGGCTTTTCGCCTGTAAATTATTTTTTATGTACGAATACATCAAAGGAATACTGGTAGAGGCTACTCCGACTTATGCCGTGATCGATTGCGGGGGAGTGGGATATTACATTCATATTTCGATAAATACATATTCTAATATTTCGGCAGAAAAGAACGTGCTTCTTTATATTCACCAGATTGTGCGGGAAGATGCTCATTTGCTATACGGCTTTTTTTCCAAAGAGGAAAGGACTGTTTTTCGCCAGTTGATTTCGGTTTCGGGAGTCGGGGCGAATACGGCCAGTGTTATGCTGAGTTCTATGACCGTGAACGAGATTGTAGGGGCGATACAGACAGATAATGTAAATGCGATAAAAAGTGTGAAGGGAATCGGGTTAAAAACAGCCCAACGTGTGATTATTGAATTGAAAGATAAGATCGGGACTGCCGGAATTACCGGTGGAGACGGAATATTTGCCGGCAATACCATTAAAGACGAGGCATTATCGGCTTTAGTGATGCTGGGGTTTGTGAAAGCGCAGGCTTCGAAAGTGCTGGATAAGATTGTGGCAGGCGGTGGTATCACCAATGTGGAGGAATTAATCAAACAGGCTTTGAAACAATTGTAGGAAAGCCTTTTTATACGGTGTAAATCGTGTGAAGTTTACACCTTTCCGGGATAAAGTTACCGGAAATAATTGTAGAGGGGGGGAGAAGAATGTATATGTGTGTGGTCGTCCGGAATAAGATGTAGGGCTTATTTCTGAGAAGCGATTCTAAAAAAACGGTGTATGTTAAAAATTCTGTTATTATTTTTTATAATAACTTCTGCTTTCTGTGTGTCCGGGCGGCTGTCGGCCAATCCGGGTATGCCGGCGTTGTCTTTGGCAGGCAGCGAAGCAGCAGACACCCTTTTATTTCCGATCCGCGAGAATCAGGATAATGCGATCCGGGAAGATTTACCTACTTCGGCACTTTTTTTGAAAAAGCCTGCCAACGTGAAAGATACGGTGGTGTATGATCCTATTTCCCGCCGCTATGTAGTGATGAGCCTGGTGGGAGGGAAATACCATTATTCGCGTCCTTATTCCGTGACTTTGGAGGAATATTTGCAATCGCGGTCAAAACTGACTATGTATGATTATAATCGCCGCCAGACGAAGGATGGGGATAAGTATGATTTTAAAAATCTGATATCGGAAATTCAATTCCTCGATAAAATTTTAAGTCCTATTTTTGGGAAAGACCGGGTGAAATTAAGCGTACAGGGGTCTGTGGAGCTGATTTTGGGCGTAAAGACCAATAAGGTCGATAATCCGACACTTCCCGTGGATTTACGTAAAACGACAACACTTGATTTCGACGAAAAAATCCAGTTCGGCATTAACGGGAATATCGGTGATCTGATTAATCTGGACTGGACTTACAATACAGATGCCCGTTTTGATTTCGACAATATGCTGAAATTGAATTACGAAGGGAAGGAGGACGATATCGTCAAAAAAGTGGAGGCAGGAAACGTGTCGTTGCCTTTGCCGGGGACGTTGATCACCGGGGGACAGAATTTGTGGGGATTTCGTACAGACCTCCAGTTCGGTAAATTGTCGGTTTCCGGTATTTTTTCACAGCAAAAGGGAGAATCGAAAGTGGTAAAGCTGGAAAAAGGGGCGCAAAAGCAAGAGTTTGAAGTTTCGGCTTTAGATTACGAGGCCAATAAGCATTTTTTCCTTTCGAAGTATTTTCGCGATCAATATGATGCGGCTTTGCGGAATCTTCCGGTGGTGAACAGCGGGGTAACCGTTACGAAAATCGAGGTTTGGGTTACCAATAAGAGTTCCCGCTTTGATAAAGCCCGGAATATCGTGGCTTTCGTCGATTTGGGAGAGAACCGGAATAATATCTCCAATCCTCTTTTCGCTCCCAATGGGGGAAATTATCCGAATAACGATGCCAATACGCTTTATGGTTATATAAAGAACGGTAAATATCAGGGGATTCGCGATATTAATACAGTGTCTTCTACTTTGACGGAGCTGACTTCCGGAAGAGATTATGAAAAATTGGAGAACGCTCGTTTGCTCGATCCTTCAGAGTATGTATTGAACGAGAAGTTAGGGTATATTTCTTTAAATTCGACTTTGAGTGCGTCCGAAGTATTGGCCGTTTCGTATGAATATACCGTGAGGGGGGAAGTGTTTACGGTGGGGGAATTGACTTCGAACGCTCCGGCCGCCCCTTCTACGCTTGCCGTCAAGATGTTGAAAAGCACTACTCAAAGCCCTGCATTGCCTACCTGGGATTTGATGATGAAGAATGTGTACAACATCGGGGCTTATAATCTGAGTAGCGAAGATTTTGTGCTGGATATTCTTTATCAGAACGATAGGGCCGGGACGAAAGTGAATTATTTGCCTGCCGGAGATATAAATAATAAGATACTGCTTTCGGTATTGAATCTCGACCGCCTGAATTCGCAGCTGGATGCGAAGCCCGACGGTAAGTTCGATTATATCGAGGGGATAACGGTTTATTCCAACAAGGGACGTATCGTGTTTCCGGTGCTGGAACCCTTCGGCTCTTACCTGGCAGAAAAGATCAATAATCCGGGAGTGGCGCAGCAATATGTGTATGACGATCTATACACAAAGACGCAGAGCGAAGCGGAACAAAATTCGGAGAAAAATAAATTTTTCCTGAAAGGAAGTTATAAATCGTCCACTTCTTCCGAAATTTCTTTAGGGGGTGGCGATATATCGCAAGGATCGGTGAAAGTGCTCGCCGGAGGAGTGGAACTCACCGAGAATATCGACTATATGGTGGATTACACCATGGGAACCGTACAGATTATCAATCAGGCTTTGCTGGAGGCCGGAACTCCGATTACGATCAAGAGCGAGGATCGCTCTTCTTTCGGGATGCAGACCAAGACTTTGGTGGGTACGCACCTCGATTATAAATTCAACGATAAGCTGAATGTCGGGGCTACGATCATGCACATGAACGAAAAACCGCTAACCCATAAAGTGAATATCGGTGAAGAACCGCTTTCGAATACGATCTGGGGATTCAATGCGACTTACAATACAGAGTCCGGTTTTCTGACAACTTTGGTGGACAAGCTGCCTTTTATCAATACGAAAGTAAAATCGAGATTGACCATCGATACCGAGTTTGCCAAATTCCAGCCGGGAACGGCGAAAGGGGTGGGCGGGAATGCTTATATCGACGATTTCGAAGGCAGCAAAATTTCTATCGATATGAAAGCGGTGACCCAATGGAAGCTGGCTTCCACACCTCAGGACAATACCTTCCCGGAAGGTAGCCTTACGAACGACCTTGCATACGGTTATAACCGGGGAAAACTGGCGTGGTATGTGGTCGATCCGTTGTTTTACAGAATGTCCACCGCCACTCCTTCCCATATTCGTGACGATAAAGAGCAGCGTTCCAATCACTTTGTGCGGGAGATCCGGCAAACGGAGATTTTTCCGAATAAAGACCTGGCTTTGGGCGATGTGAATATTGTTCCGGCTCTGACGGTGGCTTTCTATCCTGAAGAGAAAGGGCCTTATAATTTTCGAACGGAGGGATTGGATAGAAACGGCAAAGTGAGAAACCCCGAACAGATGTGGGGAGGTATGATGCGGAGTATCCAGACCAACGATTTCGAGGCGGCCAATGTGCAGTATATCGAAATGTGGCTGATGGATCCTTTTGTTTATAATTCTCAGCACCGGGGCGGGGATGTATATTTTGATTTAGGGGATGTGTCGGAAGATATTTTGAAAGATGGGCGTAAGTCGTTCGAAAACGGTTTGCCTGTGGGAACGGATACTTCAAAAATCGAATCGACGATCTGGGGACGTATTCCCTTGGTACAATCGATCGTGAACGGTTTCGATAATAACAGCCAGGCCAGGCGTTTTCAGGATGTGGGGCTCGACGGGATGAGCAACGAAGAAGAGCGGGTGCATTATGCTGCTTATCTTCAAAACCTGAGAACGATTTACGGTGAGGATTCGAAGATATACCAGGATGCCTATAACGACCCGGCAGGAGACGATTATCATTTTTTCCGGGGATCGGATTTCGATGCTTTGCAAACTCCTATTTTAGACCGGTATAAGCGTTACAACGGAACGGAAGGTAATTCTCCCACGGCGGAGATGTCGCCGGAGTCGTACTCTACGGCAGCCACCACTCTACCCGATGTAGAGGATATCAATGGCGATAACACGCTGAACGAGACGGAGGCTTTTTTCCGCTATCACCTTCATCTGAGCCCGAATGAAATGCAGGTGGGAAAGAATTTCATCAGCAGTATTACGACGGCAACGGTAGAGTTGCCGAACGGAACGACGGAAGAGATCAAATGGTATCAGATCAGGATTCCTTTGAACAGTAGCCAGCGTACGCAGTGGGGGCAGCCCGATTTAAAATCCGTCCGTTTTATGCGTATGTTCCTGAAAGGATTTCAGGATAGTGTCGTTTTGCGTATGGCGAGTCTGGACCTGGTGAGGGATAACTGGAGAAAATACGAAGGGGCTTTGGACGACCGTTTACCGGATAATGACCAGAACACTACTTTCGATGTGTCTGTAGTGAATCTGGAAGAAAATGCTTCGAAAACTCCGGTCAATTATGTAATGCCTCCGGGGATCGACCGGGTGGTGGATGCAACCAATCCGCAAATGAGAGAGCTGAACGAACAGGCTATGGCCTTGAAAGTGGTGAATTTGCGGGAAGGATACGGGCGTGCCGTTTATAAGAATATGAATTTGGACGTATTGCGCTATAAAACACTTCGTATGGATGTGCATGCGGAGGCTTTGACGGATAGTCCTTTGGAAGACGGAGAGTTGTGTTTGTTTTTACGTTTCGGCAGCGATAATACCAACAATTATTACGAATATGAAATGCCTTTGGTGCTGACCCGTCCCGGTTTTTACGCTTCCGATGAAATCGGGCGTGAAGGGGTGTGGCCCACGGCAAACCGTATCGAATTGCCTTTGCGGTTATTGCAGTTGTTGAAGCAAAAGCGGAATACCGGGGATGGGGAGCTGTCGGATGTGTACGAGCTGACTCTGAAAGATTTGGATGAAACGGTCAATGCTGCCGTGATGAATCATGTTATCCGGGTAAAAGGAAAGCCTTCGCTGGGGGCTATCCGTAATATCATGATCGGAATCCGTAACCCGGAAGGAGGAGGGGGAAAAGGCGACCGCTCTGCGGAAGTGTGGGTGAATGAGTTGCGGTTGTCGGATTTCGATAATAAGGGCGGCTGGGCGGCCAATGCACGAATGACGATGAAGCTGGCGGATGTGGCTACGATTAGTTTTGCAGGTTCCCGCCAGACACAGGGATTCGGAAGCCTGGAGCAGCATGCCAGCGAAATAGCCCGGGAAGATTTACGGTCTATCGATTTTTCGACCAATGTCGAATTTGGAAAATTTTTCCCGGAAAAATGGCGGTTAAGACTGCCGATGTATTATGCCTATTCCCGGCAATCGATTTTGCCGGAATACGATCCGCTGGATACCGATATTCCTTTGGAGGTGGCTATGGATAATGCTAAAAATAAGCGGTTGAGGGACTCTATCCGTCACAATGCCGAGGATTATATGATGCGTAAAAGTTTGAATTTCACGAATATCGGCGTTGAAAGCAAAACGGGTGAGTCGCGTTTCTTCGATCTTTCCAATCTTTCGCTGACTTTTTCTTATAATAAGTCCTATGGCAGGAACGTGAATACGGAGCGTGATCTGGATAAGGATTACAGAGGATTGATCAGTTATATTTATACCGGGGCACCGCCTGTTGTGAAGCCGTTTAAAAATTCAAAATCGCTGGATTCCAAGTATCTGCGCATATTGAAAGATTTTAATTTCTACTATATGCCTTCGATGCTGTCGATCACTTCCGATATTACACGGAATTACCGGGAGATCAAGCTGAAAAATCTGGATAATCCGGATTTATTGATCGAACCGACAGTGGATAAGGATTTTACCTGGAGACGGGAATATGCTTTCAGGTTTAACCTGACCGAGAATTTACTGGTAAATTTCAGGGCAGAGGCCAAGGCGCGGATCGACGAACCGGAAGGCATTGTGGATAAGCAAAGAGACCCTGAACGGTATGAACAATGGAAAGATACCGTATGGCATAATATTCTCGACGGGGGGCGTCCGGTAAATTATAATCATAATTTCTCCGTGGAATATAAGCTGCCTCTTGATAAGCTGCCGTTTTTGGATTGGACTTCCACCCGCGCCAGCTATGGTGCGGTTTACGATTGGCAGGCCGGGGCGCTTACAGACGATTCGGTGAATTTAGGAAATGTGATCCGAAATTCCAATGCTTTACAGGTGAATACCGATTTGATGCTGACGGGATTGTATAATAAATCGAAGTTTTTGCGGGAAATGACCCGCCCTTTCCGTCCGAGAAAAGGGAAGACCGTGAAGTTCGAGACCGGATTGGAAGAGGTGAAGCGCGGACGTTCCGTGGTGGTGAAGCATAAGCTGAAAACCGGAGATATACAGGCGAAGCTGATCGCACCGGACGGGAAGCAGGTGAAAATGGGATATAAGTCGGTGGGACGTAATAAAATACGCCTGACTTCTTCGCAGAGTCTCGAAGGTGCGCAATTAGTGATAACGGGAAGGGAAACTACGCGGCTTAGCCCGGCGATGCGTGCCGGACGTTTTTTGACCGGATTGATTACCGGGATTAGGAGTATATCTGTGGGGTATTCCGAAGACAAGGGGACCACCTTGCCGGGATTCTTGCCCGAAGCCCGCTGGCTGGGACAACAGGGATATAACGGCTCTTCGGCTCCCGGTTTCAAGTTCCTGTTCGGAGGACAACGGGACGATTTCGGTATAGAGGCTGCCCGGAAAGGATGGATCACTACCGATTCTACCCTGAATAGTCCCTACCTGATGAATGCCAGCCGGAGCGTATATGTACGTTTGATTTATGAGCCGGTTAAAAAGTTCCGGGTGGAATTGACGTCCAACTGGATACGGTCGCGCAACAGTAATGAATACCTTTTGTATGACGGCGGCGGTTTCAGTTCGATGAATAAGGTAGTATCGGGTAATTTCAGTATGACGACCGTCGGGTTGAAATCGGCATTTTATAAAGTGGGGAATAATACCGAAGCTTCGTTGGCCACTTATCAGAAATTTCTGGATAACCGGAAGATTGTTTCGGCAGAGATGGCGCAAAAGCGTTATGGGGATAATTATGACGATTTTGCTATTCTCGACGGGGATAAGCCTACCGGATTTTACGAAGGGTATGGAGCTACTTCCCAGGAGGTGCTGATCTCCGCTTTTAACCGGGCATACGGGGCAGGGGATTACGAAGGACTGATCCCGAAGTTGTGGGCGATGCGTCCGAACTGGAAGGTTACCTACAACGGATTGACAGACTTCGAACCGGTGAAAAAATTGTTTAAGACGATAGCGTTTACACATACCTATAATTGTAAATATAATGTCGGATCGTATGCGTCCAACTTGCAGTTTCAGGCGGATGAAGACGGTTTTTCCAATATTTTGGATGCCCAGAATAACTGGATGGCAATGTATGATGTGAGTACGGTGTCGATCAACGAGCAGTTCAATCCCCTGATCGGGGTGAACCTGATCTGGCAAAATAATCTGACTACGAATTTCAGTATAAATCGCCGCCGGGATGTCAGTTTGAGCTTAGTCAATGCACAGTTGTCGGAAACGTCTGGAAATGAAATTGTCGTGGGAGCAGGATACCGTTTTGGAAATTTGCCTATCTTTACAAAGAATAAAAGACTGGATAACGATATAAATTTGCAGTGTGATTTTTCGATTCGCCGGAATAATACAGTGATCCGCCGGATATCGGAAAGCGTCGATCAGCTGACTGCAGGGCAGGAAGTCATGAGCGTGAAAGTGTCGGCCGATTATACCTTTAATAATCGTCTGAATTTGCGTTTATTTTATGACCGGGTGGTGAATACGCCTTATGTGTCGCTTTCTTTCCCGACCACGAATACTAATTTTGGTGTGGCAGTGCGTTATACTTTAACACAATAAAGGAGAAAAATCGATAATGAGTAAATTGTTTTGGTGTGTGTGGTTTTTGTTGCTGTCGGGCGGGGTTGCCGGACAGATGCAGCAAAAGTGGTTTGTTTCCGATCCCAAAATAAATCCGGAACGGAACCAGGATTTATTAGTGGAGATCGATAATGCCGATTTTTTTAAGAATAATGAATATATCAGCGACGTCTCCAAGGGATATACTTTAGGCGGTTTTTGGATCATTCCGAAACTGGTTTATTTCCCTTCCAAAAATACAAAACTGGAGTTCGGTTGGTATTTGTTACAATATTTAGGAGCGAATCATTATCCGGCACCTTCTCCCGCCCTTGTGCCCGATTCGTTGAATGCTTCCCATCCGGGAAAGTTCCGGAACAAAGCTTTTCTAAGGATACAATGGTCGCCTTTACCTGATTTTCATGTGGTTTTGGGTTCTTTATACGGAGGGGCAAATCATGGGCTGATCGAGCCTTTGTATCAATGGGAGCGTTATTTTTCTGCCAATCCGGAGGATGGTGTACAGCTGATTTATAAACGTCCTTCACTAAAAGCCGATATGTGGATCAACTGGCAGAATTTTATTTTTAAGAACGATCCTTATCTCGAGCAGTTTGTGTTAGGCTTGTCTGCTGAGTTTATTTTTACCCGTCCTGAAAAAAGCTGGCAGTTTTCCATGCCGATACAATTTTTGGGAAAACATTTCGGAGGGCAGATCGACAGAACGGATTTCGGAACTGTGTCGATGGGAAATGGAGCAGTGGGGTTTAAAGCCGTGAAAAACTTCGGGCGGAAATATCTGAATAGCTTATCGGCTTCTGCATACGGTTTGTTTTATTCTGAATTGGGAACTAAAAAATTGCCTTATAGCACCGGAAACGGTGTATTCGGATTAATGGAGCTGGATGCCGATCCCTTTTTTGTGCATTTAGGCTATTGGTCGTCTTGTCAGTTTATTTCGATCGAAGGAGAGCCTTTACTGCAATCGCTGTCTTATATGGACAACAGTACCTTGTTCCGTAACCGGGAGGTGGTGCTGGCGAAAGCCGGATTTAACAAGCAGGTTTGTAAAGGACTTTCCGTCGGTGCGTATTTTGAGAGCTATTATGTGAGAAACCGATCGGAGTTCAATTATACCTATGGGTTACACATGCGTTTTAACCAGCAATTTTTCTTAAAGAAATTAAAGATTGTTGATTAATGCTTAAAGTGGTTTGCAAACGTTGCAACAGAAGACGCAATTTATAACTTTGCTTCTTGAAAATTAGTAATTCATGACATTTATGGAGATTGAAATATTTGTAAATAATCCCTGGCAGCAAAATACGGTGGTGTTGTACGATCGGACAGGAGAGGCCGTGATTATCGATTGCGGTTGTCTGGGCGATGACGAAGAAGGCCAGCTTAAAAAATTTTTGTCGGAAAAACACCTGAAACCGGTGGCTTTGCTCGATACTCATTTGCATATCGATCATATTTTCGGAAATAATTTTGTAAAGAAAGCTTTCGGCTTGGAAGCACAGGCAGGCGCTGCCGATAATTATCTGATCGAACATGCTGTGGAATATGCCGCTATGCTGGGAATTACGGGTATTACTCCTCCTCCTCCTGTCGGCAAGTATTTGAACGATGGAGATGTGGTGAAATTCGGAGATTCCGAATTGAAAGTGATTGCGGTTCCGGGGCATTCGCCGGGAAGCCTTTGTTTTTACAGTGAGCCGGACCGGTTGCTGATTGCAGGCGATGTACTGTTTGCCGGTAGCGTGGGACGTTCCGATCTGCCGGGAGGTAATGGCCGGCAGCTAATAGAGGGCATTAAAAATAAATTATTGTGCTTACCGGATGAGGTAAGAGTAATCCCGGGACACGGGCCTGAAACGACGATAGGCGAGGAGAAAAAGCATAATCCGTTTTTGAGGTAGTAACTATGGGGAAGATCGGGATTATTGTGGCTATGACCAGCGAGTTCAATCTGGTAAGTGTCTTACTTGAAGAAAAACACGAACGGCATGTAAATGGTTTTTCCTTCGTAGAGGGAAGGCTCGACGGGAAAGAGGTGGTGCTGGCGAAAAGTGGTATCGGTAAGGTCTGTGCCGCCGTGGGGGTGTCGGAAATGATCCGGGAGTATAGTCCTGCTTGTATTGTTAATACCGGAGTGGCCGGAGGGATCGACGCTTCGTTGCAGGTGATGGATATTGTGGTGGGTGGACGGACGGTCTATCATGATGTGTGGTGTGGGGAAGGAAATGCTTACGGGCAGATACAGGGATTGCCGGCTTTTTTTGAAGCCGATGCCCGTTTATTGAAAGCCGCTTTATCTATCGGGAGCGATGTGAGGCTTCTGAATGGTTTGATTTGCACCGGGGATCAGTTTATTACCGACCGTGTAGCCTTGAATAAGATTAAGGATCATTTCCCCGAAGGCTTTGCCGTGGATATGGAGTCGTGTGCTATGGCGCAGGTATGCTATTTATATCGTGTGCCTTTTTTAAGTTTCAGGATTATTAGCGATACTCCGGGACGCACGGACGATCATTCGTTGCAATACCGGGAGTTTTGGACAATAGCCCCGGAAAAGTCGTTCGAAGTGCTGAGGCAGTTGATTGCCAGAGTTTAAACGGGACGGGAAGTTGAAAAACAGAGAAAGAGACTTAGAGCGGGAAGTGGGAATATGAAATGGAATGTTCGTTTTTGAAAATATAAATTGCAGGAATGAAAAAGATACCGAGTTTTTCGATCAATCATCTGGCCCTGTTGCGGGGTATTTATGTTTCGCGCAAAGATTATCTGGGCGATCAGGCGGTGACGACTTTTGATATACGGATGAAAGAGCCCAACCGGGAGCCGGCGCTGGGGTACGGGGCTTTACATACGATAGAGCATTTGGCTGCAACTTATTTGCGTAATCATAAGGATTGGGGCGACCGGATTGTTTTCTGGGGACCTATGGGATGCTGTACGGGGAATTATTTTTTAATGAAAGGTGACCTGAAAGCGGAAGATATTGTGGAATTGATGCGTGAAACTTTTCGTTTTATCCGTGATTTTGAAGGAGAAGTTCCCGGAGCTGTTGCGCGGGATTGCGGCAATTATCTTTTGCACGATCTACCTATGGCAAAATATGAGGCAGATAAGTATTTGCGTGAAGTGCTCGACGTGATCGAAGAGAAAAACATGGTGTATCCCGAATCGTGATATTCTTAAATGGATCTTTCGGGAAATTGCTTATTTTTGTTGAAAGAAATACCGGATGCAGAGAGCTGCATCTTTTAAAATATTGAGATACTTTTGGTTTTACAGCTAATGAAATCCGCCAAATTTTCTTTGTTTGAACGTAAAACCGAATGTGCTCCAGCTTATAGCGTGGAGTGGTTCGGTGATTGTTCAAAAGGTGCTTGGCGGTGCCTATTAGCTGATGGCCGTGCCCTCCGCGCTATTTTTTGTAAATTCCCGTTTTGTGCATATTCTTTTTCATATACCTTTATCGGTATTGTTGTTGTTCTTCCGGAAAGTGTGTATAACCGGAATTTAATGTTAAGTTTATATTCCTGTTTTGTTTTCTATCGCTTCTTGAGATAGTTTGTCGTTCGATAGTTCCAGAGATTCAGATTATCTGTTTGTTTTTTAGACGATTTCATATAATTGTAATGTAAAGACAAAACCTTGTTTTAGAGAAATCTTAAATAGAATCACGTGACAAAAAATCATACATGATTGTATGTTTTTTAGACATATTGGAAAAGTCGTTGTCTTTATATCTGTCTGTTATATATTTGTTTAATAGGTTTGGCATGTCTCTTGATCCATAAAATGCTGTTAGTTCATAATAAAATATCATGTCTGATTTAAAACTTTTTGTACGAAATTTATGGCGGAATAAGCTTTATTCTGTAGTTACCGTTTTAGGTTTTGGGATGGCCCTTATGTTTGTTATTTTACTGTCGGTCTATATACGGCAAGAATTATCGGTGGATAAATTTCATGTGAATAAAGACCGGATTTACCGGGCAGAGAATAGTATGGGGAGTAGGTTCGGGCCGCTGATTGGCGAACAGTTGAAAAATAAATATCCCGAAATCCAATGCTATACACGGCTATATGAATATTCTTTTCTTATTGAGAATGGTAAACGGGAAAAAACAGTTTGCCAAGGCATGTTGGTCGATTCCACTTTTTTTAAAATGTTTTCTTTCCCTTTATTGTATGGAAATATAGAAGAGGTTTTGCCTACCCGGCATAGTGTGATACTGTCGCGGTCGTATGCTCTAAAAGTTTTCGGTGAAGAAGCTGTGGTCGGTAAAACGCTGACAACCGATAATTATTCGTTACTTGTGTCGGGTGTCGTGGAGGATATACCGGATAATACTCATTTTAACCGGGTAGATATGTTTTTGCGTTTCGATTTTCTCGATGTTTTGTGGAGGGAAATGAATGTATTACAGTCGAATGGTAATAGTTCTTTCGCTCTTTATGTGATGACGTATCCGGGAACTGATTTGAAATCTAAAGGGGAATTGATTCTGGATGACTTTAAGAAAGATTACTGGATATATGTAAAAGGATATGAAAAAGAATTTAATTTCGAGCCCCTGACATCTGTTTATTGGGGGGGGAAAGACAGTCCGGGAGCACATGGCAATAATAAGGTTTTTGTGCTTATTTTAACGACGATTGTCGCGTTAATCCTCTTCCTGGCTCTAATCAATTACAATAACTTATCGATGGCGCGTGTGGGATTTCGGGCGAAAGAGGCGGCGGTAAAAAAGCTGGTGGGTATCACGAACGGAGCATTATTCAGGCAATTTGTAACCGAATCGATAGTTCTTTGCTTTCTGGCTTTTTTTATTGCTTTCTGGTTTGCTTATCTGGCGAAACCTTTGTTTAATGAAGTTTTGGGAGTGAACATTGATTTGTCCGGACAGATTATATGGGGAGTCGTGATCGCTGCATTGTTTGTCATAGGAGGATTGGGATTTCTTTCGGGAGCGATTCCGGCAATGGCGATCATACGTTTTAATCCGGTAGATGTCGTAAAAGGAGTTTTCAGGAAAGAGGTTAGGGGAACGTATGGGAAAATATTGATTTGCTTTCAATATACTGTGAGCATTGTTTTGATTATCTGTACCTTGGTTATCATCAGGCAAACGAATTATTTGAGAAATTATAATTTGGGATTCAATAAAGAAAATGTGATCTGGTTGCAAAACAACATTTCTCCTTTCCAAATGGAGGCTTTGCGGAGTGAGTTCATGAGGTTGCCCGGAGTGAAGTTCGTTTCTTTTGTACAGGGCTCTCCATTGGACGGAGGAAATAATAATACGTTTGAAAGTGAAGGGCATTTGGTGAGCTTTCAGGTATTTAAAGTGGATTCATTCTTTTTTAAAATAATGGATATTCCGGTCCGCAGTACATCTGTGGCGGTAGCGCCGGGAGGAGTGTATTTAAATGAAACAGGAGTAAAAGAATTGGGACTTGAAGATATGCCGACCAAATTTAAAATGAATAATAGCGATATCCCTGTTCTGGGAGTGGTGAATGATTTTCATTTCCAGCATTTATTGGAAAAGATCGGGCCGGCGATGGTTATACCTTTGGGAGGAAATGACCGGCCATGGGAAATATTGGTGAAGGTAGATGGGCATAATTTGTCGGAAACCTATCGTAATGTGACCAAAGTTTACGGTCAGTTTGTTAATGGTATCCCTTTTGAGGCAGGATTTATGGATGATACGATTAATCAATGGTATGCACCTAATGAGCGGCAGGCGCGGCTGATCGGTTATTTTGCAATAGTATCCGTGATTTTAGCGATGATGGGTATTTTGGCTATGGCGACTTATTATATCAGTCAGCGGATAAAAGAAATCGGAATACGACGGGTAAATGGGGCTACCGTATATGAAGTGTTGTGCATTTTGATTCAAAGTTTTATGAAATGGGTTGGAGTGGCTTTTGTATTGGCTTGTCCTATAGCCTGGTGTATAATGAACAGATGGCTGGAAGCCTATCCGTACCGGGTCGATATGGGGTGGTGGACATTTCTTCCGGTCGGAGTAGGAATTGCAGGCGTTGCGCTGGCAATGGTTGGTGGGCAGAGTATAAAAGCGGCTATTGCCAATCCGGTCGATTCCTTGAAAAGTGAGTAAAAACTGGAAATCCGGCTTGGATTATTATAAAGGAGTAAATCCCGTCGGCTGGAAAATTTTTCAGTTTTTCCGGTGGAAATGACTTTTTCTTATTGGCTGTAAAGGCATTCCAAAGATCAGTTTTCGTCGATCCGGACGGAACGGTAATTTTCCCTTTCTTTGCGGTCGGTGGTGTTGGCACAATCGATACCCCGTTCGCGCATGGCTTTATTGCGTCCGATGTGAGTGTCCGGGAATTTCCCGTTCTTTTTCAGCAGTATGCCGATTCCTAAGCCTATCAATGCCAGGCCTATCAGAATCAGAACGATAATAAATAAAGTAATAAACATACGTTGTAGTTTAGTTTAATACAAAGATAGGGGATAAAAATAGCGATGTTACGGATTTCCACGAAAAAAAAACTTAAAATGTGGTTTTGTTTCTTAGGATTTTTCTACATTGGACACAGAAAGTTGAATATAATTTGA
>ENA-UEQO01001606-UEQO01001606.1-human-gut-metagenome-genome-assembly--contig:-NODE-1606-length-22734-cov-30.539966_pt1 | contig 22734 bp, 10 predicted proteins | sample MGYA00242938_ERZ507940 | MGnify/ENA primary metagenome ERZ507940 (study PRJEB26167, sample SAMN06115517) | human gut metagenome | host: Homo sapiens | place: China:Chongqing | collected 2014-12-03... | reverse complement strand
CATAACAACAAAAATGCTATGGCAATAATACTCTTCTTCATAATTATCTATTACTTTCTTTTATTAAATTCAATAATAACTGTTGGCCCACTACATTAGCCCTATTCTCGCTTTTGGTATTAAAAGTATTCATCGACTCGTTCATGCCATCAAGATCAACAGGAACTGTATAAGCTTTGACATCCTTTATACATGCAGGAATATCCAATGTAGTAATAATTATTTTTCCACGACCTGCCGGAATAACAGACAAGGCAGAATAAACTTCTTTTTTATGATCGGAAACACAAGCAACCAATGTTTCCCCATTAAAGCAACGCAACCCTACACGATGACGGTTGTAAGTAGCAAAGCATTGATATTCCCAATTAAAGACACAATTGACAGGCAATCCATCAAAAATACGATGTTCTCTATTGAAAAAGTTCCCACCATACCAAGCCGTACCTAGTTTCTTTGAACCACGATAATCCAAAACTTCTTTATCCGCTAAAAACTCAGCCCACCTTTCCGCATTATCCACAATAATCAATGTATGTCCCTTGTAAACCCATTCCATAATATCACTCATACCACTTCCCCATTGAGTAGGTTCAAAGGCGCCAACCAACAAATAATCTCCCGAAGGTATCCCTTCTTTATATTCCGGAATATCAAAACCAACTGTTTTCATAAAATTGCTCAGAACTCCCGTAGTATCAGCAATAGAACCATTAGCTGTAATTCCTTTCGTATTCAAACTTACAGCAAACAAAGAATCGTCTCCAGTTGCAAAAGTTTTTTTGTCTTTGACCAGCTTTGCTTCAATACAAACATAGCCTGTTACCCGAGGAACGAAATTCCAGCCGGTCTGTAAACATTGACCATATACATTCCCCCCTTTAACATGTACACTAGATACATGGGTAGCCAATACAGTACCTTCCGCATCTTTCGCTATCAATTGAAGAGAATAATTCCCCTTCAAATTCTTTTCATTTACAATATAAGTATCTACTATAGTCGTATCTCCAACATTCAGCACTTTCCGATTCATTTTTACAGCTAAAAATAACGGTTGGTTATAACGAGCCATTACTTCCACATCTCCTTTAGGATAACGATAATTATCAACAATGCCGGAGTGATTTTCCAGTTTCATACTTTCCCAACCATTTACAGCATAAGCATCCACCGTATTACTGATACGAATATTCTCAATTACCCTACCTTGATAATAGAAAGCCACATTCCCCATGGCACGGGTCAAATCATCCACTGTAGGAAATGCTTTGGCAAATCCATTGTGTTTAAGAAACGAATCATATGCATCATACCATTTCATATAATCCATCGCTTCCCATCCAGAAGTAGTGCCAGATTGCAGGATTTCATCCCGAATGAGCTGAAGACGCGGCGGAGTACCAATAGCCCCGTCTTCCCCCCAATAAATAATCTCATCCTTATGATCTGAAAAACGGTGATAGTTATCTTTACCCAAATATAAATTATCATGATAGCAACCCGGACCACCTGCATGATGCCTGTCATACCATCCATAATCATAAAAAGTAGTATCGTTTGGCATCAAGTGCAATTTAAAACGGGCATTCGCCTCATTCTCCGGGTTCTCTCCATTACTGGAATTATAAGTTAAGATACGGGTAGGATCCAACGAATGTGCCATACGCATCTGCGCATAATCCTGTACCTGTGGCCAAGCTCCCCGTTCATTATGCAAATTATAAATAACAAGAGACGGATGGTTACGGTCACGTTTAATCATTCGCGCCAATTTTTCATTCCGGTAAGCAAAATAAAACTTGCTTTGCTTGTTATTATCATTAAAGTGACTGATAGGATACTGATTGCCTCCCGGTTCTTCAAAGTATAATAATCCCAATTCATCAGCATAATCCAAGACATTGCTATGCCCGATAGTACGGTGAAAATTCAACATGTTAAGTCCTAGCTTTTTAGCACTCTCCACTTGTCTCCTAGCCAACTCGTCAGATGGAGTGATCCCATTATCTGGCCAGAAACTCCATGAGATAGCTGTACGTAAAACAATTCTTTTTCCATTCAAGAAAAATTGCTTATCTCCATGAATATCCTTCACTTCAAACCATCTGAATCCAAAACGCTGCGTATAATTATCCGTACCTACTGAAACAGACAAATCATAAAGATGAGGAGAATCCGTACTCCACAATTTTGCCGCTGGCAAATGAATATGAAAAGTTTGTTTATTCTCTCCGACAACAAGATTTTCAACAGAGTATTCTTTTCGGTAAAGTACTTTCTCACCTTTATGTTCTTTTACTGTTAAAAACATTTTCTGAGCCTTCATCGGGTTCTTTGTTTCATTACAAGCCGTCACTTCAACTTCAATAGAATAAGGGTCCGGTTGGTTTTTAATAAAAACATCTCCAATATATAACTTATCCGTAGCAACCAACTCCACTTTTCCAGTTATACCGCCAAAACCATGAGAAGGATTAGTTCTATACTCTCCCCATGTATAGACTTGGGAATCTTTCCAATTAAAATTACCATTTGGATCAGTAATGCGGAAAGCAATCACATTTTCCTGACCAGGTAGAATAAAAGGTGTCACATCTACAGCAAACGGCGTACTATTCACCAAATCATATCCCACCAATTTTTTATTAACAAAAATCTCAGCTCTAAAACGGACAGAAGCAACATTCATCACTATCCGTTTATTTCTCCAATCAGCAGGTACATTTATTTTTGTATCAAACCATGAAACCCCTACATAATTTCCGGTAACTCCAAATGTTTCTCCATTCCATCCCCATAGGTGTTGCTCTACGGTAGCAGGAAGTGTCACCCCTATCTTATCGGGTGTATCAAGCAAATTCCAGCCTCCGGTAGGTATATGAACAGGGAGGTCATGAATATTGACAGGAGGAACATAAAGAGAATCATTTTGCCATACAGCCGAACGATCAAGAGTGATATTCCATAGAGTTTCTGATAAATTGAGACATGCCCTCTGTGCTCTCATAGATGTTACAAACAATAGTACACAACCCGCTAAAACGAATATTTTTTTTATAGCTGATTTCATTTTACCTCTATTTTTCTTTATGGTATATTATAAAAGGAGTATGTTAAGAAGAAATACTTCAATATACTCCTTTTACAAAATTACTTTATTTTGTATATCCGGGATTTTGAGTGAATTCATCTTTATTAGTCACCGCATCCAATTGATTTTGGGGTATCGGACGTAGCATATGATATTCTTGAATATTATCTTTTGCATCCATATTATGCAACTTAACGTATTCAACTAACTTTTTAGTTCGTTTTAAATCAAACCAACGTATTTGTTCTCCACACAATTCCCTAGCCCTCTCATCTAAAATAAAATCGATAGTCAGTTCCGATTCAGTAATTTTCATGTCATTTTCTTTACCTGGTATTGCACGTTTCATCAAGAATTCATTCATCAAATCCACCGCTTCCTGTTTATTCGTTTGCAGCATCGCTTCGGCTGCAATAAAATACATTTCCGGCAAACGAATGACAAATGCATCCCGTTGACACCAATCCTGATTATAAACCGCCGTAGGATCGGCAAACTTATGCATTTCTACAAATTGCGACCTTAAGATAGCTTTACCTTCCGAAGTGTACACGTCATTAACATCCAGCAAACGATACCGCTTTGACGCCCATACTTTTTGTGAATCAGTAGCAGCCGTTTTCATGATATATATGGCCGTATCTCCTGTAGCCATTAAAGGATAAACTTTTAAATCACTCTCGGATAACGGATTCTTGTTAGCGTACCAGGCATCTTTAAACGTCACTTTATAACGCTGATCTATATTCTCATTATATAATTGCAGCAGATACCTGGACGGCATATATCTTTGGAAAGGACGAGCATTCAAGACATCGCGTTCCATTCCGGCTTCCTTATCATATTTCATCACAAAATCAACAATCCCTTTATTACCCGAATTAGTAGCAGTAGCATCAAAAGCATTATTTTCTAATTCTGAGTTGGTGTAATTTATAGAAAAAATTGCTTCTTTGTTTGTACCTCCATCACAATTGGCAATATCCCACATATCACTATAATCAGTATAGAAAGAATAGCGTTGACTATTGATAATATCCTTTGCCAACACAGCGGCCTCAGCATAAAGCGAAGCCTCGCCCGTTGCACAAGCTCTGGTCAAACAAGCTCTTGCTTTAAAAGCTTTAGCTACATCCTGAGTTATTCTACCATCTGTTGATTTGCCTGGTGCCAGTTGATTGACAGCCACATCTAAATCATCAAAAATAACTTTATAAAAATCTTCTACAGACGAACGGTGTGCTTCAGTAACAGCACCCGTTATAGGTTCTGTGTTCAATACCACGTCTCCCCAAGTTTCTGTTATCAACCACAAATAGAAGGCTCTCCAAAACTTAGCCTGGCCTTCAAATGACTTATTTTCAGCTTCGGTCAATACTTCACTTGGCAACAAAGAAATAGTCTGATTACAAGCGCTTAATGACAAATAAAGATTTTTCCAAACATTTCCGATAGTTGATTGGGAGCCATTTAAGTCAATAGTATAATCAGCCAATTGATTTGCTTTATTATCTCCCCCACGCAAAAACAAATCAGTACCAGATTCTGTCATACCAAAACCATCTTCCTGACCATAAAATGTCCTTGCACCCGAATAACAGGAATTCAACGCACTCTCTATTCCAACTTTCGTTTTCATAAATGGATCCGTTGTCAATCCACTTTTATTAGTTTCTTCTAGAAAGTCTTCACAAGAGACATGACATAAACAAAGAAATAATATGCTTATATAATAATAAAATTTTGTTTTCATAATGATCATAATTAAAGATTACAAACTAAGATTGATGCCAAACAACACTTGCTTCGCCAATGGAAAGTCCATACTTCCATTGCTTTCCGGATCATAATTCGGGAAATCCGTGAAGGTAATGAAATTATTCAAAGAACAATAAATACGCAACTTCTGCACCATCATTTTGGATGTCCATTCTTTAGGCAGTGTGTATCCCAATGTAATATCTCGTATTTTCACAAAAGAAGCTTTACGGAATGCCAATGAAGACTGTAACAAATAGCTGTTCGTTGAATAACCACTATTGGGACGAGGATACTCATTGCTAGGATTCTCAGGTGTCCAATAATTTACAGGTGCGCTATTTTCCAACGCACTTGGCTTGTATAGCTGAGTATAGGCATCTTTTACATATTGTCCGATACGACCATAAATAAAGAACATTAAATCAAAATTCTTATAGATGATATTATTAGTTATACCAAACGTATACTTAGGAACTCTTGAAAAAATAACCCGGTCATCCGTAGAGAAAACGCCTTCACCTTCAGAACCTTTAGGTGACATATCTGCCACTTTAATATCCCCTGGCTTAAATCCTCCAAAAGCTTTGGCCTGAACTTCCTCACCTAATTGCCAGATACCAATCTTTTTATAATCATAAAAAACTTGAGTAGGAGAGCCAATAAACCAAAGATTACCTTCATCACGCGTTACACCACTATTTAAAGCTTTAATTTTTTCACGATTCAAACTATATGTCCAATCCGTATTCCAACTAAAATTTTTATTTTGAAACCAAATTGTATTCAATGTCACTTCAATACCTTTATTTTCTGTTTTACCTATATTCTGCATAACAGATGCATATCCAGTAGAACTAGGCAATAAACTTGGAAGTAACAAATCCGAGGTTTGTGAAATATAAGTATCAATTGTACCAGATATGCGATTTCTTAAAATTGAGAAATCCAGTCCAAGATTCCATGTCGATGTTTTTTCCCAAGTCAAATCTTTATTTGCAATCTCGCTAGGATAATATCCATAAACACTACTGCCAAATGTATATACTGATTTTTTAAGTCCTCCTAAAGTAGCATAAGCATCAATTGCACTGTTACCAGCAACTCCCCAACTTAAACGTAATTTCAAATTACTAAAAATATCTTGATCAGCCATAAAGCCTTCTTCTGAAATACGCCACGCAGCGGATGCTGACGGGAAATACCCCCACTTGTGCCCTTTCGCCAAAACGGAAGATCCATCAGCACGCAAAGAAGCTTGGAATAAATAACGTTCATTAAACTTATAATTCAATCGTCCAAAGAAAGAAACCATTTGCGTCTCAATCAATTGACTGGCATTTTCTTTTGAATCAGCATTTGCTCCCAGATCGTGGAATGAAGTCAGAGCAGAAGCTTGGTTAGCTCCACTAGCCAAAACCTTTTCATATCCATAAGCAGTGGTACTACTACCAATCATTGCAGTTAGTCCATGTTTCCCAAATGTTTTGGAGTAATTCAGTATATTCTCCCAAGTATAACGCCAATCGTTATCCGCCTGAACAGAAGAGGTAGATTTTACACCAAGATTAGCTACTGTATTTTTATCTTTATAAATACCTTCCCGACTATCTGTAACATCAATGCCAATAGTGGATTTAAAGAAAAAATCTTTCAGAATATTCACATTCAAATACCCCGAAGCAAACATACGTTTCGTACGAATATTATCCTCGTAAGCACCCGGCTGCTCATCACATAAAGGACTGAATGCAGAACTATTTCCAGGAGCAGGGTTTAATATAAAATTACCATTATCATCATAAGCTCTGCCTATACATGGTATTTTGTTAGCCAAATTCAATGGATTCTGTCTCTTATCCTGATCTTTAAAAGTATATGAAACATTCACACCCACATTGAAAATTTTATTTATCTTATGATCAAGACTAATACGACCATTATAACGTTTCAATACATCATTTTTCAACAATCCTTTATCATCTTGAAAACCAAATGATAATGAATAAGATGTTTTCTCCGTACCACCAGACATACTGATTTCATAATTTTGGGTAATACCGGTACCCAACAATAAATCCTGCCAATCAACCCAATAACCTTTTTCCAAATACTCCAATTCTTCTGCATTGAAAATCAAAGCATCATCCATATATTGATCCGGCGCTGCTGAATTAGTAGTTTTATAGGCCTCTCTCTTTAATTGAGCATATTCTTCTCCATTCATCATACGAGGGTATTTAGCCTTATTTTTAATAGAAACATAAGCATTAAAATCGATTTTCGTCTTTTGTCCCTTGGCTCCGGATTTTGTTGTAATAATAATTACACCATTAGCTCCTTTCGTTCCATAAATAGCTGTAGATGAGATATCTTTCAAGACTTCAATAGACTCAATATCAGTAGGATTAATATCAACAAATGATCCGTAATCTATACCATCGACCAATACTAACGGATTATTGTCAGCTTTAAGAGAACGATTACCACGCATGGTTAATGAAATAGAGGCTCCGGGTTGCCCGCTAGATTGTGTTATATCCAATCCCGCTACTTTACCTTGCAAAGATTTCAACGCATTGGTAGTAGGAGTAGATGTAATATCCGCTGGTTTTATAGAAGATATAGAACCAGTCAAATCACTCTTCTTTTGAACACCATATCCAACCACTACCACTTCATCCAAAGATTGAGTATCATCTTTCATCACAACGTTTATGACAGACTGTTTCCCGACTTTTATCTCCTGAGTAAGATAGCCAATATAGGTCACCATTAATACATCATTCTCGTTTACATCAGCAAGAGAATAATTACCTTCAAAGTCAGTAATGGCACCATTAGTCGTTCCTTTTACCAATACATTTACTCCAATCATAGGCTCACCTGCATTATCTACTATTTTTCCTTTTATCATGGTAGCCTGTCGTGTTTCATCCAAACCGATACTTTTATGAGTAGTTGAAATTAAAATATGATCTCCATCAACTTGATACGTCATATTGGTACCTTGAAAGATTTTATTCAGAATAGCATTTATATTTCCATTCTCTATCTTTATACTTACTTTGTGTTTAGTATTCACCTTATCATTTAACACAAAAAGATAAGATGACTGGCTCTCAATCAAGTGTATCACTTGTTCCAAGCTTTCATTCTTACATGAAATAGTGATACCTTCGTTCCGATCTGATGCTTGTACGTACACTGAACTAAATGACACACATAATAGCAACAAGACTGTTTTCAGTAATCTCACAATAGACCACCGACTTATTGGCCTATCACATACGTTTAAATAAGTTGTTTCCATGTTATTAGATTTTAGTTTTAAAAAAAATATAGTTGTGTTTTATGTATTTGAACCTCTATTTGATATAAATAATTTGTTTGTCCTCATCCTGCTCTATAGTAAAAGGAGCATCTTTCTGCAATAACCTTAACGCATTAATAACCCCTCTACTTTGTCTAAATTTTCCTGTATATTTATAATGTTCCACCTCTTTATTTTGAATAACAATGCTATCTCCAAAATATTTAGTAAAAGTTTTCATGATGTCCTTCAATTTTGCGCTTTTTATACAAATTAATCCCTCACGCCATCGGAACTGGTCATAATCGTGGATGGTTTCCAAATGAATTTTTCCATTTTTATGATAACATACCATTTGATCAGGTTTCAAATAAATATTGTTACCTTTTACTCTGACACGAACTTTGCCTTCAAACAAAGAAGTCTTAAATACATCAGCGTTAGAATAAGCTTCCAAATTAAAATGAGTACCGAGTACTTTGATTTCTCCTTTTGAAGTATGTACATAAAATGGCTTATTTTTATTGGCCGATACTTCAAAATAAGCTTCTCCATCCAACTTTACTTTACGATTATTTGTTGCAAAAACAGAAGGATAACTAAATTTCGTATTAGAATTAAGGCACACAAACGTACTATCGGGTAAAATTATGTTTATTCTTTGACCGGCAGGAACAAGTATGGTTTGTAATACCTCTGATTTTTTCACCAATTCCTGATACTTATAAATAGTAACAGACACAACAACCAAAAGAACAACCGCAGCTATCTTTACGGTATAATTAATTAACTTATATAACAACGGGGCATTTTCTTTTTGAAACAGTTCCTTTTTATCTACCAACAAAATACCTGCATCAAATATTTTCTTTTCACGACATAATGTCTCATAATTATCCGGTGAACTTTCAGCCCATCGTTTAATAGCTTCTTTCTGCTTGTCAGATGCTTTGCCTGCAAAAAAATGATACAACGATAATAAATTCATTTTCTTTCCATTATTTACTCTATAAGCACATGAGAATGGAAATACCCTAAACGAAAAACAAAAAAATCTGCTAAATTAGATAAATCAAAAAAGAAAGATAGTCTTTGAGGACAGCACGTAGAGCTTTTAATGCCTTACTTATATGATATTCAACGGTTTTTTGATTCACAAATAACTTTTTAGCTATTTCAGGGTAGGATATATCTTCATATCTGTTCATAAAAAAAATCTGTCGAGTTTTTGATGGCAATTTTTCAAGCGTATGATTTACAATCTCTTGCACCTCATTAGTATACAATTCACAAGGATCACATGCCGATAATGCTGATATCTTAAAATCCAATTCCCATAAAGCAAGTTCAGACAAAGAATTATTCTTTTCATAATGAAAGCGTTCCTGTCTTAAATAGTTCAAGCATTTATGCTTTATAGCCGTTAAAAGATATTCCCAATAATAAGCTAAAGTGTCCATCACAATATCTTCAGCTATAGAAATATCGAGAATATAAGTTTGCGCAAAACGAATAAACCGTAACCTGTAATCAGTATATAATTTATTAAAAATTTCTGTTTCCAACTTTAATAGATCATCCATATCTGTTTCCGATATTTAATTAGATACCTCAATATTCGATGCGCAAACTTATCTCCACTAATTATTACTTCGTCCCATTTATACAACTATCCGGCACCCAGCCTTTCAAAACAAAAGCAGGGTTCCGATAATTGTTAATCAGCTCTGTATCTTTATCTTTTGTCAGCTGGCGGGAATATGGATGACGTTTGGATACATCAACCGGATTTCCTGTCACCATATCACAAGTATTATACTCGTACATTTTAGCAGTCTTCGCTCCAATAGAACTCCAGCCTTCAGGAATTATATTTTTCACTTTACAATCTATCAAGACAAACTCTGCATCAGGATAGGCCGAACCGTGGTTACTTTTAGTACGTCCGTAATCCGCCTGTTTACCATCCTCCGTAGAAAAAGTGCATTCAACAAACACATTACCATGATTGCCCGCCGTATTTCTTACCCATGAGAAAGGGCCGCCACCATTACGGAAATTACTTTTATAAGCAAACAAGCTGCCACGTCCTAAAATAGTATCACCACCACCATCCAACTCACAAGATTCCATATAGATTGTTCCATTCGCCTGCAATGCATCTCCTGAACCTATAATATGTACACGGTATAAAGCAATCCTTTCTCCATTAATCAACAACCCTTCTGCCTGACCTTTTAAATCTGTAGCAATGGTCATATCCTCAATGACTATATCCTTGCAATTATCAAGCATGAAAGCCGCCCGACGGGAAGGAAATGTACCGGGCCACTCATTGGTTTTCACAGTCAGCGGATGAGGATTAAAGACTTCATTATTTGCATAATGTACTTTAGTATCGGTCATTCCTGCTCCTTTAATTTTAACATTCCATTTATTTCTTGTATAGACCAATTCTTCATAATCACCGGGATTAACTAAAATCACAGTCTGTTGTTCATTAAAATCAGGAATAAAATCCAAGGCTCCCTGAACTGTATTAAAGTCTCCTTTTCCTGCAACATCCACAATCAATGTATCTGAAAGTTCCGGCATGTCAGATTTAGTAGTGAAAATCCACTCATCTTCTTTAGTGACTCCTTGAAAACTGCCATCAGCTAAATTTAACACACCATTATCTATAGTCACATAGTAAGTATGCCCATATTCCAGCATATTATTGTGTAGATAAATAGTAGCTATAGAATCACGCACGATGACGGGATAAAAATGAAAGGCATCCGTAAATCCCCCTATAATAGTAAGCTGGTACACAGGAGGAGTAGGTTCCGCCGTTCCCGAAGGAGTACCCGGACGAGTATCTTTATTGGTAGGCATAACGGTACGAGTATAGTCATAAGGCACTTTTGTATAATCACATTCCGGACCATACGTACGGCTCTCCGTAGGACCAGACGGAATACTCAAATCCAAACTGTCCACCACTTGGTCAGTAACTGCGTCATAAACCCGTATCATACCGGAATCTCCAAGGACAGGAGTTTCGGAAAAAGTAAGAACCAAATGAGTGTCCGGATTGACATTTTCCGAACCGGAAGCAGGAAAAAGTGTTGCATTGACCTGCCCTGTCTGATTACACGCCATTATAAAAGGAACTGCGGCAATCATACCTAAAAACGATTTTAATGTAACCATAGATTCATCAGTATTAAATTCAAGTCTTAATCATTCTATTCCCATTCCACCTTCATATAATGCAGCATCGTTGTACTTTCACCACAACTGCCCGTATGCTGGATACCGGTGCCCCCAAAAGTGTTCGAGGCTATATCCGCCTCCAAATCTACCGAAAGTTTCAAGTTCGGATCAGTTACAGGCGCCGGAAGCGGAGTCGTTGTTGAAGCATGTGCTGTCAATTTTCCTCCTTTAGCAGTCAATGTCAGAGTACAATTTGTACGATAGCAGGTAGAAGACACCGGTTGACTGATGGCTTCAGCCACCCCGTTCTCATATTTCATCAAAATAAAATCAACCGCATTACTATACTTGGTCGTACGAATGATACGCAATGCATATCCCGTTAAAGTACGGGTATCAAACTTGATATACAAATCCAAATACTGTCCTGTAGCACTACCAAAACCTTGTCCTGCTGTTTTACTGGCATCCACATTCAATGTTATTGCCATATCTCCATAACTGCCATCCAATGGAGTATAAAGCAAACGAGCTCCTTTCTGATCTTGTAACAAACCGGTTCCATGGGAACCATTCATTCCCGGCCCATAAATCCAATAATCTTTATCCGGAACTACCTGCCAATCATATTCTGCCGTATCCAAAGGCTTATATCCACCAATCGTCCAGAATCCCGGTAAAAGTTGTGGTTGATTCTTACATGGAAAGTTCTGAAAATCCGTTTCAAATATATGAGTGATGTTCACTTGCCCTTTTTTTATCGGAGAGTTGGAAACAACAATTCGTTCTTCCCCCGGCAAACAACGCAGATGCTTGGGAGCGATAACTGCCATCAGATAATAACCAACATCTTCTTTTACCAACGTATAGGAATATTCCGGTTCATTCAAGCGGGATACAGAAACCGGAAGTCTATCAGTCCCGTTCCTGTCCGTACATCTATACCAGGTTATCAATGATTCATCCTTGCGCCCATTCAAATTTAAAGCATAACTGACAGTAGCTACTCCTTTAGCAATATTCAATTCCGGCTCTTCCGTAAACGAGGGAGCCGGTACATAATCGGGAGCAACCGTAAGTTCCGTCGCACATTCCAAGCCATCCTCTGTATAGGCTATCACAGTGAAATGTTTTGTTTCATCCTCCGTATTAGTTGCCTCGACAACACATTCATAACCCTCGGAAGTAGATAATTTCACATCCTTTTCATAACCTTGTTGTACTTTCCACTTCACGGGAACATTATTCAGTACATAGTTGCAATGCCTTTTTACTGTTGCAGTCAATTTGACCGTCCGGCCACCAGTCTGGATGGAAGCCGTTAAAGGCTCTACAGAAAGACAGGAGGGCATCCGGGTATAATCCCTTCCATCCCGCTTACCTATAGCAATGACACGGTCTTTCACCTGAAGAGGATCCCAATCATCCTCTCCTCTCAATAAATTGTAAGTATTATAAACTACCTCTTCATTCTCTTCCAGCCGGAAAGCTTTCAGTTGCTTCAGCTGATCCATGCAAACCGTATTATAAGGCTTGTCAGCCCCTATTACATAAGGTTGCCCGTTCAGTTTCACATTGTATTGGTAACAACGCAACCAATCTGTAGGATCATGTGTCCAGCCCGCATAAACCGGCTTCTTCGAATGATAACGGCAATCGACAATACTTAACGGCCCGACCGACTTACAAAAATATTGCCGGTCTTCCTCATGACATACATAAAAGTCACAGTTCAAAAATACAGCTCCGCCCATATCACTTCTCCAAAAAGGTTTCTGACCATAAAAATGAAGTGTACAATCCAGATAAACCCCTGTTCCGGTCAATGCGTCATCCGTACTTTCCATGTGGCATTTATTAAAAAGTATCCGCTTGGCGCCATTCAACGGATTCATGTTCAAGCGGCTGATGAAATGTACATTATCCGCCACAATCTTGTCGCCATGACAATAAGCGACATGTGCCTGAGTGATGGCAGACATTCTTTTCTTCCTGCTTAATTCCTTCTTCAGAGGGTATTCCAAATCGACATTACAGAAATTCCCCATGGTCAAGTCCTTTACTAACAGACCGTCTCCCCAAAAATCAAACATGGTGAAATTACCGACAGCCCCCTGTGTCTGTCCACGACTGGATGCCAGGACTGTATTTTCAGGATGAGTATTCAATCCGATAATATGGAGATAAGGGCATTTAACAACCAAGCCGAACGGTTCACGGCCGTCTTTACCAACACGAATAGCAGGGTCATCTGGATCATCAATCCAATAGACATAAGGAGCCAAATAAACTTTCATAGGTTCCGCTTCCGTACCAGCTGAGAAATTAGCGGCAGCTTTATTGAAACTATTAAAAACATAAGGATTACCCGCCACTTCCCTATCGGACAACTGCCCATCAACAAAAAATGTTTTCGGACCTAAAATAATTTCTTTATCTGCATAACGAAGGCAGTTTCCTTTAAATTCTATAGGTTGCGAAGGATCTAACGAACTATAATGATCAATACTTTGTGCTTTTAACAGATGTCCCCATACAAGCCAGCACAAGGCAAAAGCAAGAAAATGTAAATGTTTCATTTTGTATAGATTAAGATTTGTTCTAATACAAAAGTAAACAGGAGACAGGGAACAAAAAGGTAAAAATTGGTCTATTATGTGCAAATTTTGAATAATGTGCTAATTTGCCAATTTGCTAATAGGCCAATTGACATGCGAACATAGCAGAACCATACGGCAAATTAGCATATTAAGTGATCCGGTACAGGTAAAGAAATAACTCCTTCTTTCAAATGTAACCATTCTCCTTCTGAACCAATTCACATAAAAGGATCCTGACAACCCAATGTTTGAAATCCGTTCTCATAAGCATAGATTGACCAAGTCATCCGACGTGTAAACTACCAGTCCCGGAATATAAACAAAAGAAGAATGGACCAGATAATAAGACTTTCCATAACGGACAATAGAAGGATCCTAATTATCACCTTCCCAAATACGTACAATAGTTTGATCTTCATTTAAAGAATCTTGGAACTGCCCCATAAAGGGAGCATCCCAAAGACTAGCAAAAATGCGCAAACAGATAAAATGTTTTTCATATATACTCTTTACCTTATTATACTAGTTTTCTTTCAACCAAGCTAAATTAAACTTATAATAAAAGCGGCTCGTTATCAAATGAATCATATTATCAGGTGTTTGTGTTCCGGCCAGGTAGCCACGAGGTTCAGCATGATTCTCATCCATTTCAAAAAACTGAGTCCAAGCCCCACCATTAAGGAAACGATAAGTGCCATCAGTCAACAAACGTTTTACAGGCCAGGTCTTACCTTCATCGTATGACAAAGCAGCGTACATGCCATATCCTTTAAAAGGCTTTCCTGATTTTTCAGTAAACATCATACCACGCTCCTCTTTCGGAGTACGATAAGGATGTTCAGTAAAAGATATCAGCAAAATAGGACCTTCATTCAAACGCATCAATACCAGCCGTTGTCCTCCATCAATGGGTGGAAATTCCGAAGCGGAATAATGCCAAGTCTTTCCCATATCATCAGATACACTCATAGGCATACGTAGACGTCCTTCTTTATCACGAATACTATTGTTACGTCCCAATGCCATCAATCTGCCATCCTTCAATTGCACCACTCCGGCATGGATTCCGGCGATAGTGGTACCTGTCCCTCCCTCTTTAAAATCGGGCAAGGGCGCTCCATTCCACGGGTCTGTCCAAGTTTTTCCCTTATCCTTACTGATATGAACAGCAGCCCCGTCTCTTCCACCGGGTCCGGCATCACAAGCCTGAACAAACCAGCCTTCCTTTGTAATAGAGGTTCCGGCTATCACTTGATGGCGTCTCGTATGCTCTGGAGCAATCATACGAGGTTTACTCCAAGTTTGTCCATTATCTGTACTTGTACGCAAAGTCATCATCAAATTCTGCCAATGTCCGGCCGCTTCCACTCCATTGATATGGTAAAGAGTCCCTTGGCGGTCGTTCAACAATGCAGTTCCGGTCAAATTACGATCAGCTATCTGATAAAACATACGAGGCTTTTCCCATTCACGGCTTCCGGCACGCAAGCGCGAAGAGAGTACCACCATCTCACGGCCTTTTTCTTCATTGGTAGAAAACCACACAGCCAACAAGTCTCCATTATCACACCAAGTCAATGCCGGCTGATGATTATGCTTGAAAAAAGGCGTTCCACTATGCGCATCCGGTTCATGCACATAAACCAAAGGAGCAGTGAAGACAGGTTCCGTGATACACTGAGAAGTCCAATCCCATTTTATCTGAGACACGGCATACTCATCTTTTGGCTGAGAAAGCGGAGCGGTCTGCGGATACTCTGCCTGTACCACCCGAAAGCCTGTCATTGCATGTTTGTCCTCCGGCAACATAGCCATACGGTTTGCCGAACGGAGATATTTCATCGGTGTATTATGACTACCTCCTCTAGTCACCCGTGCTATACCGTCCGAATAGCCGACAGGATCAGTCTGTTCCTTGTCTATATAGGGCCCATACCAGTCCAAACACCATTCCTCCACATTTCCACACATATCATGTAGCCCCCATTCGTTAGGAGGAGTTTGTGCCACTTTCAAAGACAAGGGTTTGGGAGTAGCCGCTATCACTTGATTCTTTTGCCAGGCGGCAGGAAGCTTGTCATCCATATAGAAATTCCAGTAACGGCCTGCCTTACATGCATATTCCCATTCAGCTTCGGTAGGCAGACGATAAGTTTTTCCTTCTTTCTGGGTCAACCAGTCACAAAAGGCAACGGCATCTTGATAAGTTACGAACACCACCGCTTCGTCATCTTCACTTGAAAAACCATTTTTACCACGCAGCAACTTGTGTTTAGGGCAGAACAATTCATATTGCGCATTAGTCACTTCGGTCAGCCCCATTTTAAATGGTTTGGATATATACACCTTATGCATAGGTGCTTCATCATAATTCTCATCTTCACCCAAAGTTCCCATATAGAAATTTCCTGCGGGTATTTCTATCATTGGAATCAATTCACTTTGTGCCGTAATACTTGCCGGCCATATAATAATGCTCACTATTGCACTTACTAAAATTTTTAATTTCATTTCGTATCAGATAAAAATATATCTTGATACAAAAGTAAAAAGCAATCAAAGAAAAATAAGGTAAAAATTGGTCTTTTATGTGCATAATTTAGCAACACACGAACTAACCTATCAAGAAAAAGATTGATTTTTTATTGTAACTTCCTATAACAAAGGTTTATTACTTTGCTGCCACTACTTCCACCATTTTGCCGAATCATCTATAGATAGGGAAGTATAGAAGTGATAGCAGAAATTACAAACGTCAAGAGAGTAAACCTTGAGTTCAAATTATTAATGCTATAATGACGGGAATACTTGTTTAGAAATACATTCTTAATAAAACAAAAAAGAGGATGTGTCGTTTTGACACATCCTCTTTTCATTTACTTACGATCTCTTATTCTTGACCAAAACCATATCCATTAGTTAAAACACCGTTTGAATTCTTGATAACATCAGGATGATAAGGAATTAAGTAAATAGGAGCCTCACCTGCAATGTATCCATTAAATACATACGAATTATATTCATTTTCCAATTCTACGATTTTTGCTCCCCATGGTTGTTTAGTATATCCATCAGCTTCTAAAGCTTTAGCCTCACTTCCATTCGGATCGATATATTCAAACAATCCTTTAATAGCAAGATTAGTAACATTCCCAGCTGTAAGATTCTTCGTTGAAGTCCCATTAGAAGCAGCTACAGATGCCCAATCATCGTTCTGACCTCTCCAACCTGGAAAGAGTACCGGATTCGTTTTATCAGTACAGGTCGTAGTCAGTCTATAATTTACTCCAAAATCTGCAGGATTTACTTTTTTAACCCAAATATAGGATGAAATAGTATTACCATTATCAAAAGTATGATAACCTTTAGATTTTAAATCACTAATCATTGCACTAGTACGCTTATGGAAGTTATCAATAGCCATTCCCAATTTATTATTACGGATCAAATCATAACGACGGATACCTTCACCACCAAACTCCAACTTACGTTCTTCAAGGACAGCATCCAATACAGAACCACATTTACTGATAAAGCCATCTACATTAGCTTCTGATGTAGAAGCAAAAGCACGATTACGAACCATAGACAAATATTGCTTGGCAGAAGCGTCATCACCCAATGCTGCTTTTACTTCAGCCAACATCAAAATGATATCCGAAAAACGCATATAAGGAGTATTGATACCAGCCTGACGGCTCTTAATAACCCAAGGATTAGCTTGACGATTCTCGTCCCATTTATTCAAAGCAATACCACCATTATTAGCTACAGAGCCCATAGTAAAAGGAATAATCTTCTCAGAGCCATCACCAGTCGAACCGGTCACCGTACATGTAACGTCACGGCGCATATCATTCGGATCAAAATCACCATAATAATAAACTGCATGGAAACGGCTCTGACCATAGTTCTTACAAGGATAAGCAGCAGAACCGCCACCAGACGACGGACGTCCGAATGCATAAGGACGTTCACCCTGCTTACCACGAGTTTCAGGAATTTCATATACATTTTCATCTGCAATCGTTTCATCCATCATTTGTTGGAATACATACTGATAAGGATTACCAAATGTCTTCTTATCACTGCTTCTAGGGTCATTAACCTGCAAAGCTGTAGTACCAGAATTATTTACAGCAGAAGTAAGATAAGTTTCTGCAATCTTATAAAACTTCTCCCAATCTGTACGGCGACCATAAAAACACTGAGTAGCTGATGTTTCGCCTGCTTTCTCAAAAGACAATACATTACCGTCAAGATCCTTATAATAATCATTTCCAAAATCAGAACGACGAGTCTGATATCCACCTTCCATCAAAGCCATGCGAGCAATCAAGCCTTGTACATAAGTTCTAGTCATGAAAGTCTTATCAATCCCCGAAGATTCTCCCGCTCTAAACATTAAAGGCTCAACCTCTTTCAATTTATTAATATGATATTCCGCAATCACATCACGGGGAGTTATCTCACTGGCCTCTTCACCAGCCTGAAGCTGATGAGGAATATCTCCATAAAAACGAATCAGTTCATGATAACAAGTAGCACGCAAAGCGACAGCCTCACCATAAATCTGACTCAATTCAGATGGTCCGTCCTGAGTCGCAAATCCAGCAAAAGCAGAAGACCCTTCCACAGCAGAAATCAATGTATTTGTTGTAGCAATAATAGCATACAGTGATTCCCAAGTTCCTTTTGCATTACCATATTGAGAAATAGTATAGTTAGAAGGTCCCTTCTTTGTAAAAGTAGCATCTGAATAACCATATAAATTTTCAGGAACATGACGAGCTATTTGTGATGCATAAGCCTCAGGATGACGCTCTGCATCAGAACCACAAACCACCAAGTCATAAAATACGCCATTAGAATGTACCCCTGCATTTCCACGCCACTTTTCATAAGCATTATAAAGTGCGGCACGGGCAGTAGACGCTTCAGAAAATACAAAATCCACATCAGCCTCTGAAGGTGAAGAAGTATCCAAGAAGTCTTCACAAGATGTAGCAGCAAACAGCATTCCTACACCCATCATTGTATATAATATTTTTTTCATCGTTACGTGTTTTTTAATTATTAGACTTCAAATTAAAATTCAACATTCAAACCCACCGTAAATGTACGAGCACGCATGTATGCCCCCCAGTCAAGTCCAAGAGTAGGATAAGACTTGGCTTTATCCGGATCTGAGTTTACTTCAGGATCAAGACCTGAATAACCTGTAATGCAGAATAAATTACCTCCCGTGACATATATACGTACTTTCTGCATGTATGCTTTTGTTGTCCATGCTTTTGGCAAAGTATAACCGACAGTCAATGTATTCAAACGCAAATATGAAGCATCCTCTACATAATCAGATAATATAGGGGCATCTTCATAATAAGGAAGAGCATATTTAGCATTAGCATTTAATTGTTTCAAAGCTGTCGGCTCTATTACCGGTACCAAATTTCCATTCTGTATATCATACAATTGAAAAGCACCTGCCAAATCTTTATACTTATTAAGTCCCAAACCAGTTTCTTTACCACCACTAAGCTGACTCATTGTAGCAACATTATATACTTTTCCTCCAATCTGATAAGTGAAATTAGCTCCAAAATCAATATTTTTATAATTACCATTTAAAGAAAAACCACCTGTATGTTTTGCTTGGACTTCACCCAAATCAACAACATCATCCAAGTCAACAATACCACTTTTATCAACATCCTGTAATTTCAAAGCGCCAGGAAAGGCAATCTGACCATCTGCCACTTGCAGTTCTGATGGTCTACGATAAGTACCAGTAGCTGCAGTTGAGATATCAGGTATACCTGCTTTTAATTTATAAACGCCATCCACATAATCAAAATCATCTACCGTATAGAAACCGGCACTTTTGAAACCTCGAATAACACCTACAGGTTTGCCCTCTGACAGAACATAGTCATATGAAGGATGTTGTGCTGAAGACCCCCATCCACTATTATAGTAAATATCTTTACCACCATCTAACTCATCAATATTATTCTTATTGAAGTTATAAGTCGCCGATACGTTCAAATTAAAATCCTTAGTACGAATCAAATGATAATTCAAAGCCAATTCAACACCTTTGTTAGAAGTCTGACCAATATTTCGATACTGATAGCTATAACCTGTAGAAGAATCAATTTCTTGACGCATCAACAAATCACTTGTTGTATTCCAATACAAATCCAAAGTACCAGACAAACGGCTTCCCCACAATCCAAAATCAAAACCAATATTACGTGAAGTAGTAGTTTCCCATTTCAAGTCTGGATTAGCTTTCATTCCGTTCGGTTCATAAGTGGAGACCACATTACCATTATAAGTAGTAGTTCCTGTTTTCCAAGTTTCACGCCATAAACTAGCATCAATATTATCAGCACCCGCAAGTCCATAAGAAAGACGCAATTTCAAATTATCAACAACTCTTGCCAATGGCTGAAAGAATGGTTCATCAGAAATACGCCATGCAAAAGCACCAGCAGGAAAATATCCCCAACGATGATTGGGACCAAACTTAGAAGAGCCATCAGCACGTAATGTAGCAGTCAATAAATAACGTCCCTTCAACGAATAGTTACCACGTCCAAAGAAAGAAACCGTAGTAGAAGGAGTATTAATTTTATTTGAATAAGAATTATCGGCATGACCAGCTTGATACATATTGAACATACCAAAGACACGATCCATGTCCCAGCTTTCAGCCATCGAATATCCGGCACCAATCATTTCACTTGAAGCACCCGTATTTTTAATGACTTCGTTACCCAACAAGAAAGAAAGATTATGATTATCTCCCAAACCTTGTACTTCATAATTCACTGTAGTAACAGAACGCCAATTTTCAGTATTGCCTTTTGTCAACTTAGCATATTTATATCCTCTAGTAAAATTATCAGCAGAAGAAGCAGAACCATCATCGTAATATTTACCCTCACTCCATCCGTGACCAATCGCAAATTCTGTACGAGCTTTCAAACCTTTAATAATCTCCCAGTTCAAAGCAGCATTTGCACGGATATTTTGGCGATTTGTCAAATCAGTGATAGCATTAGTAAGACCAACAGGATTGGCACCCACCTCAATATTCTTAGATCCCATCTGGAACAAAGCATCGTCACCGTTTCCTAAAGGAGTATCAATCGGACGATACTGATAAGCAGAAGATAAAAGAGAACCACGTCCACTTCTAGCCTCATCTTTACCTTCAACATTAGTGCTGACGTAACGTGCATCCAATTCAAAACTCAGTCCTTTTGCCAACTCTTGTTTCAATTTCAAGTTAGTAGAGAAACGTTCATAGCCTGATTTTATTTTAATACCATCATCATTCAGATAGTTAACAGAAAATGATATTTTCGTTTTTTCACTGCCACCATTTATGGTCACATTGTGATTTTGAGCACTAGCTGTACGAAGCATATCATCAGTCCAATTATGGGAATCCATATTCGCATATTCACTATAATGATTACCATATTTTTCTCCTAAACCAAAATAACTAGCCATCTGATCTCCCATTCCCAATGCAGTTCCATATCCCCAAGTATGTTTTACATAATCCTGAGCAGACATAGGTTCTGGAGTCTTTGCAGCCCATTTACTTTGATAATATCCACTATATGATACAGAAACCCTATCTTTATCCGCACCTTTAGTCGTAACCAAAATCACACCATTTGCACCACGAGCACCATAAATAGCTGTTGAAGAAGCATCTTTCAAGACATCAATTGACACAATCTGATCTGCAGGAATATCAGAAATAGAACTAACCGGGAAACCATCCACTATAAAAAGAGGATCATTGCTTTGTGAAATAGAGCCTCCTCCACGTACACGAATAGAAACGGAAGCTCCAGGACGACCATCTTGAGAAACGACAGAAACACCTGCCAATTTACCTTGTAAAGCCTGAGAAACATCGGCAACCGGGTTGGCAACTAAAGCTTCATTACTTACCGAAGCTACTGAACCTGTCAAGTCACGTTTCTTCACAGTACCGTAACCAATAACCACAACTTCGTCCAAAGTTTCGGTATCTTCTTTCAGTACGACATTAATTGTTTTTTGATTACCCACTTTCACTTCTTGAGTAATATAACCTATATAAGTTACAGACAAAACATCATTGTCTTTAACCCCAGAAAGCGAAAAATTACCATCGAAGTCCGTAATGGTACCATTAGTCGTTCCTTTTACCAAGACGTTTACACCAATCATCGGTTCACCTGCTGCATCTTTAACAGTACCGTTCACCTGACGACCTTGAGCAAAAGCAACCAAACAAAGCATACTCAAAAAAAGAGTTGAGATAGCTTTTCTAGCTAATTCTTTTAGATTCATAAGATGTGTTTTTATAGTTATTAAAATGTTTTTTTAAGGTTTTGACCTTAGCTTCACTGTTGCAAAATTATGAATATAACATTACCTTGATGTGTAGTTTTTATCTTTTTATGTGGATTTATTAGGTATTTTTTACGGGATCCAATTATTCAACACAACAAAAAAAGGAAACCTCCACCAACGTAGAAGTCTCATTTTCAAGCAATTACAAAATCAATCTAGTCTATTGGGTCCCAATCACTTTGAGTACGAAAAATAGCATCGACCGTCACCGCCTCAGCTTCTTTCTTTGTTAACTGTTTGCTCCACGCCACCCTTTCCGAAGCATTTGCACCCTCACCGGTATTTTTATATTCCATATAACGGGCGGTTTCTTCATTAGACTGCTTACCCCAATTGTGCCATCCGGC
>ENA-UEQO01001549-UEQO01001549.1-human-gut-metagenome-genome-assembly--contig:-NODE-1549-length-23354-cov-8.501181_pt1 | contig 23354 bp, 17 predicted proteins | sample MGYA00242938_ERZ507940 | MGnify/ENA primary metagenome ERZ507940 (study PRJEB26167, sample SAMN06115517) | human gut metagenome | host: Homo sapiens | place: China:Chongqing | collected 2014-12-03... | reverse complement strand
CCCAAGAAGCGTCAGCGCAAGGAAGTTCATGGCTTTCTGACCCGCATGAGCACCAAGAACGGCCGCAAGGTCATCAACGCACGCCGTGCTAAGGGCCGCAAGAGCCTGACCGTCTGATCCTGAGCAGTATGCATCAGGTCCGGCGCAGAATGGAATATGCGCAAAAAGGCCGCTGATATTGGATTGGCGGTCTTATTTTTTTACCCGGCATTCGGGAAAAGGCCGGAAAGCTGCGGTGAATAGTCGCATTGCCTAAAAAAACTGTCAAAGATTTGGCAGAGAAAACGCCCGGATGAGCTTTTCATGTCGGCGTTTTTTTGCTATACTGAACACTGAGCATTGCTTTTTTCCGGGCGGTGCTCCCACACCACCTGAAGGGAGGCGCACAGGATGCGCTATCGTCCCATCCGCCGCAACGGCGAGTTTGGCCGTGTGTATGCCCGCGGCAAGTCCTATGTCAACCAGGCGCTGGTGCTCTACGTGCTCAAAACGCGGAGCAAGCGCACCCGGGTGGGCCTGACGGCCACCAAAAAGATCGGCCACGCCGTGCAGCGCAACCGCGCCCGCCGCGTTATGAAGGCCGCCATCGACGAGCATCTCGACTACAACATCGGCGGCTATGACCTCGTTTTCGTGGCCCGGGGCATGACCCCCCGGCTCAAGAGCTGGCAGCTCAGCGCCATCGTGGCAAAGCTCTTTGCCCAGGCCGGTCTGCCGGATAAGGCAAAGCAGCCGGGCGCAAAGCCCCCTGCCACCCTGCCGCCGGTCCGGAAGCCCGAGGCGTGAGCATCTTTCAGAAAGCCCTCTGCGGGCTCATCCGGCTCTACCAGAAGTTCATCAGCCCGGGGCTGGGCCGGAACTGCCGCTTTTCGCCCTCCTGCAGCCAGTACGGCATCGAGGCCATCCGCACCCACGGCTGCGTCAAAGGGCTGCTGCTGACGGCATGGCGCATCGCCCGGTGCAATCCGCTGGGCCGCTGGGGCTACGACCCCGTACCGGAAAAGGGCCGCTGGAAAAATCCGGCCCGGCATCTCTCGGCCTCGGCTCTGTTTTCCACCAGACACGAAAAATAAGTGGAAAACCTCTTCGTTGATGCTCTTTGAAAGAGCACTGAAGCGGGGAAGACCTCTTTGTCAATGCCCTTTGAAAAAGGGCGGCAGAGGGGAGAAAAACCTCTCCGTCACGCCTGCGGCGTGACACCTCTCCTGATAGGGGAGGCTGAGAGGAAAAGCTATTATAATTGCTTCTTGTGACGTGCTGAACTGTGGGCGGCGTGTCCTACGATAAAAATAACCGTCCCGCACCACAGGCGGGGCAGAATGGACAGAGACATGAATATTTTGTACATCCTCGGTGTACCTCTCGGCTATGTGATGGAGTGGATCTACAACCTCATCCCGAACTACGGCTGGGACATCATCATCTTCACCATCGTCATCCGCCTGCTCAGCATCCCTCTGCAGCTCAACCAGCAGAAGAGCATGGCCAAGATGTCCGCTTTCCAGCCGATGATCGCCGACATCCAGAAAAAGTACAAGGACAAGCCCGAAAAGCAGCAGGAAGAGCTGATGAAGCTGCAGCAGGAGTTTGGCTATAAGCCCACCGCCGGCTGTATGCCCATGCTGGTCAACTTCCTCGTCATGTTCGGCGTCATCGAGGTCGTGTACCGCCCGCTGCAGCGCATCTTCCACATCGGCGCCGAGGCCATCACCGCCGCAGGCGATGCCATGACCGCTCTGGGCATCAGCTTCACTCAGGTGACCCGCGACACCAATATCATCGCACAGGTGCTGGCCGGTGAGTCCACCGTCACCTCTGTGTTCACCGCAGACCAGCTGAACACCATCACGGAGTTCGGCCAGCACATGGACTTCTTCGGCATCGACCTGACCCGTGTGCCGCAGTACAGCCTGGCAGCGGACAACCTGCCCCTGCTGATCTTCCCCATCCTGGCTGTCGTCACCATGTTCATCTCCACCCACATCAGCATGAAGGCCTCCGGCCAGGAGATGCAGGGCAGCATGAAGCTGACCATGTATATGATGCCTCTGATGTACGTCTTCTTCTGCTTTACCGTTCCCTGCGCATTCTCTCTGTACTACGTCATTTCCAATATCGTGATGACCGTCCAGACCCAGGTCATGCGCAAGATCTATGACCCCGAGAAGATGAAGGAGCAGGTCAAGGCCGAGATCGCTTCCCGCAGGAAGGAAGAGAAGCGCGGCGTGAAGAGCACCACCATCAAGGTCAAGGACGAGAAGACCGGTGAGGTCGTGGAAAAGAACATCTCCGCCAGCGAGATGAACAAGCGCCGCCTCGAGTATGCCCGCCAGCAGGATGCTGAGCGCTACAAGGACGAGCGCACTGTCCCGCTGAGCGAGCTGCAGAACAAAAAGGAGGATTGACGGTTATGATCCGTACGCAGGAAGCGACCGGCAAGACGGTCGATGAAGCACGCACCAATGCCTGCGCTCTGCTGGGCGTGGAAAAGGACGACATCAACGTCAGCTACGAAGTGCTGGAAATGCCCCAGAAGACCGGTTTTCTGGGCCTGAAGCTCACTCCCGCCAAGGTCCGCGTCAGCGTCGAGCTGCCGGACGAGCCTGTGGCAGCTCCTGCTGCCCCTGTTGAGGAGCCCACTCCCGTTGTGGAGGAGAAGGCTGCTCCTGTGGCTGAGCCTGTCGTCGAAGAGACTGCCCCGGAAGCTCCCGCTGCTGTGGAAGAGCCTGCCGCTCCCGCTGAGGAAGCTGCCCCTGTCGAAGAGCAGGCTGCTCCCGCCGCCGAGGGCGAAGAGGTGGAAATCCCCATCAACATCGAGGAGAACGCCAAGGTCAAGGCCGCTGTGGACTACCTGCAGGAAGTCATCGAGAAGATGGGCGTACAGGACGTCCAGTTCAGCGCTGTGCAGAAGGGTGAGGCTACCATCATCCGTCTGGACGGCGAGAAGATGGGTGCCCTCATCGGCCGCCGCGGCGAGACGATGGAGAGCCTGTCCTATCTGGCAAGCCTCGTGGCAAACCGCCTCGAGGGCGACTACATCAAGCTGGGCCTCGACGTGGCCGGCTACCGCGACAAGCGCGAGAGCGACCTGACCGCACTGGCACAGCGCATCGGTGCCAAGGTGCGCCGCACCGGCCGCAGCTTTGCCATGGAGCCCATGAACCCCTACGAGCGCCGCATCATCCACTCTGCCATCGGCAAGATGGAGGGCGTCCGCAGCGAGAGCAAGGGCGAGGGCCGTGACCGCCGTGTGGTCATCTACTCCACCGACCCCAACGCTGTGGCCGAGAGCGCAAATGCACGTCCCCGCGGACCCCGCGGCGGCCGTGACCGCAACGGCAATGGCCGCAATGGCGGCTATCATCGCGGCGGTGAGCGCCGTGGTGACCGGAATGGCCGCGGCCCGCGCAATGGCGGCGGCCGGGGCGGCTACCGCTCCAATGTGCCTGAGCGCACCTACACCCCGCGTGATGCCGAGAATGCTGCCCCTGTGGCACCCAAGCGCACCGAGCGTGTGGATGATTTCGCTGATCTGAGCTTCGGCAAGATCGAGTTGTAAAAGCTGAAGGATAAGACCCTCTCCCGCATGGCGGAAGCCGTGCAGGGGAGGGTCTTTTTTTGTACGAGGAACACTATAAATTTACACGTCTTTTGCAGGAAGATGGTTTACGATGAAAAGCGAATCTGAAAGAATAATTTCGAAAGAAAAGTCGTTCTTATCGAAAAATTGGAGAACATGTCCAATTCCGGAAGAAATTTTTCTCCTATTTGTACATTGTAAAACAATATCGGCAAGCCTTATACTAGAGCTACAAATGCTTCGGAGTGTATACCAAGCAAAAAAGAGAGGAATTATTATGGAACAGAATAAGATCTCCCGCCGTAATTTCCTGCGCGTGGCCGGTGCATCGGCTACCGCCGCCGCAATGAGCGGTCTGGTCCCGGCTGCTTCCGCTGCCGGCATCAAAGACCTGTGGAGCATGGACCTGCAGATCCTTGCCACCAGCGATACCCACGGTAAGTTCGACCCCTGGGATTACGCCGCCAACAAGGCCGACGCCTCCGGCAGCGTGGCCCAGCAGGCAACTGCCATCAAGGAGAACCGCACCAAGACCACGCTGGTCGTGGATGCAGGCGACACCATTCAGGCAAACTCCGCTGAGCTGTTCCTGAACGACGATGTCCACCCCATGATCGCTGCTCAGAACGCCATCGGCTACGATGTCTACGTCACCGGCAACCATGAGTACAACTATGGCATGGCCACGCTGGAAAAGGTGCTCTCCCAGCAGAAGGCCAAGGTGCTGACCGGCAACGTCTACAGCCCCGAAGGCAAGCCTCTGGCGGACGGCTACACCATCATCAACAAGGGCGGCGTCAAGATCGGCGTCATCGGTATGGTCACTCCCAACATCACCCGCTGGGACGCCAAGAACCTCGAGGGCTGGACTGTCACCAACCCGGTGGACGAGAGCCGCAAGATCATTGATAAGATCAAGAACGATGTGGATGTCATCATCGGTGTTATGCATATGGACGTTGACAATGAGTACGGCGTCTATGGCTCCGGCGTCACCGACCTGGCAAATGCCTGCCCCGAGTTCGACGTCATCGTCGCCGCTCACGGCCACAAGAGCATCCCCAACAAGATGATCAACGGCGTGCTGGTGGTCGAGAACAAGAATGCCGGTGCCACCGTCTCCGACATCCACGTCTATCTGGAGCGCGGCCTGAACGGCAAGTGGAAGGTGAAGGACCGCACCTCTGAGAACCTGATCATCAAGGACTACGCTCCCGACCCCGAGCTGACCGCTCTGCTGGCAGAGTACGACCAGCGCGCCAAGGATGACGCCGTGACCCCCATCGGCCAGCTGGTCGGCGGTGATCTGGCCCCCGAAAACGAGATCGACTGCCTGCCGCAGGCCATGGTGCAGGATACTGCTCTGCTGGACTTCATCAACGAGGTGCAGATGTACTACACCGACGCTCAGGTGTCCGCAACGGCTCTGACCTCCATGACCTCCCAGATGCGCGAGGGCACCATCCGCAAGTGCGACATGGCAAGCATCTACACCTACCAGAACACCCTGTACAAGCTGCAGATGAACGGCTGGCAGCTGCGTCAGTTCATGGAGTGGTCTGCTGCCTTCTTCAAGACCTGGGAGCCGGGCGATGTGACCATCGCATTCGACTCTTCCGTCCGCTACTACCTGTACGATGCCTTTGCAGGCGTCAAGTATGACCTCGACATCTCCAAGCAGCCCGGCAACCGCATCCAGAACCTGACCTGGATGGATGGCCGTCCGGTGGAGGACGATGACAGCTTCGTGGTGGCCGTCAACAACTACCGTGCCACCACCCAGCTGCTGGCTTATGCTGACATCTTCAAGGAGGGCGACGAGCTGCCCAAGCTGCTGGAGATCGACGTGCGCGGCGATGTGGGCGGCATCCGCGAACTGCTGGGCGAGTACATCCGTACCGTCAAGGGCGGCACCATCGAGCCGCACGTGGACAACAACTGGAAGCTCGTGGGCGACAACTGGAATGCTGCTGACCACGAGAAGGCCGTCAAGCTGCTGCGCGAGGGCAAGCTGGCTCTGTCGGAGAACGCCGACAGCCGCACTCTGCCCGGCAAGGCCATCACTACGGCCGATATTGCCGCATTCTGATTTTTCTTTCACACGCAATGGGGTGTGCAGTCTCTTAGGGGCTGCACACCCTTTTTTGCTGCACGATAAAGTGAAGGATCAATGCGGACTCTCCGGCGGTGTGCCGCTTTTTTGCGCAGCATATTTCTTTTTTTGGCGGTTCGTGGTAGAATATACTGTATTCATCTGCGCATAAGGAGGGGAGAAGATGCAGCATTCGACCATTGCGGCCATTGCTACCGCTCCGGGTGCGGGCGGCATCGCCATCGTGCGGCTGTCCGGCCCGGAAAGCTATGAAGTGGCGGCGAAGGTGTTCCGACCGGCAAACTCAGCCAAAAAGGTCGCGGACGCCAAAGGCTATACCGCCATGTTCGGTGCGTTCGTGGAGGGGGAAGAGGCTTTCGATGAGGGCGTGGCGCTGTTTTTCCGTGCGCCCCACAGCTACACCGGCGAGGATGTGGTGGAGCTTTCCTGCCACGGCGGAAGTGCAGTCGCCCGGCGGCTGGTGGAAGCCTGCATTGCGGCGGGGGCATCGCCTGCCGCTCCCGGCGAGTACACCCGCCGCGCTTTCCTGAACGGCAAGCTCAGTCTGACCCAGGCCGAAGCCGTCATGGACATCATCTCCGCCGATGGCCGACAGGGGGCCGCGCTGGCAAACGCCTCCCTGAACGGTGCGCTGGCCCGGAAGATAGCGGCCCAGAAAGATGCTCTGACGGCCTTGCAGGCCCATCTGGCCGCCTGGGTGGATTTCCCTGAGGAAGATGTCCCGGAACTGAGCCAGAGCCATCTCTGCGACGTTTTAGGCGGGGTAGAGCAGGAGCTGGACGCCCTCATCCAGAGCTACGATGCGGGCGCTGTCCTCCGCGAGGGCGTGGACTGTGCCATCGTGGGCAAGCCCAATGCGGGCAAATCCACCCTGCTCAACCTGCTGGCCGGATTCGACCGGGCCATTGTCACGCCGGTGGCCGGAACCACCCGCGATGTGGTGGAGCAGGCCGTCCAGCTGGGCGACGTCCGGCTGAATCTCTTCGATACCGCCGGTCTGCGTCAGACGGAAGACGAGATCGAAGCCGAAGGCATCCGCCGCAGCTGGAAGAAGCTGGACGAGGCGGGGCTTATCCTCGCCGTCTTCGACGGCTCGGAGCGCCCGACCCGGGAAGATCTGGAGCTGGCTCAGCGCTGCGCGGGTCGTCCGGCCATCGCGCTGGTCAATAAAGAGGACAAGCCCACTCGGTTCGACGCCGAGCTCATCGCGCCCTATTTTGCGATGGTGCTGCCGGTCTGCTGTCAGGAGGAAGGGGCGCGGAAGGTCATCGCGGCGGCGGTAGCCCGCCTTCTGGGGACCAACCAAATCGACCCCCACGCCGCCAGCCTCTCGGGGCAGCGGCAGCTTTCCGCTGCCACCCGCGCCCGGGATGCCGTAGCCGGAGCGCTGGACGCCGCGCAGGGGCTCGGGCTGGACGCTGTGTCGGTCTGCGTGGACGACGCGCTGGATGCACTTTGTGAGCTGACAGGGGAGAACGCCTCGGAGGCGGTCATCAATGAGGTGTTTGAGAGATTCTGCGTGGGGAAATAAAAATCAATTTTACGCAGGGCTTAGTTCTCTTTTGCGCACCAAAAGAGAACCAGAAAAGCCGCTTTGAGAGGCTCGGCGGTGGCGAAGCCATGAAAGCCCCAGTGGGGCTTTTAAGCCGACAGTCCGGTTTGCGAAGCAAATGCCGCGTGTTTAGCGCGGCAAGGACAGGGAGGCACGAATCAAGGGCTGCTCGCCCTTGATAATCCCACAGAGGTGGGCTCCAACTCAAAATGCTGGAGATTCACGCCATTCGGCGTGAAGATCTCTTAACCGCATTTTGAGCCTCCGCCGTTTTACGGCTTCGCCGAAGATTTCAGGCTTTAGCAGAACTTTACCGTCAGCAGAGAGGTAACACCAGCTGCGGAGCAGCAAATCGGAGAAGTGAGAAAAATGCGCTCTGCCCCGCGCACAGGCGCGATATGCACATAAAAACTCAGAGGAAAAAATAGACAACAATGAACCATTTAGGAGACTACGACGTTATCGTCATCGGTGCCGGCCATGCGGGCATTGAGGCGGCCCATGCTGCCGCGATGCTGGGCGCAAAGACGGCGGTGTTCACCATGAGCTTGGACGCCATCGGCAATATGCCCTGCAACCCCAGCATCGGCGGCACGGCAAAAGGCACGTTGGTACGCGAATTGGATGCTCTTGGCGGCGTGATGGGCCTTGCGGCAGATGCCACCTATTTACAGAGCCGGATGCTCAACAAGGGCAAAGGCCCCGCTGTCCACGCTCTGCGCGTCCAGACCGACCGCAAGCGCTATCATGAATATATGAAGCACGCCCTTGAGCTGACGCCGGGGCTGGCCATCCATCAGGCGGAAATCATTTCCATCGAGGTGGAGGACGGCCATGTGAAGGGCGTCGTCACCCAGCTGAACGGGGAGTATGGCGCAAAGTGCGTGGTCATCGCCACCGGCACCAACCTCGGCGGAAAAATTTTTGTGGGCGATGCATGGTACGCCTCTGGCCCCGACGGGATGCACGCGGCCAACGCCCTCACCGAGAGCCTGAAAGCCGCCGGTCTGCCGCTGCGCCGCTTCAAGACCGGTACGCCTGCCCGGGTGCATCGGCGGAGCATCGACTTTTCTAAGCTGGAATGCCAGCCCGGCGACCCGGACAATGAACTTCAGCCTTTCAGCTTCATGACCGATGCCCCTATGCACAACAAGGTGGAGTGCTGGATCGCCTACACCAACCCTGAGACGCACAGGATCATTCTGGACAATATCCAGCGCAGCCCACTCTACGGCGGTATGATCGAGGGCGTCGGCCCGCGCTACTGCCCGTCGATCGAGGACAAGGTAGTGCGGTTTGCAGGGAAGGACAGGCATCCCATCTTCGTGGAGCCTTGCGGCGAGAACACCGAGGAAATGTATCTGCAGGGTGCGTCCAGCAGTCTGCCGGAGGATGTGCAGAACGCATTCTACCGGAGCATCAAGGGCTTCGAGAATATTGAGATCATGCGCCCGGCCTACGCCATCGAGTACGACTGCGTAGACCCCACCAGCCTCGAAGCTACGCTGGAAAGCAAGGTGGTGCGGGGCCTCTACGGCGCGGGACAGTTCAACGGCACTTCGGGCTACGAGGAAGCCGCCGCGCAGGGCCTGCTGGCCGGTCTGAATGCTGCCCGGAACGCATTGGGCGAAAGCCAGCTCATCCTGCCCAGGCAGTCGAGCTATCTCGGCACACTGGTGGATGACCTTGTGACCAAGGGCGTCATGGACCCCTACCGGATGATGACCAGCCGCAGCGAGTACCGCCTGACCCTCCGTCAGGACAACGCCGATACCCGGTTGACGCCCATCGGCAGGGAATACGGCCTCGTGCAGGACGACCGCTGGACAAAGTACCAGCAGACGCAGGCTGTGCTGGACGCAGAGCGCCGCCGTCTGCATGACGCCCATCTGCGCACGGCGGACCTGCGCGCCGCGATGAAAGCAGCGGGCCTCGCCCCGGCGGCGGAGGGCGGCATTGCCGAAGAGCTGCTGCGCCGGCCGGAGATCGACTATCCGCTCATCGCGGGCATGATCGGCTGGGGTGAGGGCATCACGCCCATGCTGGCCGAGCGTCTGGAAACTGAAATCAAGTACGCGGGTTACATTGCCCGGCAGGACCGGATGATACACGAGGTGGCCCGCCACGAGAAGACCCTCATCCCGGAGGATTTCTCTTACACAGAGCTCACCGGCCTGACATTGGAAGCCCGCGAGAAGCTGGCCCGCATCCGCCCGAAAAACTTGGGGCAGGCGGGACGCATTCCCGGCGTGTCGCCGTCGGATGTGGCACAGCTGAGTATTGCGCTGGCGGCGAATAAATCGAAAGCGTAATAGCTGACGCAAAACGGGGCGTGCGAAAAAGGGAAACGACATTGCGCGCTGGTGGCGCGGGGGGAGAGCGCGGTTACGCGGGGCTAAGTTCTCTTTTGCGTGCCAAAAGAGAACCAGAAAAGCACCCGCTACTTTCGAAGCGCGGGAGGCACGAATCAAGGGCTGCTCGCCCTTGATAATCCCGGAGGAGTTGTCGAAACGGAAAAAAGCTAGCCGCTTCGCTAAACGCTTTTTTCTCGTTTCTCCGATTTTGAAGGATACGAACGGGAAAGTTGTAATTTCATTGATGAACTATCTTCTTACTTTAGCATACGACGGCACGAACTACTGCGGGTTTCAGGTGCAGCCCAACGGGCGGAGCGTAGCTGCTGCGTTTCAGGACGCCCTGGAGGCGGTGCTGGGCTGTCGGCCCGACATCAAGGGCTGCAGCCGCACCGACGCCGGCGTCCACGCGCTGGGCTTCATGCTCAACTTCCACGCCGACACCCGCATCCCGGCGGCAAAGCTGCCGCTGGCGCTGAACCAGCATCTGCCCCCGGACATCCGGGCGCTGGAAGCACGGGTGGTGCCGGACGATTTCCACGCCCGCTATGCGGCCCACACCAAGACCTATCTCTACCGCATCCACAACAGCCCGATCGACTCGCCCTTTGCCGCGCGGTATTACACCAAAGTGCCGGGGCGGCTGGACGCGGACAGGATGCAGCAGGCGGCGCAGTATTTTGTGGGAAAGCACGATTTCCTCGCCCTCTGCGCCTCGGGCAGCTCGGCCGCGGCTCACGGCGACACCGTGCGCACCATCACGGCCTGTGACGTCCAGCGCCGGGGCGACGACATCGACATCACGGTGACGGCAGACGGATACCTTTACAACATGGTGCGCATCCTTGCAGGAACCCTCTGTGAGGCCGGCGCGGGGCGTCTTGCGCCTGAGGCCGTGCCGGGCATCCTCGCCAGCCGCGACCGCAAAAACGCCGGGCCGACGCTGGCGGCGAAAGGGCTTTTCCTCAAGAGCGTGGACTACGACACGCCCATAGAATAACGCAAACACGACCGATGCTCCCGGAGGGAAAACGCCCCTTTGGGAGCACTGTCATTGCACGAAGGGACAGGAGAGTATGAGAAAAAGACAGCGCGGCCCCCGGCCTGTGTCGGACGAGCCGCTTTCGGCGGGACGGGTCGAATACCTCGAGCAGGCCCGCGAGCGGGTGCGGAACCGGCGCATCCGACGCACGGCACTCATCGTCGTGGCGCTGACGCTGGTGGTGCTGTTCACCACCGGCATCGTGGGCAGCTCTGTTGCCATGGCCAAGGACTGGGCCGATACCGCCCGCATCCTGCTCTTCCCCGGCACGGGCTGGCCCCAGCAGACCGGCGTCATGGAGGTGAAACAGCTAGCCGCCATGAACAGCAGCTTTGTGGAGCTGGGCGAGGAAGGGTGCGTGGTCTGGTCCCGCACCGGCACCCGGCTCAACTCCATCCAGAGCGGCTACGCCCGCCCTGCGCTGGCTGTGGGCAAGAACCGCTTTGTGCTCTACAACCGCTCGGGCAATGAGCTGCGGGTGGAGAGCCGGACCCAGAACCTCTACACCAAGACGATGGAGAACAGCATCACCCTCTGTGCCATGGCCGACAACGGCACGCTGGCCGTCGTCACAGAGGACCCCGGCAGCGCGGCCCGGCTTCGGGTCTACTCGTCCTCAATGGAGCAGCTGCTGAGCTGGAGCCTTACCATCACCGACGGCACCCCGCTGCGGCTGGCCTTTTCGCCGGATGGGCGGCGGCTGGCAGTGGCGGCGGTGACGGTGAACGGCGGCCAGATGGTCACGAATTTCTATGTCGTCACCCTGGCGCAGGGCGACCCCCTTCTGGTGGGCAGCGGCAGCGGCGCGGCTCAGTGGCTGAGCTGGACCGGTTCCCAGAGCATCCTGGCCGTCTGCGACAGCCGCGCTGTCCTCTACGACGCATCGGGCGGAGAGCGGGCAGCCTATGACTTTACCGGGCAGGCCCTCCGCGACATCTCGGTGGACGCTTCGGGCAATACTGCCCTTCTGCTGGCCTCCGGCCAGCTCTGTCAGGCCGTGATGCTGGGCCGTGATCTCGGTGTCGAGAACACCACGCAGGTGCAGGCGTCCAACCGCATCGTCCGCTCCGGTGCGCAGTTCTATCTGCTCACTGATACAGGGGTGGAGTGCCTTTCCACCGACGGCACCTCCCAGTGGACCCAGAGCCTTTCGGCCCGCCCGCAGGGTCTGCTGGCCGACCGCAGGCAGCTGCTGGTCTTCTGCGGCAATACGGTGCAGGGATTGACCCCGCCTGCGGCGGAAAACAACGCTCAAAGCAATACATAATAAGGAAAACAAGATATGTTCAAGAATCCGTCATTTCTTTTTGATATAGTATGTACCGTGGTCTGGCTGCTTCTGGCTGTGCGCTATGCCCGCAAGGGCTTTCTCGCAGCCAGTGTCCAGCTGGGCGGGAATGTCTTCAGCCTCGTGGGCGCCCGGGTCTTTTCGGGCTGGGCCGCTGCCGAGGTGTTCCAGCGCTTTCTGGCCGGGAGCTTCCGTACCCAGATCGCCGAGAGCATCTCGGCCGGAGGGGTCGTGGACCTGACCGGCATCGCGGACAAGTACGCGGGCTTTCTGCCCGAGAGCTTCCGCGCCTCCATCGTGGAGACCTGCGAGCGCTCCATCTCGGCTGTGCTCAGCGACAACGCCGTGGTGCTGGCGGACGCCATCGTCCAGAAGGTGCTGGCTCCGCTGCTTACGCCGGTCATCTCGGTCGTGCTCTTTTTTGTGGTCTTTGCCCTGCTGCGGATGCTGGTGAGTATGCTGGTCACCGTGCTGGGCCTCGTCAACCGGCTGCCGGTCATCGGCACCGTCAACCGCTGGCTGGGCTGGGTCACCGGCTGTGTCGCCAGCACCATGGACATCTATCTGATGCTCTGTGTGGTGTGGGCCGTCATCGTCATCACCGGCGGCAATCTGACCGTCCTGAACGATACGGTCATGAGCAGCAGCCTTTACTATAAAGCATTCAATCTGTTCAACCCCTTCCTGTAAAGGGGAGCTTTAGGAGGAACCTATATGGTCTGCAATCGCTGTCAGAAACGTCCGGCCATCATCTTCGTCCAGCGGATGGAGAACGGCCAGATGAAAAATGAGGGCTTTTGCCTGCACTGTGCGCGTGAGCTGCACATCAAGCCGGTGGAAGACCTGATGAAGCAGTTCGGTATGTCCGACGAGGACATGGATAACATGGAAAACCGGATGGAGAGCATGATGGATGAGATGGGGGACGCGAACCCCCTCTCCCTCATGATGAATATGGGCCAGCCCATGGACGGCGAGGAGAACGAAGGGGACGACGACCTTGTCCCCGGCTCCAGCGCCACCTTCCCGCTGGGCGTCAAGGCGGAGGGCGATGCCGGAAACAGCAAAAAGGCCCAGAAGAACGGCAAGAAGCCGCCCCGCCGCAAATTCCTCGACACCTACTGCGAGAACCTGACCCGCAAAGCCCGGGAGGGCAAGCTCGACGACATCGTGGGCCGCGACCGCGAGATCTACCGCACCATCCAGATCTTGAGCCGCCGCCAGAAGAATAACCCCTGCCTCATCGGTGAGGCGGGCGTCGGTAAGACGGCCATCGCCGAGGGCATCGCGGAGCGCATCGCCAGGGGCAATGTTCCTGTGGGTCTGAAGGATAAGGAGATCTTCCTGCTGGATCTGACCAGCCTCGTGGCCGGCACCCAGTTCCGCGGCCAGTTCGAGCAGCGGGTCAAGGGCCTGCTGAGCGAGGTCAAGGCCGCCGGCAACATCATCCTGTTCATTGACGAGATCCACACCATCACCTCCGCCGGTGAGAGCGAGGGTGCCATGAACGCAGGCAACATCCTCAAGCCCGCCCTCTCCCGCGGTGAGATCCAGGTCATCGGCGCCACCACCTTCAACGAGTACCGCAAGTATATCGAGAAGGACCAGGCCCTTGAGCGCCGCTTCCAGCCTGTCCGCGTGGAAGAGCCCAGCGTGGCCGACACGCTGGCCGTCATGAACGGCATCAAGAAGTATTACGAGGAGCACCACCATGTGCAGGTGGATGCCGATGTGCTGAGCGCCATCGTCACCCTCAGTGAGCGGTATATCACGGACCGCTACCTGCCCGATAAGGCCATCGACCTGCTGGACGAAGCCTGCGCCTGCTGCAATCTCGCCCACCCGGTCATCTCGGAATATCTCGAGATGCAGAAGGAGCTGGACGGCCTCAGGCAGGAAGAGGCAGACATGGAGTCCTCCGACGTCAATGAGGCCATCGACTATGAGCAGGTGGCCCAGCGGAAGACCCGCATCGCCAAGCTCGAGGCAGAGCTGCCCGCAAAGCAGGCTGCTGCCAGCGAGATAAAAGTGACCATGGACGATGTGGCCAAGGTCATTGAGCTGTGGACGGGCATCCCGGCGGTGAAGATCCAGGAGACGGAGTTCGTCAAACTGGCCGGGCTGGAAGCGGAGCTGAAAAAGAAGATCATCGGTCAGGACGAGGCCGTCCATCTGGTGGCACAGGCCGTCAAGCGGAGCCGCGCCGACCTGTCGGGCCGCCGCCGTCCCGCAAGCTTCATCTTCGTCGGCCCCACCGGCGTCGGCAAGACGGAGCTGGTCAAGCAGCTGGCAAACCAGCTCTTCGACGGCCCCGACCCGCTCATCCGTCTCGACATGAGCGAGTATATGGAGAAATATGCGGTGTCCCGCATGATCGGTTCGCCTCCGGGCTATGTGGGCTACGAGGAGGCCGGCCAGCTCACCGAAAAGGTGCGCCGCCGCCCCTACAGCGTGGTGCTGTTCGATGAGATCGAAAAGGCCCACCCCGACGTTATGAACATCCTGCTCCAGATCCTCGACGAGGGCAAGATCAACGATGCACAGGGCCGGACGGTGGACTTCTCCAATACGGTCATCTGCATGACCTCCAACGCCGGCAGCAGCGACAAGACGACCTCCGGCCTCGGCTTCAACAAGAGCGAGGAGCAGCTGAGTGAGGAAAAGACCCGCAAGGCTCTGAGCCAGTTCCTGCGGCCTGAGTTCCTTGGCCGTGTGGATGAGGTCATCGCCTTCAAGCCGCTGAGCCAGCAGACGCTGGAAGGCATCGCGGCTCTCATGCTGGATGAGTACAAGCCCAGCATGGAAGCCAAGGGCATCGCCTACAGCTACACTCCGGCGGCTCTCTCTGCCCTCGTGGCCAAGAGTCAGGGCGGCAAGTTCGGCGCCCGCGACCTGCGCCGCGTCATCCGCAAGGCTGTGGAGGACCCCGCCGCCGAGCGCATCATCGACGGCACCCTGAAAGCGGGCGGCAGCCTGACGGTGGATGCCGAGAATGGTGAAGTTATCTTGAAGTGAATGCTTGACTTTTCTGTACGATCGCATATAATAAAGACAGAAAGACAATGAATTCGTGCATAGAATTCACACCAAAAGAAGAAAACCCCTTCCTGGAGTTGCAGCTCCAAAGAAGGGGTCTTCTTTTTAGTGCTTACAGTCCTTGTTCAGCATGCTGTCAAGCCACTTGCTGATGAGATTCGAAGTCACACCAGCTGCGACAGATACCATGAAAGACAACATCTCGTGCATAGGACACACCTCCCTTCCCAATGAAATTGGGTCGGTAAGGACCGTGAGACAATTATAACATATAATTCGACCAAAAGATACAGTAAACGGCACTCCGAAGCAGTTCGGAGTGCCGTTTGTCATAGGCGGACTTAGTCGAGGGAGACCGGGAACTCGGGCTTGTTGGCCATACGGGCATTGGTGCGGCCCTCGGGGATGATCTCGCCGGCGGCGGTCAGCGCCAGCTTGGTGAGGGTGGGGCCTACCAGCTCATACACCAGCACCGAGAAGAGCACGACGTTGCGCACCATGTGGCCGTCGGAAAGCTCAGCGGCCTCGGCTGCCATGCCCAGCGCCACGCCAGCCTGCGGCAGCAGGGTGATGCCGAGGTACTTCTGGATGTTGTGGCTGCAGCGGGTGGCCCGGCCGCTGACGAAGGCGCCGGAAATTTTGCCCAGAGAGCGGAAGACGATATACACCACGCCGATGAGGAGCACCAGCGGGTCGGAGAGGATGTTCAGATCCAGCTCTGCACCGCTGAGCACGAAGAAGAGGATGTTCACCGGCGACACCCAGCGGTCGAGGCGGTCCATCAGCTCATCGGAAGTGGGGCAGATGTTGCAGAACACCGTACCGGTCATCATGCAGACCAGCAGCAGCGAGAAGCCGCAGTGCAGCGGCCCGATGTCGAAGGTGACCATGGACAGGCCCACCGTCAGCAGCACGAAGGCCACGGAAAGGCTCATGCGCTTGGAGCGGGAGTGAAAATAAATTTCCAGCTGGTTGAGCGCGAAGCCCGCCACGGCGCCCAGACCCAGCGAGAAGACGATCTCCACCACCGGCTCCACCAGAATACTGATGGCGTCGATGCGGCCCTGCTCGAGGGCGTTGGCAATGCCGAAGGAGGCGGAGAAGAGCACGAGGCCCACGGCGTCGTCGATGGCGACCACCATCAGCAGCAGGCGGGTGAGGGGGCCGTCGGCCTTGTACTGCTTGACGACCATCAGGGTGGCGGCAGGGGCCGTGGCTGCTGCGATAGCACCCAGCGTGATGGCCGAGGCCATGGAGATGATGTCGGGCCGGATGAAGTGCAGGATGACCAGCGCCGCATCCACGAGGGCGGTGGTCATGACGGCCTGTAAAATGCCGACCGTGATGGCCTGTTTGCCCATGCTCTCAAGAGCCGAGAGACGGAACTCGTTGCCGATGACGAAGGCGATGAAGCCCAGCGCTACCTGGGTGATGATGGACAGGCTGTCCACCTGTTCGAGGGTGCCGAAGCCGATGCCAAAATTACTCAGGCCCAGACGCCCCAGAAAGAAAGGCCCCAGCAGCAGGCCCGCCAGCAGATACGATGTGACCGCCGGCAAATGGATCGCCTTTGCGAGGCGCGACATCAAAAGACCTGCGATGAGCGCCGCGGAAAGGCAGATGAGAAGCTGTTCCATGCGATATTGCGGGCAGCAGCACGATACCGACGCGCAGCCGCCCTTTCCTCCTTTTTCTCAGTCGGGCGCGTTTTCTTGCTGCTTGCCAAAAGCCCAAAAAACACAGCACAGTAATAAATTATACTATTCCACTTTCTGAAAAGCAACATCTTTTCAGGCGGCAAAATTGAAGATTCCTTAACAAATGGCCGAAAAAGGCAAAAAAACAGGGCCGCTGCGCAGGCAGCGGCCCTGTTGTATGCAACAATCGTGAATTTAGTTGAACTTGAAGATCTTCCGTGCGATGCGGTAGCCGCCCACCACGATGGCGTCGCCCTTGGGGAAGGGCAGGTTGGTCACGCCGCCAAAGCCGAAGCGGATGGAGCGGTAGACTGCGGCGCTGGTGTGCTCGCGCAGATACTGCCACAGGCCCTTCTGCTTTTCTTTCGCCTCGGCGCTGCCGTCCAGCAGCAGGAAGATGTCGCTGACGGCCATCATCATGGAGAGGTAGTGGAGCATATAGGTCCGCAGTTTCTTCTCGCCCTTGAGGGCGTCGAGGTCCTGACAGTCGATCATATGCCGGGTGACGCGGAGCTGCTGGTCCACGCGCTTGACCATGATGCTCTCGTTGACGCTCTGGTCGGCGCGGCCGATGAAGTAGCGGTAGAGGTCGAGGTCCATATAATACATGGTCTTGACGAAAGGCAGAGGCTGGTAGACGAAGATATTGTCCACGTAGAAGGTATGCTTGGGCAGCACCATGCCGCACTTGCGCAGCACCTCAGTGCGGTACATGACCGAGTGCATCAGCAGGTTCTGGTCGGGGCGGAAGTGGCCGACGTGCATCCAGGTGAACAGACGCTCCTGCGGGAAGATGTTGGTGTACCGCACAGTGTGGCTGGTGCCGTCCTCGGTGTGCTCGTAGACATAGTTGCAGATCATGAGGTCGGGGGCGGTGCCGCGGGTCACGAGGGTGTGCAGGCGGGCCAGCACCTTCTGGAGGGCGTCGGTGTCCAGCCAGTCGTCGCTGTCCACGACCTTGTAGTAGAGGCCGGTGGCGTTGCGGATGCCCTGGTTGACGCCCTCGCCGTGGCCGCCGTTCTCCTGATGGATGGCCTTGACGATGGTGGGGTACTTGGCAGCGTACTCGTCGCAGATGGCCGGGGTCTCGTCCTTCACGGAACCGTCGTCCACGAGGATGATCTCGGCCTGCTCCCCGGCGGAGAGCAGCGTTTCGATGCAGTGGCGCATATATGCCGCCGAGTTGTAGCACGGGACGGCAAAGGTGATGAGTTTCTGTTGCATAAAAATAAGCTCCTTATCGTGCTTGCCCGGCCATGTTCAGAACAAAATGGGCCGGAGATGGAGATATGTATTCTTATTATAGCATTTTCGCGCACAAAAAGCTAGGAACACCAGCAAATACCTGCCAAAAAACGACGACAGAAGAGCGTTCCGATACCATTTCGGGCCGCGCTGTGCTATAATAATACGAATACAGATTTGAAAAACGCAGGAGGCACCCATGGCAGACCCGCATTCTATCTTGAAAAAAGTTTTTGGCTACGACAGTTTCCGCCCGGGGCAGGAGGACATCGTCCGGCGGCTGCTGGACGGGCAGGATGTGCTGGCGGTGATGCCCACCGGTGCGGGCAAATCCATCTGCTATCAGGTGCCGGCGCTGCTTCTGCCCGGCATCACCATCGTGGTGTCGCCGCTGGTCAGCCTGATGAAGGACCAGGTGGGGGCGCTGGTGCAGGCGGGGGTGGCGGCGGCTTTCCTCAACAACAGCCTCACCGACAACCAGAAGGCCCTCATGCTCCGCCGCGCCCGGGAGGGCTGGTATAAGATCATCTATGTGGCCCCGGAGCGGCTGGAAATGCCGGGCTTCCAGCGCTTCGCGCAGGAAAAGCTCATCAGCATGGTGACGGTGGACGAGGCCCACTGCATCAGCCAGTGGGGGCAGGACTTCCGCCCCAGCTATCTGCGCATCAAGGCGTTCGTGGACAGCCTGCCGAATCGCCCGGTGGTGGGCGCGTTCACGGCCACGGCGACGGCCCGGGTGCGGGACGACATCCGCAGCCACCTCGAGCTCCATCAGCCCTATGAGGTGACGACCGGCTTCGACCGGCCCAACCTCTACTTCGAGACGCGCCGCGCCCTGCCCAGCCAGAAGCCCAAGGAGCTGTTGGACCTTGTGCTCCGGGAGGGCGACAACGCGGGCATCGTCTATTGCAGCACTACGAAGCAGGTGGACGAGACGGCCCGCCTGCTCCAGAGCCGGGGCATCCGGGCAGCGGCCTACCATGCCAAGCTGGATGCGGACACCCGGCGGAAGAATCAGGACGACTTCCTCTATGACCGCATCCAAATCATGGTGGCGACCAACGCCTTCGGCATGGGCATCGACAAGCCCAACGTCCGGTTCGTCATCCATTACAATATGCCCAAGGATCTGGAGAGCTACTATCAGGAGGCGGGCCGCGCGGGCCGCGACGGTCTGCCGTCCCGCTGCATCCTGCTTTATTCCGGCACGGATGTGCGAACCATCCGCTTCTTCATCGACAAAGAGATGGAGGCAGACAACGGCTTGCCCGCCGACGTCAAGGCCGAGGCCGCCCGCAAGGCGGAAGAGCGGCTCAAGTATATGACCTTCTACTCCACCACCCAGAAGTGCCTGCGGCGGTTCATGCTGAACTATTTCGGCGAGGCCGCACCTGAAAAGTGCGGCAACTGTTCCTGCTGCCTCTTTGCCGAGCAGAATGCGCAGGAGGTGGAACAGCGCGCTGCCGCCGCGAAGCAGAGGGCAGCGGCCAACTCCCGGCGGCTGTCGTCCCGCCGTGCTGCTGCCAGCGGCGACCTCAGCGAGGCCGACGAGAAGCTGCTGGCCGCGCTCTACGCCCTCCGCAAGCGTCTTGCAGCGAAGCAGAATGTTCCGGCCTACATGGTGTTCAGCGACGCGACCCTCCGCGAGATGGTCCAGAGCAAGCCCCTGAGCATGGACGAGTTTTTGAACATCACCGGCGTCGGCGAAAAGAAAGCCGCCCGCTATGGCATGGCCTTCCTGCGGGCCATTGAGGATATAGTGGGAAGCAGAGAATAAGAAAAGGCGCAGATCTTCCACGAGCCAAGAGGCTCGTTGCGGAAAATCTGCGCTTTTTATCGCAAGTCAAGAAAATAACGCAACAGGATAACAGCATATTTGCGATATGCAATTCAACGCTGTTGCTGTTGCATTAAAAAGTTGAATTGCTATGTTTTATCATTCCATCGTATGGGTGGAGAATACTTTTTCGTCCTGCCACCACACCGGCTGCCCGGCGGCGAGGGACTTGGGAACATCCAGCAGACGCTGGTTCCGGCTGCCCCGGAAGCGGAGGGAGATGTCGTGCTCGGCCTCCACGAAGCGGCCATCCACCAGCACATCCAGCAGACTCAGCAGCTCGTCGGTGACTTCGCACCGCGCGTGGCAGGGGACTTTGCCGGTCAGCTGCTCCCAGGTGTAGCCGGAGTAGCACCAGACCGTTTTCTTCGGGTAAAGGGCTTTGAAATTTTGCACGAAGGTCACCAGCTCCCGCTGGTTCTCCGGCTCCATCGGCTCGCCGCCCAGCAGGGAGAGGCCCGTGATATAGTCCGGCTTGCAGGAGGCGAACACCTCGTTGCGGACGGGCTTGTCGAAGGGCTGGCCATAGCCGAAATCCCATGCCACCTCGTTGAAGCAGCCGGGGCAGTGGTGGCGGCAGCCGGAAACGAAGACGCTGGTGCGGACGCCCGGCCCGTTGGCGATGTCGTAATATTTAATAGTCGCGTAGTTCATAAATCAGACCTGAAAGCAGAGCACGCTGCTTTGCCTTGCAATTTTTTTGTGCTTGGGTAGCTTGCCAATGGCTTTCACCTTGGGAGAGCTGGCGCGAAGCGCCTGAGAGGGTCACAAGTGCAACACCCGATCCTTGATCTCCTGCGTCCGGCCCTGGTTCCAGAACTGGGTGCCGATATAGCCGCAGGTGCGGCGGGCGACATTCAGCTTGTTCTGGTCACGGTTGCCGCACTTGGGGCATTCCCACACCAGCTTGCCGTCGTCCTCGACGATCTTGATCTCGCCGTCGTAGCCGCAGCACTGGCAGTAGTCGGACTTGGTGTTCAACTCGGCGTACATGATGTTGTCGTAGATGAACTGCAGCACGCTCATGACCGCCTCGAGGTTGTCCTGCATATTGGGGACTTCCACATAGCTGATGGCACCGCCCGGAGACAGCTTCTGGAACTCGCTCTCAAACTTCAGCTTGGTGAAGGCGTCGATGTGCTCGGAGACATGGACGTGGTAGCTGTTGGTGATATAGTTCTTGTCGGTGATGCCGGGTACGATGCCGAACCGCTTCTGCAGGCACTTGGCGAACTTGTAGGTGGTGGATTCCAGCGGGGTGCCATAGAGGGAGTAGTCCATGTTCTCGGCCTTCTTCCACTCGTTGCACTTGTCGTTCATGTGCTGCATCACGCTGAGGGCGAAGGGCTTTGCGCCGGCGTCGGTGTGGCTCTTGCCGGTCATATACTTTACGCACTCATACAGGCCGGCATAGCCGAGGCTGATGGTGGAGTAGCCGCCGAAGAGCAGCTTGTCGATCTTCTCGCCCTTCTTGAGGCGGGCCAGTGCGCCGTACTGCCACAGGATGGGGGCGGCGTCGCTGGGGGTACCCAGCAGGCGCTTGTGGCGGGCCTGCAGAGCACGATGGCAGAGGGCCAGACGCTCGTCGAATATCTTCCAGAACTTATCAAAGTTGCCGCCGGAGCTGAGGGCCACGTCCACCAGGTTGATGGTCACGACGCCCTGATTGAAGCGGCCATAATACTTGGGCTTGCCGGTCTCGGGGTCAACATAGGGGGTCAGGAAGCTGCGGCAGCCCATGCAGGTGTAGCAGTGGCCCTCGCCATTCTTGTCTACCTTCAGCTCGAGCATCTTCTTCTCGGAGATGTAGTCGGGGACCATCCGCTTGGCGGTACACTTGGCAGCCAGCTCGGTCAGGTAGTAGTAGGGGTCGCCGGGGTGGATGTTGTCCTCTTCCAGCACGTAGATGAGTTTGGGGAAGGCGGGGGTGATCCAGACACCGGCCTCGTTCTTCACGCCCTGATAGCGCTGACGGATGGTCTCCTCGATGATGATGGCGAGGTCAGCTTTCTCCTGCGCATTGCGGGCTTCGCCCAGATACATGAACACGGTGATGAAGGGGGCCTGACCGTTGGTGGTCATCAGGGTGACGACCTGATACTGGATGGTCTGAACGCCGCGGTTGATCTCGCTGCGCAGGCGGCGTTCCACGATCTCACGCTTGCGCTCGGCAGAGACATCCAGACCTTCCATCTCGGCCTCGACCTCGGCAGCGATCTTCTTGCGGGAGACGTCCACGAAGGGGGCAAGATGGGTCAGGCTGATGCTCTGACCGCCGTACTGGTTGGAAGCCACCTGTGCAATGATCTGGGTGGCGATGTTGCAGGCGGTGGAGAAGCTGTGGGGCTTCTCGATATAGGTGCCGGAGATGACGGTGCCGTTCTGGAGCATATCTTCCAGGTTGACCAGGTCGCAGTTGTGCATGTGCTGTGCGAAGTAGTCGGAATCGTGGAAGTGGATCAGGCCCTCCTGATGTGCCTTGACGATCTCCGGGTCCAGCAGCAGGCGGGCGGTCAGGTCTTTGGAGATCTCACCGGCCATGTAGTCGCGCTGCACACTGTTGACGGTGGGGTTCTTGTTGGCGTTCTCCTGCTTGACTTCCTCGTTCTGGCACTCGATCAGGCTCAGGATGCGCTCATCGGTGGTGTTGGTCTGGCGCTTCAGGCTCTGGATATAGCGGTAGGTGATATAATGGCGGGCGATGTCGTGCGCCTTCATGTCCATCAGCTTGTTCTCGACCATATCCTGGATCTCTTCCACGCTGACGGCGCGGTTGAGCGCCTGGCACTGCTCCGTGACGTCGTCGGCGATCTGGTTGATCTGCTCGCGGGTCAGGCGGCTCTTGCCGCCCACGGAATCACTGGCCTTGGTAACAGCGGTGATGATCTTGGTGATATCGAACGGGACCTCGGACCCGTTGCGCTTGATGATCTTCATGGCGTTCCTCCATCTTTTTGTCGCGTTGTGGTTTTCTGCCGCAGTTCAAACGGGCGTCTCCCGGAACAGGAGCCGCCCGCATATCTTCTGAAATGCGTTCATCGGAATGTGATTCTATGATATCACTATTTAGTGATATGTCAATGGGAAAACCACTACATTTTGTGCTTCGTCGCTTTCGCCAAAAATCCGGGAAGATTTTCGGAGCAAAATTTGAGGCCGGAGGGCTTGACAAATCGCACAAGAAAAGTATCTGCATTCCGGGCCGTAATATCCGCCTGTATCTATACGCAGACTCTATATTACTACATTATATAGGGAGAGAAAGCAGAAAAATAAACTGTTGTATCCATCACGTCAAAGGAGAGGCGAGTTCCGCGCAAAAAACTGGTAAAAAGGCCGAACCGAGAAAAAAGGGCAAAAAAGTTGAAAAAAGGGGTTGCCAAACGGGCGGGTGTATGGTATTATACTTGAGCGCCAAGCGCTGAGACAAAAGAATGACTTCCGAAGTCCCAGCTGAGAAGCGAGAGAAAAGAACCAATAGACGCTGAAAGATTCCAGTCAGTTCTGAGAAATCGGAAGCGATCCAAGTTCAGAACGTTCGAAACGCTTCGAAAAAAGTGCTTGACAAAAAATCACTTCTGTGATAAAATAATCAAGTCGTCAGCCGGTC
>ENA-UEQO01001528-UEQO01001528.1-human-gut-metagenome-genome-assembly--contig:-NODE-1528-length-23685-cov-8.718273_pt1 | contig 23685 bp, 25 predicted proteins | sample MGYA00242938_ERZ507940 | MGnify/ENA primary metagenome ERZ507940 (study PRJEB26167, sample SAMN06115517) | human gut metagenome | host: Homo sapiens | place: China:Chongqing | collected 2014-12-03... | reverse complement strand
AGAGGGCCATTCTTAGCGGAAGAATGGCCCCCTTTCGATCCCCCAAGACCGCAAGGGCTGCGCCCTTGACCTGCCATTGCCCGCCTCTGCAAGGCTGATGCTGCACGCGCTGCGCAAAGGAGTGCGTGCAGTTTCTTATTGCCGCTTTCGATTTGGCTTGCTCCTTGCGGCCGCTGCCGCTCTGCGGTGGGGTTTCGGAAGAAATTTTTAACAGCAGCTCGTACCAGCACCGCAGCAGCGGCTGAGCGGAAAGAGAAGCACGTCAAATCGTTCAGAAGAAAAAGTCAAACATACGGTTGCCAAAAGAGTAATTTAATATGAGCAGTTCGGGGGTCAAGGGGCTTGCCCCTTGCGCTCTCTTGGGGTTTCAAAGGGGCCATTCTCTACGGTAGAGAATGGCCCCTTTGGTCGCACCGCCGTCAGGCGGCAAATGTGGCGCCGCTGTCAAGCGGCAAATGTCGCACCGCCGTCAGGCGGCAGATCTCACTCGATCGCCAGTCTCCGGCTGCCGGAGACCTCGACGTCCTTCTTCGGCAGCGTCAGGCTCAGCACGCCGTCGTTGTAGCTGGCCTTGATGCCCTCGGCCTTGATGCCGGAGATATCGAAGCTCCTCGCGTAGCTGCCGTAGCTGCGCTCGCAGCGGACGTAGCTCTTGTCCTTCTCCTCGTGCTCGTTCCTGCGCTCGGCCTTGATGGTCAGGTTGTCGCCGTCGATGTCGATGGCAATGTCCTCCTTCTTCATGCCGGGCAGATCGGCCTCGAGCAGGTAATGGTCGCCCTTGTCCTGAATGTCGGTCTTGAACGTGCCGACGTCGCCGAGGAAGTCGCGGTTGCCGAAGAACGCGCGCTCCAGCGCCTCCATGTCGCGGAACGGGTCATAGGTGGTCATGTGGTTATTGTTGCGGTAAGGTCTCAGTTCAAACATAATGAATACCTCCGGAAATTCGAGATTTGGAAAGCCTCGGGAGCTTGCCTTCCTTTGCTTTTCTTGACTCAGAGTCTACCCCGGAATTGTGTCCAAAGATACGCATTTGTGTGAACGGACTATGAATTTTAGCACTCTCACTCTAAGAATGCTAAAATCGTCGGATTTTGTTGCATTTGACGGGCAGCCTGCCCCAAAACCGCCCATGTCTACCCGATGTCTACCCGCCGAAACGCCTGGGGCGCAAGGGCTTGCGGGTTTTCCAAGAGGGCCGCCGTCTACCCTTCCGTCTACCCAATTTTTCGCGCCGATTCTTGAAATGCCTGCCATTGCTGCGAAAATTTTTGAAATTTCCGAAAATATATGGGGGTACGATATCGCCTATTTGGCCTGTTTTTGCAACATTTTCTCCGTTTTGCACAAAGGCAGGATTTTGACGGACGCCCTCCTCAACGAGCCAACGTGCATAAACAAAAGAAAATCGCGCCGAAATGCGGAAAAATATACGATGCCGCAGAACCGGAAGCGGAAATTTCAGAAAGGAGAGTAACATTATATGAAAAAGTTACTCGCTCTGGTGCTGGCGCTGGTCATGTCCATGTCCCTCGTCACCATCAGCAACGCAGCTTTCAAAGATGCCGACAAGATCGACTACAAGGAAGCTGTTGACGTCATGAACGCCGTTGGTGTGTTCGTTGGCGATGAAAAGGGCAATTTCAATGCCAAGGAAAACCTGACCCGTGAGCAGGCCGCGAAGATCATCGCGTACCTCGAGCTCGGCTCCAAGGCTGCTGACGCCATGGTTGGCGGCAACACCTTCACCGACGTGGCTTCCTCCCGTTGGTCCGCCGGCTTCATCGCCTACTGCGCGCAGGCCGGTATCGTCTCCGGTGTCGGCGACGGCAAGTTCGCCCCCGCCGGTCAGCTGACTGCCCTGCAGTTCGGCAAGATGCTGCTCGTTGAGCTCGGCTACGATGCCAAGGCCGAGAAGATGGTCGGCACCGACTGGGCCATCAACACCAGCAAGCTCATGGCAAAGACCAAGCTGATGGACGGCATCGACGGCTCCGTCAACCAGGTCCTCACCCGCGAGAAGGCCGCTCAGATGTGCCTGAACGCTCTCGAGGCTCCCATGGTCACCTATGAGACCAAGGGCTCCAGCATCATCGTCAACGGCGCGGACATCAACTTCGGCGCTTCCGTCGCCAAGTATGAGACCTCCACCATCGCCAAGGATCAGAACATCTCTTCCCAGAAGCTCACCTCCGGCGAGTACACCGTCGAGCTGGGCGAGAAGCTCTACAAGGATCTCAAGAAGCTCGGCACCACCGACGCTTTCATGCGCTCCGCCACCGAGTGGAAGCTGAAGGCCGCCTCCATCGGCACCTACGCCGATAAGGCTGACGCTACCTACACCGCCGCGACCAAGATCAGCGCCATCTATGCCGACCTCGGCCTGTCCGACGGTATCTCCAAGTCCAAGGTCACCATGTACGTTGACGGTACAGACGTGAACTACGCGACCGATTCCAACACCAAGAACTTCGTCAAGGGCGAGACCACCAAGGTCGGTGCGGACGGCTCCCTGCTGAATGTCTATTACGACAACGATGCGGAGACCATCACCCTCGTTCTGATCAACACCTACGTTGGTGAGGTCGGCGCTGTCTACAAGCAGAGCAGCACCAAGGACGCTTATGTGACCATCAAGACCGGCGATGGCTATACCAAGCCTGCAACTACCATCAAGAGCGAATATAAGACCGATGCGTTCGCCAAGGGAGACATCGTTGCCTACACCTATTCCAATAAGTCCGGCGACGACGGCATCCAGTCCATGGCTCTGGCCGAAAAGGTCACCGGTACCATGAGCACCTTCACCACTGCCGGCTCCGTGACGGTCGGCGGCACCAAGTATGATGCCAATGCCAAGTCCGTTGCCACCGTGAAGGAGACCCTCAACGGCGACGTGGATAACGGCACCGAAGTGACCGCTTATCTCGATGCCTATGGCTATGTCCTCTACCTGAAGGCGAACACCAGCAAGCAGTACGCCGTCGTTCTCGACTACGGTGCGGGTTCCCGCCTTGAGTCTGCCCGCGTGAAGCTCCTCTTCACCGACGGCACCACCAAGAAGGTCGATCTGGACAAGGCCGTTTACATGGACGGCACCACCGAGAAGCTCGCTACCATCGTTTCGGGCACGAGCACTGCTGCTAACGAGGTGAGCAAGTACGACATCGTGTCCTACACCATCAGCAGCGACGGCTATAAGCTGACTCTGGTCGCGAATGCCGCGCAGACCTCCACTTCCGCGAACGACAAGGTGATCACCAACGGTTCGCCCGCTATGAAGTTCGCTGGCACGACTCTGCCCGCTGACGGCGAGACCATCTTCCTGACTGAGACCAAGAAGAGCAGCACCTCCAAAACCACCTACAGCGTCTATGAAGGCATTGCGAACGTTCCTACCGCGAAGATGCTGAGCAATGACGAGACCTGGTACGCCGCGTACCAGAAGGCCGGCGACAGCGCCTACACGGTCGTGTTCCTGCTGAACAACGATAAAGTTCAGATGTCCTCCGGCAACAAGGACGTCATCTTCGTCAAGGGCAACGACGACGGCAAGTCCTACACCAAGGATCTTGGTTACTACTTTGCCTACACCGCTTATCTTAATGGCGAGAAGTTCGAGCTGAAGTCTGAGAACGCCATCACCAAGTGGACGCTCGGCTACGGTCCTCAGTACAACGACAAGGGCATCCTGACCGGCTTCGAGCAGAAGGCCGACAGCAGTGCAAGCGCTGCGGACGTCCTCTACACTTCGACGACCGGCGACACCAAGAACAGCGTTGTCAAGCTCGGCGGCTCCGTCTATGCTTATGGCAAGGACGTTAAGGTCTACATGATCAACGTCGAGGGCGACGTGAACGCGATCGACGTCACCTCCATTGGCGAGGATGCCAACGATCTGGTTTGGTTCAAGCTCAATGACGACGATATCGTGACCGATCTGTATATCAAGGTCGTTGATACTGCCGAAGGCGTCGACGACACTGTGGCTGCCAAGGTCACCGGTGTTTCCGCGACTGCTACCAGCGGTACTGCGACTGTCACTGTGGCCGGTACCGGCTTCACTTCCGGCACTACCGCCACGTACGAGGTCAAGATGCTGAACGGCGCCACGGGCACCTATGTGACCGTTGGTACGTTTACCGCTTCCTATTCTTCCGCGACTGCGCTGACCGGCACCTTTGCTGTGAACGCTGGTACCTATTATCAGGTCACCTGCGCCGGTAAGACCGCTGTCGTGTTGGGTGCCTGATCACTCGCAGAGCATCTGATAACGGTTCTTCGTTAGAAGGCAGCACAAAAGCTCCCCGCGCCATTCGGCGCGGGGAGCTTTTTCACGTCTCCCGCGTGGTCTTCTTCCGTTCCGGCAGCAGCTCCTCCGGAATGTCGCCCAGCGGCTTCGTGTGCAGGAGCGACACCTCCCAGTAGCCGGAGCGGAAATTCCGCTTCAGCCGCTGCAGCGTGGCAAGGGCGATGTTCCCCTGAAAGAAGGGATCGTTGGGGTTCAGGTGCTTTTCCGCCCGCATTTTCTCATAATCGTCCAAATACCGGCCCGTGATGCCGATCGCCGCGCTCAGCCACTCGTTCTCCTCCGAAAACAGATCCTCCTCAAGCTGCCGCCTCGCCGCTGTCTCCGCAAGTCCGGTCGGATACGGACTCTGCAAAGTGGTCTCCCACATTTTCACCTTAATGAGCTTCCTTCCGTCCCGATACGGATAGTCCTTTTCCTCCGAATAGAGTACGATGTACCCCGGCCTCGTCTTTTTCGGCCTCAGTCCGCGCTCCGCATTGGCGCGCTCGCGGTTGATCCGCAGCAGGTTGGCATTCAGCGCCCGCTGATACGCGCTCTCGTCCTTCTCTGCCTCCAGCTCCTGCCGGAGCGCCTGCAGGCGTTCCCCAGCCTCTTTTTCCGCCTGTGCCAGCGCCTCCCGCGCGCTCCGGTTTGCCATTGCAAGCGCGTTGTCTCCCTCGTTTCTTATCCGCATGGCTTCCTGCCTCGCGTCGGAGACACAGCGGCACAAGCCGTCGTAATCCGCTCGCTCCATCAGCACATGGCTGCACTCCGGATCGTTCTGTCCTCCCGGGACCTCGGCAAATCCGCCCAGCAGCGTTTTCCGCACAAATTGGGTCATTTCAAGCCTCCCCTACAGTCCGCGGATATAGTTATCCGCCACCACGCTGATGCGGTTATGCCCCAGCGCCTTGCTGCACAAGAGCATCGCCGCCTTGTCCAGCTTCTTCCCCGCCTCGTCCTTCCGGCAGGTGTAGACATCGCCCTGAAACCGCTTTCCCGTCCCCTTGTTCACCTGGTCGTAGGGGATCTCCCCGATCGGCCGGGCGTAGGCCTTATAGATCGCCGTGGCGTATTCCGCGCGGTAGGCGTGAATGTCGGCGCTCGTATGGATGTGCTGCCACACCTTCTCCTCCGCGGGCGTGTCGGCGATCCGCTCCACGATCTGCGCCGCGTTTTTTCCGATGATCGGGCTGAGCCGCTCCCGTCCGCCCTTGCCGTTGCGGACATGAACGAACCACTCCTGCGGGAAAAGCATCGCGTCCCGCAGCATTTCCAGCCGCTTTGTGACGCTCGGCGCGCGCTCCTCCTCCGGAATCTGCTCCAGCTGCGCGGCATCCGCCGCGATCTGCTCACAGCGCACGAGGTCCTTTCCGCGAAGCTCTCCCAGCTCGCGGCGGCGCAGCCCCGTCCCGCGGCAGAACTTGATCAGCTCGTCGTTGTTCGTCTTCGAAAAGTGTTCGTCGCGCACGCAGTCGCTGCGGCTGCGCTTGATGTCCTCCCGATTCCGCTTGGGCGGCTTGAAATAGTCCTCATCGTCCGGCTCGATCCCGTAAAGCTTGCCGAGCGCCTTCGCCTCCAGCTGCACCGTCCACGCGGAAAGCTCCTCATCCGCTCTGCTCTGAAGCCATTCGTTGACATACTTTTTCGCGCCTTTGAGCGTCGTACACTCCGGATGCTTCTGCTTGATATAGCGAAGGAAATATTTGATGTGCTTCCAATAGCTCTTATATGTATTTACCGAGAAGATCTTATCCTTTTCCGTGCCGGCAGCCACGGCTTCCTTTTTGCTCTCGCCGAAAGCCAGCATCTCGGTCAGCCGATCATAGGCCTGCTGGTGCAGATCCTTGTAATAGGTCTTGTTCTTCCGCCCCATCCGGCTCCCTCCTGTCCGTTTGTCTGTCCATTTATGTTCAAGCTGCGCCGCCTCCTGCCAGCTCCGCGCGGAGACTCGGCGATCGGCAAATACACTTTTTAAGGTCTCGTGTGTGACCGTTTTGGGGTCGCCCCGACACTTTTTCCTGCTTATGTGTGCAGCCCTGTTTCTTAACTTCCACGGCAGTCAGGGCCTGTCGGCGCCTTTGCAGAGGGCGCGCTCTCCGGAAAATCTACAGCATTCCGGCTGCTATCACAGGGTGGATAGGAACATGATACATTTTACTTACCGGCACTTTCAACGAGATTACTCCTGCCGGGTCCATGGCACGCTTTCCGTTTCGCATTGGCTACTGTGGCAAGCCCGCGCGCCACACAGGCGTATCGCACCTGCTTCGACTTCTTGTGATGCAAACCTGTCTGTGGCTATCTTATCACATGGCACCGACGGCTGTCAATATATCACCAGCATCTTACTTATATCGGTTTACCCGTTCATGTTATGTATTTTCCGCGCTCGCGGAAAAGCCGCCTCCCCCCTCTCGCGAAAGCCGGTGGGACCCCCCCGCTCATTTTTGGTCAGCCCGAACGGGCAGCCGCCCGGCGGCGCTTTGGCGACTTATCAACTCCAATTTTGTTCCAAACACGGTTTTGGCTCCCACATTTCTCCTCCCGGACAGCGCCGCCGTCTCCACTGTTTCGGCAATACCTTCTTTTGCAAAAAAATGACTGCGGACGGCCCGAAATGTATGGATCAGCACCCCGAAATGCGTCGCTCCGCCGCCTCCGCGCCGTTTTTTGACATCAAAACATCCAGCTTACTCTTGACAAGCCATCGCGATGATGTCATAATGTTTTTTATGAAATGACATCATAATGTCAAACCCCGTCGAATTATGGGGTCTGACCGCACCAAAGGGGGAATTTCGGTGGAAGAAGCCAAGGTCAAGCTGCTCGTCTACGCCACGCCGGACGAGCGCACGCGCATCAAGCTGGCCGCGACCAAGCTCGGCATGAGCATGACGCAGTTCATGCTCGACACCATCATGGAGCAGGTCGTAAGCGTCGAGGAGCTGGAGCGAAAGGGGGCGGAGAGCAAATGAAGACCGTCGCCATCATGAATCAGAAGGGCGGCACGGGCAAGACGACCTCCGCCATCAACCTCGCCGGCGAGCTGGTGCGCCGCGGCAAGCGCGTGCTCATCATGGATATGGACACGCAGGGCAACGCCACCAGCAATTTAGAGCTGACCGAGGTGCCCGCCGTCACGCTCGCGGACGTCATCTGCGACAAGGGCCACCGCATCCCCGACGCCATCTGCCATACGAGCATCGAAAACCTCGACCTCGTGCGCGGCGGCGCGCTGCTCGCCCCCGCGCTCACCGCCATGCAGGAGCTGCCCTTCGGCCGCGACATGACGCTCCGCCGCCTGCTCCCGCAGATCCCGCAGGACTACGACTTCGTGTTCTTCGACTGCTCGCCCTCGCTCGAGAGCCTGTTCAACATCAATGTTCTCGTCGCCGTGCAGTACATATTGATCCCCATCAAGGTCGATAAAAACTCCATCGAGGGCTACAACGTCATGCTCGAGACGGTGCAGAATGTGCGCGAGCTGGTCAATCCGGACATCCGCGTCCTCGGCATCTTCATGACCGCCGTCGAGTCCGGCTCGACGCTCGATAAGGAGATGATCGCCTCCTTCCCCCAGATGCTGCCCGACCTTGCATTCCGCAGCTACATCCGCAAGAACATCGACGTGAAGAAGGCGCCGCTGGCGCTCCAGCCGCTGTGCTTCTTCTCCCCCCGCTGCGCCGCGACGGCGGACTACGCCGCGCTGTGCGACGAAATGCTGGAACGAATGGAGGGCTGAGCATGGCGAGCAAGAAATCTCCGTCTATCTTCGGGACGCTGCAAAAGACCACCGAGGCCGCCAGCGCCGTCAACGGCGAGTTTGTCCGCCAGCTGCGCGTTTCCGACCTCGAGGATAACCCCATGAACCGCTTCTCCATGGCGGAGGACGAGCAGTTCCTCTCCACCGTCGAGAGCGTGAAAAAGGACGGCTTCCTTGAGGACATCATCGTCACCCCCGCCGCGACCGAGGGCAAATACCGCATCGTCAGCGGCCACCGCCGCGTCGCCGCCGCGCGAAAGCTCGGCAAGACGACCGTGCCGTGCAAGGTGCGCCATTATGAGGACTCCCTCGCCGAGCTGCGCGCGCTCATGGGCGCGAACCTGCACCGGCGCAATCTCTCGCCGTTTGACATGGCCCGCCAGCTCGAAACGCTGCGCGAGGTGCTCAGAAGCGAGAATAAACTCCCCGCGAACATCAAGGAGCAGTCTGAGCTCATGGCCGAGCAGACCGACCTCTCCCGCGCGACGGTCGAGCGCTATCTGGACCTCCTGAACCTCGACGAAACGCTCACCGCCTGGGCGGAGGGCGGCAAAATGACCATGACCGACGCCTACGAGCTGGCGCGCAGGAGCAACGCCCACCTCTACCCCGCCGTCGAGGAATTCGTCGCCAAGGCAGGCGAAACGGACGACTTCCCCGTCCTCGTCCATCGCGCCATCGCCTACGCCAAGGCCGCCGAGCTGCCCCCCGTGCCGCCCAAGGCCGCGCCGAACGCGCTGCGCAGCGTCGATTCCTTCGGCCGCGCCATCCGCCGCTCCACCGCGCAGCTTCGCACCCTGAAGCTCGACGACGCGGACAAGGCGACCGCCAAGCGCAAGCTCGATACCTGCCTTGCCAACCTCGATGAGCTGCGCCGCACAGTCGAAGCCCTCAAAAACAGCCTCGACTGACCCCATTCGCACAAAAAAAGCTGCAAGCACCGCTTGCAGCTTTTTTCTTTGCTCATCCCTCCGCGATCTCGCCCCACGCAAGCTCCAGCGCGCCCCCGTGCAGAGCCTCTGCGCGGTCGAGCGTCAGCGCCGCGCAGGGTACCGCCGTCACGGTCAGGTGCGCGCCCTTCTGCCGCGCGATGGCCTCGCGGAGAGCCGCCATGCCCTCCGGCGCGGGCAGCCGCCCGTCCTGAATTGCCGCCAGCTCGACTGCGTAAGCGGCAAAATCCTCCGTCACCTCGCCGCGGTCCGCGCCGCCGACCGCGACCGCCAGCGCTGAGAGCCGCTCGCGGGTGAGCGTCTGCCCGCCCGCCATCGCGGCATAGATGCGCGCCCTGCGGCGCGCGCCGTCCTCTCCCGACCGGTCGGCAAGGCCGTACTCGCGCTCCCAGCGGGAAAGCCCCGCCGCGTCCGCCTGACCGACGAGCAGCCGCGCATTGACCCGCTCCCCCGCTTCGCGCAGCAGCGCCTCGCCCGCCTCGCTTGCCTTCAGCACCGCGCCGACCGGCTGAATTTTCGTCACGCTCTCCGGCAGTCTCATGCCGTCACCTCCGTGAGCGTCACCGTGCCGGGTACGCCGATCTCGCGCTCGCCGAGCACGAAGCTGGTCCCCGCGCCGCCGAGCGTGAAGGCCGTCACATCGGCGACCCCCTCCTGATCGAGCAGAATGGCGCTCACACGCGCATAGCTGACGAGGTGGGTCGTTAATGCCCCCTCGCGGCAAAACGCCGTGAAGGCCCCTTTAAATGCGTTTACGACCCCTTCGAGGCTCGCGCCCTCGCTCAGAACGACGCTCGCGGCAATGTTCAGCGGCTTTTCGACCGCTGCGAACACCTTCGCGTCCGCGCCGATGGGGCGCTTTTCGTCCACGACGCTCTGCGCCGCCGCGACCGCCGCCGCGCTCGCGGCTCTGCCGTCCTGCCCGACCGCGACAATGTCCACCGTCCCCGCGCCGCGCGCGAGGGGCAGCACGCGCACGCGCAGAAGGCCCTCCACCGTGCCGCACCACGCGGCGTAATCGTCGGCGTTGCCGCTCGCACCCTGCCGCTTGAGGCTTTCGAGCGCGCGGGAGCGCAGCGTTTCGTCGTCCTCGCCTGCGCGGCGCTCCACGCCGCGGTCGGCGCAGACCCTTGTGAGCCACTCCCCCGCCGCGCTCGCGACGAACGCGCGCTCCTCCAGGCCGTCGATCTCCGTACTCCACAGCTCCGCGCAGCCGTCCGCGCAGGCGCGCAGGAGGTCGCCCGCGAAGCTGCCCTCGACCGTGCTGCCCGCGCCCGTGTAGGCTTTTTCCATCGCGGCAAAAATTTCGTCCTTCGTCATGCCGTTTCCGCCTCCGTTTCAAAGGAATTGTACACCGTTTTCACGGTGAAGCGCACCGTCGCGCCGTCCGCGCGGTGCTCGAACGAGAAGCCCTCCACGCCCGTGATGTACGGGCAGACGAGCAGCGTCTCGGTGATGGTCCTCTTGAGCAGGCTCTCGCGGATGCCCGCGTCGCCGCTCCTGCCGAGCAGCGCGGCAAGCTCGTTGCCGTAGTCGCCGCTGTGCGCGCTGTACCTCCAGCGCGCGCACCTTGCGTCGAGCGCAAGGCGCACCCAGAGCTTCACGGCCTCCGTGCCCTCAAGCGTGTACGGCTCGCCGCCGCGCAGCGCAAGCGCGCCGCTCTCCCAGTCCACCGCCCACTCCCGGAAAAGCGGGAGCGGGCTTTCGTTTGTCTCGGGGGCCGTCCCCCAATCGGGAAAAATCATCTTCTCTCCTCCCCTACTCCACAAAAAACAGCAGCAAAAAGCCCTCCTCGCACGGCAGGAGCGCAAGCGTCCGCCCCACATCCTCCGCGCGCAGGCTCATGCCCGCCGGACGGAACAGCCCCTCGCTCACCTCGCACCCGCCGACGCGGACCGTCAGGGGTGAGACGCCCGCGAGCGTCCCGAACAGCGCGCCGCCCCCGTCAAGGCTCTTTTCGGGCCGGAGCAGCGCCCACAGCTCGCTGTATACATTCATGCCTCTCCCTCCCAGGTCAGCTCGGTCGTGAACAGCCCGCGCTCCCAGCGGTGCTTTACCGCCGTGAGCGGATACGCGCCGTCCAGTCCGAACTCCTTCCGGTGCAGCTCGATCATTGCGCCGCAGCGGTACCTGAGGTCTCCGCGCACCGTCAGCTCCCCGCGCAGGATACGCCCGCACAGGCCGCCCTGCGCCTGCGCCGCAGCGTCCCCGCTTTTGCCGAGTACCCGCTGGCGCAGTCCGAAGCGGGCGAGGTCGGTCGTGTTCTGCGCCGTGGCGGCGGCCGCCCCCCTGCGGTCGATGACCGCGCAGCGGTTGACCATCTGCCTTGCGTCCGCCGTCCCGCGGCTCGCGAGTACCGTCTCCTCGGCGATGACAAAGCGCTCCTGCCCCGCCTTCGTGACCGTCAGCGCACCGTTTTGAATGGAAATTTCGCGCTCCTCTCCGACCGCATGTCGAAGAATGTCGAATGCGCGCACGCCAGCGCCCGCCACCAGCCGCTTCCAGCCCGCGGGGACCTCCAGCGTCCCCACGGGAAGGCTCAGGCGCATTGCCACCGCGCGGCAGATCCCCTCCGGCGACCCGGCGAACACGCCGGACAGCTCGTTCGCCGTCAGGTACAGTCCGCGGTCGCACGCAATGAGCGTCACCGTTTCGACATTTCTCGACACCGCCTGCACCGCGCCGAGGAACACCTCCTCCCCCGCGTCGCCGAGCAGCCGCACCGCGTCGCCGAGGGCAAGGCTCTCCTTCGGAAAATAACGGTCGGCCGCCGCCGTGAGCAGTACCGCCGTGAGCGTCGCCGCCGCGTCGCCGCGGCTCTTTTCCAGCGTCACGCTCTGCGCCGCCGCGTTGAGCAATATCCCGTTTGCATACAGCTTCACAGCACCAGCACCTTTCCGACCGGTAATTTTCGCGGCTCGGTCACGCCGTTCTTCTTCGCGATCTCGCGCCAGCGCGTCCCGTCGCCGTACAGCTCGCAGGCGATGCCCCAGAGCGTGTCCCCGCGCTTGACCGTCCGCGTTTTCGGCAGCACGCGCTCGTCCGCGCGCGCCGTTTTCCCCGCGCTCTGCACCGCGCCGTCTGCGTCCTTTGCCAGCTCGGACGCAAATTTATACTCGCGCAGCGTCAGCGTCAGCGTGATGTCGCCGTCGCCCTCGCGCAGCGTCTCGGTCACATCCTCGATGAGGAAGGCGTCGTTGATGTCGCTGCCGGAAACGATCAGGCGCACAGGGTCGCCGCTGTCCTGCCAAGCCTTCAAAAGCGAGAGCACCTCCGCGCCGTCCGTGCCGCCGTAAAACGGCGAGCGCTCCTCCGGCAGGAATGTCGTGAACGACACCTCGCGCAGCCCGCGCCCGCCCCAGAGATTGACCGTTCCGCCCATCGCCAGCCGCTCCACGCGGTTGCAGTTGGGGCGCGAAACGCGCAGCCGTTCGGGGTTGACTGTAAAGGTAAACTGCTGTTCACCGTTGTTGTGCCAAATCAAAATTGTCCGACTCTTTGCCATATTCCCCCCTATCGCACCCACGCCGCGCGGCGCAGGCCGTCGAGCAGCTCCCGCGCGACCCTCTCGGCAAGTTCCGATGTGGTTTCGTGCAGCGTTTCCGTGACTTCCGACTTACTTTCGTGCAGCGGATCCCCGCCTGTCGCGTCGTTTTCCGACTCGGTTTCGTGCAGCGTTTCCGTGATTTCCGACTCACCTTCGTGCAGCGCGTTTCCGCTTCCCGCACCGTTTTCCGACTCACTTTCGTGCAGATTCGCTCCGCCCCGCCCGTCGATTTCCGACTTGCTTTCGTGCAGGCCGAGCGCATATCCGTCCTCCGGCGCGGCGCGTTCCGATAAAAACTCCCGCTCCGTTTTCTGTAAACTGCCGTCCATTTTGTCCGAAACCCCAACATTTTGTGGTGCATCGGGCGATTTTTCGGGCAGGACTTGTGTTTTGCCGTCAGGCGGGAGCGGTTCGCCATATTCTGCCAAAAACTCACATGAGGCTTGTCCGCCCGCTTTTTCTCCATGCACGGAACGATGTCGGATTTCCGCGTTTTTTCCCGCTTTTTCCCGCACGGTGTCAGGTCGGATCGCTGCGTCCGCCGTTTTTTCCCGCACGGTGTCAGGTCGGAACGCTGCGTCCGCCGTTTTTTTCTGCACGGCTTCGCGTCGGACTTCCGCATTTACCTGCACGACGGCAGGTCGGATTTCCGCCTTCTTGTCCGTCTCATGTGAGTCCTGTCCGCCCGCGCCTTCGTCCGTCCCGTCCGCTGTGTGATCGAACCGCTGACCTCTTGACCGCCCGTTATCCGGCGCGCGTCCGTCCGATGCCTCGGCAGGGAACGCCGCCTTTTTGTCCGTGTCCGTGCCGTGCGCCGCGGCTTCACCGGCTGTCCCGTCCGATGCCTCGGAGGAAGCGCCCGTGTCCGCGGCTTCGCCCGCGCCCGCGCTGTCGCCAGCCGTGTTCCCCGCGGGGAGGTCCGTCCTCTGCGCCGTGCCGCCGTCCATGCCCGTCCAGCCGGACAGCGCGCGCACCGCCTCGGCGGCCTTCGCCGCCTCCGCGTCGGACACGAGCGCCATCACCTGATCGGGGCGGTAGACCTTGCCCGCGCGCAGCAGCGCCGCACCGGCGCCTTGCAGCTCACGGCAGGCGGCATAGAACACCGCGCGGTCGCCGTCCGCGCCGCGCATGAGCCGTTCCAGCTCGCGGACGGGGAGCGCCTCGACCGTCACCGTCCCCAGCGTACCGGCCTCGACCGTCCCGCGTGCGCGGGCGTTGTCCGCCCGCGCCGCGAGAATGTCCCCAAGCGCCATCATTCGCCGACGCCGATGGCGTCAAGACTCTTGAGTTCGCTCGGACGGAAGGTGAACGGCAGGCTCTGGCCGTTGACCTCGCCGATCTTGTAGTTGATGAACGGCAGCTCCGTGAACGCCACGCCCGCAATGGCGTAGCGCTCCTCCTGCCCGTCCACGCTGTCCGGGTCCTTGAGCGCGGTCGTGATGGTGCAGCGCTTGTCCACGCCGCGCCGCGCCTCGTCAAGCACCTCGTAAAAGCGCGTGTAGACCTGCTTGAGCTTCATCGTACCCTCGCCGGAATAGCCGGTGATCTTGCTGTCCACATCCATGCCGAGCTGCACGCGCTCGCGCTGCAGCTTGACCTTGACCGTGATGCTCTCCAGCTCCGCGATCAGCGCGCCGTCCACCCAGACGGACGCGAACGAGCCGGAAAGCGTGCGGTTTGCCTGTAACTGTGCCATATTTTTACCCTCCTTTTACATCGCGATCCTGAGCGTCAGATCCTCCATCGCGTCACAGAACGTCAGGGAAGCCTCCAAAAAGACCTCGCTGCCGGTGTTCGCGCGGAGAATTTCTGCGTCGGACATCTCGCCCGTGTCCGTGCCGTGGCTCTCCAGCCAGCCGCGCTGGCCGGACAGGGACACACGGCACGCGTTGTCCGCCGTCTTGTCCAGCACATCGCCCTCGAGCGCCTTGAAATAGGCGTTGATGGCCGTTACGAGCAACAGCTTGTTGTCGTAATCGTTCAGCACGCTGCCGATGTAGCCCTCGCGGAAGGTGCGCGTGATGTCCGCGCGGATGAGGTCCACGCCGTCCACGATCTTGATCTTTCGGAACGCCGCGCCGTGCGCGGTCGTGACCGTGGTCAGCGAGTTGACCGCGCGGCCGAGGCAGTAGCCCTCGCCGTTCGGCACAAGGATGAGCTTGCCCGCGTCGATGGCGGCGTCCGCGTCGCTCTGCGCGCCGCAGGAGACGACCTCGCTCAGCTTGGCATAGGTCGCCGAGCGCGTGAGCGGCGTTGCCGCCAGCAGACCCGCAATGCGCGCGGCGTAGTTGTCCGCCGTCACCGCACCGTCGGTGAGTACGATGTCCTCCGCGCAGAAGTTGATGATGCCCTCGTCGTCGGGCGCCGTCGCGTTGGCGACGACCGCCTTCACGCCGCGGCCCTTGGCACGCTCGGCCTTGATGTAGCTGATGACCTTCGCCTGCGTCAGTCCCGGCGCGGCAAGGTAGTCAAAGTCCAGCGTGTCGAGCGCGGTAAAGGTGTCTGCCTCGTCGCTGCCGATGCGCAGCACCGCCACCTTGCTCGGCGCGGCCAGAAAGCACAGCTTCAGCAGGCGGTAATTTGCCGCCGTGAACTTGCTCTCGTCCACCTCGCTCAGACTGCGGTACACGGCGCTCGCCGCGCCGCCCTTGGTCGCGTCCGTGACAGCCAGCGCCACGACCCCGCGGCTCGAGCGCTTGACGGCGCTCACCGCCGCCGTTTCAAAGGAAATGTAAATTTCCGGTAAACCCATTTCGGTTTCTCCTCCTGTTATCAAATCAGTTGCTTTCGTTCCAATGCAGCACCTGCATCGTTTCGCCGCCCGCGCCGCCGCCGTCCGCCTTGGGCGGCACGCTTCGCGTCAGCGAGAGCGTAAAGCGCAGCTCATCGCCCTCTGTCTCCAAGCCCTGCGGGGACAGCACGCGCCGCACCTTGCCGCCGCCCGGCACGCCGGATGGCAGCGCCATCGGAATGCCCCGCAGCAGCACGGGGACCAGCGCCGCGAGCCTTCCGTTTTTATCCGACCGCTCGCGGTCGCCCGCACACCTTATGCTCACGCGGTAGCGATGCTCGGCCTGCGCCCCGCCCGCGCACAGCACCGCGCCGTCCTCCCGCGCGTCCACGGTAAGGAGCGGGTACTCGCCCGTGTGCCTTGCGGGGGCGCACACGGCGTGAATGCCGCTCTCCCGCTCCAGATAAGCGCGCACGCCCTCTTTGATGTCGTTCAATTTCTCACCTCCGACTCATGTGAGTCTTGTCCGCCGCCTCCCAGCGGCATTACGAAGCGTCCCCGCTCCGCGAGCACCGCTTTTGACCGCGCAAAAGCGGTGAGAAAACGCGCACGGGCTTTGCCCGTGACCCATTCATTGTCCGCCCCTGCCACACTGATGCTGCCCGCGCTGTGCAAAGAACTGCCTGCCGGTTTTTTTGCGGCTTTCGATCTGGTCTGCTCCTTGCCGCCGCTGCCGCTCTGCGGCGGGGTTTCGGACAAAACTCACATGAGTTTTCGTACCAGATACGCAGCAGCGGCTGAGCGGAACAAGAAGCACACCAAGTCGTCAGAAGCTCCTGCACCCCCGTACTGTTCCCAAAAAGTTGGCTTCCCTCGGCTGTCCGGGGGTCAAGGGGCTTGCCCCTTGTGTTTCTCTGGGGGTCGCGCAGGGGGTGGTCTCTTTCAAAAGAGACCATCCCTTGCTGGCCGCCAGAGGGCGTCAGCCCTCTTTGTGAGCCGTGCCGCCCTCGGCACTCCCCTGTGAAGCAGGTACGGATACCTCCGTAACCTCCACCACCGTCACGCAATGGCTCGGATAGCGTACGCTGTCGCTGGCGCGGGCGTGGTACACACGTCCGCTTTTGTCCGAAACCGTCACGCGGTCGCCCAGCCGCAGCCAGATCTCCGGCATCGTGTAGAGCGAGAGCGCGTAGCGGCTCTCGACCAGCGCCGCGTCCTCCGCGCCGACCGACGGCGCACTCGTGAGTGCGCTGCGGCTGAGCGCGCAGGGAATATCGACATAGACCGCCCGCTCCGTCCCGTCGGACAACGGACGAAATACGCAGGCCGTGCGGTCGAAGGTGCGCCGCAGCGCCCTTGTCATCCTCGCGTCGCGCATTTTCAGCCCTCTCGGAGCGTTCCGAGCCTGCACCACGGCGCAAGCAGTACGCTTTCGGCGTTTTTCCCGTCCAAATAGGTCACGGATGTGTCGCCGCGCGTGATGCTTTTCACGTCGGACTCACGTGAGACCAGTCCGACCAGCACCGCTGCGACCGCCTGCTCCATCTCCTCCGGAATGTCCGACCGATTGCAATGCGCCAGCGCGCGCTCGCAGGCGATCTCCGCAAGCAGCGCGCCCGCCTCGCCGAGCGGCTCGCCCGCGAGCGCCTCCGCCTTCGTCAAAATAGCGTCCCGCTGCGAGAGCGTCACGCCGCTCATTTAGTTTCCTCCCGCGGCCTGCGCGGGTTCAACGATCGCGCCGAGGGAAACGACGCTCTTCGTCGGCACGAACAGGTCGTAGAGGTAGCGCGCCTGAATGGCGGTGCCGTCGAAGAACTGGTTCTCCTCGGGGCCGAACTGCTTGATGGAGTCGAGCTTGCTCACCGCCAGCGGCGCGGAGCAGTGGGCGAGCAGCACATTGATGTCCTGTGCGCCGGTCGCGGACACAATGCCGCCGCTGTTGCCGCTGCCGGTCTGCACCGTGACGGCAGTTTTCATGCGGCTCTGCGGCACGAAGATGCACGGCAGGTCGTCGAGCAGCATCACATTGTCGTAGGTCACGCCGTTGATGCTCACGCCCGCGCCGAATGTAATGCTGTGGTAGGTGCCGGTCGCCGCGGCGAGGAACGCGCTCTTATTCTTGTGGGAAACGAGCGCCACATAGCCGTCCATGACCTCCGCGTCGTCGCGCACGGTCTGCAAAAGGCCGCAGACCTTCTCGATGATGTTGCTCTTGGTGAGCGCCGCGGACACGATGTGCGTTCCCTTGTGGGCGGTGTCGGCGTTCGCCAGCGCGTAGAGCTTCTGGATGCGGTAAGCGTCCTGCTCCTTCACGAGCGCGTTTCGCGCGAACTCGCGGATCACATTCTCCGCGGTGGCAAGAAAATTGGTGTCGTTGGGACTGGTGCGGTCGAGTGCGAACTTCACGCCGCGGTCCATCGCCAGGGTGTAGGTCGTCCAGTCGTTCGAGACCGTGCCGCTGGGGTAGGCGCTGCCGTCGCTCTTGGTGGCGTCGTAGTTGCCCAGACCGCTGGTCGAGAGCGTGGAGATCTCCACATCGCGGCCGCCGGTGAAGCGCACCTTGCCCGCCTCCGGGATCATCCAAGCGGTCGCGGACGCGGCCACCAGCTCCTCGTCAATGAACTGCTGGTATGCCTTTGCGTAATCAAATGCCATTATATTACCTCCGGTAATCAGATTTCACCCTCTTTGGGGTGTCAGAGCCGCGCCGCCTGAAAGGGATCGCAAAAGGAAGAAAGAGAAAAAAGGAGGACCCTTTCCCGCTGAGCATTGACGGCAGCGGCGCGGCTCATATTTTCAGCATAGCCCGCTTTTCCGCCCATTTCCCTTGTCGCCGTTCCCAAGTCAACGACACGCCCCCTCGCGGCGCCGGCGCGCCGCTGTTTTCGCCGCACCCCGCGGCAGAGCAAAGGGGGACCATTCTCAGCGGAAGAATGGCCCCCCTTATACCCCCCAAGACCGCAAGGGCTGCGCCCTTGACCTGCCATTGCCCGCCCCTGCGGGGACGATGCTGCCCACGCTGCGCAAAGAACTGCCCTCCAAGCCGGTCGCGGCTTTCGACTTGGTGTGCTCCTTGCCGCCGCTGCCGCTCTGCGGTGCGGTTTCGGACAAAACTCACGTGAGTTTCCGTACCAAATGCGCAGCAGCGGCCAAGCGGAGCAAGGAGCACACCAAATCGTCAGAAGTCCATGCACCCCCATACCGTTCCCGAAAAGTCAATTTTTCCCCGGCAGTTCGGGGGTCAAGGGGCTTGCCCCTTGTTGTCTCTTGGGGTTCCAAAGGGGATATTCTCTTCAACTAAGAGAATATCTCCTTTGCTTTGCCGTGCCGCCCTCGGCGCAGAATTTTCAAAAAATTTTGCCCTTGTTGCACAAGAGCGGGCGACAAACGCCCCCGTGCGCCCCATTCTCGGAAGCACTTCGCAAAAAGCGTTCCCGGAAAGGAGAGCCATGCCGGAAAACAAAACGAGCGCCGCCGCGCGCGGCGCACCCATAAAAGAAACAGGCCCGCGCGGCGCGAACGCCCCGCCGGAGCCGACGGAGGCGCCGGAAAAGCCCGGCGCGGCCGCGCTTGCCGCCCTCTGCGCGGACACAAGCGACTACCGCCGCGCGGCGACCGACCTCGAATACTTCGGGAAATACTACCTCCCGCACTACTTTTCGCTCCCCGCGCCGCCGTTCCACCGTGCGCTGGACGCCCTGTGGCGCGAGCGCGTGATGGACGGAGCCGACCCCGTGCGCGATGCGGCTCGAATTTTGTCGAAAACCGGCACACGCACCGCCGTTGCCGCCCCGCGCGGCCACGCGAAATCAACGGTCATGAGCCTCAAAAACGCGCTCCACGCCGCGCTCTACGGCTACAAGCGCTACATCTTACTTGTCTCTGACACAGAGACACAGGCGGTCGGCTTCCTTGACGCGATCAAGTCGGAGCTGGAGGAAAATCCGCGCATTCTGCGCGATTTCGGCGAGCAGCCGGGCAAAAAAACCTGGAAGACCTCCTCGATCCTCCTCGCCAACGGCTGCCGCATCGACGCGGTCGGCTCGGGGCAGAAGCTGCGCGGACGGCGCAACCACGAGCGCCGCCCCGACCTGATCCTCTGCGACGACATCGAAAACGACGAGGGCGTCCGCACGGCCGAGCAGCGCGACAAGCTCGCCGCGTGGTTTTATAAGGCCGTCTGCAAGTCCGGCGACCGCTACACGGACATTTTGATGATCGGCACGGTCCTTCACCACGACGCGCTGCTCGCCCGCGTGCTGAAAAACCCCGGCTTCCAGTCGCGCACCTACCGCGCGATCCTCTCGGACAGCGCCTCGCCCCTCTGGGAGGACTGGGAAAAACTCTACACCGATCTCGCCGACCCCAAGCGCGAGCGCACCGCGCACGCCTTTTTCTACCGCCACCGCAAGGAAATGCTCACCGGCGCGCGCGTCCTCTGGCCGGAAAAGCTCTCGTATTACGACCTGCGCGTCATGCGCCTCGCGGAAGGGGAGAGCGCCTTTCAGTCCGAGATGCTCAACCAGCCCGTGAACCCGGACGACTGTCTGTTTTCGCCCCAGTGGTTCCGCTTCTATAACCCCGCCGAGCTGGATTTCCGCGCCCCGCGCTTCCGGTTTTACGGCTACTGCGACCCCTCGCTCGGAAAATCGGCGCAGAGCGACTATTCCGCCATCGTCACCCTCGCCGTGGACGGCGACAGCGGCACGGCCTATGTCTACGACGCGGACCTTGCCCGCCGCCACCCGGACCGCATCATCTCGGACATTTTGGAGAAGGAGCGCCTGCTACGCCGCGAAACGGGGCGCGGCTACACGCTCTTCGGCGCGGAAACGAACCAGTTCCAATGGTTCCTCAAGGAGCAGCTCGCACGCGAGAGCGCCAAGGCGGGCTTGTACCTGCCCATTCAGGGCGTCCGCGCGACGGAGGACAAAACCCTGCGCGTCGAATCCCTCCAGCCGGACATTCGCAACGGCTACATCCTCTTCCGCCGCGACCAGACGCTGCTCTTGCAGCAGCTCGCCGAGTTCCCGATGGGCGCGCACGACGACGGCCCCGACGCGCTCGAGGGCGCGCGCACGCTGGCGCGGAAGGGGAGCGCCCCCCTCAATCTCGCCGGCCTGCACCTGTGACCCCTTGCCGCCGCCCCGCGGCAGAACAAAGGGGATATTCTCTTAGTTGAAGAGAATATCCCCTTTGGAACCCCAAGACCGTGGGGGCTTATCCACCGTTGCGGCAAAGCGATTCCCGCGCTCCTTCGGGCGCGCCAATCGCGCCGCTGCCTCGAAAGCGCCTCGCTTTTTCCGCCACTGGCGGCGCTTCGGCGCTTTCCCCCTTGACCCCCGAACTGCCGAGGGAAGCCAACCTTTCGGGAACAGTATGGGGGTGCAGGAACTTCTGACGACTTGGTGTGCTTCTTGCTCCGCTCCGCCGCTGCTGCGCTTCTGGTACGAAAACTCACATGAGTTTTGTCCGAAACCCCACGGCAGAGCGGCAGCGGCGGCAAGGAGCAGACCAAATCGAAAGCCGATGAAAAATGGGCAGGCAGTCCTTTGCACAGCGCGTGCAGCATCGGCATAGCCGAGATTGGCAATGGCAGGTCAAGGGCGCAGCCCTTGCGCGTTTTCTCACCGCTTTTGCGCGGTCAAAAGCGGTGCTCGCGGAGCGGAGCCGCTCCTGTGCGCCGCACTTCATGCGGCAAAACGAAAGGAGATCACCATTATGTCAACCAATATCCAGCTTCTCAGCGCCATTCGCCCCTCGGACATTCCCGCGGAGTACGCCGACCTTGTCGAGGTCCTCGGACTCGACGGCTTTCTCACCCTCGTGGACCTGTGCGGCGGGCAGAGCCTGTACATTCCCAAGGGCGAGACCCTGCGCCGCGACGGGCGCGACCGCGAGATCCGCGCCCGCTTCAACGGCGGCAACTACCGCGCGCTCGCGTCGCAGTTCCGCCTTTCCGAGCGCCAGATCCGCAAGATCGTCAACGGCACGCGCGTATGAGAAGGAGGGCGCATCCTTTTGGATACGCCCCATCTTTTTGCGCCGCAGCGCGTTATTCCATGTTCCAGCAGCCGATCTCCGCCAGATCCGGCTGCACCCGCACCGCAAAAGCGTGCGCGCCCGCCAGATTCAGGTGATCGATGTTCTTGAACCAGGCGAAGTTCTCTGTAAACTCCGCGTCCTGCGAGTAATCCAGCCACGGCACGCCGGTCTCCTCGCTCAGCGTCGCCGTCAGTGCGCGGAAACGCGCAACTGTCTCCGCCGGAAAGCAATCCGTATACACGGCAGGGTAGGGCGGCGTCACCAGCACGGCGTTCCAGCCACGCTCCTGACACAGCGCCAGTATCTCGCGGAACGCGTCGAGCATCACCGGATTTCCGTCCGGCATGGCAGGCTCGATCAGGCTCACATGATCCTTTTGCATCCGCGCCCGCTCGCTCTCGAGCATCTCCTGTGTCAGCTCCTGCCGCCCGTACAGGGTGTTCGTGTCCTCCCGCAGCTCCTGCGGCTGCAAAAACGCCGACAGGATCTCGCCGCACTCCGTGGTCAGCAGGGGAGACCACCGCTCCAGCACCCAATGGCCCACATCGCAGTCCACGATGTTCTCCGGGTGCAGAATGCGGTAATAGCGCTCCTGCTTGCTCCCAAAGCTCTCTGCGCTGTCTGTCCAGAAGGGGGAAAGGTAGCTCACCGTCAGCACCACGGTCGCTCCCGGCGCAAGACGATCCTGAAATTCGCGCAGCTGCATCCAGTCATACTGCGGGGTCTGCGAGGACATGGAAAAATTGAAAAAGCCTTCGCCATAGTCCTCTTTTTGGAAGGCGTCTCGCCCATGCGACGGGCCAAACACGGCAAATGCGATCCGCTCCGGCATCTCGCGGTATTTTTCCGTTTCCTCCGTCCGCTCCAGATTACGGTAGGCAGTCGTTTGCCTGTACGCCGTGCCACCGAGCCACAAAAGCGCTGCCACGGCCAGCAAAAGAGCGGTGCAGTTTCGTAAAAATTTTCTCATTCCCGCACCCCCTCAGAACTGGAAATAGATGAACGGGGCGCTTGCGTGCTTCGGGATCAGCAGCACCATTCCCACCAGAAACACCGCGTACAGAGGATATCGCACAATAGGACGCAGGCGTCCGACCGCCTCCATCGCGTCCGTTTTCTCGTCCAGCGCGTCCACGGCCAGCAGCACCGCCACGGAAAGCACCGTAAAGAGCGCTGCCCATGCTCCGTCCGACAATAGTAAATAATAGGCGTCGCGCAGATATGCTCTCGGGTGCGCCAGTCCCGTCACCGCCGCGCGCAGCAGCGTAAGGGCGTCGGCCATCGTATCCGCGCGGAAAAACACCAGGGAAATACACGAGAGAACAAAGGTCCTCAAAACCATCAGCACTCCGCAGCAGCGCCCACACTGATTTTTGTTCGGCGTCACCGCACGGTAGCGCGCCCAGACCTGCTCTATGCTGATATAAAGCGCCTGCAAAAGGCCCCAAACTGCAAAAGTCCAGCCCGCTCCATGCCATAGGCCGCTAAGAAAAAACACGATCCAAATATTTACTATCTTGCGGCAAAACCCCTTTTTGCTGCCGCCCAGTGGAATATAAACATATTCCTGAAACCAGTTCGTTAGCGATATATGATTGCGCTTCCAGTACTCCCCGATAGAGTGAGAAAAGAAATAGGGCGATTTGAAGTTCACCGTCAGCTCCACGCCCAGCAGCTCCGAGCAGCCCCGCGCAATGTCGGAATAGCCGCCGAAATCGCAGTAGATCTGCAAGGCAAAGGCCGCCGTCGCAAAGGCTGCCGCGCCGCCGCCATAGCCGCCCACATTACTGTACACCTTGTCCACCAAAGCGCCGAGATACGCCGCGCAGACGCATTTCTTAAAAAATCCCCACGCCACCAGCCGCGCGCCGTGCGCCGCTCGGCCGTAGTCAAAGCGGTGCTCCGCCTTGAGCCGCGGCAGCAGCTCCTCCGCCCGTTCGATCGGCCCCGCCACCAGCTGCGGGAAATAGGACACAAACAGCGCAAAATAAAGAAAGTCATGCTCCGGCTTCATTTTCCCCCGGTACACATCGATGGTGTAGCTGAGGGTCTGGAACGTGTAGAACGAGATGCCCACCGGCAGAATGATATCCAGCACCGGCGCGGAAAAAGGGATCGACACCGCTCGGCAGAGCGCCGTGAGCGTCGCGCCGAAGAAATTGAAATACTTGAAGAAAAACAGCAGCCCCAAATTCATCGTCAGACTGACCGCCAGAAAGAGCTTCTTTTGCTCTGCTCTCCGCTCCATGCCGAGGGCACAGAAGTAGTCCACCGCCGTAGAATACAGGATCAGCACGATGAATTCCGGTTTCCAGCACATGTAAAAATAATAGCTTGCCGCCAGCAGGAAGTATTTCC
>ENA-UEQO01001514-UEQO01001514.1-human-gut-metagenome-genome-assembly--contig:-NODE-1514-length-23817-cov-18.194650_pt1 | contig 23817 bp, 23 predicted proteins | sample MGYA00242938_ERZ507940 | MGnify/ENA primary metagenome ERZ507940 (study PRJEB26167, sample SAMN06115517) | human gut metagenome | host: Homo sapiens | place: China:Chongqing | collected 2014-12-03... | reverse complement strand
GAAATTCAATGCAATTCTTGCTGTAGTACAACAGTAAGACGATTACTCATGCCCATAGGGGGTGCTGAGTAGTTACTCGTAATATACTCAATGTAGTATTTACAGAATCCCAATCTATTTCTTTTTCTAAGATCTCATTTAAGGTCAAATTACCAGAGAGTACTCTATCTTGCAAATCTAAAAGACTCAACATGTTTAGAAATCTATCAGCTCCACGAGTTCCATTCACTAATACAAGAAACGGTTTATGAAATATAATAGCAAATACCATTCCATGAAAAGAATCTGTAACAACAAAACTAGCATTTTTTATATATGTAAGCCAGTCTTCAATTGACGGTAATGGTTTATAATCACGTTGAATGTTAGAAATACCATATGTCTTCTTTTTAATTTTTTCTTGAATATCATTTATAATATTCGATATATATTGATTTTTATCTAAGACGTAATAAAATATGCCATCGTTAATTTCTTCCTTTTCGTTTGGCAAAAGTTTTGTATAATCGCTAGAGTTTAATAACAATGTTGGATCTAAAACAACTTCTAAGTTTTTATATTCCCAACCAAAGTTTGCAAAAACATGTTTTCCAGTTTTTTCGCGTAAAGAAATAGCATTAAATTTTGGAATCATGTTACAACAGGCTTTCTTCTCTTCTTGTGTATATTCAGGATTTTGCGTACCGAAAGATGCTGCATAAGCTATGCGTTTAACATTCCAACTTGAAGTAAAATCTAAGAAATAATTTGCAATATCAGGCACATATATAGCTCTCCAAACTTGATCGCTTCCAACAATATAAGCACCAAATTTACCATCACAATATCTTTTCAAGTCTTCAGATGTATAAAGATAAGGAGATTGAGGTAGCATCCTCTTATCAACAAACTGATGCATATTTGAGCCCAAATACTCAAAATCTCTTTCTGTTTTATATATCAAAGGACACATCTTCTTATTTTTAAATGAATGATATATGCCCATAATGAAATATTTTATTCCAGCTTTAATAAACATTCTTCTCTTATTCTGCCGTCGCATAATAAGAGTAGGCTCATGACCCATTTGTTTTAAAACGCTCATTAAAGCAAATGCTTGAAGATAACCACCATAATTATTATTAAATGGTACTGTCAATATTCCTATTTTCATAAGTATAAGAGATTATAACTTTTAACTATATATAGCCAAAACAATATTTAGCAACATATTTATTACGATTTAAAACTTTTCCTATTTTATAACAGAAATAGGTTATAACTAAACAGATTGGAAATCCTATAAAAATCTGAGTAACCACAGCAGGGGCAATACCTAAACCTATTATACTCTCAAAATACTGACCGATGAGAGGTATTTTTAACATAAAGAAAAAATGTAATATATAAATATCTTTTGTACTCTCTCCGAAGCTAATAATCATTTTCTTTATATGACCATCAGATAATAATTGAGAAATATTTGCCGTGAATAATATTGCAACTAAAGGGAAAAAAACATATATATTTTTCGGATAGACAAAGTGAATAATCATAAATACTAAACAAATGGGTAGAACCCAATCACTTTTACATAACTCATAAATATTCTTTTCCCTTCTTAAATACCATCCCACTATAAAATAGAAAAAATTCCAATCAAGATGAGAAGAATCTAAAATGAGATCAACTGCCCCCCCCATATCTTTTACAAATTTGACTCAAGCCCAATATAACACTAGAAAACAATACAGGAACAACTAGATTCTTATATCGTGATTTTTTCACTACTTTACCTAATATTGTATCCAAGAAGAACACCAACATTAGGAATATGGCTAAAGTTTTAAAATACCAATACTGCCCCAAAATATTTCCTATATTAAACTCCTCCCTATATATAGAGCAAATTACCCCAAATGTTACCAATGGAATAAGATACGATGTACACCTTCTTCCAACTTTCAACAACGTATACTTTTTACAAGGATTGAATACTACAAAACCTGAAACAAACATAAAAAGAGGCATATGAAAGCTATATATATACTTCCAAAGAACTATTTCATTATATGGCATCGAATCAATTCTTACTAAAAAATCATCATAAAACCAAGCCAACACATGGCCTAAAACTACCAACATAATGGCAATACCTTTCATCACGTCGATTTCTACGAATCGAAAAGATTTACTTGTTTCTAAATTTCCCATATTGTTTTAAAATGAGTCTCAGCATGCTCCCTGCCACAAGCAGAAAAGTAGCTTAATAAAATTGCTCGTGACAGTTTGCATGTCTGAGACTCTATAAGTTATTAATTCGTTATTCTATCCTAGACTCTCCATTCGCCCTACGTAAGCATCCAACTACAACTCCATCCCCAGTGTTTACTGGGGATACAGGGTATTTTAAGAAATTGGACGTAAGCGGTCACTGTAGGTACGTTAAGCCGTAAAATAATACAGCGTCACCACTATATTACAAGTAGTTACACCTATCAGTTTTTTGAAAAATGTTATATTGTATCATGCTTACTGAGATTCGAGAGATTCGTGTTCAAAATCATCCCAGCTTGTAAGTCCTAAAAAACTTATGGGTTGGGATTTTTTCTTTGTTTATTCACATCATTTCTCTCCCCAATCGCTTTGTTTTGATACATTTATTTTATATAAAAAATCTAGGCACCTTGCTATTTAAACAATTTTCGAACTACTTTAAGGATAAAAGTCATCTGATGATAGCTACAGAAATAAATAAGTTGTTCTTTTAAAGACGAACTTCCAAGATAGTCTATAAACTTCAAAGGTAAGGAACAACCATATTTTTTAGCTATACGATCCCATTGAGCATCAAATGCAAAATCTATTCCTAAAAGATAATTATTAGACCGGTAATAATCAACGGTCTTCTTAACTCCTTCATATAAACTGATATTTGTCTTGAATTCTGGTACAGCCTTCTTTAACTTTGAATTGTCCAAATGCTGTGAAATGGCTCGTCCTCCTAAAATCTGCTCTTTGTAATTAGGCATTTCTCTCGCTAAATCACTGCTAGATAAATTCACATATTTAGGTTGCTTCCCTAGTATCTGCCCCAAAACATCAATAACATCCTTCCAGGTATAAGCTTCGTCCCCACATATATGAAAAGCCTGATTGTAAGCCTTTGAATTACCTAACAATCCAACCAATCCTACAGAAAAATCCTCAACTCTTGTAATCTGGGCTATAGCCTTCCCTTCATCCCAAAGGATGATAGGCTTTTCATTTAAGATACGTTGAATAATTGTTCCATGAAATCCGTAACCTGGCATTACTCCATAAGGAATTCTTGTATTACCATAGGTTATAGCAGGTCGAATGATGGTATAAGTAAGATTCACTTTTTCGGCCAATTCTTTAAGGCGCTCTTCACACTTTGCCTTATTGATACTATATGACCATAAAGGATTCACCAAGTCGGCATCTTCATTATAAATTACATCAGCATACTTTGGTTTATTATATGCTTCTGCAGATGAGAAGAAAAGATATTGTTTGCAATGGTCTTTGAATAAAGAGACACTATATTCTATATCTTTTTCTGTATAGCACAACACATCTAGAACTGCATCAAAGATACGCCCTTTTAACTTTTCACGAATCAAAGTTTCATTGCGATAATCTGAAATAATTTGCTCAACATCCGGACTTAATGTCTGAGTATGAGAAATACCACGATTAATACAAGTAACTTTCCATCCTTGCTTTAAAGCTTCATTAACAACAGCGAAACTAATAACGCCTGTTCCGCCTACAACTAACAGTCTTTTATCTTGCATAACACTAATGCCATTTTACATTTTCCTTAATAATTTTAGCAGGAACACCACCTACTACAACATGAGCAGGAACATCTTTAGTTACGACTGCGCCAGCTGCAATAATAGATCCTTTTCCAATATGCACACCCTTAAGAATTTGAGCTCCCTGACCAATCCAGACATGGTCTTCTATTACTATTGGCTCTGATATTTTGTACCCAGTTTCTTCTATTGTATGCCCATCATAAGAACGTATAACAACATCACGCCCGATAGCACAATCTTTACCGATTTCGATTCTATCACCGCAGGTAATCTGTACATTCTCATTGATGAAACCACCATGAAGGATTAAATGTCCTCCCTTGATAACTCTAACATAAGAACCAGCATACATAGCAAATGGATTTTTAACTGTCATAGTTGCACCTTCCTCTAATAACAATCTTGTCTCCTTATGTGAACCTTTTACTTGCGGAGTGCCTAAAATAAGAGTTTGATTCAAGTCTAATATAGAACCCTTCTGCAACTCTATGGTTACATGTGGATAAATCCTAGCAACTAGTTTTTTCCCTCTTTTTACATGAGAAGAAAATATATTAAGAGAAAGGAAAGTTTTCCAGTTTCTAACAGATACGCCCAATGTACAGAATAGCTTTAACAACTTCTTCAATTTGCGGGCATAATTTCTTAACTTATTCTTTAATCGATTTTTGAATGTAGGTAAAGGGAAAAACTTTTCTGCTACCTTATCAAATGGCATTTTATCTAATGCATCAAAGAATGCATCTCTGTTTGGAGAAGTTGAGGTAAGGGAAGTATTCAATGCAGGATTACCTGCTTCTGCATCCTTCATCGTAAACTGCCGCCAATTGATTTTATCTTTGATAGCATCAAACAGAGCTTTACCTTTATCTGAATTGACCATTACAAGTGAAGTACCTCTATCCTGGTCCATAGAAGGATCAATATTTTCTATTCCCCAGAAATCTGCCAATGTAATATCCGCCTTCTGTGGAAAGCCTTTGAATGTGCATTGGTAGCAGGAAGGTCGAGCAAAATTACCGCTCTGCAAATAACCGATAAAGAATAAGTCATGCCAACGATCTTTACAATATTCCTGTCCATTCTCAAAGTTCACACGCATAGAGAAGTTATGCCATCCCCACTTCTTGTTTTTAAACTTAATCTGTGTTGCCTTTGAACCATATTGCTTCTCCAACATATCCATATAAGATAGGAATACCTTAGGAGAATTAACACCACGACAAATAAAATCACAGGTGGTCAGATTATCATACTCTTTGCGCAAGAACTTATACAAACCTTGTATCTGACATGGTGTACCACAGAAAAATACTTTTTCACCTGCCTTCAACAAATCACGGACTTCCTTGTAAGCCCCTTCCATTGAACTCTGGAGGTACTTAGAACTTCTAATTTCAGGGAGTATTTGACGGTCTGGTGATACGATATGTCTTACGGTATGATCTTTGTTATAAATTGCTCCACCGACATAAGCATTCTGCTCATACATAGCCAATGCCAACATAGAATGAATACCACCAGATGTACTATCTGTACGAATAGCTTCATCTTTGGTATAAGCAGCATATACTAAAGGCTCATCATAACGGATTACATTATCTGCCTTTGTCAATACCGGGCAGGTTTTCTGACACAAGCCGCAATCAATACATAAGTCCTGATTTATCTCGGGATACCAAAAACCTTCCTTATCAGTCTGAAAGGTAATGGCTCCCTTCGGACACACATCACCACATGCGTTGCAGCCACAACACTTAGTTTTTTCTATTATTTCCTTCACGCGTTATTTCTTTAATATCTTTTTCAAGAACGATTTGATAGAATATAAACAACCTAGAATCCTAGCAGGAAGAACAACAGATAACGATGTATTTTCACGAATAACAGTATTGATAGCGACATCGTTTTTAATGTCTTTCAAACTCTTTACCTCCTGTATGTAGAGATTTATCAAATTGCTGACCTTTGCCCTATTCAATTCCTGCCTTAATGTTTTAGATAACATTGTTTTTATCATTATAGGAGAAAATTCCAGCATTTCTGCTACATGTAAACGAAGTTTTACATAACCAAAGAAATATCTAAAATATTCTTCTTTAGTCTTGTAATGACAAAGAGATGAATCCAAAACTCTATATGCAGTCAATTCTTCTGGAACATATCCAAACTTTCCGCTCATAGCCATTGAAACATTCAAGATTGTTCCTTCCCCAATATATTTATCAGACAAATCAATTAACTTCTTATATTTGATGCAACCTTCTTCATAAATGCTTTTTCTAAAACATGAAGAACTGCCCAATGGATAATTATTAAAATCATTACACAATAAAGCAAGCACACTATTTATCCCTTTTGTATGAAGCATCGGTGATTCCCATTTTGTGGAAATATGCAACACCTTTCCTGTCTTATTATCAAAAGAATGAAATCCTCCATGCACCAAACTAACATCCTCATTCTTCTCCAGAACATCAACGAGCTTGACAAGGGCATCTTTGGCCAAGTAATAATCATCACCATCCAAAGTGGCAATATACTTGCCTCGTGCCTCATGAATGGCATTCACATAGTTGCGAGTAACCATCATATTCTTATCATTGAAGATAAGCTTTAAGTTCTCCGGATATTTTTCCTGTAACTTTTTTAAGAGTTCACGCTCTCCATCATTACTGCCATCATCACCCACAACGACCTCGAAAGGGAATGGACATTGCTGTGTAAGAGCAGACAGTACAGTCTGCTCTATGTATTTCACCTGATTGTATGTAGCTATGACAACAGAAACCAATGGATTGGCTACTAATTGGGAAGATGCTATAATCATTTGAAAGAATTTAATGTGTTAATAACTTTGTTGATTTCCTCATCAGTTAATACTGATGACATAGGGATAGACAAAATTTCACTTTGTACCTTATCGGCTACTGGACACAATGCATCAGCATATTGCTTATAGCACTTTTGCTTTGGTACAGGTGTCGGGTAATGGATCAAGCTTTCGATACCATGGTCTGCCAAGAACTGACGAAGTTCATCACGACGCTCACAACGAACAACAAAAAGATGGAATACGTGGCCGTCTGCTGTTTCATTTACCAACTTAGGCAATTTTATCAAAGGATTCTTAATACCCTCGAAGTACTTCTGGGCATTCTGACGGCGGATTTCATTACGCTCATCAATACACTGAAGTTTAATATCAAGGAACGCAGCCTGAAGTTCATCCATACGGCTATTCAAACCTGCATATTCATGGACATAGCGGATATGAGATCCATAACTACCCAAAGCTTCTACAATATCGGCAAGTTTGTCATCATTGGTAGTAACGGCACCGCTATCGCCTAACGCTCCAAGATTCTTTCCTGGATAGAAACTGAAGCCTGCAGCATCGCCCAAGTTTCCTGTTCGAATACCATGCCATTTAGCACCTATTGCCTGAGCATTATCCTCAACTATCTTGAGATTATATTTTTCCTTCAATTCGTTGAGTTTTTCAGACCAACATGCCTGACCATAAAGATGAACCACAGCAATCGCTTTAGTCTTTGGAGTGACGGCAGCCTCAATCTTGTCAATATCTATATTGAAAGATTCCTCAGATGGATCAACAAAAACTGGGGTAAGATGATTATCAGTAATGGCAAGAACTGTAGCAATATATGTATTAGCTGGTACAATCACCTCATCTCCATCTTGCATTACACCCATTTCCTTATAAGCACGGAAAATCATGCGAAGTGCATCCAAACCATTACCGCAAGGAACTACATGCTTAGTACCTATGAAGTTTTTCAAATCATTGGCAAACTTCTCATTGTATTTGCCATGCAAAAACCAACCATTATCAATAATCTCACTAGCTGCAGCCTTCATGTCTGCAGCATACAGTGCATTCACTTTCTGTAAATCTAAAAATCTTATCATAGTTATTATTTTTATTTCTTGCTAAATTTTGTTTTTATAAATCCCTTTAAGTCTATCAAACTATTGAGCTTCTTAAATGAATAAAAAGTTGCAGCAATCAATATCAATCCTTCTAGCGAATAATACAACAGATTCATCTGAAGGACTGTATTCATATAAATCAATACTAAGATACACAGTGTAAAAACCGCCATTTGGGCAAAGATGCTACGCTGAAGATATATGTGGTATTTCCGAGTGATAAATATGTAAGCTATAGAGAAATCAAAAGTATGGGAAAACAAAAATGCTGCTCCCAAACCAGTAACACCCCAGATGTTATAAAACAAAACAGAAACGCCCAAATATACAACAGCAGATAAAACGGAAAGGGAAAAATATGGTTTTGTATCACGTTTTGGAACGAATACACATCCATAACACCAATTTAACGTTTTCCACAACATTCCCAAAGATCCCCAATATATCATTCCTGTCATAGGGAAGAACTCAGAAGAATAGAGAATCCATACGACCAACTTGCCAAAAGCTATAAGAGCCAACAGAATAGGGAATAATATCAAAATAGAAAGAACAACTTGACTATTGATTGTATCCTCACAAGCTTTATTATCATCACAGATTGCACTGAGACGGGGTATAAAATCAGAAGACATCGCTGTAAATATCATACCAACATATCCATTGAGCATTGCAAAGCCTGCAGAATATAAGCCCACATCTTCTACTCCACCATGCGAAGAGATATTCAATCTTATCAAGTAAGAAGCCATGATAGGAAAAATCTCTGACGCAGCTAGAGGTAATCCCATTTTCAGTACATCAATTGAAATAGCTTTTTGTTCTTCCTTTGTTGCCTTAACTTCTTTAATGCCTAGTTTGCGTTCATAATGATAAGCAAAAACGAAAGTTGAGACAGATAACAAAATAAGAACCGGAACAATTGCATCTTTTCCCCACAGATAGTACAGTGGTATCGTTATGAAAAGCGACATCAGGTTGCCCAACACATTTGCCTTTGCGTAAAACTTTATCCTTCGGCATCCTTTTACGATAGTATTCAGTATGTTTGTCATCTCTGTAAATAGAACCGAGATTGACAAACAAGCAAAACTGATAGTAAAATCTTCGTTACCAAATGACCATTGGCTTAATTTTGAAGAAAACACCAAGACGATAAGCGCACCAAGACATCCAGTAAATGTGACCAATCGCTTAAGCGTATAGATAACTTTACCTAAAAGTGTAAAATCTTCCTTTTCATAAGCCATTGCAACATTCTTTACAGAACTTGCTGCAACACCACAATTGGTAAATCCCGTAACAGTAGCTGTAGAAGAAGTTAACAATCCAACAATACCCATACCCGATGGTCCAAGTATCATGGATACAATTTTGTTTCGAATAATTCCGACTATTATATTAAAGAGCTGTACACTTCCAAGAATAGCTGTTGCCTTGAATATACTTCTATAATTCTTTTGTTCTGTAGCCATTATACTATACCTAAATATTTTGCTGCATCCTTAATTTTCTGTAATGGTATATAGAATGAACAATGGGATGGATTCGTTGCAGTCTTGTCATCAAAACCAGTAACCCAAAGCATATCGAGGTTGAAATACTTCTTATGTAAGCAAAGCCAAGCCTCATAAAAACGGCTAAAGTTACAGAATAAAAGCATCTTCGTACCAGGTTTACAGAATATGATGTTGGAGAAAGCACTTCCGAATGGTCCTGCTATCACTTCTGCAGAATTAAACAACTGGACTTTTTCTTTCAATGATAATTTATGAGGTGCTTCAAGGAAATAGAATCCTTCCTTTCTAAAGTATTCTTCTGCTTCTGCCCAATTTGTCAGATTCCTACCAAAACCTCTACGAGGTAAATAAAGTTTAATAGGTTTGGCATTTTGATCGATTTCATTTAATAAAGGGGCAACCAATTTTTCCTTCAGAATATCAACTACAACCTTTGGCTGCACATCATCACCCAAGGCCACACTGACTTCATGATCTGTAAAGGTTGTAGGACGTTCCATATAATATAGACACTTAGCCTTTACAGCAACCTCATCATCTACAACAAGTATTTTAATGCCCTTATGTTTATTAAGTTCATTGTAAATAACTTCTTTCAATTGCAGATCCTGATAGTTAGGAACAAGAACGGTAAGTTCACCACCTGCATCATCAATAGCATCTTGTAAGACTGCTAATTTTGGGAAATACTCAGATAAAGAATGAGACCAGATATGAGCATGAACGCCTAACATTGAGAATGCTACATCCACATTTAAAATATGTTTAGGCTTTCTGTAATATACAATACCATTCTCCTCTTTCTCCAATAATCTGTCACTGGCAATATTTTTAGAATAATTGTATGCAAAATACTTTTTCCAGAAAACATTTCCTTTATTGTCAAATACAAAATCAGTTCTGCCAATTACCATAGCATCGGTAAATTTCCATAAATCAATCTCGGGATAATTTACTTTAAAACTACCATCAACTATAAAGCCATATACTTTATGCATATCCACTTCTTCTACCGTTTCTAGCTTAAACACAGAAACTTTAGAGCCCAAGGATTCTGCGTTATTGATTTTTGCGGACAAGATTTTACCTTGTTTATAAGCAATATCAAAAGACACTTTCTTATATGTCTTTCGAATTTTTCTAATTACTCGACGTACAACCATATCATTTTATATTATGAGGAATTGTGTCTGCTGGATCATAAAGTTTATCTGTATAAGCCAACAGAATAAAAGTCTTATCACTGTTATTAACAAACACATGAGCAATATTGTTCGGAACAAATACCGTAATGGCATCATCAAAACAAAGTTTAATATCCATCCTCTCATGGCTTTCCATATCCTCCAACTTCAAAGTAGCCTCACCTTCAATAATTGTAAACCACTCGATAGCCTGCGGATGATAATGCCCGCCTTTAGCCTGTCCTGGTTTACCCATAGTAAGATAGACCTCTCCTGTATGAGAAGGAATATTTTCTTCCGTTCCTGTTATGACTTTCAGAAACCATCCTCTATCATCCTTGATCAAACGACGAGGAATCATCTTAATTTTATCTTCCAATGACATGATTAATATTTTTTAATAATATCTTCTAACTTAACACTAGCTTCAAACCCTGTAACTTTTTTAAGTTTGCAACCATTCAAAGCAAGATACTTCATTCCTTCATCAACTCGTTGGGCTGAACCAAAACACCCTGTAGGTACTTTCTTTCCTAGCACCTTATGAATAAGTGTTACTATCTCTTTTACTGTGACCGTTTCTTTACCTTGGATATTATAGATTCCGCTAGGTATGTTTTTTTCAAAAGCTAAATCAATTATTCTTGGAACTTCGCTCACATGTATATACTGACGAGTTTGACCGCCAGCTGTAAAGTGCAATTCTTCTCCTTTTTTAATGGCGCTGATAGTATAAGGTATCAAACGCTTAGGATTTTCATTTTCACCATAAATGGTAGGTATGACAAAATGCCAATGAGTGAAATCATGTTTGTAAGAACTTATAAACCTAGTTAGCATTCTTTTTGATACCGTATAATCATTAGGTGCAACAGCTAAAGAATTCTGTATATCTTCTTCTGTGAAGAAACGCTCATCTTTAGTTTCTCCCATCTCAAAGACCGACCCGAAAGTTATAAACTTTCCTTTATAACCTAAAGCCTTTAATGCATTGCATATTCGTACAGGTGCTGTAACATTTAAGTTATATATCAAGTCGTTGCCTTCTTGCAAATTTGACTGGATTCCTGCTCCTATGGCATACATAATCATATCAGAATCTAATAGTTTCTTAACATCCAAAGATGAATCCATTAAATTTACCTTAAAGAAAGTATCATAAGATACTCCTCTTGGATTATCTAATCCAAACATATTTAATTGCCAAGATTTTGAATTGGCATATTTTGCTACGGCTGTTGATAGGAAGCCGTTTGTTCCCAATATTGATATTTTCATTTATTTACAGATTTCACCAATGACATTAGGAGCATATTTTTTTAATGCTGGTATCATTAGGCAAGTTATAAAAAGAACTAACACAGATGAGATTAAGCCATGAAAGATAGATAGCCCGTAAAAACCAAATACCCCTATGAAAAATGGGTGGAAAGCATAAATTACCATCGTTTCCTTTCCTAATTTTGATGTTAATTTACAATCTAATAGCACAGATAAACATATTGTTGCAATAGAAAGTAAAGTTGACGTCAGTATAAATAAAAGGTAATTACCATATATGGCAAAACTAGGGGTAACTAAATGGCAATCAAAACCATTGTCTAAATTTTTTTGATTTATTGCGAATGTGATAACCCCTATGCCAAATGCCAGTAAACATAAAAATACTGCCTTTAATTTGCATTTCAACACATTAAAATAGTCAAATATTTTTCTTAAAATATTACCTATATACATTAAAACGACACCTGTTAATGCTGCATTGAAAACAAAAGGGAATCCTATATAGTAATCGGATTTTGAATTCATTCCTGAACCTGTAAGATGGAATATTTTATTTCCCATGCTAAAACATATGTTATGATCATAATCCAATATTGAGGAAACTACCCCAAACATCATGACTGTGATACAGAGGTAAAGCCAATGTTTCTTTGCAAAAAACATATATAAATATGTAAAGAGCACCATCGACATAAAAAAACATGGCAAAAACCACAGATGCTCTACTCCACCTATATTAACCGTATTACCATAAAATATTTGAATGACATAATGTAAAGACAAAGGTTGACCAAGTATTAAAGCCAACAATATATAAGGAATTATTAAGCGATTAATTTGCCGCCCCCATTTTATATCTTTAACATTTTCATATTTTTGTTTAAAGACATAGCCAAATGCAATAAAAAAAAGCTGAACATGAAAAGAAAACAAAAATTCGCCAAGAATATTATGCATACAGCAATGACTTATTATAACAAAGAAAACGGCAAGAAATTTTGCTGTATCTATCTGTGTAAGTCTCATTTAAATTATTAATAATAAATATACTTTTCTATTTGTTCTACACATAAGTTATAAACATCCTCTGTCTGATAACGTTTGTACCAATCGGCTACCATTGCCATACACTGGTCGATGTTCATTCGAGGTTGCCACCCCAACTTGAAGTGAGCCTTGTTGATGTCGAGCATCAAAAGCTTTGCCTCATGAAGAGCATTTGGATCAGAAACATCCTTCAGTTCGCCCTTGCCATAATTGTTGATAAGCTTGGATGCGACATCCCAAACATTGGCAATAGATTCGGTACGTGGTCCGAAGTTCCAACCTTCACAATACTTAGTTGGTTCTTCCCACATCTTGGATGCCAAGAGCATATAGCCTCCTAATGGCTCCAATACGTGCTGCCATGGGCGGATAGCCTTTGGCGAACGTATCTCAATAGTCTTATCCGCCTCCAAGGCACGAATGCAATCAGGGATGATTCGATCTAAAGCCCAATCGCCGCCACCAATTACGTTACCAGCTCTTACACTAGCCAATGCCACATGATGTTTCTTTCCATAGTCAGCTGGATTGAAGAAACTTCTACGCCATGAATTGATGGCTATTTCTGCAGCACCTTTGGAAGAAGAATATGGGTCATAACCACCCATTGGTTCGTTTTCTCGATAACCCCAGATTTGCTCCTTGTTCTCATAGCACTTATCGGTGGTTATCATCACACCAACTTTGACTGACTCTGTAGCACGGATAGCTTCCATCACATGTATGGTTCCCATCACGTTTGCCTCGTAGGTCTCCACAGGAATCTCATAGCTCAAGCGAACCAGAGGCTGGGCTGCAAGATGGAAAACGATCTCTGGTTGATACTCTACAAAAATTTGCTTCAGTTTCTCACCATCTCGGATATCAGCTCTGATGTCTGCCTTGATCTTGCTCCCGATACGAGACAATACATAATTATCTTTATCTGAATAAGGGTCTAGGGCAATACCTACGACTTCTGCCCCCAGTTCATGGAGCCAGATGGAAAGCCAACTGCCCTTGAAACCTGTATGACCAGTCACGAGCACTCGCTTTCCCTTATAGAAATTATTAAATAAGTCTATCATTTTACATATTTAATTATGATTTACCAAACTTTCCATGGTGCGTTATTTTCGCTCCACATTTTTTCTAACTCAAGATTATCTTTTAACATATCCATTGGCTTCCAAAAACCAGTATGCTTATAAGCATGCATCTCACCAACAGCTGCTATTTTCTGCAATGGTTCACGCTCGAACATAATTGAGTCAGAATCTTCAGGAAGATAATCAAATATTTTATGTTCGCACACAAAGAAACCTGCATTAATCCAGTTTCCTTCTCCATCAGGCTTCTCCTCGAAGGACTGTACGATATTGGTTTTTGGATCAATGTGGACAGAGCCAAATCTGCCCGAAGGCTTAAATACTGTCATAGATAGAGCTTTTCCACTCTCTTGGTGCGCTTTGATAGTGTCTTTAATATTCAAGTCTGTAACACCATCACCATAAGTCAAGCAAAATGGCTCACCATTTAAATATTGGCGAATTCTTTTTAAACGGCCTGCTGTCATTGTATCCAAGCCTGTATCTACCATGGTAACCTTCCAGTTTTCAGAATGGTTCTCAAGCAACTTCACTGAATTATCAGCTAAGTTTACAGTGATATCAGTATTATGTAAGAAATAATTCATAAAATACTCCTTAATGACATAACCCTTATAACCACAGCAGATAATAAACTCATTTATACCATTAGCTGCATAAATCTTCATAATATGCCAAAGGATAGGCTTTCCACCTATTTCTATCATAGGCTTTGGCATATACTGTGTTTTTTCGCTGAATCTGGTTCCACGACCGCCAGCAAAGATAACTGCTTTCATATATTTATTTTTATTTATTTTCCTTTCTAAATTGTATAAATTCATCATAGGATCTGATATAATCAGATGCCTTATATACATCAGATGCTAATACCATACAGACTGCTCCTGAAGAAAAATCTTCTAAAGTTCGCCACATACCAGACTTTACATAAAGACCTTGATATGGACGATTAAGGAAGAAGGAACGCTTGCATTTACCATCATCCAAAGTTACGGTAAAAGAACCAGATACTGCAATAATCAATTGCTCTAATTCTCTATGAGCATGGGCTCCTCTAGATTCACCGCCAGGGACATCATAAAGGTAATATACACGCTTCACATCAAATGGCAAGGTCTTTCCATTTTCAACAACTGTCAAATTTCCTCGTCTATCACTATGATGCTTGTCAAGTTCAACGATGGTACTATCAAAAACACCATGAAGTTTAATTTCCGAATGTGACTCTGTTGGTATGATCTTCTTCTCCGTATTACAAGCAGAAACATTCTCTACCGACTTTGCATAAGCCTTGAATGCTTCATAATTACGGATGTAGTCATTGACATCATAAGGAATACTACCAAACTCCAATGCTACAGCATTTGTTGAAAACTCCTTTATTTCTCTCCATAATCCTTTAGGAATATAAAGACCATAATAGGAACGATTAAGTGTAAAAGTCTTACGCTCCTTACCATCATCTACTACAATATCAAATGCACCAGAAAGGGCGATAATCAACTCTTCATTATTGATTTCGGCATGACCACCACGATTCACACCACCTGGTACATCATACAACCAATAAGTTCTCTTTACTTCAAAAGGTATTTGAGTAAAGTTTTCGGCAAAAGAAAGATTGCCCCTTGCGTCCAAGAACTTAGGAAGTTCTATTATTCTACAATCATTTATCGTCATATTAGATAATCTTTAAATTTCGTTTTTATGAGCTTGAACATACAAGCTACATTTTAATATGTTCTCAGGACTATTTGTATCTAGCCAGATACAATTCGAATCCAACTTCTGAATTTGAAGTTTGTTCTCAACTAAAAATTTTCGATTTACATCAAGAATCTCATAGCGATTTCGTTCAGAAAGACGAATGTCTTTTACTTTTGATATTACATTATTAGGATATACATAAATACCTGATATATAAAACTCACGAGTAGTATTTTCTCCTATACCAATGAGCTGTTTGTCACTAGGAGTTTGACCTACGAGCAACTTTCCATACTGTTCCCCATCAACATGGTCTGCGATAAAGATGGTAGCATTAGCACTCTTTGAAGCTGCCTTAATAGCTTTACCTAATTGTGCCAGAAACGGTTTACCAAATATAAGCGTATCTCCTGTTATCAAACAAACTTGATCAATACCAATAAAATCACTAGCAATAGTTATTGCCTGCGCTATACCCTCTGGCTTTTGTTGAATAGCATAAGCGATTCGCACATTTAAATTATGACCATCTCCTAAAGTATCGACAAAAGCTTTCTGCTGTGTAGGTGAAGTTATAACCAATAAATCCGTAATCCCCGCTTTTGCCAATAATTCTATTGGATAATAAATCATCGGCTTATCAAAGATTGGCAATAGTTGCTTGGGAACTCCTAAGGAGAGAGGAAACAGCTTATCACCAGAGTCTCCTGCTAAAATTACACCTTTCATAAATAACTTTATTATAATGAATAACCAGCTTATAAAACCATTTCACTGCCATCTTCCCCATACGCTCTATCCTTTGCTTCAAAGATTACGCTAGGCTCAAATACCTCAACTGTATGCCAAGCGCCTTTAGGTATAGAACAACCGAACTTACCTTCTACAGGAGCCAGTGATATTCTTTTTGTCTCGTTATATGAGACTTGGCTAGTCGTTTCTTCACCATTCTGTATATACACCACAACCTCTTCATAGATAACAACATCCATTCTACCACAAAGGCAAATAACACTCTCTGAAGAATCAGGATGACGATGTATAGCTACTTCTGTACCAGGCATTAAGGCATTGAGCATTCTCTGACTCTTATCCTCTTCACAGGTACGAAGATCATAGTTCTGGCGCAATCGAGGATTATCTTTAGCTTGGGATAAAAGAGATTCTAAGAATTCCTTATTAATTTTCAATGTATCCATAATAATTGATCTTTCGTAATACAATCTATAACTAATAAGACATCTTCATCTTCAGTGATAGTAACATTCACTAATATTCCAGGTTCTTTCTCAATGTTTCATCAGGTTCGCTGAGAATGGAAAGCAAATACTTGCCATAGTCGTTCTTCAACATGGGTTGAGCATTCTCTCTCAACTGTTCTGCGGTAATCCAACCTTGACGGTATGCAATACCTTCCAAGCAAGCCACCTTCAAGCCCTGGCGCTTCTCCAGGACCTCAATAAAGGTGGATGCTTCAGAAAGAGAATCATGAGTTCCGGTATCGAGCCAGGCAAATCCTCTTGCCATGGTCTGAACCTTCAGCTGCTTATCCTTCAAGAACTCCTGGTTTACTGTTGTGATTTCCAACTCACCACGAGCGGATGGCTTAATATGCTTGGCAACTTCTACCACCTTATTAGGATAGAAGTATAAGCCTACCACAGCATAGTTGCTCTTAGGATGCTCAGGCTTCTCTTCAATGCTCAGGCAATTGCCTTGTTCATCAAACTCTGCTACACCATATCGCTCTGGATCACTTACACGATAACCGAAGACGGTTGCCTTATTGTTCTGCTCTGCATCTACTACTGCCTGATGAAGCATTTGGTTCAATCCTGCACCATAGAAGATATTATCGCCCAATACGAGGCAAGCGGAATCATTACCAATGAATTTTTCTCCGATAATGAAAGCTTGGGCTAAGCCATCTGGTGATGACTGCTCTGCATACTCAAACTTCACACCTAACTGGCTTCCATCGCCTAAGAGGCGTTTGAAACCTGGTAAGTCGAATGGTGTTGAAATAATGAGTATCTCACGGATACCTGCCAACATCAATACTGATATTGGGTAGTATATCATCGGCTTATCGAAGATTGGTATCAGCTGCTTGCTGATACCCTTGGTTATAGGGTACAAGCGCGTACCGCTTCCACCTGCTAATACTATTCCTTTCATATAATTATTATTTATTGATCAATAACATGTTTTCTAAAATCATCCCGTCCTTCTTTACCATTAAAGAAGGATTTTTTCGACCTCTCCGTCTCTCCTGCAAGGAAAGACTTTTTTCGAAAACCTACCCGTCCTTCCTTACCATTAAGGAAGGCTCCACCTCTCATCTCGGTCTTCTCTCCTCAGGCGAGAAGAAGGAAACCGCCCTACAGTGCTGTATATGCCCCACCTGTCCCTCCCCTGCGGGAGGGTCCTTACCCTATACCCAAGCCCTAAATCCCTACCATAGGGATTAGGGATGTAACCGCCCTCCGGTGCTCGGGACCGCTGCGCTCTAAGGTTGGCGGACCATCAAAGGTCTACGCCATATTGTGCGGGATGGGACCGCATTATGTAACATTCAAAATTTGATATTTATTCTAAAGTTGCAAATAGATTATCAATCATAACATCTTCATTATCTATACTATCATTCTCCTGATAATGATAATAATCTTCTGTCATGCTTTCAATATACGCATCATATTCACCAATTTTCTCATCTATAACTTCCTTAATATATGAACCATCCCAATTAGGAAGAGTTTTCTGAATTCTTTCGAAAATAGGTTCTACTACATTCGGATCATCTACACTACCCAATTCTGCAAGAAAAGCCTCTTCAATTTTTTTCTCAAATTCTTGACAATCTCCATATGATTCATACTCTTTAAAGAATCCTGACAAAGCTACTGCCATCTCTTCTACCTCGTAAACACTTGAAGTCTCAGACTTATAAAAGGAAAATAATTCTTCCGTTGTAAGTTGTAAATAATCCTTTTTACAATACTTTAGAACACGAAGGCTATAATAAATATTTTTCGTATCCAAAAGAACGTTGTCTGTCAAAAAGGGTTCTACCACATTTTGATTCTCAGACAAAAGTTTCTTATAAGCATTTTGAAAATCACAGATAGAAGATATTAACGTTGCATTTACAGAGGCATAACTAGGATCATCCTTTGTCTTACTGTTCCTATAAACCGAACAACTATGATATTCTTTTGCACAGCGCTGAAAAGATTCAATAACAATTGGGTATAAGTCTCCTGATATTTTTATATCACCAAACACGACCTTCTCATCTTGGAATATCCTGTATAACTGCTCTATATAGTACGAGCTCTGTAATAATCTTTTCTGTATGCTCTCATGCTGCCCTATATAATCTGTAAGAAAGTCTTTAATACCAGGATTATTATACAATACATATCTTTCGTTTTTTCCCATCTTAACTAGGACAAAACAGTTTTGTAAAACCCTAACATTTTCCTCCCATTCTTTTTCGTCCAAGTAACCATTCTGCCCATGTTGGCATTCGTAAAAATATGAATAAGCAGTTTGTCAATCATTATAAAGAACAATAGGTGACATCGTGGCTAAGACTAGTAACATTTCACGAGCCATCAGTGGCAAATGCTCATAGGCATCTTTCCATACACTGGTTGGATTATCAAAAAAGCCTAGAATCTTCAGCATGTACTTTGTAGGTTCACAAGTCTCATATAAAGATTGGTTCACAAATGATTCTATAATTCGAGGATTATAATTCTTATGTTCAACTATCTTCATATAACCCTTATTGTGAATGATAGCAGACAAATACATTTGAGGCATACCTGAATCAACCAAGTGATTATATAATATCTGACCTCTTACCCATTTTGAGTAATGACCAACATCAACAACGCATTTAGCTATTTCCAAATCATTTTGTTCTATCTTTGCATAGTAGTTCTTTGCATCATTAAGAATATACTCTCTTGTTGACAAGATAAAATATTTATCTTTACTGTGTTGAACAGCATGAATAAATGAGATTAACTTAGAATCAAAGTTCTTCTCTGGAAAGAAACGAGTATTTCCTAAGAAATCATCAAAGAAAAAGATTTGCTTGACTCCCTCTTGAAAAACTTCATTAGCATCCTCAATACCATTTGGAATAAAATAAAACTGATCATAGTTTTCATCCTTTTTTGATAAAAGGACATATACCATCATTCTTGCTAAAGTTGTCTTGCCAATTCCAGGTTCACCAGATATAATAACATAGCGATGCTTCTTAAGTATATCCATTGCAACATTGAAACTAGGATTCATAACATATGTCCTTACCGTCTCCTTCACTTCACGAAGTTCAAAAGCAGAATTGTTCAAAATTCGCTTATTTAAGAAACTTCTCAGGACATCCGTACTTGTTAGCCAAAGCTTAAAATAGCTAAGTTCAATCTCTCGATTTTTTTCCAACAAAGCATTTAAGTCTTGTTTCCCCAAAATATCCTCATCACTTATGATATAAGACGAAAACAATTCTAAGATTTCATCCTTATTACCAGGTGTCAAATCCACAGAAGTTGCAACTATGTAGCGTTCTGGAGATAACTTTTTGACTTTTTCAAGCTCAGAAGCTAAAACTCGCTTTAAATCGGAATATTTCTTATATCTTTTAGCTTGAGCTATCACAAGACCACCACTTTTTGAATGAGTACGAAGATCAATACCACCATCACGCCCAGTCGCAAAATTTTGAAAGCATAAATTATCCCTAGACTTTAAAATATCTCTTGTGAAACATTCAAATTCATAAGGGCTAAGAATCGTGAAATCATAATTCTTCATAACTTATATATGTATAAATAGCCACAACATCCCATTAAGGAATATAAAAGTTTGCTCTATTTCAATAGACTTAACATATGAAAATTATCGTATTTAACCTTCATACATTTCTTTTATTTGTATATCACCAATACAGCGTCCCCACTATACTACAAGTAGTTACACCTATCAGTGTTTTGAAAAAGTTATTAAAGAAAACTTTAAGTACCTCCCCACGCCTTCGGCGCAGGGAGGTGAGCGGTACGTTACCTACTCTTCTTGCTTTTCTTCGTCTTCTTCGAAGGCTTGGCGGTTCCTATCTCGCCCTTTTCCTGCATGTGCTTGAGGAGTCCTTCAAAGTCGCAACGTGCCGCTGCTTCCAATTCGACGTACTCATCCTGTTGGCCTCTGTTGTAAAGACCAGTGATTCTTAAATTAATCATAATTTGATTGAGTATTATAAAATTTAGAAGCAGTACGATTGTTTGGATTGTTAAGCGACAATCGTAAAACGCTTATTTTTCTTTGCTTAAGATGGGCGGGTAACCCGCTGTAATATTGTTCCTCATTGCAGTATCGCTCTGCACTAGTCGCCACTCGAATGAGGAATATTCAGGATTGTGACAGCAGTAGCTACGCCACCTTTATTGGTTTAAAATATTCAACAACTCAGCAGGAGTATAAACGGGTAAAGAAGAATTCGTAAAATCCTTCTTGTTACGAGTTACAATACAATCTCCCTCAGCTCGCAAAGCTGTGGCATTTTGAGTTGCATCTTCATAATCCTTCCAATCAGAAGAGAGCATTTCAATTACCGTATTGCCTTGCAAGTCCAAAACATCTACAAAATTCGACACCGCCAGAAGAGTTTCTTTTACATTTTGATACTCATACTTGTGTGCTATATACATGGCTGTAACATAAGACAAAGCTGATGTCATCAACTTTATGTCTCCTGTTATTCCAAGGGCAAAGAGTTTATCTGCATCTTCAGAAAAGCCCTCCCGATTTACAACAAAATCTATTAAGATATTCGTATCTATAAAAACTCTCATAATGCATATTTATTATCAACCAACGCATCTAAGCTATTTTCATCTGCCGGTATCGGCTTGCCACCTTTTGCCTTTAATGTTTTAACATAAGACAAAGCATCATTAAACTCAGCAGTTTCTAATAGTTTTTGCTTAGGTTGTACCTTTTGCAAAAACAAAGAAATCGCCTTTTCTATTGCAGCTGTCACACTAATATTATGTAATTTAGCATAACTTTCTGCACCTTTATATATATTGCTGTCAATTGCTATTGTGTTCATAATTGTATCTCCTTTTTTTGCCTGCAAATATAAGAGTTTTCTATGAAACTACCAAATTTTCAAAAGAGTTTTTTGCTTCATATTCTAATCTCACACAGATTTTACTGTACATAGCTATGTGTTGAAGCATTTCTCAATGAAAACTAAAGGAACTTTTGCTCTTCTATTACCAGTTTGTTCAATACCGGCAAGAACTTTTCTATCTTGCGGCACTTCACCTTATTATAATAGAAGTCTATATCGTCAAGAAGGTCATAAGCCTGGTCTTCGGGCATATCACCACCATAACCGCCAGCGACAATCGTAATGGCAGCTAGCTTACGCGCATCTAAGTGGATTCGGAAATCGTACATGCTTCGAAGGATTACAGGAAGAGTATTGTATATGACGTTACAATAGTGAAGCAGGTCTTTGAAATCTTCTGATTCCGTCAAGTAGGCTTCGAGCATCTCTTCCTGATATTGGCGGAGAAGCAATAAGTACTTTTCCTTGCCTACCTTACCTTTTATGTTTTGGGTCATTACCCAGAACAGGGCATGGGAGAGGACGATTTTATCTTCAGATGGGTGGTAATAGAAGAGGTCATCTTCAGGGCGATTATTCTTCGCCCATTGTTCTTCTAACTTACCAATCATTTCCTTTCGAAAGGAATTTCTTTCTTCTTTATTCATTGGTATATTGCTATTTTATTTTGTTTCTTCACCCCAAACGGCTACCAGGCGGTCTTTCCAGAGTTTCAGAGGGCAGTTCTTGGAGATCTCGGTATAGAGCTTGAGGCTCTTCTCTGTTAACTTGACAATGCCATCGGCTACTGATGGATAATATGGGAGAGCCGCTGGCTTGATTTTGCCATTCCAATCTACCTTTACATCCATGCCCAAGCCCATCGTCTCCTTACCATTCATCGACATGATGCCTGCTTTCTCGAAATCATCGTTGGTCAGGATTTCTACGAATGTAGGACATGGGCGCTTCATGATACCGTCGAAATGGTCGATTTGGGTTATTGAATCCAAATGGAGGAAGTAATCACCCCAATCAGCATAAAGGGTTACTTTGGTATCATCTACAATGTACATGTAAACATGAGTGTAGAAGCTTTTCTTACCAGACTGGTAACGGTAAATAATCTCGATGCTATCTTTATGATAGACGAGAGTCTGGGAGCTACCTAAGAAAAAGGTTGCTCCTGGTTTGATTGATAAAAAGGATTTCATGATTATATACTTTTTTGCTCCTCATTGCAGTATCGCTCTGCACTTGTCGCTGCTCGAATGAGGAGTTTATTCTAATGTCCCACAGATCTCACAGATTTACACAGATTTCTTCGTTGCAAACAACGGTAGTCACTATGCCTCACAGCAATAGATATTTCTCTGCACGCGAATTACGTATTTTTTTTCGGAACACGAATTGCACGAATTACACGAATAAGTTGCTTAGTCTCGAAAGATTCGTGTTCAACACTCAATATTATTCTTTTAAGTCGCACACGGATCTCACGGATCTCACGGATTCTTCTTCGTTACAGGCAACGGGGATTCTCATTTTGCCTCTCTGTAAAAAATCCGAAGGAGTAAAAGATCCGTGAGATCAGTGAGATCAGTGTGGGGAAATTCAACATTCCTCACTCTGCTCTCAAGGATTCTATCACAAACCTTTCGAAGCTCGCCTTATAGCCGCCGTCCATCGGGCAGGGATCGTCGGGATAGGACTTGTGATACTCCTCTTCCATGTTGTCAAGATAGTCCATTATCTGCATCACCTGGTCTTTGGTGCAGTGATGCTTCTTCAGCGAAGAACGAAGAAGGCAATAGGACTGGGTATGACTGGCATAACCCTCTTAGACATGCTTGACTGAATTCTCATTCATGTGGCCAGCCACCTTTAAGGTGCGTACCACATTGCTACTGCCGCCGAGGATGGTATCCGTCAAAGCGCGCAGTGCCTTTTTGGTTTTTGTAAATCGTGTCATTTCTTAATATATTTAAAAAGTTTGAAGTAACTACTCAGCACCCCCTATGGGCATGAGTAATCGTCTTACTGTTGTACTACAGCAAGAATTGCATTGAATTT
>ENA-UEQO01001488-UEQO01001488.1-human-gut-metagenome-genome-assembly--contig:-NODE-1488-length-24159-cov-36.939581_pt1 | contig 24159 bp, 18 predicted proteins | sample MGYA00242938_ERZ507940 | MGnify/ENA primary metagenome ERZ507940 (study PRJEB26167, sample SAMN06115517) | human gut metagenome | host: Homo sapiens | place: China:Chongqing | collected 2014-12-03... | reverse complement strand
AGCAGTCCTCCGCAAAGCCGAGCGTCAGCCCCAGCCCGAAGGGGATGAGTGCCCCATACAGCACCGCCCAGCCGCCGAGCAGCCCGGCCAGAAAAGCCGAACTCTGCCGCAGGGCCGGGCGGACAGCTGCGCGCGGCAGCAGCGCCGCTGCAAAAGGATGGAGGGTATCCTGCCTGAGAAGATCGTGCATAAAAAAATCCCCGCTTTCCGGCGGGGATCGTTTGTGTTGTTCTGTTTCCCGCGCCTTGTGCATATACTGTAGCGCGGCCGTCGGGCGGTTTTTGGGAGGGTGAAGCGAAGCGGCATCCTTTTGCTAAAACCAAGAAAAAAGCCCTGCGGCGTACAAAAACCGCAGAGCTTTTTGGAAATTTTAGAAGATTCAGCCGTTCAGCTTCTCGATGGCGGCTTTCACGCGGGCAAGGGTCGTCTCGCGGCCCATCATGCAGGCGAGGTCGGTGCCGCCGCCGGGGGTGCGCTGCCTGCCGGACAGGGCGATGCCCAGCGGGTAGAGCAGCCAGCCGTTCTTCTTGCCCAGCTCTTCGGCCCTGGCCTTGCAGGCATCAAAGACGGCGTCGCGGTCGGAGAAGTCCAGAGCTGCATCACTCAGCACGGGCAGCAGTGCTTCCAGCGCTTCCTTTGCGGACTCCGGGGTGGTCTTCTGCTTCTTGTTGGTGTACAGGCTCACGTCGTACTCCGGCATCGCATCGAAGAAGTCCAGCTGTGCGGGGATCTCGCCCAGCACCTCGCAGCGGGGCTGCAGGTTGGCGCAGAGCAGCTTCTTGTCAATGGGGGTGTGGACGGCCTGGTCGATCCAGGGCTCCGCCGCAGCCAGGAATGCGTCCGGGCTCAGGCGGCGGATATACTCCGCGTTGATGGCCCGCAGCTTGAGCGGGTCAAAGATGGCCGGAGACTTGGAGATGCCGTCCGGGCTCCAGACCTTGCGCAGCTCGTCAAGGGAGAAGATCTCCTGCTCGGCGTATTCGCCTCTGGGGCTCCAGCCCAGCAGGCAGATATAGTTCAGGATGGCAGCGCTCAGGTAGCCCTTGGCGCGCAGATCCTGATAGCTTGCATCGCCGTTGCGCTTGGACAGCTTGTTCTGGGCGTCTTTCATGACCGGCGGGCAGTGGATATAGGTGGGGATCTCCCAGCCGAATGCCTGGTACAGCAGGTTGTATTTGGGGGTGGAAGACAGGTACTCGCTGCCGCGGATGACATGGGTGATGCCCATCAGGTGGTCGTCCACGACGTTGGCGAAGTTGTAGGTGGGCATCCCGTCGGTCTTGATGAGGATCTGGTCGTCCATCTCGCTGTTCTCGACCTCGATGTGGCCGTAGACCACATCGTCGAAGCCAGTGATGCCGGTGCGGGGGATCTTCTGGCGGATGACATAAGGCTCTCCGGCGGCCAGACGCTTCTGGACCTCCTCTTCGGGCAGGTCGCGGCAGCAGCCGTCGTAGTGGGTCATCTCGCCGTTGGCGCGCTGCTCAGCGTGCAGCGCTTCCAGGCGCTCCTCGGTGCAGAAGCAGTAATATGCCTTGCCCTCAGCGACCAGCTGTTCGGCATACTGTTTGAACATCCCCATTCGCTCGCTCTGGACATAGGGGCCGACCGGGCCGCCGATGTCCGGGCCTTCGTCCCAGTTCAGCCCGGCCTCGCGCAGGGTGTTGTAAATGACGTCCACCGCGCCTTCCACATAGCGGCCCTGGTCCGTGTCCTCGATGCGGAGGATGAAGGTGCCGTCCTCGTGCTTGGCCATCAGGTAGGTGTACAGCGCGGTGCGCAGGTTGCCAACGTGCATATAGCCGGTGGGCGAGGGGGCAAAACGGGTGCGGACTTTATTGCTCGGCATAAAAAACGCTCCTTATCTATATCGGCAAATAAATTTGTGAATTGCTACCCTTTAGTTTAACTGTTCAGCGCGATTTTGTCAACGAGGAGACGCGAAGAACGGCCGGAAGGGGGCGTTCTCTCCCGAAAACGATCAAAATCGTCGAATCTGCCCAATTTTCGGAGAAAAACTTTGGAGCGAAACGTTGCCGAAACGATTGACAAACGGCGCGAAAAACGGTCAAATAAAAACGACACATTTCAACACATTCAGGCGGAGGTGGAGGCGATGAAACAAAAATCGTTCGATGCAGTGCGGCAAAAGAGCAGGGCGCTTGCGGTGCTGCTCTGTCTGGCCATTCTGCTGCTGACCGGCTGCGGCGGAGGCGGGGCAGCTGCACCGGAACCGCCCGCGTCTGCTCCGGCGGCGGGCAGAACGGACGAGGATACGGCTTCTTCTCCGGCGGCACCCGCGCCTTCGGAACCGGAATCGGTGTCCAGTTCGACGGCCGTGTCTGAGTCGGAAGCTCAATCGCCGCAGGAACCGGAGGTGGAAGACTTTCTCCGCTGTGAGCCGATGGACTACACCAGTGTGTCGGCGGTCTGCTCCGGGCAGGAGGGCACCCTCATCGTGGTCAAAGTCCGCGTGGAAAATACGACGGAACAGGTCGTCCATGCGTTCAACACCAGCGCATCGCTTGGGAACGTGACGGTGGACAACGCAGTGGACGGCATGTCTGCGGACCGGGTCGCTGCGGGCAAGGCCGCAGAACATCTGACGGCGGTGCTCCGGACGACGCAGGAGACCGTGGTGAAAAAGCCGGTCATTGCAGCCCTTGAAAGCGCAGCCGAAGCCCTGCAGCCGGGGCAGAGCGCGGTGGCGTATGGGTATGTATTCCTCCCGGCCAGCGAAGGCAGCTGGACACGGGCGGATTTTCTGTGGAAGGAGCAGGCCATCGGCAGCCTGACGCCGAAGAAGAAGCCGCAGGCCCCTGCGGAGTCGGCTGCGCCGTCGGGCAGTACCGCCGCTTCGGCACCGTCCGCAAAGCCGGAGCCGCCGGCCAGCTCTGAGCGCCCGGCCGCGTCGGAACGCCCTGCCGTCTCGGAGCCGCCCGCCGCTTCGCAGCCCACGGCATCGCCGGGCAGCCCGGCCGGGTCCGAACCGTCCTCGCAGCCGGAGACGTCAGCGGGGTCCGAACACCCCGCTGCATCCGAGCCACCGGCCTCGCCGCCTGCATCCAGCGCACCGTCGGCCCCGGAAACACCGGCAGCGTCCGGGACGCCTGCTTCGTCGGAAGTGCAGGAGCCGGATACGTCCGCGGCGTTCCCGGAGTTTACGGTGCTGGGGCAGACCCTGACGCCGTCCGGTTTCTGTGTGCACTTCCAGGTGAAAAACCACACAAAGGAGACGCTGGACCTGGAAAATACCGCCGCACAGTTTACGGATGCTGCGGATGGGACGTTCCGGGAAGACCGGCTCTACCAGAACGGCACAAAGAGCCGCTGGATCGGTGCGCTCTGTTATCTGACGAACGGAGCGCAGACGGACGAATATCCATGCTACGTCGTCACGTCGGCCCGGAGCACCGTGCTGAAGCCGGGGGCCTCGGCGGAGATCTGGGTCTACGGGCACCTGTCGGATACGGAGAAGGTGTCTCTGGTCGCCGTGTCGTTCTCTGTCTGCTGCGGCGGCAAAACGTGCCCCATCCCGGACGAAGATGCCCTGTTTCTGGTGCCGGGACGGAACGGCTCGAAGCGTGAGACGAGCAGCAAAAAATCTTAAAAAAATCCCAAGAACCGGAACTTTTCGCCCGGAGGCGGACTGCCTTCGGGCGTTTTTGTGCCCATTCCAGAAACATCCGGGAAGTTTTTGTCGAAAAGGACCGCAAGCGTTGACGAAGCAGGAAGTATTTTGTATACTAATGAAGCACTGGAACAATTTTCCTATCACCGGATTTATGGCCGGGCAGCGTGGCCCGGAAAAATGAGGAAAATACGAGAAGCAGTGCGAATTAGAAAAAGGAGAAGCACAAAATGAAAAGTACAGGAATCGTTCGCGGGATCGATGCGCTGGGGCGGATCGTTCTGCCCAAGGAGCTGCGTACCAGCATGAAGCTGGAAACGGATGCAAAGCTCGAAATCTTCGTTGATGGAGACGCCATCGTCCTCAAAAAGTACCGCCCGAAGGGAAGCTGCGACTTCTGCGGGACCGTCGATGAGCGGGCCGTGCAGTTCGCAGGCTACTGCATCTGCTCCGCCTGCCGGAAGAAGATCGGTGCCCTCTGAGCACGGGCCGCAAAAAGGAGAAGACGCTATGAGCCAGATGATCGAGTTTACGCTGCCGTCGAGTGCACCGGGGCGGATGCTTCATGCGTTCCGCTGTGTGCCGGAGGGCGAAGTGCGCGCCATCGTACAGCTCTCGCACGGGATGGTGGAGTTCATCGACCGCTACAAACCGCTGGCCGAGTACCTCGCCGCACGGGGCATCCTCGTGACCGGAAACGACCATCTGGGCCATGGCGGGTCCATCCGGACCAGGGCCGACTACGGCTATTTTGCCGAGCCGGACGGCAACCGGGCAGTGCTGGATGACCTCCACGCCATGACGGTTCTGACGAAAAAGCTCTACCCCGGTGTGCCGTATTTCCTGCTGGGCCACAGCATGGGCTCGTTCTATGCACGGCAGTATCTGTGCGAGTGGGGCAGTGAGCTGGACGGTGCCATCATCCTGGGGACCGGTTTCCAGCCGAAAGCGCTGGTCGCGTTTGCCCGCACGGTCTGCCGGGTGCTGGCGGTCTTTTTCGGCTGGCAGCATCGCAGCAGGCTGGTGGCGGAGCTTTCGTTCCTGGGCTACAACAAGGGGCTGGAGGGCCGCACCACCCACGACTGGCTCAACCGCGACCCTGCCGAGGTGGACAAGTACCTCGCCGATGAGCGGTGCACCTTCACGTTTACGCTGAATGCCTATTACAGCATGTTCACGGGCATCCTGCGGCTGTACGACCCGGCCTTTCTAGCCCGGATGCCGAAAGACCTGCCGGTGCTCTTCCTGGCCGGTGATGCCGACCCGGTGGGCGAGCGCAGTGCGGGCGTCCGGCGGGCCGTGCAGAGCATGAAGGATGCCGGGATGCGGGACGTGCAGGTCAAGTTCTACCCCGGTGCCCGGCACGAGCTTCTGGTGGAGACGAACCGGGCCGAAGTTTTTGCCGACATCGGCGATTTTGTGGAACGGCACCTTCCCTGAGCGGCATTGCCGTGGAATCGGGATGGGTGTTCGGAAGATGAAAAAAGACACCTCATGGCGAGGTGTCTTTTTTCATAGGGTGATGGTGGGCCAGGCAGGACTTGAACCCGCGACCAAGCGGTTATGAGCCGCCAGCTCTGACCAGCTGAGCTACTGGCCCGCAGAGGCACCCGGCGAAAAAGCAGGGTGCAACAGATAGTATAGCAAAAAACTGCGAAAATGAAAAGCGTTTTCGGACAAAATTATTTTGTGCGGTGGGCCTGGAGCTTCTGCATCATAAAGGTGTCCAGCATTTCCTGCGGGAAAAGCGGCTCTTTGTAGCCGAAGGATTCCCGGATGAAGATGAGGGTCACGATGGTCTGACGGCCGGGGTCGAGGCGGAGGGTGTAGAGGGTATCCAGCGGCTGCTGGGTGGGCTGATGGAGCGTGAGGTGGAGCAGGAAGCCGCCGTCGTTCTCGCGGCGGCACTCGTAAGCGAACTCGTCGGTCTCGCTGTGGAGGTCGAGTCGGTCGAAGCACTCGTCCAGCGGCAGGTCGGTGCGGAACTCGCTCAGGCCGGCGGGGCCGTACTGGCTGCGGCGGGTGTTCTCGCGCCGGGTGAGCAGCACAACGATGACGCCCAGCGCCACCGCCAGCAGGATGATGGAAATGACAGCGTTCATGGAGCCCTCCTGAATGGGTTTTTGATCAGAGTTTTCCTTATTGTAACACAACCCGCAGGAAATTGTGTTATAATATTGGAAAAATTCTAAAATTTGCGGTCGCCCATGCCGTCTCATGGGCGGGGAGGCTCACAATGAAACTGAAATTCACCCACAAGACCTGGTACTTTTTCCTGCTGTGTGCAGCGGCAGCATCCATGCTGAACGGCTTTGCCGTGCTGGGCGGGATGGACTTCTCCTTTCTGGAGATGGCGGCATTCTGCATCACCGGCATCACCCTGCTGTTCCTGGCGGCGGAAAAAGGCAGCTCGGCCAAAGACAAGCGCAATTACTTCGGCCTCTTCGTGGTGCTGATGCTCAGCTACATGGGCCGGGGCTGGGCGGCATACATCTGCTCGGCGCTGGTCTGGCCCGGCCTGCTGGGCTACGAATACCAGAAGGGCAGACCCATTCAGCGGCAGCTGCAGCTGGTGGGCGCGGCAGAGGTGCTCCATCTGCTCTTTGTTCTGCTGACGGTCTACGGCGGCATGGCGGGCCTGAGCTTCTGGGCGAACCTGCTCTGGGTGTTGCTGGCCTGCGCCCGCGGCTGGGCCGCGCTGAGCCTGTATAAGATGCAGGAGGACGCATGAGCCCGCAGCGGCGCGCACCGCGCAGGAAGAAAAAGATCGGCCGCCGACGGTTCCTGGCGGGGCTGGGCTGTGCCGCCGGAGCGTATTTTCTGTACCGTTCTGTCCGGAACGTAGAAAAAACAGACCCGCCCACAGTGCTGCAGCCGGATGAGACGCCGAACCCGGCCCTGCCCTCCGGTGAGTGGCGGGCGGTCTGGGTGAGCTATCTGGAATGGGCGCGGATGGACTTTTCGTCCGAGGCAGCGTTCCGGGCGGACATCGCCGCGCTGATGGACAACTGCGCCGCTCTGGGGCTGAACACCGTCCTCGCGCAGGTGCGGCCCTTCGGGGATGCGCTGTACGAGAGCAGCCTGTTCCCGTGGAGCCATCTCTGCACCGGTACACAGGGGCAGGCACCCGGCTTTGACCCGCTGGATGTGCTCATCACCGAGGCACACGCGCGGGGGCTTTCGCTGGAAGCCTGGATCAACCCATACCGGCTGAAAAGCTCTGCGGCCATGCCGCCCAGCATTGGGGAGACGAATCTGATGCACACCCATCCGGAGTGGTGCTGCACGGTGGGCGAGGGGGTCTACCTGAACCCAGCCATCCCGGAGGCCGCCGCGTATGTGGTGCAGGGGGTGGCCGAGCTTGTGGAGCGCTACGCCGTGGACGGCATCCACTTCGACGATTACTTTTATCCCACGACCGAAGCCTCTCTCGACGCGGCGCAGTTCGCAGCCAGCGGTGAGAAGGATCTGGCATCCTGGCGGCAGCAGAACGTGACAAGCCTGGTCAAGGCTGCGCACGATGCCGTGAAGGCAGCAGACCCGACCCTGCGATTCGGCGTCAGTCCGCAGGGGAATCCGGAGAACGATCTTGCCACCCAGTACAGCGACATCTACACCTGGCTGACGGCCAGCGGGGCCGACGCCGTGGTGGATTACCTCTGCCCGCAGGTGTACTGGGGCTATGGATACCAGCTGCAATCGGGCAGTACCCGCTTTGCCTTTGAGAACATCGTGCCGGAGTGGCTGGGCATGGCCCGCGCCGGGGATGTGGCGCTGTATTTCGGGCTGGGGGCCTACCGCATCGGCGTGGGTGACGGCGGGGCCAATGCCGACAGCACGAGCCAGTGGGCCACCGGTTCCGCGCTGGCCCGGCAGACGGCCGATCTGCGCAGCCGGGGCGCGCAGGGCTGGGCGCTCTACCGGTACGATTCGCTCTTCGGCCCGGCCCGGAACGACCTTGCCGCCGCCGAATGCGCGGCCCTGACGGCACAGAATGGGGAAACGCGCTGAAGTGTCTTGTATGCAGGAAAAAAATGCGGTATACTATATCCGTATCATGCCTTGCAAAAGTACACTTTTCTGCGATTTTTGAGGATAAAAAACCATGAAGAAAACAAAACGGATCTTTGCCTTTGCGCTGGCGCTGCTTCTGGCTGCGCTGATGCTCACCGGCTGCAAAAGCACACTGACGTCCATCGCCCACAAGCTGACCGGCGCGTCGGACGAGGTACAGGAGGAGGATACCACCCAATGGGCGGCCCCCAGCAGCGACCCGCTGATGGTCGAGGGCATTGCCGACACCTCCGCCAAATACGCTACGGCTGTGGCCAACGGCTCGCTGAACATCGTCTTCAACGGCATCTGGAGCCGCCAGACCGACTATTTCACCGCGCCGAACGGGCTGCTCTCCGTCTACGGCTGCGGCACGGCGGAGGGTGTGCAGAAGTTCAAGATCTCGCTGTGGAAGAAGGTCGATGGCGGCGCACAGTATGTGGACAACACCACCTATTACTTCGTCACCGACGGCCAGAACTACCACTGCGACATCGGCAATCTGGACCCCAACGCCAGCTACCGGCTGACCATCTCCTATGATTCGAGCAAGTATTACCTCTACGGACTGCTCAAGGTGGAGGGGATCGGCGGATGAATACACAGACCCGGCATTCCCTGATGCTGATGCTCTGCGCCCTGATCTGGGGCACGGCCTTTGTGGCCCAGAGCGCAGGCTCTGGCATGGGGGCCTATTCCTTTCTGGCCGGGCGGAGCTGGCTGGCCGTGTTGGTGCTCCTGCCCACCGTTTACGCCTTTGACGCCCTTCGCCGCCGCCGGGGCGAACCCACCGGCAGGCCGCAGACCGCTGCCGACCGCAAAACGCTGGGAACAGCGGGCTTTGTCTGCGGCACCTTTCTGTTCGCGGCCAGCGCGGCCCAGCAAATCGGCATTACGCTGAACCCTTCCACGGCCAAGGCCGCGTTTCTGACGGCGATGTACGTCGTGATGGTGCCGGTGTTCGGGCTGTTCGTGGGGCGGCGGGGCAGTGCCCGGCTCTGGCTGAGCATGGTCATCGCCGTGGGCGGGCTGTATCTGCTCTGCATGAAGAACGGCTTTGGCGGCATCGAATCCAGCGACTGGGTCCTGCTCAGCTGCGCCGTGCTCTTCAGCTTCCAGATCATGTCCATCGACCACTTCTCCCCGCTGGTGGACGGCGTCCGGCTGAGTCTGGTGCAGTTCGTTGTGGTGGCGGTGGAGAGCACCGCCGCCGCCTTCCTGTTTGAGACGCCCACCCTCGCCGAGTTCGGCACCAACTGGCTGCCCATCGTCTACTGCGGTGTGCTGTCCAGCGGCGTCGGCTATACGCTGCAAATTCTGGGGCAGAAAGAGCTGAACCCCGCCGTCGCGAGCCTCATCATGTGCCTGGAAAGCGTGTTCAGCGCTCTGGGCGGCTGGCTCATCCTGAACCAGAACCTCTCGGTGCGGGAGGCCTCCGGCTGTGTGCTCATCTTTGCAGCCGTGGTGCTGGCCCAGCTGCCGGTGGAGGAGTGGCGGAAATGCCGAAGCGCAAGCCGGAAGTGACCCTGCGCACGGCGGGCGGCATCCTCTACAAGGCCACCCGCCGGAAGGTGAAGAACCTGAATATCCGGGTGCATCCGGACGGCACCGTGGCCGTCAGCATCCCGTTCCGCTCCTCGTGGGAGGAGGCCGACCGCTTTGTGCTGCGGCATCGGGACTGGGTGCAGGAGGCGCAGAGGGACCTGGCCGACCGCGAGGCCCGCACCTACTGGCGGCCCCTGCCCGAAAAGGACGTGGCGCTGGCCCATTTTGCGGTCATGAGCGACAAGGTCTACCCGGCCTTTGCCGAGGTGCTGGGCGGGCAGAAGCCCATCCTGAAGGTGCGGAGCATGACGAGCCGCTGGGGCGTCTGCACACCGGGCAAGCGGCAGATCACGCTGGCATTGGAGCTTTACAACATGCCCGAAGCGGCACAGATCTATGTGGTAGTACATGAGTACTGCCACTTTCTTGTGCTGGATCACAGCCCGAAGTTCTGGGCGGAAGTGGAAAAGATCCTCCCGGACTGGAAGGCCCGGCGGGAGCTGCTGAAATAACCCTCGCAGTTTCGTATTCGTGGAGGGGGAACGTATCAGAGAATCGCCCTGCGGGCTTCAGAACAAGCGGGCCCTGCGCACAGGGGCGGATAGTACAGGAGTTGAAAAACGTGGCAAACGAAAAAAGCTCCGGCGGCGACAAGTATTCCAAGCTGGCCGGAAATACCATCATTTTTGCGATCTCAAGTTTTTCGTCGAAGCTGCTGACCCTGCTGGTCCAGCCGTTTCTGACCTATGCCATGGCGGAGATCTCCGACCTTGGCCTTTCGAAGATCCTGAGCCAGTACGCCAACCTGCTCATCCCGTTCGTGTCGATGGGCATGTCCAACGCCATCATCCGGTTCGGCCTGGACAAGGGCAACAGTGAAAAGCAGGTGTTCACCAACGGCCTGCTGACCATCCTGGGCGGTTTCGGTATTCTGGTGCTCTGCTGGCCCATCGCGCAGTTTTTGCCCGATATGGCACAGTACGGCCTGCTCATCTACCTCTATGTCCTCATGAGTTGCCTGCGCACCCTGTGCACCCAGTTCGTGCGCAGCCGCCAGTGGAACAAGCTGGTGGCTGTGGACGGTGTGCTCTGCACGGTGGCGACCATGGCGTTCTACGCGCTGTATCTGGTGGGGTTCCACTGGGGGGCCAACGGCTACCTGCTGGCCATCATCAGCGGCGACCTGGTCAGTGTGCTCTTCCTCTGCCTGACCGGAAAGCTCTGGAACTTTGTGGAGCTGAAGGGCCTGAACAAAGACCTGTGGAAGCAGATGCTCCGCTTCTCGCTGCCCATGATCCCGGCCCAGATCAGCTTCTGGGTCATCAATGCGTCGGACCTGTTCTTCGTGCGTGAGATGTGCAACGGGCTGGACGGCCACAGCGGCGACGCCTGGAGCGGCCTGCTCTCCACCGGCTATTTCCTGCCCACCATCCTCACCACGCTGGGCCTCATCTTCTACGACGCCTGGCAGCTCTCCGCCGTGACGGAAGAGGACGGGCGCGCCCGGTTCTTCACCAAGATCTTCCGCACCTATTCCAGTGTGCTGTTCTGCTGCGCGGCGGGCATCATCTGGCTCTGCCGCCCGGTCATGCACATCATGAAGGCGAACTATTATTACGCCTGGCACTTCGTGCCCTTCCTGACGCTGGCATCCACGTGCAGCTGCTACAACCAGTTTTTGAACAGCGTCTATGTCGTCAACAAGAAATCCAGCCACAGCCTGTGGACCATGCTCTCCGGTGCAGTGAGCAACTGCATCATGAACTACTTCTTCATCAAGTGGTGGGGCCCCATCGGCGCGACGTATGCGTCCTTCCTGGGATTGGGTCTGGTGTTCACACTCCGTGCGCTGGATGCCCATCACATGATCGGGATGTCCATCCATCCGGTGCGGGTGGTGGTCAACTTCGGCGCGTTGGCGGCGGAAGCCTTCGTCCTGCTGGCGGATGTCCCGCTCTACGGCCTGTGGACCGGACTCATCACCGCAGCGGTCATCCTGTACAACTTTGCAGGGGTCTGGGCCATGGCCCGCATGCTGCTGCCCAAGCTCTTCGGCCGCCGCGGCCGGGCGCTCGTGAGCGCCGTGGACGGCTGGGCCGATCATCGCAAGTGACCGCTGGTAAAAAGCATAAAACAAAGGCGTCTGCATTGACCGGGTGCAGACGCCTTTGTTCGTTTCAAGGGATGGTCAGTTCGAGCTTGCGGCCGCGATCTTCCGGGCCGGGAGCTTCCCCATGGCGGAGCTGTCCAGGCTGTGCTGCATGGAGGCACCATAGGCAGCCAGCGCATCCTGCAGCTCATCGCTCTTCAGGTCGGCCAGGACCTGTGCGCGGACATCGTCCAGCGCTGCCCCGTCCAGCGGGTCGAGACGGACGGCCAGCATCATGGAGAGGGAGGAATACTGCACGGCGGCGGCCTGACCGAAGGACAGGCTGCGGATGGTGTCGGCAGAGCCTTCGGTGGAGAACGCCGAGTCGAGGGTGCTGCTGCTCAGCAGCTCGGTCTGCAGGGAGGCGGTGCCGTCGGTGGGGACGGTGGAGTCCAGCACGGCGTAGATGCCGCTCAGAGCCGCAGAGGATACCTCATTGAAGGCGGTGAACTGGCTGACCGCATCTGCCGGAGCGGAGGCGTTGTAGCTGTCCACAGCAGCCTGTGCCAGGCGGAGCATCGTGTCCTTCTGGTCGTCATCGGCGAAGGCATAAGTGCTGGAGTTGTAGAGCGGGATGCTGTAATAGGCCAGCTTGTACATCTGATTCTCCAGATGGCTGGTCAGGTCGGCGTCGGAAACCGGGGTCTCACCGTTGGTGCCGTACACGAGGTCGAGCAGGTCGGTGCTCTTGAGCAGGATGCGCTCGAAGCGCTGCAGCGTCTCCAGACCGATGCCGTTGGCCTTGTAGGTGTCGCCATACTGGTCCATCAGCTGGGAAGCGTAGCTGTCGGCCTGGGCCTCCTCGGCTTCGGTCAGCTGGCCGCCCAGCTCGTCGAAGCGGGTCTCGACGGCGGCGTACAGCTCCAGATTCTCCTGGGTCTTCTGGGCGACATAGTCGCTGACGGCTGCGGTCTCGCCGGAGTCCGCGTCGGTGGTGATGGTCTCCTTCAGGAAGCTCTTGACGTTGGTGGAATCCTGGTCAGAGGAAGCGAGCTTGGCGGCGGACTGGTAGGCGTTGTACTGCGCCAGCAGATAGAGGCCGGAGGAGATCTCCACATTGCCGATGGAACCGACCGTGTCCGGCGTGGACAGAACGCAGCCGGCCAGACCAAAGGCCAGTGCCGCCGCGCAGAGAAGGGCAAGAAGTTTGTGTTTCATAAAAGTGTACTCCTGATGTTTTGTGTTACGACCGCTCCGGCATCGCGGAGGGGGTTATTTTGTTCCTAAGATCTCGGCCATCGCCTTGAGGATGCTTTGCAGCAGGTCCAGCGGCTTTTCGTCGGGCTGCAGGGTGACGGAAAGATAGGGTTTGCTGCCGGCACCGGCGGTGACGCGGCCATTGAAGGCTACGAGCAGGCCGCGGATCATCGGGACATCCAGCGTCTCGACCTGCAGGACGAGGGTGTCCTTTTTCTGGGTGACTTCGTACACGCCCACGGCGGTGGCCTGCACCCGGACCAGCGAGACGTTGACCAGGTCGCTGACCGAGGGCGGCGGGTCGCCGTAGCGGTCGATGAGTTCATCCAGCACGTCGGCAGCGTCTTCGGGGGTCTGGATGGCCGCGATGCGCTTGTAAGCTTCGATGCGGCCGGGGCCGTCGGCGATGTAGGATTCGGGGATGTAGGCGTCCACCCGCAGGTCCACAAGGCACTCGCTCTTGTCGCGCTGGATGGGCTCGCCCTTGGCCTGTGCGATGGCCTGCCCCAGCATCTTCACGTACAGGTCGTAGCCGACGGCCTCCATGTGGCCGTGCTGGCTGTGGCCCAGCAGACTGCCCGCGCCGCGGATCTGCAGATCGCGCATGGCGATGCGGAAGCCGGAGCCGAAGGCCGTGAACTCCCGGATGGCGGACAGCCGCTTCTGTGCGATGTCGGAGAGGGTCTTGTCCCGCCGGAAGGTGAAGTAGGCATAGGCTTTGCGGCCGCTGCGGCCCACGCGGCCCCGGATCTGGTACAGCTGGGCCAGACCCATCCGGTCGGCGTCCTCGATGATGAGGGTGTTGCAGTTGCGCACGTCAATGCCGGTCTCGATGAGGGTGGTGCAGACGAGGATGTCGATCTCGCCGTTGAGCAGGTGCTGCCAGACGGGGTTCAGCTCCTCCTCGGTCATCTTGCCGTGGGCGATGCCGACGCGGGCACCGGGCACCATCTGGCTGACGTGGGCGGCGGTGGACTCGATGTTGTCCACCCGGTTGTGCAGGTAGTAGACCTGCCCGCCGCGCGCAAGCTCTTTCTTCATGGCTTCGGCCAGGATGACGTCGTTGTATTCGAGGACGAAGGTCTCCACGGGCTGGCGCTCGATGGGCGGCTGCTCGATGGTGGACAGGTCCCGGATGCCGCTCATGGCCATGTTCAGGGTGCGGGGGATGGGGGTGGCCGACAGGGTCAGCATGTCCACCCCGATGAAGTTTTCCTTGAGCTTTTCCTTGTGCTTGACGCCGAACCGCTGCTCCTCGTCGATAATGACAAGGCCCAGGTCATGGAAGCGGACGTCTTTGGACAGCAGGCGGTGGGTGCCCACCACGATGTCCACGCTGCCTGCCTGCAGGCCGCGCAGGGTCTCCTTCTGCTGTTTGGCGGTGCGGAAGCGGGAGAGCATCCCGACCTTGACCGGGAATGCCTCCATGCGGGAGAGGATCGTGTTGTAGTGCTGCCAGGCCAGCAGGGTGGTGGGGGCCAGAATGGCGCACTGCTTGCCGCCCATGACGCACTTGAACGCGGCCCGCAGGGCCACTTCGGTCTTGCCGACGCCCACGTCGCCGCAGAGCAGGCGGTCCATCGGGTAGCTGCGCTCCATGTCCTTTTTGATCTCGGAGGTGGCGTTGAGCTGGTCGTCGGTCTCATCGTACTCGAAGCGGGCCTCAAAATCGCTTTGCCAGTCGCCGTCCGGCGGGAAGGCATAGCCGGGGGCCTGCCGCCGCCGGGCATACAGCTCGATCAGCTCCTGCGCCATCTCCTCGGTGGCCTTTTTGACTTTGGCGCGGGTGCGCTGCCACTCGGTGCCGCCGAGCTTGGCCAGCTTGACCTTTTCCTCGTCGCCGGGGGCGGTGTAACGGCTCAGCAGGTCCAGCTGGGTGACGGGCACATACAGCACATCCGAGCCGGAATACTGGATCTTCAGATAATCCTTGATGGCACCCTGCACTTCCAGCCGCTGGATGCCCGCATACATGCCGATGCCGTGGCTCTGGTGGACCACATAGTCGCCGGGCTTGATGTCCGACAGGCTGGACAGGGCGTTCTTGTTCTTTTTGCGTTTTTTGGCCTCGGCGGCTTCGTCCAGACCATGCCGCCGGGACGAGATGACCGCCATCCGGGCGAACGGGAAGGTGCACCCGGCGGTCAGGTGGCCGGGCAGCACCTGCACCAGCCCTTTGGCGGGGCGGACGTCCCGGCTCATGCTGACGGAGTAGCCCTTGTCGGCCAGATCGCGGGTCAGGGCCGCTACGCCCTTGGGCGTACCGGCAAAGAGGGTGACGGCATAGCCCTGGGCGATGAGCGGGTCGAGATCCTCCCGCAGGGAGGCCAGGTCGCCGCCCCAGTTGGGGGCCGCAAAGGCCTCTGCGTTGATGAGGTCTTTCAGCTGGAACTCGTTCATCCCGCGCAGGAAGTTCTCACACAGCAGGGTGCTCTGCTTCTGCGCCGCGAAAACGAGGTCGTCCATGGTCTGGTACAGCACATCCAGGCCGGGGCAGAGCACGCCCTCTTCGAGCAGGCCGGTCAGCTCTTCGCCGCGCCGGAACTCGGTGGCCTTCTGGGCGTCCCGGATGCCGCCCACCTCGTCCAGCACGAAGAGGGGAGAATCGAGGTGGTCCAGCAGGGTGGCCGGGGCGGGATACCGCAGGCCGTAGTATTTGTCCATGGCTTCGGGCATCAGGCCGGAGTCCAGCTGAGACAGGTCGGCCTCCATGGCCTTTTCCAGCGCCGTGCGGTGTTTGCCGCGCGCCTTTTTCTGGGCTGCGCGCAGGGCCTCGGCGGTGTCGGCGGTGCTGCCGAACAGCACTTCGCGGGCGGGGGAGAGATAGATCTTTTCCAGCGAGCCGTCCCGCCGCTGGGTCAGCAGGTCAAAGGAGGCCAGCGAGTCGATCTCGTCGTCCCAGTACTCGATGCGGGCAGGCTGGTGCATGTCGGGCGCATAGATGTCCACGATGTCGCCGCGCACACTGAACTGGCCGGGGCCGTCCACCTGGCTGCGGCGGACGTAGCCGGCGGAGAAGAGCCGCTCCACCAGCGCCTCGCGGTTGTAGACCATGCCGGGCTTGAGGGTGAGGGTGTTCTTCTGGAACTCCGCGCGGGGGACAGTGTATTGCAGCAGGGCCTCTGCCGGGACGCAGACGGCGTTCAGCCGCCCGCCGGCCAGTGCACCCAGCACCGACAGCCGCCGGTACTCGTACTCGCGGCCGGCACCCTCCACCGGGCGGAGCATGAAGTCGCGGGGCGGGAAGACCGCCGCCGTCAGGCCCAGCGCCTTGAGGTCATCGGCGAAGTGGGTGGCCTCGGCCTCGCCGGGCGTCACGATGCAGAGCACCCGGCCCAGGTCTTTTTGCAGGGCTGCGTACAGCAGGGCGCGGCCCGCCGGGGGCAGGCCGAACAGCGCCGCCGGGCCGGGCGTGGCAAGGCTTGCAGAAATCTTCTGGTACTCTGCCGTATGCTTCAGCAGGGATTCGTACATCGTGGACCTCCTCTCGGTTACAGCATCCGGTTACCCGTTGTAGCGGCTCTGTGCCAGCCCAAGCTTGCCGTCCATGATGAGCCTGGCGGCCGCTTCCAGGTCGGGATAGCGGTCGGTCATGGCCTTGACGTCGTCGGGCGGGAACTTGCCCAGCACCCAGTCGGCCAGATCGTAGTCGGGGCGAGGCTTGGCACCCACACCGATGCGGATGCGGGGAAAGCTCTCGCCGCCCAGCCGGGCGATGATGCTCTTCAGGCCGTTGTGGCCGCCTGCCGAGCCGGAGGGCCGGATGCGCAGCTTGCCGGGGGCCTGGGTGATGTCGTCGCACAGGACGATGACGTGGTCGGCCGGGATCTTGAAGAAGCCGGCCAGTGGGGCGATGGAGTCGCCCGAAAGGTTCATGTAGGTCAGGGGCTTGAGCAGCACGATCTTGTGGCCGTCCACCTCGCCCTGGCCCCACAGGCCCTGGAATTTGGTTTTGCTGACCGCGATGCCCCACTTGCCCGCCAGATGGTCCAGCGCGGCAAAACCGGCATTGTGGCGGGTGCCGTCGTACTTGGACTCCGGGTTGCCCAGACCGGCGATCAGCCAGATGTCATTTGCATTCATAGATGATTTGCCTTTTCCTGTTTTATTTTTGCTCTGAAAGCAAGTTCTTAGTATAACATACGTGCGCGTAAAAAGATATACATTTTGAATCGAAAAGCTGCACGGTGCGCAAAAAAGGCTGCGGGGAACTCCTTCCGTCATCGCCTGCGCGATGCCACCTCCCTCTGGGAGGGAGGTTTTGGCCCCCTCTCCGAGGGGGCTGGCACGGCAATGCCGTGCCTGGGGGAGTTCTTCGCAGCCCGATGAAGGTGAGCAGGGGCTTACTTGCCCTGCTCATCCTCCAGCTTCTTCTTTTTGGCGATGTAGGCTTCCATCTTGGGGGCGGCCCAGCCTTCGAGGTTGGTCTGGCGGTCACGCGCGATGCCGAGGGCCTGCGCGGGCACATCCTTGGTGATGGTGCTGCCTGCGGCGGTGTAGGCACCGTCGCCGACCTTGACCGGAGCCACAAGGTTGGTGTTGCAGCCGATGAAGCAGTAGTCACCGATCGTGGTGCGGAACTTGTCCTTGCCGTCGTAGTTGCAGGTGACGGTGCCGCAGCCGAAGTTGCAGTACTTGCCCACATCGCTGTCGCCGATGTAGGTCAGGTGGCTGACCGTGTTGCCGCGGGCGAAGCTGGAGTTCTTGGTCTCCACATAGGCGCCCAGATGGACGCCGTAGTCGGTGACGGTGTTCACCCGCACATGGGTGAAGGGGCCGATGTTGTTGTGGGGGCCCAGATGGGAGCCGTAGACCTGGCTGGCGTTGACGGTGGTGCCTTCGTCCACGGTGCTGTCTTCGATGAGGCTGTTCGGGCCGATGACACAGCCCGCGCCGATGACGGTCTTGCCGCGCAGGATGGTGCCGGACAGGATGGTGGCACCAGGCGCGATGACGACGCCCTCGTCGATCTCTACAGTGCGGCTCTCGATGTTCACGCCGTTGGCGATGTGGTACAGCAGGATATCCTCCCGCTTTGCCTCAGCGGCGGCCAGCCTGGCGCGGGCGGCCTCACGTGCAGGATTGGAACTGGATTCCATGAATGATCCCTCCTTGGAACTGGATCGAAATTGATTGGGGGAGAGGAGAAATTGCGGCAGATCCCCGGAGGGCTGTCCGCAACAAAGCTCATTGGATAGAAAGATGTATCCAACAGGCGGAAAAATGGCTCCATATAACAAAAACCTCTCGAAATCTTTCCCATTCTATATTACTCAAAAACTCAGTAAAATGCAAGGGATTGCACAAAAATTATCAAACAAATTCGGTGTTTTGCATGGTGGCAAGGAAGTGATTTTCTGGTATAATAATTGAGCATTCACATGACAATGTTCATCGTATCAGTAATTGTGAGCAAACGATGAGACCGCCGGGACATCTGGACCGGGGGCCACGATTGGGAGGTAAACAACGCATGAGCAAAAAGTATCTGTACTACTTCAGCGAGGGCAACGACGCCTTCGGTGGCGACAAAGTCACCATGAAGAACACGCTGGGCGGCAAGGGTGCCGGCCTGGCTGAGATGACCGCAGCCGGTATGCCGGTGCCGCAGGGCTTCACCATCACCACCGAGGCCTGCACCCAGTACTACGCCGACGGCCGCCAGATCAACGACGAGATCACCGCTGACATCTTCGAGCACGTCAAGGGCCTGGAGAAGATCACCGGCAAGACCTTTGGCGACAACACCAACCCCCTGCTGGTCTCCGTCCGCTCCGGTGCACGTCAGTCCATGCCCGGCATGATGGACACCATCCTGAACCTGGGCCTGAACGATGAGGCTGTTGAGGGTCTGGCCAAGAAGACCAACAACGCCCGCTTTGCATACGACTGCTACCGCCGCTTCGTGCAGATGTTCGCAGACGTCGTCATGATGGTCCCGAAGAGCCTGTTCGAAGTCGAGATCGATAAGATGAAGGAAGCCAAGGGCGTCAAGAACGACGTGGACCTGACGGCAGACGACCTGAAGGAACTGGTCGGCATCTTCAAGAAGATCTATGAGGAGAACGAGGGCAAGCCGTTCCCCCAGGATCCCCGCGATCAGTTGATCGAGGCTGTCAAGGCTGTCTTCCGCAGCTGGGACAACCCCCGTGCAAACGTGTACCGCAAGATGAACGAGATCCCCTACGAGTGGGGCACTGCGGTCAACGTGCAGCAGATGGCATTCGGTAACTCCGGCGACCGTTCCGGCACCGGCGTCGCATTCACCCGTGACCCCGCCACCGGCGCGAAGAAGCTGATGGGCGAGTACCTGATCAATGCACAGGGCGAGGACGTCGTCGCAGGCGTGCGCACTCCTTCTCCCATCAGCCACCTGAAGGATCAGATGCCTGAGGTGTACGATCAGTTCGTTGAGATCGCGACCCGTCTGGAGAACTACTTCCGCGACATGCAGGATATGGAGTTCACCATCGAGGACGGCCACCTGTACATGCTGCAGACCCGCAACGGCAAGCGCACCGCGCAGGCTGCTCTGCAGATCGCATGCGACCTGGTGGACGAGGGCATGATCACCGAGCAGGAGGCTGTCCTGCGCGTGGAGCCCAAGCAGCTGGATACCCTGCTGCATCCCCAGTTCGACGCCGCTGCTCTGAAGGCAGCTGAGGTCGTCGGCAAGGGCCTGGCAGCTTCTCCCGGTTCCGCCTGCGGCCAGATCGTCTTCACTGCGGAAGAGGCAGAGGAGAAGGTTAAGTCCGGCGAGATGAAGAAGGTCGTTCTGGTCCGTCTGGAGACCTCTCCCGAAGACATCGTCGGTATGCAGGTCTCTCAGGGCATCCTGACGGTCCGCGGCGGCATGACCAGCCACGCAGCTGTTGTTGCCCGCGGCATGGGCACCTGCTGCGTCTCCGGCTGCGGCAATGACAACGACGTGAAGATCGATGAAGAGGCAAAGACCTTCGAGATCAACGGCCACAAGTTCGTCGAGGGCGACTGGATCTCCATCGACGGCTCCACCGGCAACATCTACGGCGAGCAGGTCGCGACCGTCGCCGCTACCGGCAACAAGAACTTCAACCGCTTCATGGGCTGGGCAGACGCTGCACGTCAGCTGCTGGTCATGACCAATGCGGATAACCCCCGTGACGCACAGCAGGCCGTTGACCTGGGTGCTGAGGGCATCGGCCTGTGCCGTACCGAGCACATGTTCTTCGCAGAAGACCGCATCAAGGCCGTCCGTGAGATGATCTGCGCACGTACCGTGGAAGAGCGCGAAGCCGCTCTGGCCAAGGTCGAGCCGTTCCAGCAGGGCGACTTCGAGGCGATGTACCGCATCATGGGTGAGCGCCCGATGACCATCCGTTATCTGGACCCGCCTCTGCACGAGTTCCTGCCCAGCAAGGACGAGGACATCAAGGAGCTGGCCGCCGATATGGGCATGACCTTCGATGACCTGAAGAACGTCGTTGCTTCCCTGCACGAGTTCAACCCCATGATGGGCCACCGTGGCTGCCGTCTGGCTGTCACCTACCCGGAGATCGCAGCCATGCAGACCCGCGCTGTCATCAAGGCAGCTCTGAACGTCTCGGCTGAGACCGGTTTCGTGATCACCCCGCACATCATGATCCCGCTGGTCGGCGAGGTCAAGGAGCTGAAGTTCGTCAAGGACGTCGTCGTCAAGGTCGCAGACGAGCTGATCGCTGCTGCTGGTGTTGACATGAAGTACCAGGTCGGTACCATGATCGAGATTCCGCGCGCTGCTCTGACCGCAGGCGAGATTGCCAAGGAAGCTGAGTTCTTCAGCTTCGGCACCAACGACCTGACCCAGATGACCTTCGGCTTCAGCCGTGATGACGCTGCCAAGTTCCTGGGTGCTTACTACGAGAACAAGATCTACGAGAGCGATCCGTTCCAGCACCTGGATCAGATCGGCGTCGGCAAGCTGGTCAAGATGGCTGCACACGACGGCCGCGAGACCCGCCCCGACCTGGGCCTGGGCATCTGCGGCGAGCACGGCGGCGACCCCACGAGCGTCGAGTTCTGCCACAACGTTGGCCTCGACTACGTCAGCTGCTCTCCCTTCCGTGTGCCGATCGCACGTCTGGCCGCTGCGCAGGCTGCCATCAAGAACCCCCGCAAGTAATTGCGTGAGGGCCTGAACCGACACAAATAACGCAAACGAACCGCCCCGGTTTCCACAGCAGGAAGCCGGGGCGGTTTTTTATACCAAAAAAGAAATCGTTTTTTGTGGCTTTGATGAATTTGCGCAGAGCCGTTGACAGCAGAAGGGCAGAAGCGTATCTTTGGAACAGAAGATGGAACCGGGCTATGAATAGCAGGTTTCTCTACCTTGCAAGGACACTTTCGTTTTGATGAGGCACGACCCGGTGCGCCGTTTTTTCATTTGCGGAGATAAAATACAAAAAGTACTGATTATGGGATACATGATCTGTTATGCTTGGTACATGGAAGGCACACACACCGGAAAAGGAACAGAAATGCGATGGATGTTGAATAAAACAAGGTTTTTGGTTGGTAAAACGGACCCGGAGAATACCAGCCTGTGGCTGCCGCTCTGGATGCACCTGTGGGATACGGCGGGCATCATGGAGCGGCTGGTCCGGCAGTGGCTCCCGGAAAGCGTAAAACGGGCCATGGGCATGCGCGAGGAAGCGTTGCGCGCGCATGCCCGGTTTCTGGGCGGAATACACGATATAGGCAAGGCTACGGTAGCCTTTCAGGCAAATATCCTGCGCACCCTGCCGGAGGCGCGGCAGCGGCTGGAAACATTGACGCCGCTGGACTGTCCTGAACAGAACCGCCGGGAGTCGCCGCATGCCAGGGCGGGCGAGGCGATCCTGCTGTGGGATGATTGTCCCGGAGGGATCGCCTCCATTGTGGGGGCACACCACGGCAAGCCACAGAGCTGCGCGGCGGTCGATGATCAGTTAGAGGGGTGGGAGAGCAACTACTACCCCAAGGGACAGAAAAAGGTCTGGCAGGGTTTCTGGGTAGAGCTGCTCATGACTGTTTTGCAGGACTGCGGCTTTGACGACACAGCGGAGCTGGAAAATCTGGACCCGCAGGAGGAAGTGCTTCTGACCGGACTTCTGATTATGGCAGACTGGATTGCCAGCAATACGGAATACTTTCCCCTGATCCCGGTAGAGGAGTTGGGCAGTATGAAGGATTACCCGGCGCGGGTGGACAGGGCGTGGAAAAAGCTGGCGCTGCCCTTCCCGTGGGAGGCACAGCCGGGCATTGCAGACCCGCAGGAGTTTGCGGTGCGGTTCGGCTTTGCGCCCAATGCGGTGCAGAGGGCTGTTCTGGAGGCTGTGGATACCGCAGCGGAACCGGGCATCCTGATCCTGGAAGCACAGATGGGCGTGGGCAAAACCGAGGCGGCGCTGGCCGCTGCGGAAATCATGGCCAACCGGTTCGGGCTGGGCGGTGTCTTTTTCGGGCTGCCCACACAGGCTACGGCAAACGGCATCTTTCCTCGGCTGCTTGGCTGGGCAGACACGCAGTCTGAGGAGACGCTGCCGCAGGCTATAAAGCTGGCGCACGGCATGGCGGAACTGAACGAGAGCTATCTGCGGCTGCAGGGGCGCGGGGTGCAATTGGAGGAGGACGCGCAGGAAGAGCATCAGGTGCAGGTACACCAGTGGTTTCGGGGAAACAAGCAGGCACTGCTGGCAAACTTTGTGATTGGTACAGTGGATCAGCTGCTGCTGGCAGCACTTGCCCAGAAGCACGTTATGCTGCGGCATCTGGGGCTTGCGGGCAAGGTAGTCATTATTGACGAGTGCCATGCCTACGATACCTACATGAACTGCTATCTGGACCGCGCACTGGAATGGCTGGGCTGGTACAAGGTGCCGGTCATCCTGTTGTCAGCCACCCTGCCCGCCCGGCGGCGCACAGAGCTGGTCGAGGCCTACCAGCAGAAAAAGGCTGCCCCGGACGCGCCGTGGAAAACCAGCTGCGGCTATCCGCTGCTGACATGGACGAATGGCGCAGAGGTAAAGCAGACGGCCATCCCATTGGATGCACCCAGTCGAACGGTGCAGATCACTACGCTCACAGAGCCGGAGCTGCCCGCGCTGCTGCGCCGGAAACTGGCAGAAGGCGGCTGCGCGGGGGTGATCGTAAATACGGTCAAAAAAGCGCAGAAAATCGCGCAGCTGCTGCGGGAAAGCCTGCCGGACAAAGAGGTGCAGCTGTTCCATGCGCAGTTCCTGATGCCGGACCGCGCAGCGCGGGAAGAGCAGCTGATGGAACGCATCGGCAAGGGCTCTTCACCGGAGCGCCGGAACGACCTGATCGTGGTGGGTACACAAGTGATGGAGCAGTCGCTGGATATTGATCTGGATGTTCTTGTTACAGAGCTTTGCCCCATGGATCTGCTGTTGCAGCGCATCGGACGGCTGCACCGCCACCGCCGCAGCCGCCCAGCCCCTTTGCAGCAGGCCTGCTGCGCGGTGCTGGACACCGGGGAGGATGCCTTTGACGCGGGCAGCGAGGCAGTATATGGACAGTGGCTGCTCTGGCGTACCCGGAAGTTTCTACCCCGGAGCATCCGGCTGCCGGAGGAAATCTCTCCGCTGGTGCAGCGGGTTTACGGCTGGGAGCAGGAAGCTCCCGGCGAGGCGCAGGGTGAGGAAATGCGCTGCGTATATGAGAAGACGCAGGAGAAAAAGAAAGCACGCGCCGAGGCGTACCTTGTACCGCAGCCGGAAACGCACCGGCTGGTGCAGCTGAATACGCTGGACGACTGGATGCAGAATGAGGGCGCCCGCTCTGACCCGGCGGCGCGGGCAGCAGTGCGGGACGGCGACCCATCGGTAGAGGTGCTGGTAATGCAGCGCCGGGCAGACGGCGGCATCCACTTTCTGCCGTGGCAGGAGAGCGGCACTGCTGTAGCTGCCGACAGCCCGCCCCCGCCGGAAACAGCACTGAAGATCGCCCGGCAGAAGCTGCGGCTCCCGGCGGTGTTCGGCAAAGCGTGGAAGGTGGACAGGGTCATCCGGGAGTTGGAAGCAGACAACCGCAGCCGCCTTGCGGCGTGGCAGCTGTCGCCGCTGCTGCACGGAGAACTGATCCTGCTGCTGGATGAAAGCCTGACTGCCCGGCTTGCGGGCATGGAACTTTGTTATGACCGTGAAAACGGTCTGTATTACCAAAAGGAGGAGACGGATGAAGGAAATTGAATTCAACCTGCTGACCGAACCGTGGATACGGGTGCGGTTGCGGGACAATACAGTGCGGGAAGTGTCCCTGACCGAGGCGCTGATGTCGGCGCAGGATTATGTGGACCTTGCGGGTGAGATGCCCACCCAGAACGCCGCCGTGCTACGGCTGCTGCTGGCGGTGCTGTTCACCGTGTTTTCCCGGATGGATGCAAAGGGATGCCCCCGCCCGCTGGAGCAGAGCGATGATGCACTGGAGCGCTGGAGCGAGCTGTGGCAGCTGGGGCATTTCCCGGCAGAGCCTGTCCGGGACTACCTGGGGCAGTGGAAGGACCGCTTCTGGCTGTTCCACCCGACACACCCCTTCTGGCAGGTGCCGCAGGCAAAGATCGGCACGG
>ENA-UEQO01001448-UEQO01001448.1-human-gut-metagenome-genome-assembly--contig:-NODE-1448-length-24516-cov-6.361962_pt1 | contig 24516 bp, 15 predicted proteins | sample MGYA00242938_ERZ507940 | MGnify/ENA primary metagenome ERZ507940 (study PRJEB26167, sample SAMN06115517) | human gut metagenome | host: Homo sapiens | place: China:Chongqing | collected 2014-12-03... | reverse complement strand
GATACTTGCCGTCGGTCTTTGCGGGGCATGCCGGGGAAAGTTGCGGGAGGAAGAGGGTGGATTGAAGCGTATCCGTTTCGAGGAGAAAAAAACAAAATTAAAACGGTCGGATCTGCTGGAAGTCGTCGATATGATCCATTTGGAAACAAAGGATAGCAGTTTGCTCGGGTACATTCCTAAATTAATCAAACGGCCGTCCGGTTTTTATATTTGGTCTGTGGGACAGATCGTAAAGTTTGATCCGGAAGGGCGGTTTTTATACCGTATCGACCAAAGGGGACGCGGGCCGAAAGAGTATCAGCATATCGATGCGATCAGCGTGGACGGGCAAGACCGGTATCTTTATTTGCACGACGACCACTTGAAAAAGGTGATATGTTATCATGCGCTTACCGGAGAGTATGTCCGGAATATCATGCTGGATTTCAGGGCCTTTACTTTCATGGTAATGCCCGATTCGCGGCATTTTGTGTTCTATTGCGGCTTTTCGCCTGCCGACGACCTAGAAAAGGGAAGACAGTTTCCCCGTTTCATCATAGCGGATAGTTTGGGAAAAGTGGAGAGGACTTTTGTCTATTGCGATAAAAATGTAAATATTCCCGATCATTACAGTGCTAAAGATGTTTTTTCCGTGTTCGATACGTCTGTGTATTGTTTCGCTAATTATAGCGATACGGTTTTTCGGATAAGTTCGGCTTTAGATATCGATCCGGCTTTTGTGCTGGACTATGGAAACGAAAACCAGAAAAAGAACGATATGTTAATCAATAAGCTCACTCATCTGGAGAAAGTGGAGGGCAGTCCCGAGGGAATGGGAAACGAGGAAATCGTTGTTTTGTCGCGTATCGTCCGCACGGCTAAGCATGGGTTGTTTATAGGAGGAACCGAAGATAAATCGACTTTTTGGTTATACGATTGGGAAAAGCAGGAAGGGATCGATTTAGGAGAAGTCGAAGACGATCTTATCGCTCCTTTCTATTTCATGGATGCCGATTCCGGTTATTTTTATTCTCCTTCTTCCGTGTCCGGTTTAAAGGAAATGATTATTGATACTCCGGAGAAATACGATGCCCAAACGGTAGAAACGGTGAAAAAATTAGATGAGGATGCAAATCCTGTGATCTTTAAAATAAGGGTGAAACCGATGTGATCGGAAAAATCGCTTAGGCATAAAAATGCCTCCGGATCTTTATCCGGAGGCATTTTTATAAAAACCGGAATCGTGGAAAATTATTTCCAGATGATTTCGTGTATATCGATGGTTACCGGCGTGCTGATCTCGATGGAGGTCGTGTTTGCCGGTAAATCGAACGAGGCAAAGGCTGTCAGTACCCTGCCGAGTTTTTGTTTACGGTTCTGGTCATCGATAGCCCATACCCAAAAATTGGTTTGCGGGTTCGGGGCGGTCAGGATGGTCACCTGTGCCGGTGTGCCGTCGATGGTTTTGGCAAATGTCTGAGCACCGGCCAGCACGAACGAAGTGTTCAAATCGCCGTCGAGGGCTGTCAGGGAATTCCCGCCTTTACCGGATAGCTGTTCCGACTGCAGGATAAATTTCCGTAAATGAAATTCCCGGGTGCTTGTCCCGGCATTGGTAAAGCGTACCCATTTCACAGGACGATTTTCGAAGTTAGCGGTGAAATTGGTGCCTTTCAGGTTGAAATCTATCGTTTGCCAGGTCTTGCCGTCTTCCGAGATTTCAATTTTCCCCCAATCGGCTATTTCTTTGTTGTTCAGGTTCGCTTGAACAGAGCCTTTATTTACCACTAACGGAAGTTCTATCGCAAAATATTGTCCGGCGTTGATCTTTACCACTTCTAACAGAGGAGTGATAACGATGTTTTGGTCTGCCGTTTGTAATTGCACTTGTTTCAGTTGTTCGATATCGGTCTGTAAACGAGCCTGTGTCTGTACCCGGCTTTCTGTTTTTGCCTGCCCTGGGTTCAGGTGTTTATACAGTTGTTTAGCATTCCAAAGCAGGGTTGCATCGACCAGGGGCTGCATCACCAACGAACCAGTTTTAACGCCCGGCTGATAGGGATTTTGGTTGTTTTTCGTGCTGATGTTATCTTTTTGTGCTTCCAGGCGCAACAGGTTACTGTATTGGTTCCAGCAACCGACCAGGTCGGGCTGCTGCTGGTTTAAAGCTAACAGCAGGTTGAGAGAGGCTTGTCCGGCTTGCCCTAAAATTTGGAATTGCGATAACCAGGGGCGGATTTCTTCGATCAATGCCGGATTCTCGTTGCCGGCCACAATAATTTCCGGAGCTTTTTCGATTTTGATAAATTCTATTTTCAACCGGGCCAGGTCTTTGGTGTCGGGTTGTCCCTGGGATAAATCGTCCAGAAAACGATCGGCTACCGGTTTGATTTCTACCGATTCTTCGCGGCGGTAACCGTGTCCGTTTTTCCCTAAATCGGAGTTATGCTCTGCAAAGATACGGAAAGCTCCGGCTGTTTCCGGCATGATGTAGCGGATCGCATCTTCCCAGTTCTGATACGAGTTGTATTTCGGGGTGTTCCAGGCATAGTCGGCAATGCTGTAAATAGCGATCTTAGAAGCTTCTGCCTTATCCATCGGGTTGGAAACGAAACCGGACATAAGGTTGCCGGCAGCCGTATCGAGCCCGTAGGAACGTCCCAGCAATAAATGGTCGCGCACATAGTCGCTCACCGGGAAATTCCACCAGATGTATGCTTCCCGTTTCAGGCGTTTGTTGATCCATTGCAAGCCCTCGGTGGTAATGTCCGAGATCACCCGGTCGCCTGTCCACATAATACGGATGGAAGGGTCTAATTTATCGCCTAAAATATCCAGATAGGTTCCCGGTTTGGGGTCGGACCAGCTTTTGTTATACTGGGTGGGGCACATGATGAGCGGAGTTACGTCTTTTTTGACTTTTACAAAATTTTGGTGCAGGTAGTTCAGCAAGTCTGCCTGGCGGTTCGGGTCTGTACCTTCTCCCGAAATATCGTCGAAGAAAACAGCGAAGGAACGTACGCCGAGCTGATACATTAATTCGAATTTGTTCAGCAGTAGCTTACGGTCAGCCTCGTTCCATTTGATGTCCTGTCCCGGATGTATGGCCCATACAAAATCCACTTTGTTGGCTTTAGCGGTTTCCACCAATTCCCTGATTTGTCCGGCTTCTTTTTCCGGGTAAGGCTGCCGCCAGTTGGGACTGCTGTGGAAAGGATCGTCTTTTGGGCCGTAGATATACGTGTTCAGCTTGTTGGCTCCGTAGAAATCCAATTGGCTGATCCGGTCGCGGTGGCTCCAGGGTTGTCCGTAGAAACCTTCCACAGTGCCCCGGTAGGGAACACTGGGGTAATCGACGATTTCCACAACGGGCAGTTCCTGTTGCTTTAAAAGCTGCGACAGAGTTTGCAGGGCATAGAATGTTCCGCGGCCTTCATGGCCGGCGATAATCATTTGCTTGTCGCCGATATTCAGATAATATCCTCCGTCTTTCGCAGGGATGCGGGAATTATATTTTTTTACGGCTTTGTCGCCTTTTTCTCCGATGTAAACCGGGTAGGCTTTCGAGTCGGTTGTAATTTTAAAAAGTTCTTGCAGTTTTTTTACAGCTTCCGGATCGGCTTTTTCTCCGCCGATCAGCCGGATTTCTTTTACCTGTACGGTCTGATTTCCTCCCTGAATCTGTTGGGGAATGGGATGTACCTTGATTTCACCCGCGTAGAGGGAAATACATGATAAGGTAAGAGCGATTAGAGTGACGATCGATTTACGCATAGTTTAAATTTATAGGTTTGTAAATTATAGTTTCATGGTTTGCTGAAGATGAATGTCGCGGGAGGACGAGCCGACCAGGATTTCAAATTCTCCTTTCTCGAATACCCAGGCGTTTTTCTTACTGTTGAAATAGCGGAAAGCATCGCGATCCAGCAAAATTTCGACGGTACGGCTTTCACCGGGGGCTAAGTTCACTTTTTCAAAGCCTTTCAATTCTTTCACCGGGCGTTCTTCTGCCGATTTTACATCGTGAATGTATAATTGTGCGATTTCCGCTCCCTGGCGTTTACCTGTGTTGGTGATGCGGAAAGATATTTTTACTTCTTGTTTTTTAGGATCGGTGATTTTAATGTTCAGGTCTTCGTATTTGAATCGGGTATAGGATAAACCGAATCCGAACGGAAACAAGGGAGCGATGCCTTTGCGGTCGTATCCCCGGTATCCGGTGAAAATTCCTTCGTTATAGTAAATTTTCTTCTCTTTGCGGGTTTCGTCATAATTCCCGTATGCCGGAGAATCCTCCCATTTTTTTTCGATAGAGAAGGGGAGTTTCGCCGAGGGGTTTACATCTCCTGCCAGCAGGGCCGCTAAAGCGTTTCCACCTTCCTGACCGGGATAGAATGCGTGTAGGACAGCCGGAACCCGGTCGATCCAAGGAGTCATATTTACTCCTCCCCCGGCATGGAGAACAACGATTAAATTGGGGGTGATTTGTGATAATTTCTGAATTAAAATGTCTTGTCCGTAAGGCAGGTCGAACGGTCGGTCGCGTCCTTCATATTCGATGGAGCCGTCCAATCCGGCACAAAATATCACGGCGTCCGCCTGACGGGCTATTTTTAAGGCCTCTGAATAATCGATCGCATCTTTATACGTATAGCCCAACCGTATTTCTGCCGGATAGCTGCGCTGGTTGCTGTATTCCAGTTTTATCCGGGGATTCTTTCCGGCTTCTACCGGGATGCTGATATACCGGTAGTCGAAAGATTGCGAGCGGGAAGCGTCGAGTTTCAACTGTCCGTCGATCCACAGGCGATAACCGCCCTGGGCATCTACGAATACGAGCATTTCGCCCTGACGCTCGGCCGGGATGGCCCCTTCCCAGCAGACCATATAATCCGTACCCAGTTCTTGCAGCCCGTGAGGACTGCCTCCCCACTGGTTGTTCACCCTTTTATCCGTTTGTTCTTTCACCAGATTGGCGGGAGCGATCGTGTCTTTGTAATAAGAGGCTTTTAAACCTTCCTGGCCGTCCGGACCGATGAACCGGCTGTTCGAGAATAATCTCGATTTGAAGCGGTTGGATATGCCTTCCGTATATAAAACTCTGGTTTTATCGAACCGGTTTTTGATTCCGTCGAGATCGGTGACGATATACCAGGGGTTTACCTTGGAACTTCCTCCCCCTCCATAGACGATGCCTGAGTTAGAGTGGATGCGGTCGGATATAACGATCGGATTTGCCGTAGGCCCGATAACGGCTATCGTTTTTACTTTATCCGCTTGCAGGGGTAAGGTGTTGTTTTCGTTTTTGAGTAAAACTATTCCTTCTTCAGCCGATTTTAACGCCATTTGGTTGGCTTCGGGATTATAGAGGGGGATCGTCGTGTCTTGTTGAGGACGGTCGAAGAAGCCCATAGAGAAACAAGCCCGGTAAACGCGTCTCACTTTATCGTCGATCGTGGCTTCGCTCACTTTCCCTGCTTCGATCAGGGGGATCAGCTGTTCACGGTTAAAGCAGGATTTACTGCCCATTTCTAGGTCGAGACCGTTGTTGGCGGCTTCTTCGGCAGAATAGGTACAGGCCCAGTCGGACATAAGCATGCCCTGAAATCCCCATTCTTTTTTCAGAATGTCGATCAGATGTTTATTCTGGGTGCAATAGGTTCCGTTTAGCGGGTTATAACCTGTCATGACGGCTTTTACCCCGGCTTCCTGCACGGCGGCTTTAAAAGGAGGCAGGTATATTTCGCGCAAGGCCCTTTCGGAAACTTCGGTACTGACCGTGTATCGGTCGAATTCCTGATCGTTCCCTGCAAAATGTTTAACGGTGGCAATAACTCCTCCGTCCTGAACTCCCTTGATGAAGGGAACTACCATAGCAGAAGTCAAGTAAGGGTCTTCGCCGAAATATTCAAAGTTCCGTGCGCCTTTCGAAGCCCGGTATATGTTTACCCCCGGTGCGAGCAAAAAATGGATGCCTCTGGCACGCCATTCCTGAGCGTACATGGCCCCTGTTTTGCCCGACAGGTCACGATTCCAGGAAGCTGCTAACATCAGGGCGGAAGGGAAGGCCGTCGCCTGCCCGAAAATACCCCAGGAAGCAATTCCCAAAGGCCCATCTGCCAGCTTAAACGCCGGAATCCCTAAACGCTCGCAGGGATGAAGGAAAAAATCCTGATAACCCGCCAGCAAGTTGATCTTTTCTTCTAAAGTCATCCGGTTTATCAAATCGTTTACCCGTTCTTCTATGGGAAGGTTCTTATTCCGGAAAGGATAATCGTCCGGTGTTCCGGACGGTTTTGCGGCAAAGCCCTGAACTGAGTACAGGGCCATGGAAAGCGTGAGGACGGTTAAAATTAGCACTTTCATCAGGTCGGTTTTTAACGGTTTGTAATGATTTCTACTTTGGAAACTTTCAGCCGGGCGGAAAGCCAGCGCTTGAATTGTTCTTCATCGGCAAATCCCGGTTGCTGCCGATAGGTCGTGATAGCCACGGTCAAGGTATCGTTGGCTTGCCGGTCTATATCGGTCCGGACGATCCGGGATACGGCTATGGATTGAATGTAGGGAAACAGAATCTTTACTTCGGGGCTAAGAGCTATCGTGGTGGAATCATAGACCGTATAATTTTCCAGTTGCGCTTTCAAACGGTTGATTTCGGTGGTACGTTGCAATGCTTCCTGCTGGCTGCGGCGGTAAAAGTCCTGTAATACCAGATTATTCAACTCGTCTTTAGGTTTTCCCTCTTCTTTATCGCCGAATCCCTGGGTGATGGTCAGGGGAGTGTCTTTCAGTCCGTAGATTTTCAGTTTTTGCCGGAGCATGATGATAGATCCCTCCGGTAGTTCTTTGCCGACCAGCGATACCGAGATGCCCCGGTTCGGCCCTTCCGGCGTGATACGCTTGTGGAGCACCAAGGTGTTCGGAAAATTGATTTCGTTTGCGACAAAGCGATCGGCATTGGTTATAAATATATTCGTCTTAACCATATTGTAAGTGATATACACGCTGGGAACCATCGTTACGAAGAGAATGGTATAAACGATCTGTTGGACTTTCTTTTCCCTGGATTTATCGACAAACGATTTTTTAGAAAAGTGCATGAGCTTTACGCCCAATGTTGTGGCGAAAGCGATAAAAACGGAGTTGATCATATACAGGTAAAAAGCTCCGAAGAAATAAGAAAGATTACCGCTTGCCAATCCAAAACCCGCCGTACATAAGGGAGGCATTAAGGCCGTGGCGATGGCAACTCCGGGAATGACATTTCCTTTCAGCCGGGTACTCGATGCCACAATGCCGGCCATACCGCCGAAGAAAGCGATCAATACATCGTATATACTGGGGGTGGTGCGTGCCAGCAGTTCGGAACGGGCTTCGTTCAAAGGGGAGATCAGAAAATAGAGCGTGGAGGTCAGTATCCCGAATACAGTGGCGATGGCCAGATTGCGGAACGATTTTTTTATCAGGTCGAAATCGTATATTCCTAACCCAAGCCCGATGCCCATGATCGGCCCCATCAAAGGCGAAATAAGCATGGCTCCGATAATAACAGCCGGAGAATTTACGTTGAGGCCGAGCGAGGCGATGAATATGGCAAAAATCAGGACCCAAAGGTTACTGCCTTTGAAATCGATGCCTTTGCAGATGTTATCTATTGTTTCTGCTTCGCTTTCCCGGTCGGCGGAAGGATCGAGAATACCCCGGAGGTATTTTTTGAATTGGCTGAACAGTTCCGAGAAATTCATTGCATCAATGTTTGTTGTTTTTGAAAAAACGATTTATATAAGGGATTTCCCGCAAAGGTAAATCGGTTTTAACCAGGTAAATTGCATATATAATCAACAATACGGTTCTGAATCCCAGGCGCAAGGCAAGATGGTCTATTTTTACCCAGGCGGCGATTCCGTAGAGGATCAGCGCCAGCCCGACATATTTTCCGATGCCTTTCAGGTCGTAGCGGATGGGGTAATAACGTTGCCCGAAAAGCCAGGAAAGGAACATCATCACAAAATAACAGGCGAAAGCCGCCCAGGCACTGGCTACATAGCCGTAGCGCGGCACGAGGCACACATTCATCGTAACGATGATGGCCAAGCCGACGAGCGAGAAATATACCCCCCATTGTGTCCGGTCGGTTAATTTGTACCACAGCGACAAATTGAAGAATACCCCGGAAAAAAGGTCGGCGAGCATAACGATAGGAACGATGTTCAAGCCTGCAAAGTAATCCGGATTGACGAAATACCGGATAATGTCGAGATAGAACATTACGGCTAAAAATATCAGCAGATCGACAATGATAAAGAATTTCATGGCCAGGGCATAGGTTGTCCGCTTATCTTCGCCTTTACTGCGGGCAAAGATAAAAGGATCGTAAGCGTATCGGAACGCCTGAGTAAACATGACCATCACGACCGCGATCTTGGTATTGGCTCCATAGATGCCTAATTGTCCCATAGCATATTCGTGGTCGTCGAACAGGAACGGATAGATCAGCTTGTCGAGGTGCTGGTTCATCATTCCTGCCAGTCCCAGGATCAGTAAGGGAAAAGAATAGCGCAGGATTTCTTTCAGCAGGCTGTAACGAAACCGCCAGCGTATTTTTATGATTTCGGGGGTTAAGGTCAAGAGCTGGATGAAAGAAGACAGAACGTTGGACACTAAGATATATCCGACCCCGTAATCGGGGATGTAGAACCAGGAAATCCAGTCGGGATGCGATTGGTGGATTACCGGGCAAACGACCAGAAAAAACAGGTTAAAGCCTATATTCAGGGCAATATTCAATAGTTTGAGAAAGGCAAAGCGTAACGGGCGCTTCTGATAGCGCAGATAGGCAAAAGGCAAGGTGGCCAGGACATCCAGACTGATAATCAGAATCAGCATCAGGACATATTCGGGATGCTGCGCCGCTTCCAGTAAATTAGCGATAGGATTTAGAAAGAGAATGGCTAAGGTCGTAAACAGCAACGTGGTCGTTCCGATCGAGGCCATACAGGTGGAATAAACTGTCTGTGGCTCACCTTTGTCTATGTCGTTGGCAAAACGGAAGAAACCGGTTTCCATCCCATAGGTCAATAGTACCAGCATTAAAGCCGTCAGGGCATAGAATTGAGTGAAAATACCGTATTGGTCTGTGACCAGCACATAAGTATAGAGAGGAGTCAGGCACCAGTTCAGGAATTTTCCCACGATGCTGCTCATGCCGTAAATTGCCGTATCCTTGGCTAAGCTTTTAATTCCAGCCATATCGTAAAATAAGTATGATTTAAAAAAGGGAACGCCCTTATTTAATCTCACAAAGATATAAGGAAAAGTAGTATTTAAATATTTTTTTGTTTCAAATTCTGCCCGGATGTTCAACAACATAAAAATTTGTTGCATAAAAATACCCGCAAAAGATCACAGAGCTGTTTCCTTTGCGGGCAAGGTTTATATCGTTACGTAAACGATCGTGTTATTCTTCCCGGAAATTGGGATACATATAGTCGGTTGCCGGGATAAAGGTTTCTTTGATACATTGCGGAGAAACCCACCGGAGCAGGTTGAAAACCGATCCTGCCTTATCGTTTGTGCCGGAAGCACGTCCTCCGCCGAAGGGTTGCTGATCGACAACGGCTCCCGTCGGTTTGTCGTTGATGTAGAAATTCCCGGCCGTATGGGTAAGACGCTCGGTCAGGTGTTCGATGTGGCTGCGGTCATTCGAAAAAATGGCTCCCGTCAAAGCATAGGCAGAACCTTGGTCGAGCAGATCGAGCGTTTCCTCCACTTGGTCGGGTTCGTAAACGTAAACGGTTAAAACCGGGCCGAACAATTCCTCGCGCATGGTGACATAATCCGGCTTGTATGTCTGAATCACCGTAGGCTGGATAAAATAACCTTTGGATTTATCGTGTCCTCCTCCTAATACGACATCGGCATCGGAAGAGGCTTTGGCTGCATCGATCGCCCGGGCCAGTTTGTCGAAAGAAGCTTCGTCGATCACCGCATTGACGAAATTGCGGAAGTCCTCGATCCCTCCCGTTCTGATTTCAGAAAGGTCGGCTTCCATATAGGCTTTGACTTCGTCCCAGATGTTGGACGGAATATAAGCCCGCGAAGCTGCCGAACATTTCTGTCCCTGGTATTCGAAAGCTCCTCGCACCATGGCTGTGGCAACGGATTTCGGCGACGCTGTCGGATCGGCGAAAATATAGTCTTTCCCTCCGGTTTCTCCTACGATACGCGGGTAAGAACGGTAAGTGGATATATTTTTAACGATGGTCGCCCAGATGTTGTTGAATACTTCGGTCGAGCCTGTGAAATGGATTCCTGCAAACTCTTTGTGCGAGAAGATAACGTCGGAAGCTGTCGGGCCGGAACAGTATATCAGATTGATCACTCCGTCCGGAAGTCCGGCTTCCTGTAATATTTTCATAATGACATAGGCGGAATAAACGGCGGTTTTCGACGGTTTCCATACACATACGTTTCCCATTAAGGCCGGAGCACCCGGTAAATTTCCGGCAATAGACGTGAAATTGAACGGGGTGAGGGCGAAGATGAAACCTTCCAGCGGCCGCCACACCGTTCTATCCCAAATGCCGGGAGAAGAATTAGGCTGCATGTGATAGATCTCATACATATTTTTCACATTATAGCGATAGAAGTCTGCCAGTTCGCACACACAATCGATCTCCGCCTGAAAAGCGTTTTTAGACTGTCCCAGCATGGTCACGGCATTCAGCGTCTGGCGATAAGGCCCGGCGATCAGCTCGGCGGCTTTCAGGAATATGGCGGCCCGGCTTTCCCAGTTCATCTTTTCCCAGGCCGGTTTCGCTTTCAAGGCAGCGTCGATAGCCATTTGCACATGAGTGGCATCTCCCTGGTGATAGTGGCCTAACAGATGGGCATGGTCGTGGGGTGGCCGGATATCGTTTAATTTTCCCGTTCTCACTTCCTGGCCTCCGATAATCATCGGAAGATCGACAGCGGTATTCTTCAGCTCTTCGATTCTGGCTTTCAGGGCTGCCCGCTCCGGCGATCCGGGAGCGTAGGTTTTTATGGGTTCGTTCGTGATTTGCGGTAATTTGTAAACTCCTTTTGGCATAAGTAATATGGTTTAAGTTTTAATGATAATAAGTTTGTTTTTATGGTTTCAACAAATATAAAAAGATTTATTTAATAATGCCAGCAAGGACTTAATTTGTCGTTTGGAATAAAGGCGTATAACCTTTATCGGGGCATACGTTTAGGTATGAGGATAAAACTCTTACCATAACTCGCGAATTGACAAATGATTTGTATCTTTGCGGCTGTTAATTTTGTATTCAGTTTTTTTCAATTCAATTTCTATATGATCTCTGTTAATAATGTGAGTGTGATTTTCGGCGGGTTTTATTTGTTGGATTCCGTGTCGTTCCTGATCAATAAAAAAGACCGGATCGGTCTGACGGGGCGAAACGGTGCGGGAAAATCCACGACCTTGAAGATGTTGGCGGGGTTGCAGCAGCCGTCGGAGGGTAATATTTCGATGTCTTCGGATGTGAAGGTCGGTTATTTGCCTCAGACCAAGGTGTATGTGGACGGGAATACGGTGAGGCAAGAGGCGCAGAAGGCTTATGCAGACCTGTTTGCCCTGAAAGATGAAGTGGAGCGTCTGAACCGGGAACTGGCGGAAAGAGAGGATTATGATTCGGAGGGCTATATGAAATTGTTGGATAAGATTCACGATAAGACAGAGCAGCTATCGATGCAGGGCGAGGGAAATATCGACGGGGAAGTGGAAGTGGTATTGAAAGGGTTGGGATTTAAGCCGGAAGATTTCGAACGGAAATGCGAGGAGTTCAGTGGCGGGTGGCGTATGCGTATCGAGCTGGCGAAGATCTTGCTGGCGCGTCCGGATATTTTTTTACTCGACGAGCCGACCAATCACCTGGATATCGAGTCGATTTCGTGGCTGGAGTCTTTTTTACAAGGCTATCCGGGGGCGGTGGTGCTGGTGTCGCACGACCGGGCATTTTTGGATAACGTAACGACCCGGACCATTGAAGTGTCGCTGGGTAAAGTGTATGATTATAAGGTGCCGTATTCCAGGTTTGAAGAATTACGTAAAGAACGTATCGAACAACAGTTGAGGGCTTACCAGAATCAGCAGAAACAAATCAAGGATACGGAGGATTTTATTGAGCGTTTTCGGTATAAAGCAACGAAATCGGTGCAGGTGCAGTCGCGCATCAAGCAATTGGATAAGCTGGAACGCATCGAAGTGGAAGAAGAGGATTCCGCCCGTATCAATATCCGTTTTCAGCCTGCAGTACGTTCGGGCGATGTGGTGGTGAGCGGGAGAGAATTGACGAAAGCTTACGGGGAACATCTGGTGCTGAAAGATATAGACCTGGATATTACCCGGGGAGAAAAGGTAGCGTTTGTGGGCAAGAACGGAGAAGGAAAATCGACATTGGTTAAGATGATTATGGGGGAAATCCCTTATGAGGGAAATCTGAAGATTGGATATAATGTGAATATCGGTTATTTTGCTCAAAATCAGGCAGACCTGCTCGATCCGGAATTGAGTGTGCTCGATACCGTAGATCGTGTAGCGGAAGGGGAAATCAGGAAGAAGATTCGGGATATTTTAGGAGCATTTCTGTTTTCCGGCGAGGATGTGGACAAAAAGGTGAAAGTGCTGTCGGGAGGGGAACGCACCCGTTTGGCTATGGTGCGCCTGCTGTTGGAGCCTTATAATTTGCTGATCCTCGATGAGCCGACCAATCATTTGGATATGCGTACAAAGGATATTTTGAAAGAGGCGATCCGGAATTTTGAAGGAACGGTGATCGTGGTATCTCATGACCGCGATTTTCTGAATGGGTTGGCAGATAAAGTATATGAGTTCGCGAATCGGAACGTGAAAGAGTATTTAGGCGGAGTGGCCGATTTTTTGGCGGCGAAAAAAATCGCCTGTTTCCGGGAATACGAGCAGTTGCATAAACCGAAAAATGGGGCGTTGCCTGCCGGGATTGAGCGTGTGGCGGAGCCGGCGGAAAATAAAATGTCGTTCGAAGAGCGTAAGCAATTGAACCGGGAAATCAAGAAGGCGGAACAGCGGGTGGAAAAAGCAGAACAGGAGATAGCCCGTCTGGAAGCGGTGATCCGGCAAATGGAGGAGAAGATGGCTTCGGGAGAAGTCGGCGACGATTTACTGAAAGCATACGGACAGGCGAAAAGCGACCTGGAAAAGAGCATGGAGGAATGGGAGCAGGCGACAGAGGCTTTCGAAGAGATAAAACGGAAGAAATGATATAATAATAAATCGATAAATACAGGTAATATGGCAAAATATAAACAGGAATATATATTTGGAATCAGGGCGGTGATCGAAGCGATCCAGCAGGAAAAGGAAATCGACAAGGTGATGCTGAAACAAGGTGTGAGGGGTGAATTGTTCCAGCAGTTGTTCAGTTTGGTCAAGCAGAATAATATTCCGTTCCAGTATGTGCCGGAAGAGGTTTTCAAACCCTTTGCCGACCGTAATCATCAGGGGGTGCTCGCAGAGGTTTCGCCTGTTCCGTATCAGGATATAGACGAGGTGTTGGATGCTGTGGAAGCGAAAGGAGAAGTGCCCTTTGTGATGATTCTCGACCGGATTACGGATGTCCGGAATTTCGGGGCGATTGCACGTAGTGCGGAATGCGCCGGGGTTCATGTTATCGTGATTCCGAATAAACATTCGGCGAAGATTTCTTCCGATGCGATTAAGACTTCTGCCGGAGCGCTTTATCATATTCCGGTATGCCGGGTACTGAATTTGAAAAAATTGGTACGGGAATTGAAATTTCAGCGAGGTATCAAGGTGTATGCAGCTTCGGAAAAGGCGGAAAAATTTTATACCGGAGTGGATATGACCGAACCTGTGGCGATTGTTATGGGAGCAGAGGATAAAGGGATCGACGAGGGATTGCTGAATATCGTTACCGACTGTGTGAAGATCCCTCAAAAGGGACAAATCGAATCGTTGAACGTGTCGGCTGCCGCTGCCGTTGTTCTGTTCGAAGTGGTCCGGCAACGCGGGCAGTAACCGAAAGCGGGCTTTTACTATCTTATCTTCTGGTGTTATCGTACCAGGTGTCGCGCTTCGTCAGTTTTAAGTCCTGCAATAAGCTGGAACGAACGTTGATCTGGAAATTATAGGATTGGTGTGTTCCGAACGGAATACAGGAAAAGGTCATTTCCCAGCAATGCAAATCCCTGGATATGTTGAAACTGGTGGCTGTGACTTCTTTTGCCTGTACATCGTAACCCGTGCTTACTCCGAATTTCCATTTAGGAGTGAGGGAGAAATCGCCGTTTACACGGAATATTTGCGAAATGGTGTTCGATGACAAAGGTTTTGTGGCTCCCGGTGCATCGTTTGTCCGGTAGCTTTTAGAAAGGTTGAACGTATAATCGATGCTGATACTCCAGGGGACTTCGAAATCCATATATTCGTCATAATGTCCGTTCAGCCTGTCGTCCTTTTCTTCTTTCTTTTTTCCTTTGTCGGCAGAAAATTGTATTCCGGTGGAGGCGGATACACGCGTAAGCCGTCCGATCCCTCCGGCATATTTATTATACCTTTGCCCTTTGGCGCTTATCGCATAGGGATCGAGAGTTCCGGTCAGATTAATGTTCACCCGGTTGTTAAAAACTTTCGTTCGGGCCGAGAGCTGGATGGTGGACCATTTCAGCGAATCCCTGAAAAAATCGTAACTGGTGGAAAGCCGGAAGCTTTCGAGTAATTTAATCTTCTTGAATTGTTCGTCTCCGGTGGTGTCCTTATCGTTTCGCACCTTCATTTCCACGTTATTGTCGAGGCTTAAAGTAAGTCCTCCGGATTCCTGGGAGCCGCTCGGCACTCCGTACAGCTTACCGTCGAAAATAGAATATTCGTTTTCCTGTCCGTTGGCATCGACGTAAGTTTTATAGTATTTACTGCGGCGTACACCCATTTTAGGAGTATAATTTACACTGGCGCTGGGACGTACCACATGGCGGATGGCAAAAATTTTGCTGTTCGGATTTTTAAATTGGTACATACCGTAAATCGTGGGATTGTAGGACAACGAAACGCTGGCGCTGTAATTATGGGCGTAATGCAGGCCGTAAATGGTGTCGGTGTCCGGGAAATACCCCTTGTTGGGCAGTAAGGTATCGGAAACCCAGTCTTTTCTTCTGATAGAGCTTAGATAGGCGACACCCGTATAATTGAAAGACGGGGAAATACTCAGGTCTTTTACGATGTTAATGGAGGTGCTCAACGGAATATTGTGTTTGAAACCGTTTTGCCAGTCGCGTGCCATGTGTTTGAACGATTCGCCCAGCTCCGATTCTTTGGTTTGAATGTTATTACGTAATTCCGCGTTGTAACTCAACCCGATATTTTCATACCATTTCATCTGTCCTACCCGTTCTTTCCGGCGCAAAGGGTAAATCGTGGACATGCGCAGGTTTACATTCGGCAAAGAAAGAGAGATCGAGGAGTCGCGGCTATTCTGGTTGTGGGTAAAGCTGGCCGTGAGATTAAACGGGCCGTTCGGCCATTTCTTTTGCCACGAGATACTCGATTGTTTCCGCTGGTCGGCAATATCATTGATATTGGTGGCGTTGTAATAATTGTTGTTGGCGGAAGAGATATCCACAGAAGCTGTGAACGAACTGTAAGGGTTCGCTTTTGCATCCTGGGAGTGAGTCCAGCGCAAAGACCAGTCTTTGGAAACGCTGTAATCCGGCAATCCCTTGTCGCTATAACGGTTGTGGCTGGTGGTAAATGAAAATGCCCCGCTGAACTTATAGCGTTTGCGGTAGTTGGAACCCAATCCCAATCCCCACGAACCGTTCGTATAAATTGTTCCCGTTGTGGTCAGATCGACATAATCGTTGATATACCAATAATATCCTCCGTCTTTCAGGTTAAATCCTCTCATGCGCTCCTCTCCGTAAGTCGGCATAATAATGCCCGAAGTTCCTTTCTTGGTGATCGGGAAGAAACCGAAAGGGATCGCCAGTGGCAGAGGAACGTCTTCGATGTAAAGGTTGGCAAAGCCTGAAACCACTTTTTTGTCTTTGATCAGCTTGGCTTTGCTCATTCGTATATAAAAGTGCGGGTGGTCGTGCTGGTCGCAAGTGGTGTACCACCCCGATCTCACACAATAGATCGAATCGGACATTCGTTTGGTCAGCTTTCCTTGTATGTAGCCTTCTCCTTCCTGCGTAATAATCTCTTTTACGAATGCTTTCCCTGTTTTAAAATTATATTTCAATTCAAGGCACTCGAATTCTTGTGCTCCGTCTTTAAATTTCGGCTTGCCGATGATATTGCCTGCCGTGTCGGCGACCCCGGAAGCAAACGCCAGGTTCTGATCCATGTCCAGCTCGATGTAATCGGCTACCAATTCTGTTTTTTGATATTTTATCGTGGCGTTTTTATACAGGAACATTTTTTTATTGGCGACATCCAGCCGAATCGAATCGTCGGCCTTGTAATCGACGATATCCGTAAAAAGTACGCCCCGGCTTTTTGAGGTGCTGTCACTTTGGATGGTATCGTTGAGGAGGGTATCGACGGGAGTATAATTTGTGTCTAAGCTGACGATTTCCAGGCCGGAAGGCTGAAAACCGGTGTCTCTGGGTGAGAATAATCGGCTGCTGTCCCTCAGGATTTGGGGAGGGAGAACACGGTCGCCGATCGAATCGGTTTTGACCTGTGCAGAAACCGCTGTAATAGAGAGCATAGCCATTACAAAAATGACAGCTAACGGAATAAAATGACGTATATATGCTCTTATTTGCAATTTATTATACTATTTTTGTGTTTAAAATAATACAGTTTCCGGCTTCAAATTCGGTTTGCAAATGTAAGAAATATTGATTGTTAATACCCATTATTCTTTTTAAAAAGTTTTAAATATCATGATAATTAAATATGGAGTTGCCGTAATCAGCATATTTATCTTCATATTGTTTTCTATTCATAGGGCAGAGGGACAAAACGAGTCGGGAGAATTGAAATGTGTTTTCCTGGATGCGGGGCATGGAGGAAAAGATCCCGGCGCTGTGGGAGCGAAAACTTACGAAAAGCATATTGTGCTGCCGATCGTATTGAAACTGGGTAAGATGATTAAGGAGAATTACCCGGATGTGAAAGTGGTGTATTCCCGGCAGAAAGATGTGCCGGTCGATTTGAGGGTGAGAACCAGAATGGCAAACGATTGTAAGGCGGACCTGTTTATTTCGGTGCATGCCAATGCCGTCGATAATAAAAGCGTATCGGGACTGGAGACTTACATCCTGGGAACGAACGATTCGGAACACAACCTCAAGGTGGCGATGAAAGAGAACTCGGTGATCCGGTATGAAGATAACTATGATAAGGAATATGCCGGGTTCGATCCTTCGAGGGCGGAGTCTTATATCATGTTTAATTTCCTTCGTAATATGCATTTGGATCAGAGTCTGGATATCGCTGCCATGATCCAGAAAAATTTGGTGAAATTCACACAACGGAAAGACCGGGAAGTGCGCCAGGGTCCCTTATGGGTGTTGAAAGACGTGGCAATGCCTTCCACATTAGTCGAGGTCGGTTATATTTCAAATCCGGCGGAAGAAATTTTTATGATGTCGGCTGCCGGACAAGATAAAATCGTGAAAGCTATTTTTAAAGGTTTTCAGGAATATAAGACGAAGGTCGATAGGATAGCTAAAGAAAAGCAAATGGCTATTGCCAAGAAAGAAGGAGGAACCGGAAAAGAAAAGGCCGCTCCGGCAACACAACCGGCTAAGAAACCGGAACAGGCAAATGCAAAAAAGCCGGAATCCCAGCAAGCGAAGCCTGTGCGCCTGGATAAGCCCCAACAGGCTGAAATCGGGAATAATACGGCAGGGATCCGTCCGTTTTATGCCATACAAGTGGCGTCCGCTTCTGCAAAAATCCAAAACATGTCCCGTTTGTGTACAGGGGAAAAAGTGTATGAATTATATTCCGGGGGAAGATACCGTTATTATGTGGTGCGTTCGGAAAATTATGAGGCGGTGAAAAAAAATTTGCAGAAAATAAAGAATAAAGTTCGCGATTGTTTCATTATTGCCGTACATAAGGGAAAAGTGATTCCGGTAGCGGAAGCCCGGAAACTGAAGTAAACGGATGTAAAGTAGAAAACTATGCATATAAAAAGAGAGGTGAAATTGGCCGTGACGGCGATTGCTGCTGTCATTATCTTGATTTGGGGGATTAATTTTCTGAAAGCAAGAGCCTTGTTCGACAGAAACAATGTGTTTTATGGCGTGTACGAGAGAGTAGATGGCTTGAAGGTTTCGAGTAGTGTCATTTACCGGGGATACAGTGTGGGGCAGGTTAGCAACATTCGTTTTATCGGGGAACGTTTTGATAAAGTGTTGGTGGAATTTTCCGTGGGCAAAAAGCTGGAGATCCCGGCGAATACGATTGCCGTTATTCAGAGTGCCGATTTGATGGGATCGAAAGCGATCAATCTGGAGCCCGGTAATTCTCCTGATTATGCAGAAAGCGGGGATACACTCAAAACTCAGTTGGATTTGGGGATAGTGGAGCAGTTGAATAAGCAGTTGGAGCCTTTGAAGAAAAAAGCTGAAAATATAATGGTGGCACTCGACACCTTGCTGGTATCTATACAGGAACTGTTCGATGAGGGCGGGAACGAAAGTATAAAAGGATCGTTGAAGAGTGTGGGGCGGACGTTGAATAATGTGGAACAGGCGTCCGGTTCCTTAAACCGGATGCTGGCGAAAGAATCCGTACGGATTTCTGAAATTTTGGAGCATGTGAACAGTATCACCGGGAATCTTGAGAATAATAATTCGAAAATTACCCGCAGCTTCGATAATGTCGTGGCTATCAGCGATTCGTTACGAGCGGTAAATTTGAGCAATACGGTTCGTCAGCTTAACGATATATTGGCGCAGGTGGATTCTGTTGTCGTAAAAATCAACCGGGGCGACGGGACGCTGGGCGAAGTGGTTAATAATGACGAATTGTATTATAATCTGACGACGGTCAGTGAAAGTTTGAACGAACTGCTGATCGAATTCAAAGCCAATCCGAAAAAATTTGTAAATCTTTCAGTTTTCGATTTTACTTCCAATAAAACAACCCCGGAAAACTATGGGATTGTCATAGCCAAAACTGAAAAGCCTTTGGCCGTAGATGATGATCTTTATCGTAGATATCCTGATTTAAAGCAGGTTCGGCGAAATGGTAGTTTCCTTTATCTTGTGGCGACTTATAAGAATTTGAAGCAAGCGGAAAAGGCTTTGAAAGAAGTGAAAAAAGATTTCGAAATGTCTTATATTGTTAATTTATCTCAAAACATAAAATAGAATAATTCTAAATAAGAGTGCAAAACCTTGTGCAAACTATTAACATAATAAATGTACGCGTCTTTGTATTATGTAAAATAGATGAAAGTGGCTTAGGCTTTGTTTCTAATGTTTTAGAGAGTGTTTGCAAGGGATAAATATGGAAAAATGAGGGGCGTTTAATGAGTCGGTAGAATGGCTTCACGGTAAAAAATCTCATTGTTAAGTTTTTGTTACACAATACATTGTGTCTAATTATCTGACAGAGAAAACGGTATGTGTTTTTCGAAAAAATCAAGAGAAAACACATTTTTTTTCTAAAGTTTTTTTTGGGAATTTAGCATCATGAAATGGAGTAGATAACAGATAATGGAAAAGTATCTGGTTAACAACAAACTATGGAAAAGGATTGTAAGAATATTTGGTCAAAGTGTCTTTTGTTGATAAAACAACAGGTGATGCCGGAAAAATTCAGGACATTGTTTGAGCCGATCCGGGCTTTAAAATTTAAGAACGATGTGCTGACGATTCAGGTGGCAAGTGCCTATGTTTATGAAGCGCTTGAAGGGGAGTTTATCGATATTCTGAAAAATGCTTTAAAGGCCGTTATCGGTCCTAATGCTAAATTAGAATATTCGGTAGTCGTGGAAAAGAGTAAGGCCTCTGAACCATTGACGACGACCTTGGCTTCCAGTCATGTGAAAAGACCTGCTGCGAGTACGGTATATTTTGAAAATAACGGACAGGGTGTATTGAAGAATCCGTTTGAACGGGCAACCAACCGTATTCAAATCGATTCTCAATTGAATCCTTCTTATACGATGGAAAGTTATATCGAGGGAGCCTGTAACCGTTTGGCCCGCTCGGCCGGGATGGCTATCGCACAAAATCCGGGAGGAACGGCTTTTAATCCTTTATTGATTTATGGAGGGTCGGGATTGGGAAAAACTCATCTTGCACAGGCGATTGGACTGGAGGTAAAACAGAATTTCTCTAATAAGGTGGTTTTATATGTATCCACGAATTTATTCCAGACTCAATTCATGGAAGCGGTGAGAAGAAATGAAATCAATGATTTCCTGCATTTCTACCAGTTGATCGATGTGCTTATCCTGGACGACATTCATGAGCTGGCAGGAAAAACCGGGACTCAAAATACGTTTTTTCATATCTTCAATCATTTGCACCAATCCGGGAAGCAATTGATTTTGACTTCCGATAAGTCGCCGGCGGAGCTTAGCGGTATGGAAGACCGGTTGTTGTCGCGTTTCCGTTGGGGATTGTCGGCAGAAATCAAGGCTCCGGATTTCGATACCCGGAAAGAGATCGTATTGAACAAAGCCCGGAAAGACGGAATCGAATTTTCAGAAGATATTATAGAATATATTTGTAAATACGTCAATAATAATGTCCGGGAGCTGGAAGGAGCTATGATTTCGCTGCTGGCACAATCCACCTTTAACAAAAGGGATCTTACCGTAGAGGTTGTAAGAGATATTTTGGGTAAGATGGTGAAAAAACAAACGGCGGAATTGACGGTAGAGAAGATACAAGAAATTGTTTGCGGACATTTTCATATCCCTGCCGAATTGCTGCAGGAGAAAACCCGGAAAAGGGAAGTCGTGCAGGCGCGTCAGTTAGCGATGTATTTCAGTAAAAATTATACCAAGGCATCTCTATCGTATATCGGTAGCCAGATCGGTAAAAAAGATCATGCCACCGTATTGTATGCCTGTAAAGCCGTTGCCGATCTTATGGAAACCGACCGGAAATTCAAAACCCAGGTAGAAGAAATTCAACGAAAATTGTATTCGGCGAATTAAGTTCGTAAAATGATAAAAAAAAAGGGTTTAAGATTTGGTATTCCTGCCGGATTTTAAACCCTTTTTCGATATATGGAAGATTTTTATAAAACAATAGCCGTACCTGCCGAAGGACTTTATAAAGAGAAAGGAAGTAAGTTTATTTCCTTTGCTTATCCTGTTCAAACCGAGGAACAGATAAAGGGGATCGTTGCGGAATTGAAAGATAAATTCTATGATGCGCGGCATCATTGTTACGCCTGGATGCTGGGAGCCGGTAAAAAGAATTTCCGGGCAAATGACGACGGGGAACCTTCTTCCACGGCCGGACGTCCGATTTTGGGGCAGATTCAATCGAACGATTTGACGAATATACTGATCGTAGTGGTACGTTATTTCGGTGGAACGAAGTTAGGCGTATCCGGATTGATCCATGCCTACCGGGAAGCTGCCGCCGATGCCTTGAATCATGCAGAAATCATAGAAAAAACAGTCGATGAACAATTTCGAATTTGTTTTAGCTATTTGGTTTTGAACGATGTCATGAAAATTATAAAGGAAGAAAATCCCGATGTTTTAGAGCGTAATTTCGAATTGCAATGTGAGATGTTGTTGTCGATCCGACAAAAGGATCTGGCGCATTTAAAGGAGCGTTTGGAGCAGGTGGACTCCCTTGTTTTTCTTTAGCGGTATTGGATATATAGGAGATTTATGCTCAAACAGTAGAAGGTATGGAATTTACGGGATTTGTTTATTTATAAATCGTCTTTTTGTTTTTAGATAATGTAGTAGTTTTCCTCTATCTCAGTGTAGAATAGAGATTTGTTTTAAATGTATAATCCCGCCTCCCTTGTCACTCTTCCGAGAGGGTGAATTCTTTGTTGGCGAATAATGCGGCCAATCCTGTGATCTGTTTGAGCCGGAGTAGTTCGTCACGATCCATTCCGAAATTCTTTCTGATCCAATCGTCGGACATTCCTGAATTGACTAATTCGGAAACGATCGAAGACATCAGTTCGATGGAATGAGTTCCTCTGGCTCTATTATGCCGTATGGTCGAGGCCATTCGATGGGATATGTCCTTATCGATAACGACCACCGGTAGCAGTCCTTTCTCGCGTTCATAAATACGCTGCGATGTCTTCATGACCATGTACCGGTGATATCCGTCCACGATTTCGTACTGATCCTTGTCATTTAGGTAGTAGCAAACACATGGCATGGTATATCCGTCCTCCCAAATGGAAATTTCTAACAATTTCATTTCAGGCGGCGCTACAATGTTGGGGTTGTAACTATTGGCCACCACCTTTTCTATGGGTACTGCCTTGATATGATATACCGGGCTTTCAAATTCGTTTTCCATCCCAATAACTCTTATATTTTTTCATTGCATTCTCTCTCATCTGTTTTTCCCGTTTCGTCTGGGAAAATCCCATGTATTTGCAGACATGGTCGTTTTTCATGATGCAAATACACATTCGTTTGTAAGTAGGGATTTCCCTGAATTCGGGAATATCGATATCGTCGAGGTATTCCATTCGTACGGAACGCTTGGTGGAACGGAGCGAATAAATGTTTTCCTCGATAATCGGAACGTTGGCTTTTTTCAGTTTTTTGATGGTTTCCTCCGAGAGACACCCACCTTTTTCCCGCCAGAATTTGATACTGACTTTAAGCTTTTCCATATAATTTTGACGTGTCTTTTCGGGAAGTGTCTTCAGTAAAAACTCCATGTATTCTTTCCACGAGAAACCGGGCGGGCAACTGATCTTTCGCTGGCCCATAGCAGGAGTGTTTCCATATATTCCGGCACAACCCACTCCATTAACCCTCCCGATCATCTTTGCCCAAGCATCGGGATCTATGGCTTTATAGATGGCCAGTGTCGATATGGCTTCGGAAATAAAAGGGCTTGCAACCCGCTGGCGGCTAAGTGGAATGCCTGCTTGATAATAGAGATCGTACAAACGGTTATAATCCCACCCCAAACGACCGTTGGCTACCCATATATCCGATGTCTTCCAGTCGTACAGGGGATAGGCGTTGTATTCATACTGACTTATGCTACGAGTCCATTTGTGATTTGCCAGGCGTCTATAGTTTTTAATGCTGTGTATGGCTCGCCAACGATTGTAACTTTCCTGAGTCCTGATACCCACCAGGCAACATATACGTTTACTTTTTGTTCGTTTGTGCAACCACCCGATGAAAAGATTCTGAAATTCGTAATCCCAAAGTTCCTTCCGGAAAAAGTCGAAATCGTCCTGTCGCAGGCAATGTTGCGGCATTTCCCTTACCCATAATTCCCGATGGGCTTGCTCCCATGGTCTCCAATGTTGCTGGAACATCGAGGTGCAGGTTGCGACTTTAAACGGTACGCAACAATGAAAGACCTCCAGAATATCCCGATTTTTTGCGAAAGTTCGTTCTACGTATTCAGTGGTTTGCCGGTATTGAATTTCGTAGTCCATGTGGAAAACGCCTAACTTACGTCCCGGAGCATGCTTGCGGATATATTCTATGCAAAGATTTAAAAGTACGCCACTATCCTTTCCCCCGGAAAAAGAGACGTACACATAGTCGAAATAATCGAAGATGATTTTCAGTCTTTTCTGCGTGGCTTCATATACGTTCAGCTTGCACTCTTCCGGGACAATACAACATTCGTTCATAATTCTTCCACTCGATATGAACCCGAAATTTCTTTTGCCTGAATAACTCCGAGTGCCGTTTATGAACGACGGCACTGAGCGTCTCCTGTCTGTTTACATTGGCGAGAACCTCTGTCAGCAACATATTTAGAACGACTGAATCATCTCCTTTGATATAATAATTATCGAGAAGGTAACAGTCGGTCGAAGTCTGCTTGACAGGCATAAAACCGAATACTTGTTCCTTATCTGCCGCCACATACCAAACATATTTGATCCCTGTTTTGAACGGATAGTTATTGTTTTGTCGCAGGATGGCGGGATTTAACGTCAATGGAGCGATTAATTCGTATAACTTTTTTTCTGTTCCACGCAATTTAATAATATCCATAACAGTAACTGCTAAACTATCTCTTTGTAAATTATTACAAATTAAACAAAAAAGAGAGTGTATTTGCAAATACTTGAACTAAAATCGATACAGTTTTTGACGCACTTTATTCATTTGGGATACTTTGCACTACCCCCTCATGATCTTCATCCCATTTGTCGGATATTAAAGGAATGATTTGATTTTAAAAGCAAAATAGAACCGGGCATACTCATTCTTATAATAAATCAATGTTTAACAAATATAGCCATCGTTTATAACTTTTCAAAGCAAAATGAAGAAAATTTATATTATAATGAACTTCTATGCTTTTTAATTCCCATTTATGATCAAAATATTA
>ENA-UEQO01001416-UEQO01001416.1-human-gut-metagenome-genome-assembly--contig:-NODE-1416-length-24897-cov-5.485898_pt1 | contig 24897 bp, 24 predicted proteins | sample MGYA00242938_ERZ507940 | MGnify/ENA primary metagenome ERZ507940 (study PRJEB26167, sample SAMN06115517) | human gut metagenome | host: Homo sapiens | place: China:Chongqing | collected 2014-12-03... | reverse complement strand
GTAAGATTTTGTTTTTACTATTTTGTTCTGTGAAACGGGATGTTTCCATATATTATAAAAATACTGTACTTTTTTTCGGGTGCAGGTAGCAGATGTATCCTTCTGCCGGATACCGTATAGCAGTGAATAAAAATAGAACGGAATCCCGGAAGAGAAGGGAATGTATCGTTCCCCTGGGGATTTTATCCGGCAGGCAAATAGATCGTTTTTGAAACTATATTGGTTTCACTTTATAAAATTTACCTGTTTTTATAAACTTATTGTGCGAATTTAAGTAAAAACTTAAAAAACGGAATGTTTTACAGATAAATTTTGAAGTTATGAATTTTCTTTGGTTTATTATTATTGGTATCGCTGCCGGATATTTTGCCGGGAAAGTGATGAGAGGCGGAGGTTTCGGATTGATTCTCAACCTTATTATAGGTATTATCGGAGGTGTTTTAGGCGGCTGGGTGTTCAGCCTGTTCGGAGTACAGTTCGGGGGAATTCTCGGTAGTCTGGTAACAGCGACGCTGGGGGCTATCATTTTACTGTGGATCGCTTCTTTGTTTCAGAAACGTCCCCGGGATTAGCACTTCTGGGGAAATTTGGCCGGGAGGAATGAACGGGTTTAATTGTTTTTATCGTACTTTTGCTCTATAAATTAAAGGAGATGAAAAGTATCATGTTATGTGCGTTATTATGTTTGATATTGACAAGCAGTCGGGCACAGGATAACGAAACGGTTCAGGAAAAAAATGTAAAAGTGGGACAGGATAAAGATACATGGCAAAAATTATCTACGGCCGAATTCGGGAAATTGTTATCGGATACCACGATCCTGCTGATCGATGTCCGTACTCCCGATGAATATAAGAGCGGACATATCCCCGGAGCTAAAAATATCGATGTTAAGAACTGGAACTTCGATCAGGAGATCGGGAAACTCGATTCCTGCCGTCCGGTGGCGGTGTATTGCAGAAGCGGAATGCGCAGTACGATGGCCGCGGTCAAATTGACACAAAAAGGATTTAAGGTCTTTGAGTTGGAAAAAGGGATCAACTCGTGGACAGGAGAAAAAGAAAAGTAGCCCGGTAAAGGCTACTTTTTTTTATTTTTTCTTTTGAGTTTGTTCTTTGATCCAATCGCCCATGACTTTTAAAACTTCGGGCGAGAAAGTCTGTTCAATCTCTGCATATTCGGCTATTACACCCGTTTTGCATTCCTGAAACAGGTGGTTTAAACCCGGAAAAGATACGGTTTTAACTTTTTGGTTCCCGCTTTTTTGCAAAGCATTACGGATTCCTTCCAGATTTTCATGGGCAATCACTTGCAAATCTTTTTCTCCGTTCAGGGCTAATACGGGACATTTCACTTTGGCCAGTACGGGTGCAGGATCGTAGGCGATAAAATAACGCGTCCAGGGATCCGTTATTTTTGCAATGGCTTGGCGTATATACTTTTGTTTTGCTTCAGGCGTCAGTGATTCGTTGCCGGGTGAAGTTTCGAAAGTCTTTTTATATAAACTGTCTAATTTGCTTGCGGCTTCTTGCACCGGGTAGTCGATTACAATCCGGCCTGCTTCACGTTGAACTGCTCCGACTGTCCTGATTTCCTCTTCCCCTCCGCCTGCCGCTTTGGTTAAGGTAATTGCTTGCGTGACTAACAGGTCATGGCCTTTCGTCCCGACTCCTGCTAACAATACGATAAAAGCAATCTGTGAATCGTTTGCCGCTACCATAGGTGCGATCATGCCTCCTTCGCTATGGCCGACCAGGCCGATCCGGTTGGATTGAATCTCTTTTCTTGTTTTTAGATAATTCACTGCGGCCTGCACGTCGGTAGCGAAATCCTGTGACGTAGCCCCGGAGAATTGTCCTCCCGACTTGCCGAAACCCCGGTCGTCGAAGCGTAGTACGGCAATTCCCTGCCGCGTAAGGTAATCGGCGATTACCAGGAAGGGTTTATGCCCCATTAATTCTTCGTTCCGGTCTTGCGGTCCGCTTCCGCTGATTAATACCACGGCCGGAAATTTTCCTTCTTTTTGAGGTAATGTCAGGGTTCCTGCCAGGGTAATCCCTGCTGCCGGGTTTTCAAAAGTGAGGTCTTCGGTATGATAAGGGAAAGGCGGTTTCGGCTCTTGCGGGCGCTTCCGTATCGTTTCCTGACGGGAAAGATCGAGTGGGAACGGCAGGTTATGCTGTGTGAATGTTCCTTTGATCTCCCCATTGGCGTAATCGCCTTTATATTGTGCATTGAGCTTCGGGATTTCAATGGTTAGGTGTGTGCCGTCGAAAGTGGTACTTCCGGTAGTTATGCCGTTGGAGTGTTGGTCGGGGCTGTCGAGTAGGGTTTGATAGGAGCCGTCTTTCTCGCTGATATGGAAAACGAGCCTTAAGTCGAATTGGACTAATCTACCGTACCAGGTGCCTGTAATATCCTGTGCCTGGCAATAAAGTAAACTTACCAGAAAAAAGAGAGTCAAACTTATTCTTTTCATAGGTCGGGGTATTAGGGGAAGGTTTAAGATTTTGAATGAATATATTTTTAATTTTGTAAATATAATGTCTTTTGGGTCTCCTTTTCCGCTACGCCCCGTTATATAGATTATATATTATAATTTGATTGCAGGAGAGCTGGCTTTTATTTCATCCGGAAAGCGGAATCTTATTCGCCGATGAGGTCTCGGACGATTTTTAACAACTGGGGGGCTGAGACGGGTTTCGTAATAAAACCCGAGCTTCCGGCTTGTTCCGCTTCTTCCCTGTCTGCTTCGAAAGCATAGGCGGTTTGCATTACGATGGGTAAATCCCTGTATTTTTTCCGTATGGCCTTCAATGCTTCCAAACCGTCCATCTCCGGCATTTTTACATCCATCAGAATCAGGTCGATGTATTGCTCCTCGATGGTTTGAACGGCATCCTTACCATTTTTCACCCATACCAGTTCATAGTGCTTTTGCAATATGATTTTTAATAGCATATAATTGCTTTCATTGTCTTCTGCGATCAGGATTGTTTTCCGTTTCGAACTTTCAGGAACGGATGAGGCGTTCGTTACCGTCTGCTTTAAAGAAGAATTCGTAGCTTCCTGCTCAATAAATTCGATATGAAGAGGTAGAACGATCGTAAAAAGGCTGCCTTCTCCTTCTTTGGATTGGAGACGGATTTCCCCGCCTAATTTCTGAATGATCCCCTGGCAAATGGAAAGTCCCAAACCTGTGCCTTGTATAAATTCGTCCCGTTTGTAAAAACGTTCGAAAATCATTTTCTGCTCTTTCTCGGGAATCCCCCTTCCGGTGTCCTGTACATAAATATACAGGAGTTTTTGAGGGCTGTCTATTCTATATCCCAGCTGGATATATCCTGAGGTGGTAAACTTAATAGCGTTGTTGAGCAGATTGGTTATCACTTGATTTAACCGGATTTTATCGGTAGTGATCTGGACAGGGGCCGCCGGGATGTCTTTGCGTAATTCTACATTTTTGGGCATCATCATCTGATAGGTAATGTAGATATCGTCCATCAGTTGATTTAGATTGATTTCCTGAGAAGTAACACTCAGGCTATCGGATTCGATCCGGGATATTTCCAGAATATCGTCGATCAATTTCAGCAATAGCTCACAATTCCGGTTGATAATATTGATAAACTCTCTTCTTTCTTCCTGAGATTGTTCGTTTTCGTCGGTCAATAGATTGGAAAAGCCGACAATGGCATTCAATGGCGTACGTATTTCGTGGCTCATATTGGCCAGAAACGATTGTTTTAGCTCTGCTTTTGCTGCCAGGTTGCGAGATTCGGTCAGTTCCGTTTCCCTTTTTTTATAATCCTCGATATTTAAAATCAGACCGATGATCGAGCCCGCCGAAATAATATCTATATACCGGAATTCATACCAGATATATCCTGCTCCGTTAAAATTACATCGGATATGAAAGCTTGCCCGGTTTTGGTGTTTTTCTTCCCTTATTTGCCAAAAAGACTTGACGGCTTTGGCATAATCATCGGGATGGGTGATTTCTTCGATCTCCTGTAAAGTGAAAGAGCGGGGAGCCATGTTTAATTTTTCGAAAAAATCTTTGTCGAAAGTAAGAATGCCTTTCTGTGTATCGTATCTCCAGGCAAAGATATTACTGCCTTCTAAAGCTAAAGATAAAAAATCCCTCTCTCTTTTTAAGTTCGATTGGGCTTCCCGTTTACGTTTGGATTCTCTGGAATACAGATAGCTGAGATAGACGATAAGTGTGATGATGAATAAGCCTAGAAACATGCTTAGCACCATAATCTCTGTTTTGTACCGGATATGAAAAGGGATATTGACTACAACGTAATCGTCGGGCAATGAATCTTCCGATATTTTCCAACGTGCCAGTTCGTTCCAATCTACGATATGCTTTTTGCTGCTTTGAGAAATCGGTATCTGACTGGCTTTTTCTCCTTTCAGAATCCGGCTGGCTAAAGCCGTGCTTTCGGATGCCTGAATGTCGATGGTCGTGATATACCCGCCCAAAATTCCCTGATGATAGTCGAATCCTTCGCTGATCACCGTGAAGATGGGGATGGCCGACATCCGTCCGATACGCATGGTGGTATAATCGTATTTTGTTTGGATAAAGGCGGAATATTTCACCATGCCGCTGATCGTCCATAAAAGTCCGTTCCGGTCTTTTTTCCGTAAATTGATGAAATAAAACGACGTCGTGTCCGGACGGTCGAGATCGGGTTCGTTATCTTCGTGAAAAATGTCGATATTGGGATGCTCCGTGTAAGATGTCGGGTCTTTCAGATAATTGAAAAGAAAGTAAGATATTTTGGGATAATCCCTTCTTAGCTGATCGGCAATCTCCCGGGTGACTTGCCGTCCTAAATAGGTGTCGTCGTGAAAAAAGCGGATGCGTGTTTTCCCCAGTAATTTTTCCACCATGTTAATGGTCTCCAGATAATCGGGCTTATCCCATAATCCGGTGACTTCTTTATAACTTTTCAGCAATTCCCAATTCGGGAAATTTACCCCTGTGAAAACAATCGGTGTCGTTTGCACTAATGGGTGCCCGCAGGCAAGCAGGGAATAGGTGGCCTGATCTTCATTTACCAAAATCAAATCGGGTTTCCACGCACTTATGCTGTCCATGCAATCATACATCCGCTGCGTTTCATCGTCCGCTTCATATTGCTCGCAATTCAGGTAAAATGTATGAATATCGGTTTGAATGCCTTGTTTGACGAATCCGTCGGCGATCAACCGGTTCAGATCGGGATAAGCCACATAATCGGGAGCATAGGAGTGTATGACCAATATTTTATGGGTTTGCTTCTGGTTTGACACACCCCAGGCATAACTTGTTTTCCCGATAAGGGAAAACAAGATCGTTAAAGTGATGGTAAGATATATGCTATATAGGTTACGTGTCATTTAAATTTGTTCCCGTCTTTGATTCTTGCGTATGCAAATATAAATATTTCATACGGTTACTTTAGTATTTAAGATATTTTAATTTCGGTATAAAAAATTATTTTATAAAATAAAAAAAGTCTATATTTGAAAAAATGTGTATCGGCGAGATTTTTTTTTAATTTATTCATTAATGGAACGATAAATGAGACTACTTGTGTGTTTATTGATCTTGTCGGGCTTTGTGGCGTGTAAGTCCGGGACAAGAACTTTTGAAGTCAAAGACGGGCAATTTTTGCTCGATGGCAAATCCGTTCAGTTGATTTGCGGTGAAATGCATTATCCCAGAATCCCTAAAGAGTATTGGCGCGACCGGATGAAAAGAGCGAGGGCGATGGGATTGAATACTGTTTCCGCTTATGTTTTCTGGAATTTTCACGAGCGCCAGCCCGGGGTGTTCGATTTTAAGGGGCAGGCGGACATTGCCGAATTTGTGCGTACGGCGCAGGAAGAAGGATTGTTCGTGCTCTTGCGTCCGGGGCCTTATGTGTGTGCGGAATGGGATTTCGGCGGTTATCCCTATTGGCTGCAAAAAGATAAAGAAATGAAATGGCGGAGTGACGATCCCCGTTTTTTAGCGGCTTGTGAGCGTTATATAAACCGGCTGGGAAAAGAGCTTGCCCCGCTGACTGTGACCAATGGGGGAAACATTATCATGGTGCAGGTTGAGAATGAATACGGATCGTATGCTTCCGATAAGGTGTATTTAGGTAAGCTCCGGGATATGATCGTTAATGCCGGGTTTAATGTACCTTTGATGACTTGTGACGGGGCAGGGCAAATGGATGCCGGATATGTGGACGGCACATTGCCTACGGTGAATGGAGCCGTCGGCGAAGATATTTTTAAAGCCGTAGATCGCCACCGGAAAGGCGGACCTTATTTTGTGGCGGAATTTTATCCGGCCTGGTTCGATGTGTGGGGAACTCCTCACTCGTTCCGCGATTACAGACGACCTGCCGAACAGTTGGATTGGATGTTGAAACACAATGTATCCGTGAGTATTTATATGTTCCACGGTGGAACGAATTTCCAGTACACGAACGGGGCGAATACGGCTTATGGGTATGCCCCGCAACCTACCAGTTACGATTATGATGCTCCCCTGGGCGAGTATGGGAATGCCTATCCCAAATATTATGCTTTCCGTGAAGTGATTCAGAAATATTTACCCGAAGGGGAAACCCTGCCGGACGTGCCTGCCGAAAATCCGGTTATTTCGTTCCCGGAAATAAAATTGACGGAAACCGCTCCTTTAGATGTGGCGTTTAATGAACGGGTTGAAGCGGAAAAACCGCTTACGATGGAGGATGTGAATCAGGATTTCGGTTATATCCATTATGAAACAACCGTAAATAAGCCTGTAAAAGGCATGCTGGTTATTAAGGAACTTCGGGATTATGCCGTGGTTTCGGTAAATGGGAAACAGGTAGGCAGCCTTGACCGTCGCCACCGGCAGAATAAATTGGAGGTGGATATACAGGAAGTTCCTGCCCGGCTGGAGATTTTGGTTGAAAATGTAGGGCGCGTGAATTATGGGGGAGATATTTTGCATAACCTGAAAGGAATTACCGAAGGAGTTACCTTGAATGGTGAGGAATTGAAGGGGTGGACGACTTCCCCCTTGCCTCTTTATCGGGCAAATGTGGGTGGATTTAAATGGCAACCGGGAGATCTGCATAATCGTCCCGCCTTTTTCAAGGGCACATTCGAGCTGGAGAAAACAGGAGACTGTTTTGTGGACATGAGCGGCTGGGGAAAAGGGGCTGTTTGGGTGAACGGTAAATCGCTGGGAAAATTTTGGCAGATCGGACCTCAGCAAACGTTGTATCTTCCCGGTCCCTGGCTGAAGAAAGGGAAAAATGACATTGTCGTATTTGAAATGGAAGATACTGGTTGCCGTACGCTTCGCGGGCTCGATAAACCGATTCTGAATGTATTGGGCAAAGATAAAAATACGCGGGAACGAAAGGAGAGGGATTATACAAAAACCCCTATTCTCGATCGGGGTGATGTCGTTCTCAAGGCAAGTTTGGAAAAGAAGGACGGCTGGCAGGAGTTTACTTTTAAACGTCCGGCTACGATGCGGCATCTTTGCTTTGAGTCTTTAAGTTCTTATGATAATAAGTTTTCCTGTGTTTCCGAGATCGAGCTATTGGACGAAACAGGGAAAGCCTTGCCTAAAGATGCCTGGCAGATTGTTTATACCAATACGGAGCAGGCAGGCGAAGGCTATGCCGAGCAAATGATCGACGACGACCTGAAATCGTATTGGCATTCCCAATGGATGGGTGAAGCGACTCCGTTTCCCCACCGGGTGATTATCGACTTGGGAGAGATACAGGCAGTGAAAGGAATCCGGATTCGTCACCGCAGTACTTCTATGGCGGGATGCGTAAAAGATTTTTGTCTCTACGGACGTCCGCAGTTCTTTTTATTTAAATGATTTTTTGTTGAGAAGTTAAAAGAGTGATGTTGTAGGCCTCCCAAAAGTGAATGAAAAACTTTTGGGAGGTATTTTTTATATGGATGTTTTAAAGGGAGAAAGAGTAGAACGAGAAGTTAACGATAGGACGAAAAGGGGGGGATATAGGGAAAAGTGCGGTGAGATCATAAAATAAAAAATGTAATGGTATTTCCTAAGATGAATAATGGTATGTTTGTATTTAGTTTTATTAATGATTTTCACTTATATAATACCTTTACTTTATGAAATATCTTTTTTTATGCCTGGTGCTGTTTGTTGCTCAGGAAATGCAGGGGCAGCGTGTGACATTGAGCCGGGAACAGGCTTTGGCAGACATCGATACCTTAGTAAACCGGATTATTTACACCCATCCGGATCCGTTTACCGTTTGTCCGGAACCTGTCTTTCGGGAACGGATCGCCCGAATCAAAGCGGAATTGCCGGATTCTTTGACCGATCTGGAATTTGGGCGGAGGGTGATCCCGTGTGTAGGAATGCTGGGGGATGGGCATACATTTGTACGATTTGCATATCCTACGCCGGAACAACTTCTTTTTCCTGAAAATGTACGGATCGATTATCGTGATTCTTCACTTACCTTGAACAGGGACAGTGCGAAGGTGATCCGTATTAACGATATGCCTGTAAAGGATATGTTGGGAGATATGGTACAGTATATCGGCGGAGAACGGATGCATTTCCGTTTTACTTGTTTGCAAAATCAATTTTGCTTTTTTCTGAATGCCTTTTATCCGGATTCTGTTTACCGGTTGGTATTGCGCGAGCCTGACGGTAATCTACTTGAAAAGACGGTGTTTGCCATGCCTTATGAACAAATCGTGAAAATGGTAGAAGCCTATAAAGTAAAAAAGGGAAAAGAGAGGAAAAAGGTCGATTACGCTTTTCAGCTATCCCCGGATAAAAAAAGTATGTTTTTTGAATTTAATAGTTTTCATGATTTAGATAAATTCAAGGTCTTTGCCGATTCGATGTTTCGGGAATTAAAAGAACTGAAAATCAAAAACTTGATTATCGATATTCGAAACAATGGCGGAGGAGATTCCAGGCTCGGCGATGAATTATTGCAATATTTGCTGCATGTTCCGTTTATTCAGTTTGGGAAAATGCAGGCACGTGTCGGGCGCTATACGAAATCGCTAAATGTGGATTGGAAAAATATCACCGATACGTTGTTTGTGGTATCTCCCCGTCTGGAACCTTTGCGGAAAGAGCCTTTACGTGTCTCTAAAAAGACAAAGGTGTATTTATTGACCAGTAATAGCACTTTTTCATCTGCGGCGGCTTTTTCCTGGGCATTCCAATATTTTAAAGGAGGAATTGTCGTAGGAGAAGAAAGCGGCGGAATGAACGTAACCTTCGGGGATGTTTGGTCTTATACTTTGCCCCATTCCCGTTTGCATTGCGGTGTTTCCTGGAAAAGATTTTATCATTACGGAGCCGACGAGCGGGATATTCACGGTACATTGCCGGATGTGGAAGTGCCGGCGGATCGGGCGTTGGATCAGGTGAAACAGTTGGTTTGTAAAGGGAAAAAGTAAAAGAGACCGGAAAAGTTCGATGATAATGAAAATCCTGCCGACGAATGCCGACAGGACTTTTTTTATTATTCTTGCCTCAATTATTTGGAAGCTTCTTCGATAGAAACAGCAACGGCAACGGTAGCGCCTACCATCGGGTTGTTCCCCATTCCTAAGAATCCCATCATCTCTACGTGAGCGGGAACGGATGAAGATCCGGCGAATTGAGCGTCTCCGTGCATACGGCCGAGCGTGTCGGTGAATCCGTAAGAAGCAGGGCCGGCAGCCATGTTGTCCGGGTGCAGGGTACGTCCCGTACCACCGCCGGAAGCTACCGAGAAATATTTTTTACCGGTTTCCATACATTCTTTTTTGTAGGTTCCGGCTACCGGATGCTGAAAGCGGGTAGGGTTGGTAGAGTTTCCGGTAATAGAAACGTCCACACCTTCGTGGCGCATAATAGCCACACCTTCGCGAACATCGTCGGCTCCGTAGCAGCGAACTTTTGCGCGGTCGCCGTTAGAATAAGCTTTTTCTTTAACGATTTTCAGGTCTCCGGTATAATAATCGAATTCGGTTTGTACATAGGTAAAGCCGTTGATGCGTGAAATAATCATAGCAGCGTCTTTTCCCAGTCCGTTCAGGATTACCTGCAACGGCTGTTTGCGCACTTTGTTGGCCGATTTGGCAATACCGATGGCTCCTTCGGCAGCAGCGAACGATTCGTGTCCTGCCAGGAATGCAAAACATTTGGTTTCTTCGCGCAGCAACATAGCAGCCAGGTTACCATGTCCCAAACCCACTTTACGGTCGGCGGCTACAGAGCCGGGGATACAGAAAGCCTGTAAACCTTCGCCGATCGCTTCTGCGGCTTCGGCAGCTTTGGTGCAACCTTTCTTGATAGCGATAGCGGCGCCTACGACATAAGCCCAGGCTGCGTTTTCGAAACAGATCGGTTGAATATCTTTACACATTTTGTAAGGATCGAGTCCTTTTGCTTCGCAGATAGACTTTGCTTCGTCGATATCTTTGATGCCGTATTTATTGAGAGCCGCGTTAATCTGATTAATTCGGCGATCGTAACTTTCAAATAATGCCATAATAGATTTGGATTTAGAATTAATTATTCGTGACGAGGGTCGATATATTTAGCAGCGTCTGCAAAGCGGCCGTATGAACCTTTTGCTTTTTCCAGAGCTTCTTCCGGTTTGATTCCTTTTTTCAGGAAATCCGTGAATTTACCCAGGTTTATGAATTCATAGCCGATAACTTCGTCGTCTTCATCCAATCCCATACGTGTTACATAACCTTCTGCCATTTCCAGATAGCGTGTACCTTTGGCTTTTGTTCCATACATCGTTCCGACCTGACTGCGTAATCCTTTTCCAAGGTCTTCCAGTCCGGCTCCGATAGGCAGACCGCCCTCGGAAAAAGCACTCTGCGTACGTCCGTAAACGATTTGCAGGAACAGTTCGCGCATAGCCGTATTGATAGCATCACAAACAAGGTCGGTATTCAGAGCTTCGAGTAGAGTCTTGCCCGGAAGGATTTCGGAAGCCATTGCTGCCGAGTGGGTCATTCCCGAACATCCGATTGTTTCCACTAAAGCCTCTTCAATGATCCCGTCCTTGATATTCAATGTCAATTTACAAGCTCCCTGCTGCGGTGCGCACCAGCCGATACCGTGTGTTAAACCTGAAATGTCTTTAATCTCTTTGGAACGAACCCATTTGCCTTCTTCAGGTATTGGGGCAGGACCGTGATTCGGACCTTTTTTTACAACACACATGTGTTGCACTTCTTGTGAATAAATCATGTTTATTACCTTTTATTGATTAATATATTGCTAAACACCACTTGTTAAGCCGCACAAGCTTGACAAAGATAAATGTTTGTTTGAAATAAAAAAAGCCGTGAAGAAATATATAATTATGCACACGTTTTCATTTTTTAATAGAAATGGAAATGAAATTGATGAATACGATTGGGGAGAAATGAAACATGAACTTTCGTTTTTTCAGGCAAGAAATCTTTATAAAGTTGGAATATCGATTGCATAATTCAGGCTTTCTTGTTAGATTTGAACGATAAATTCCGGGTGTCTAATATTTATAAACAAATTTGTATGAAGAGATTCTTTTATTTATTCATGTTTGCGGTAGTTACCGTATTGGTATTGCCACAATGTGGTCAGGTGGCTAAAGAAAAAAAGGCGAAATATGTGTTTTATTTTATCGGTGACGGTATGGGAGTGAATCAGGTGAACGGTACAGAGATGTATCTGGCGCAGAAAAAAGGCGTGATCGGAATCGAGCCGTTGCATTTCACCCAATTCCCTGTTGTGAATTTCGCGACCACCTATTCGAAATATAATTCAGTGACCTGTTCGGCTGCGGCCGGGACGGCTTTAGCTACGGGATCGAAAACCAGGAACGGGACGATAGGAATGGATAGCTTGCGGGAAAATCCGCTTTACAGTGTGGCGGTGAAAGCTAAAAATGCAGGGAAGAAAGTGGGGATCACGACCAGTGTAAGTATAGATCATGCCACTCCTGCCGCATTCTATGCCCATCAGCCGGAACGGGGGATGTATTATGAAATTGCGACCGATTTGCCTAAGACCGGGTTCGATCTTTATGCCGGTGCGGGCTTTTTGCAATACAATAGTAAAAAGGATACTTCTGCCGCTTCTATTAGGTCTATTTTGAGAGACTCCGGTTATGTTATCGTCCGGGGTGTGGAAGAGTTTAAAGAAAAAGCCGGAGAGGCTTCCAAAGTTGTTTTCATGCAGGCAAAAGGAGGCAATAGCTCCAGCCTGCCTTATGCGATCGATCGTCAGGAAAACGACCTGACGTTAGCGCAGATCACGGAAAATGCCGTGAATTATTTATCGAAAAATAACGATCAGGGCTTTTTCCTGATGATAGAAGGCGGTAAAATAGACTGGGCTTGCCATGCTAACGATGCGGCAACGGTATTTCAGGAAGTGGTGGACATGGATGCGGCTGTCAAGGTGGCTTTGGATTTTTATGAAAAGCATCCCGACGAGACATTGATCGTGATTACTGCCGACCATGAAACGGGAGGCATTGCATTGGGTACCGGGAAGTATTTGCTGAATCTGGGAGTGCTGCAATACCAGAAAGTGTCGAAAGATGGCTTGACGGCAGAAATTAAAAAACTTCGGAAGGAAAAAAACAATAAAGTGAGCTGGGAAGATGTACAGGAATTGTTACGTAAGAATTTAGGTTTCTGGGATCAGGTCGCCCTGTCCGAAAGACAGGAAAAAGTGTTGAAAGAAGTGTATAAGGACTCTTTCCGGGGGAAGAAAGTCGAGATGGAAAAGAATCTTTATTCTTCAAACGAACCGTTGGCAAAAGAAGCTATAAAAATTCTGGATGCTATTGCTATGGTCGGATGGACAAGTGGAGGACATTCTGCCGGCGTAGTGCCTGTATATGCGATCGGTGCCGGTTCGGAATTGTTTAACGGCAAGTTGGATAATATCGATATTCCGAGAAAAATAGCGGAAGCGGCGGGGTACTGATTGGAAATGTAAATAGTTATAGAATGAAATAAGTCCGGCAAATCGGGGGCATCCCTGTTTGCCGGATTTGCTGTTTAGGCGGAAAAAGATTTACTTGCTTGTTTCGGGCTAAATACAAATTAATAAATATCTTTGAGAAGTGCTAAAATGTGCGATTATGAAGAGAATCATTGTTTTGGGATTGTTATTGCTGCTGATGTTTGAATGTGTCGGGCAATTAGTGAGAAGGGTGGATTACGATGCCGCTTTTGCTTTGCAGGCGGGAGGAGATATAGGAATGCTCGCTCCTTTCGGCAGTAAACCGGGTGTGTTTGTACAGCCGACCGGCGGTCTGAAAATGACTTTCCCTTTTACCCGGAAATGGTTTTTAGGGAGTGAGATTAATTATAGCCGGTTAAAGTATAACAGCACTTATCCGGTTGCCCGGCAGCTATCTACCCCGGCGCTGTTCTCGGAAAACCTGGAGAATAGCAGGGGGCGTTTTGATTTGGAGCAAATTCAGGTGCCTATCTATTTGAAATATATGCTGGGCAGTAATCGGGAAAGTATTTTATTCGGTATTTACGGGGCTTATGTTTTCGACAGCTCGGTAAAAGGGGACGGATTTCCGGATGGAAACGGGGTCGCTGCCGGGGAGGTGGAATCCTGGACGGCCGGATTGACCGTAGGGTATGAACTCCGGGTGGTAAAACACCTGAACCTGATGTTTCGTCTGAGCGGAGGGGTGAAAGATGTGCTGAAAAGCGGTAATGTCTGGGGAAAAAAGTTATTTCCGGTACAAGCCGGTGTGACGCTGAGTTTCGATGTTTTGAGGATAGGAGATTGCGGATGTGATTAAAAAACTTTTAATGTTTTTTTTCGTAATAATTAGAAAAAAATCTTTTTACAATGAAAAAATTCTTTTTTAAAATCACCTCTACCGATAGAAATTGCGTGGACGTAGCTACTTTGTTCCTGCGCTTGTTCGTCGGAGGTATGATGCTGATGCACGGCTGGGCAAAAATCGTTGCATTCCCTACTTTGGCCGCTACTTTTCCCGACCCGCTGGGGATGGGGAGTACCGTGTCGTTGGTAATGATTCTTTTGGCTGAAGTGGGATGTTCGGTATTGCTTATTTTGGGACTTTTAACCCGTTTGGCAACTTTGCCGCTTATTTTCGGTATGGTCGTTGTGACTTTTGTCATTCATGGAGCGGACCCTTTCGCCGCGAAGGAACTTTCCATTCTGTATATCGGCATGTATATCGTGCTGTTGCTGATCGGAGGGGGGCGTTTCTCTTTGGACGAAATGATCCGCTATCGCTGGAGGCTTACTCGCTGACACCTTGTTCGATGGCCGTAGCTCCGGGAGCGGTTTCGAGTCCTTCATCCTCGACGATCAGGGTACGGGCAAAAAGCCAATAGAGCAATAAAACGCAGATAACAATGACACCTATGGTCAGCCAGATGTTGTTTGTTCTTTTTTTCATCATACTTTTTTTCCTTCTTTAACGAAAAGGATGAAAGTTTGTTGCATTTCCCATCCGGCTTTTAGAAAGAACGATTCCTGCAACCGTGCGGAGAAATTCCGGTTTGAGTTGCAGGAATAAATTTATTCGGCGGGTAGGATCTCGATCCAGTAACCGTCCGGGTCACAGATGAAATATAATCCCATATCCGTATTTTCGTAGCAAATGCAATCCATTTTCCGGTGGGCTTCCCGGATTTCATCGTAATTTCCACCGACACGGAGGCATAAGTGAAATTCGCTTTCTCCCAGATCATAGGGTTCTTTGCGGTCGGCCAGCCAGGTGAGCTCCAATGTGAAATCGGTCTGCCCATCGCCCATATACACTAAAATAAATGAGCCGTCTTCTGCTTTCTTCCGGCGTACTTCTTTCAAGCCTAAGGCTTTTTCGTAAAACTGAATACTTTTTTCAAGATCGAGAACATTGAAATTAAAGTGGTCGAATCTTCCTTTTATTTCCATAACACGCGCTATATGATGATTATACATTAAAACAAAATAGAATCGCCGGGCTGCTGCCAGGCGGCAAATTTGCATCCCTGGCTTTCTGCATAGGATTGGAAAGCATTGGCTTTACCGTAGTTTTCCCAAAAATGCATGGGAGCAAACCAGCCGGTTTTGATCTTTTCGATAAATTGCCGTGCTCCGCGGGTATAGTCCTTTCCCAGGCGGGGATCGACGGGAAACATGGCAAGATCGGTGTAGGAAGTGAACGTTTCAAGGGTGTCGAGCTCTTCACTGAACTGATGCTCGTATGCCTGTGTTTCTTCCGGTGTGGATTCTTCTTCCCAATGCCAGTTGTTCAGGTCGCCTGCATGAAAAATTCGTTTCATTTCCACATCGAGCAGGAACGAAATGCCGATGTCTGTCGAGCCGAACGCCTGTACCTTTAACAAATCGTCGTTCCATTCTTCGCCTTTTTCCAAAAAGACCGCATCGTGATAACAGGCCATTCGCTGTGCCCGGATATCTTCGGAAAAAAGATATTGAATATCAGGACGTTGTTCTTTCCATTTTAAAATTTCGGGATTGAAATGATCGGCGTGAGAATGGGAGGCCAGCACATACAATCGTCCCGGACGTTGTAGTAATTGGCTGTGCACATATCCTTTTGCCGGATCGGGAGACGTGTCTTTATAATAATCGATAATTATGGTGAAATCATTGCCTTCAATGGCAAAACCGCTGTGATATATATAAGTGAGTTTCATACGGCAAATATAATTTTATGGATTGGAATGAAAAGGGGATACCTCCCGATTCTTAATGTATATTTATAAATTTCCGGTCAGCTGTTTGACAAAGTCGGTGGCGGGTGTGCGATGTATCTCGTCCGGAATGCCGATCTGTTCGATTTGACCGTGATTCATCACCAATACCCTGCTGCCTAATTTTAAGGCTTCTTTTATATCGTGGGTGATAAATACGATCGTCACTCTCAATTCCCGGTGTATGCGGGCAATCTCGTTTTGTAGCATTTGGCGGGTGATCTCGTCCACCGCTCCGAAAGGCTCGTCCATGAGAAGGATATCCGGGTTTGCGGCGAGGGCACGGGCAATGCCTACCCGTTGGCGTTGCCCTCCTGAAAGTTCGGAGGGATAGCGGTTTAGCATTTCGGTTTCGAGGCCGACAACCTGAATCAATCTTTCTACAGCCCGGCGGGTACGTTCTTTATCTCTCCGGTTCAATAAATTCGGAACGTAGGCAATATTGGCTTTTACTGTCATGTGCGGAAACAAACCGATGCCTTGAATGACGTAACCGATATGCCGGCGGAGCAGGGTTTGGTTTTCCCGGGCAATGTCTTTGCCGTCGATCAGTATCCGGCCCGTAGTGGGGACGGATAGCCCGTTGATCAGTTTGAGCATCGTGGTTTTTCCGCTGCCGGAACTACCTATCACGGTGAGAAATTCTCCTCTCCGGATGTCTAAGTTGAAATCCTGTAAAACGATATTTTCTCCGTATGTTTTACTGATGTGCTCAAACCGGATGATGATATCATTGTTCATTTTTTAAAAGTCCTTTACGTTTCAGAAAATCGGCAGCGACTTCACGTTCCGGGCGTCCGGCGATGTCCACCTGATAATTCAGGTCGGCCATTTCGCTGTCGGTCAATATATTGTTCATTTTCCAAAGTACGGTTTCCAATTCGGGATGCTCCTTCAGGGTTTCTTCCCGGACAACCGTAGCGCAATAATACGAAGGGAAAAAATGCTTATCGTCTTCCAGCACCGTTAATTTCGATCCGCTGAGCTGACCGTCGGTGGTGAAAATATTCATTACATCGATTTTGCCCGATTTGATCGCCTCGTATTTCAATCCGATGTCCATATCTCTGGTTTTCTTAAATTTCAACCCGTAAAAATTACACAAAGACTGATAACCGTCGTGAATTTCGTAAAAATCGTATTCTGCCCCGAAAACAAACTGGTCGGGGTGGTGTGCCAGGTCGGAATAGGTCTTTAATCCATAACGGGAGGCATTGTCATCGCTCACCGCCAGGCTATAAGCGTTGTTGAATCCGTAGGGAGCCACCCACTTTAATCGGTAGAGCCGCTCGTAATCGTCGGATAACTGTTTATATAGTTCTTCGGAAGGAATAACCGAATCTTTTTTCAGAATGACGAGCCAGCCTGTGCCTGTATATTCCGGATAAAGGTCGAATTCTCCTTTAACCAGGGCGGGGTGAATGTTGCTTGTGCCTCCGCCGATTCCTTTGGTGATTTCTACCTTTAAATCGGTGTTCTCCTCGATCAGTAAGCCGATCATCTCTCCCAGGATAAACTGTTCGGTCATCGGTTTGGTGGCGATGCGGATTGTTTTTTTTCGTTCCTGGCAGGCAAAAACGAACAAACTTGCCGATAGAATGAGAAGGATGTATATCGTTTTCATAATAGGGATTAGATTAATTTACGTTTCTTTTTAATGTGTCTTTCATATCTGCTCAATAATCCGTCGGAGAGCAACGCGAGCAGCGCGATCAATAAACTCCCGGCTACGGTCATGGCGCCATTGTTGGTGGTGATGCCCCGGTATATGGCGACTCCTAATCCGCCGGCTCCGATAAAAGCTGCGATACCTGCCAGCGCTATCGTCATGACGACCATGTTCCGGAGTCCGGTGAGAATGACCGGAAAAGCCAGGGGAAGCTGGATTTTGTATAAGATCTGGAAAGGGGTACTTCCCATGCCCCGGGCAGCTTCGATGATCTCGCTGTCGATCCCGGTGATTCCGGTGTGGGTGTTCCGTACCATAGGCAGTAGGGCATATACTGTGAGGGCGATAATCGCCGTTGTATTTCCGATGCCTGAGAACGGAATAAGAAAACCGAATAAAGCAATGGAAGGAATGGTATAGATAAAATTCGTCAATCCGAGAACGAAAGGTGAGCTGCGACGGTAATGACTGCACAGTATGCCTAATCCCATTCCCAGGATAGCGGCACACACGATGGCGATTAGTGAGATTTCAAGATGTTGCAGGGTGAGCGATAGGAAAAACGGCCATCGTTCAGCGTATAAGGAAAAAAGTTCTTTTAGCATAAAGCCAGTATTTAAAAATAATATCCTACGTTTACATTAAAGCGGGCGTGCCAGGAATTACTGCCGGTTCCGGGGCCGAAAGCATCCCAGTCGGGGCCCAGCCAGGCCTGATGTTTTCCCAAAGCATAATCGATGTAGGTACATACGGGACCCATCGTGAGCATACAACCGGAAACATTTTGGTAACTGTCCCGGAATTGCTTGTTCCACTTCTGCAATATACCGAAATCATTATAAACCTGTATGCTTTGTATCCATTTTTTATTTATGTAAAATGTATAGGAAGGGCTGAACGTATATATATTACCTTTAGCCGCCACTTGATAAGGGGCTCCGTAGGCGGTCATCATGACCAGTGCCCGGTCTTCTCCGGGGGCGTTTTTGGGATATAGGGCATAAGTTGAAACCTGAGCCTTAAGGCTTACGGCTTTCCAATACAATTCGTAGTGTGCGGCAAAGGCGAAATGTGTGCCGTTGTTGCGGGTGTCCAGATTGTAAAGTTGTCCGAACTCCGCAGAGATTCCTGCCCGTTGGCGGACATTTTTTCCGAAATTGTAGAATAGTTGCGCATTTCCCTGGTTGATTTCTTTGTTGCGCCCTGCAACATCGTATCCGTAGCGGTCGTCGGAAACTTCTGTTTTAGCCCCGAATAGCAATTCATCTGCATTTTTGAAAAAAGCCAAAGCGTATTCCCACCTCTCATCCTTGTGAATGAATTTAATTCCCATGTCCGAATCGTCTTCCAATCCTACATAGTAGGAAATTTGAAGGAAGAAATTATTCCCGCCGGAAGGCTGAATGCCGAAAGGAACCCGGGTAAGACCGAATTCGAGATGATTCTTTTCGTTGAACCGGTATCCGATCCAGCCGTATTTCAGCATGAATCCCCCATAAGCCGTGCTGTAAAAACGGGCATCTGCTTCCAGCATGAAATTTTTGTAAGAAGCTTGAGGATGCAGCATAAAAACATCATAACCGAGATCTCCTCCCCGGTCCCGATGACCTTCGTTCCAATCGGAATAATTATAGTTAAAACGCAAGGCTCCTCCCAGTTTGAATTTAGGTAATTCTTTTTTGGAAAGTTTTGTTTCCTTGTGAGCCGGCTCTGTCGCTCCTGAAAATAAGGGCAGGCAGGTACACAACAAGGCAGTAAGAATGTGCTTTATCGATATTCTTGTGTTCATATTATTAATGCTTATTTCATAATCTTACGGGGTATAACGAAATTTTAACCTTGAGGTTGCATTGATTGGCCTGTAAGATTGACGGAGGCTTAAATTAGGTTAAGATTGACAACTTTTTTGAAATTTAATCAGTATAACTTAAAATGCCCGGATTGGCGGGTTTTGTTGAACATTAATGTTTTAAAGTCATGGAATTTCAAAATTATACGGATTGGCGGGATACTGCCGATATCGTCCATTTATTATTACAGATGGCGGGTAAAGTGAAAGTGGTTCGTTGTGATAAACGGCCGGAATGGTCGCATATCCGGCTGTATCTTACTTTAGACGGCCTTTCGACAGGCATCGTGCCCTGTAATGACTCTCCTTTCGTGATCCATTTCAATTTCAGGAAAGATAAAATAGAATTCCGCAGTTACGACGGAAAAGCTACAGAGATTCTTTTACAGGACGGGAAAAGCATTCAGGCTTATTATAAACAATTTATGGCGGCTTTGGAACAAATCGGCGCTCCTACCCCGATCGATGTGCGTCCGCAGGAGTTTTACGATCCGATCGATTTCGATAAGGACGAAAAACACCATAGTTATTGTAAAAGTGCCGTGATGATATGGCTGGATAACCTGTTTTTCGCTTACCGTTCTTTGTCCCGTTTTTTAGCACCTTTCCGGGGAAAAACGGCCTTCCCCGCCTATTATTTCGGGACAATGGACTTAACCTGCATTGTATTTAGTGGCGAGGCACGGGATTTTGGGCGGAAAGGAAAAGTGATGCCTTATGCTTTCGACGAGCGTTTTTATGAATGCGGATTCTGGCCGGGCGATCCGGTTTTCCCGGAAGCGGCGTTTTTCTCGATGCCCTATCCTTTTATTCCCGATATACAGGGAAACGATCACCTGATTCTTCCCGATAAAGCTTTTTTTAAGCCGGCGAAACAGGAATTTTTTCTGACTTTGAAAGATGTGTTCGCCTATTCCGAGCCGGAAAAGAAAGTCGTTGAGTTCTGCCGTTCGGGTTTGGACATTGTACAAAAGATCGAGCCCTGGAAAGATTTTGAATGGATTACCCGGCCTTTGGATTATCCTGAATGATTTAGGAAAAATGCGGTATAGAGTAAGTTTATAAGGAAAAAGAGACGGATTCTCTGTCGGCTGTAATATTCGTTCGCAGAAGAGAGAGGGCATGGTTACCGGAGAAGAGAGAAAGAAGGATTATAAAATACCTGTGCCCGACTTTCTGAATATTTTGGGCTTTGGTTAAAACGATAGAAAAGTGATTTTCAGAAAAAGGCATGCCTTTGAAGACAATTACAATAGCCAACTGAATATCGATTCATGGCTTTGTAGTATATTGCCTGCACTGCACAAAGAAAGTATTTCAGTGAATCACAATGATTTAATCTGTGTAAACGCAGGCTTTGTCATTGGGTTTAAATCAATAAATTTCGTTTTGCACGATGAGGTTATTTAAAAGCGCATAAACCGTCATACCTGAAACCGATTTAATACCTGTTTTCCGGGAAATGTTTTTCCGGTGCGAGATTACCGTGTGAATAGAAATATTGTGGAGGTCGGCGATTTCTTTGTTCGTCATTCCCTTGGCTACCGCCACCAGAATTTCTTTTTCACGGTCGGACAATTCGTAATTTTCTGTGGTTTCCGTCGGCTCCGAAACGGTGTTGATAATTTCCCTTAATTTGGTTTCGATCTTGATTCGGTCGTCATAAATATCGATCACGCCCTGATATTGTTTCAGCACTTCGGCATCGGTGTAGCCATAGACAATGGCTACTAAAAACAGGTTCGGAAAATCCTGAAAAATAGATTTCAGGGCCAGACGGCGGTGAAATTCGACCACCACCGGATTAATGATCACAATATCGGCTTGCATTACGGCTAAATGTTCGGACAAATGGTTCATGTCCGAAATCCAACCGGCTATTCTAAAAGTTTTGTTGGCTTCGATAAGTGTTTGAATACCTGCCCTCACGATGGGAGACGGTTCTATAAGAGCTATCCGGTAAATTTTATTTTCGTTCGCCATATTTTTTTTCAATTTCCTGAACAAAAGGAATTAGTATTCTGTCTTCGATCAATGTGTGTGTATTAATTTCTTCTTCGAATAAGAAAATTTCGAACAATACATCATTTTGTTCTTTGGAGGCACATGAATCCGGCAGATACTTGATAATGATATTTTTTAGGTCACTCAGTTTTTCTTCGATGTTCGTGTGGTTTTCCTCAAACTGGTTGATGTGATAATTCACCGTTGCATTTTTTTGCATCAGTCCCCGTATATAAGGAAAAACCGTTTCTTCTTCGTATTTGAAATGGCTGACTACCTCGTTTTTATAACCGTTAAAAAAGGTTTGCAGGACATTTCGGTGCTGAGGTTCGCAATGACAACTCATATCCTGAAGGTTCTTTTCAATAGTTCCGATTTTATCGCTCATATAATACTGATGTGAGCTTTGCAGATAGCTTATCAGACAATCGATGTCCAGCGACATCAATTCTTCTTCGCCCGGCAGGTATTCCGGATAAGTGTGAACATTGCACACCAGTAGGAAAAAAGAAACCGGAATATCGTATTGTTTGCAAACTTCTTTAACACTCTTCTCGCCGAAACCCAGATGGATGTTAAAACAAGACAGAACGGTCAGCAGCTTATAATTGGCAAGAATCATATCCGCCAGCTTCATATTTGCAGAGAATAGTAAATGATTCATTTCGTCGTTTTTTTGTTGTGAAGATAAGGTAAGCCGCATACACAGCCAAATTAGTTTGGACTATACGGAAACTCAACTTATCTTATACAAAAATAAGATTTTCTCCGGTAAATCCGTCCATCTGAAATATTTCTTTACGAAAATAGACTTAATTGACAGACGTTCAAAATTACAATTTCTATTCCGGGTATAGGATGCCATTTGCTGGGGATATTTCAGAGGGATTGTCCCTATTTGTGGGGATGGTGTTCCGGGGATACCTGAACTTTTTAGGGACTTTTCGATGGATATGGAAATGATATTGAAGATAGTATAGTTTGAATAAAGCAGATGAAATATTTAGAGGCGGGAGAGAGTAAAAAATTATAGATCAGTATAAAATGAATATTCACAGGTAAAAGATGCGGGATAGGAAGACCGGAAAAACATCGAAAAATATACGAAGAAATCCGGTCTTACTTGTGTCGGTCGGTATCAGGGGAATTTCCGGGAGTGGTCATGGCGCACTATTTTGTAAAAGGTAAAAAGCAAGCCAGCCTATAATATTTAAAAATTATAGGCTGGTGAATGTAGCAATGCTTTTATCCGGTTTGGCCGGGTTGAGTTTACAATAAAGGGATGATAGAGGTATAAACTCCGGCAATAATGGCAGATGTGATCACTCCGGAAATGTTAGCTCCCAGGGCTTCTCCTAAAATAAATGAATCCGGATTTTCTTTACTCACTATTTTTTGGGCAACTTTTGCGGTGGTCGGGACACAACTGACGGCAGCAATGCCGATAACCGGATTGTAGTTTCCTTTTTTAATAAAATACATGATGTATCCTCCGATAATTCCTCCGATACCGGATAATAGCAATGCAACGATACTTAAAATCAATAGTTTGCCGACTTTCGGGTCTAATAGCAGATGTGCGTCGCATAAAACACCCAGTAAGACACCCAGCATAAAAGTCGAACCGTATAACAGTGGGCCGCTTATGAAATCGAGTATGGGTTTCAGATTGGACTCTCGTATGGCAACCCCGATGAACAGAGAGAAAAAGAGCGGGGAGGCTACCGGGAACAGAAAGCATAATACAGCACACAGGATGACTGCAAAGGCTAATTTTACTTTGGGATCGTAGTTCTTGACCGGTTTCGTCGCTTTCATCTTGATGGCGCGTAAGCGTTGCGGGATTAGTAATTTCACAAGATAGGGATAACCTCCGTAAGTTAATCCCAGATACAAATAAGCTACCACCGTGATCGGTACGAACAGATGTTTTGCCAGAACAAGAGAGGTAAATAATACCATTGGGCCGTCCGCTCCGCCAACCATGGCTACGGAAGCGCTTTCTTTCAGGCTCAATCCCATAGAAGCAGCAATGGGAATCGTCAGAAAAGTTCCCAATTCAGCGCATAGGGCCAGGAAAATACTGGTGACGGGTCTTTGCAGCAAATAGCCCACGTCTAACAAGGTGCCTATTCCCATAAATACAAAGCAGGCAATCAGTCCGTTGCTGAATGTAAACGTATAGATCGGCTGTAAAAAATCGATTTGCATCGTATTCATTAGCTCATCGGTATCGGTAAGCATAGGATCTAAAAAAAGATTTCCCAGGCCGCCTTCGGGCATAAACAATGTGCCGCAATTGATAGCGATCATACCTAATCCCATGGGGATCATGATCATCGGCTCCAGGATTCCTTTCCAGCCCAAATAAATCAATGCGAATCCGAGAAAAATCAAGACGATACGGGCTGTGGCTAAAAGCCAGCCTCCGGCAGCCATCGTACCGAAACCTTGAAATAAACTGTAAAAATCAATATTTTCCATGATAATTGAACGAATGTGGTTTCAGAAGACGTAATTTATTTTATTTATCCCACACCTTCCGATGTGGGATAAATACGTTAAGCTGTAACTTTTCTTTGGGGTTTTAAATGGTGTATCGTTTCATTCAATCTTTGGCCTAATTTTCGTTGTCTGCCGGTATGCTTACGAGAGGTGACAAGCGTTAGTTCCGTTGCCGGAGTGAGTTGCGATACTTTTCTCTTTTCCCTTAAATTCAGGATTTCTTCTTTGTGTGAATGATAAAAATCTAAAAAGTCTGCCCAATTAGCGATTGTTTTAATGATACCGGCAACAAAAAATCCGATGATAAAGGTCAATGCCATCATGGCAAGAGTTGATAATAATAAACTGTACATAACGATATAATTTAAGAATATAACAATGCTTTTAAAAACCGGGTATTCTGTCGAAAACGATAAACGCACAATTAAATAACTGGGCGTTCTGTCCCGGCAATTTAAGATGTCTTGGCGTAATTTCCCTTTCATGCTGATGTTGAAAATTACGGTCAAAACGAGATAATATTATCCCATAAAGAATAATAGATCGGAAAAGACACGTTTAACGTGTGTGGACGGATTAAATGATGATGCGCCTGAGAGTGTAGATATAATATCTGCACGAAGCTTCAACAAAGCAATAATGAAAACATTGAATTCCCGAATTTTTCGCGAATAGGGGGGGATGCAATGTAGAATGAATTTGTAAAGAATGTATCGATTTCAACGGCTTTGGAAAGCTAATACTTCTGGGTGAAGTAGAAAGCGTCGTAAGCGTGAAATAATCACAAATATCTATATTGGAATTGGCAAGCCGTGAGGTCAGACTCTTTGTTGAAACCTGACCGGATTCGTTTTCCGGTGAACCTTGACTATAAAAAACAATTCCATTGGAATTTTGTTCCAATGCAACGAATTCCGCTGTCATATTCTCAGTGAATTTTCCTTTGATACCGGAAAAACTGAATATGAGTGAAATACAAAGTAATATGCCAAACCAGCCTTTTCTCATAGCGAACGTAAATATAGGAATAATATTTACAACTTATACCTCATGTATTTTTAAAATTGAAAGCTATTTTTCGATTATACCGGAATTCTTTTTCTGACTCATA
>ENA-UEQO01001407-UEQO01001407.1-human-gut-metagenome-genome-assembly--contig:-NODE-1407-length-24991-cov-4.778759_pt1 | contig 24991 bp, 21 predicted proteins | sample MGYA00242938_ERZ507940 | MGnify/ENA primary metagenome ERZ507940 (study PRJEB26167, sample SAMN06115517) | human gut metagenome | host: Homo sapiens | place: China:Chongqing | collected 2014-12-03... | reverse complement strand
TTTATCCGAATTAAATATTGTTAATTAGAATCAATAATTATAGGATACGTTTCCGTCGTTATTTTATGGGAACACATTGATCCTAAATAGGTTTTATTAAAAATTGTGATAGATTTACTTTTTTTTGTATTTCATAATTCAGTGTGATGTTAATCGAATCGGAATATTTCCGAAGTCAGTTTTATAGGGACGATTTTATTGGCGAATTGGGCATTAAACGGAATTTCAACCCGGATGTAATTATCTGTGAAACCACAAATCGAATTATTCACTTTATTATCTTCAAATAAAACATTCCGGGTTTGTCCTTCAAACCGATTGTAAAAATTTTGTAACTTATGGTCAGAAATATCAAGTAACCGGTTTACTCGCCGGTGCTTTTCCGTGGGATTGACCACATAGGGGATTTCGAGAGCCTTTGTACCGGCCCGTTCCGAGTATGGAAATACGTGGAGTTGCGAAATGTCGAGTGTTTCGATGAAGTCTGCAGCATCATTGAAATAATGCTCGGTCTCTCCGCGCATTCCCACAATCGTATCCACACCGATAAAAGCGTCGGGCAAGACACTTCGTATATGGGCGATTTTCGAGGCAAAAAGTTCTCTGTCGTATTTCCGCCGCATCAATTTCAACACCTCATTGCTGCCTGATTGCAAAGGGATATGGAAATGAGGCATAAATCTCCGGGAACCGGCAACGAATTCAATGATATCATCGGTCAATAAATTCGGTTCGATGGAAGATATACGGAAACGGTCGATTTCTTCCATTTGTTCAAGAGTTTGCAGTAACTTTAAAAAATTTTCTTCCGTACCCCGTCCGAAATCTCCGGTATTGACCCCGGTCAGTATAATTTCTTTGATTCCTTTAGTTGCAACCTCTTTTACGGCTTCTGTAATTTGCCGGATTGTTGCGCTTCGGCTTTTACCCCTGGCGAAAGGGATCGTACAATACGTACAAAAATAATCGCATCCGTCCTGTATCTTTAAAAAACAGCGGGTACGGTCGCCGAAGGAATAAGCCAGATCGAAATCCGAAAGTTTGAATATATCACAGGAGTGGGGTTCGTTTTGCTGCTGGGCTTCGGCGTGGCGCAAGTAATCTTCTACCTTGAATTTGTCGCCTGCTCCCAATACTAGGTTTACCCCTTCTATTTCCAACAGTTCTTTAGCGCGAAGCTGGGCATAACATCCTACAACGATAATGTATGCCCTTGGATTCCGGTGGATAATCTTACGAATAAGCTGCCGCCCTTTTTTTTCTGCAACATCCGTTACGCTACAAGTGTTTATAACGAATATATCCGCACCTTCTTTTTCTCCAACGGTTTGTGTGCCGGCATTTTCCAGGCTATGTTTTATTGTAGATGTTTCTGAAAAATTTAATTTGCAGCCTAATGTAATATAAGCTACCTTCTTCCCTTCAATGATCATGTGTATCTTTATTTTGCTGCAAAAGTAATTATTTTGGCTGTATTTTCTATCTTTGTAAACTAAAGATACAGATTTATAAGTTATTGCCAATGAGATATTATGTTATTGCCGGAGAGGCTTCCGGAGATTTGCATGCTTCAAATTTAATCCGGGGATTGAGGTCGCAAGACCCGGAGGCGGAGGTGCGCGGCTGGGGAGGTGATTTGATGCAGGAGGCAGGCTGTGAGATCGTAAGGCATTATAAGGATACGGCTATCATGGGTTTTGTGGCTGTCCTAAAGAATTTAAAAAAATTGAAGGGTAATATCCGGGCCTGTTGTGAAGATATTCAAACCTGGAAACCTGATGTTGTGATCTTGGTTGATTATGCAGGTTTCAACCTTCGGATCGCCCGTTTCGCTAAATGTATCGGAATCCGGGTATTTTATTACATATCTCCGAAGTTGTGGGCGTGGAATACCGGGCGGGTAAAGCAAATCCGGAAGAATGTCGATCGTATGTACGTGATTTTTCCATTTGAGACCGATTTCTATAAGAAGTATAATTATAAGGTACAGTATGCCGGGAATCCTTTGGTGGATGCGATTCACGACCGTCCGTTCCAGAATGAAACATTTTCGGATTTTGTACAATTGAACGGATTGTCCGGGCGGCCTATTATAGCCTTATTGGCGGGAAGCCGGGTACAGGAATTAAAATTCGTTCTTCCTCAAATGTTGAAAATGGTAAGGCATTTCCCTGATTTTGAGTTTGTGATTGCCGGAGCTCCTTCCATGAAGGATTCCGATTATGCTGCTTATGTCGGGGATATGGGAGTGAAGATTATTTATGGACAGACTTATCGTCTGGTGAAACAGGCTACAGCTGCGCTCGTTACTTCGGGGACGGCCACGCTCGAAACGGCTTTGTTAAAAACGCCTCAGGTGGTGTGTTATAGCGGTGAGGGAGGAGCATTCAGTTATTGGTTATTCAAGACTGTGGTAAAAGTGAAGTATATTTCTTTGGTCAATTTAATGCTCGACCGGGAGGTGGTGAAGGAATTGCTGATGCAGAAATTAAATGAGAAAAATCTGCTTGCAGAACTATCCCGTATCATTTACGATGAAGATGTCCGGCAAAAGATGACAGCAGATTATGAGGAGATCATCGAGCGGTTAGGGAAGCCCGGAGCTTCGGATCGTTTTGCGAAATTAATGATAGAGGACATAGAAAGAGACCGCCCTGAGGACGGTCTCCACGCAGCTCAAAAATAGAATAGGTTGTAAATGCTGCTGCGTTAAGTAGGGGATATTATGTTTCTTAATTTTTTTTACTCGAATTGGGCAAAGTTAATCATTCCTTTGAATAATGCAAATGTTCCGTTCGTGCTTATTTTACGATTATTTTTTTATAATCACCGATTTCGAGGCTTTATCATTCGTATATTAATTTTACGTTATCGATCCAGAATTTACTGTCCGGAGCACCGATATAGGCTCCGCCGTTCCCGGACGAAAGCCGTAATATGATGTGGGTGATTTCTTCGTCGGCTTCTCCCCAGCCCACTTCTTGTATGGGCACCATAACGCCTTTGCTGTTCTGGCAATATTGAGTGTTCTCTCCTGTTACCAGGTCCATGAAAGGTTTGTAATAGGGTTCCTGGGTGATGTTTCCATAATGAACCGGGATTCTATGACCGTTTTGCCATTCCGTAACATCCTGTCCGTACTGTTCGTATGCAGTACCGATCCTTTTCGCATAGATATTTCCTTCTGCATCTTCCCAGCGTTTTTGTAATAGAAGGCAAGCCTCGGCCCGGTTTTGTTCTTTTAATTTTACGATTTTACTAAACCCGGTAGCTTTTATTTGGAGGCCGCCCGGTGTCACTTTATAATCGAATGCCAGAGCGGTGGGACGTTTCGTAAACGGAATACCGCTACTTAATTTACTTTGAGGGTTTTTGGTGTCCTGCACAGGTTCGATTACCTTTCCTAAAAATATGGTTCCTGTCGCCAGTACGGATATATTGATTAATCCCAACACTTTTACATTTTCCATCCGGGTTTCCATCCGGGCACAGTATCCGGAGTCCCTTTTTTCAGGGAAAACGGTAACACTGCCTTTTACTACACCGCTTACTTTGGCCATAACCGTCGATGTTGCCCAGGGCGAAACGGTGTTTACATAAGGCGTATTGTTTTTTAGTGTGTCACCGGGGGCTATTTCATATAGATATTTGGTTTTTCCTCCGATAATGAACGATTCATTAACAACCCGTACCAGCCATTGATCCATATCCCCGAAAGGTAACAGTTCTTCCGTCGTGTTTTGTGCGTGAGTGATGGAAGGTACGAGAGCCAAAACGGCTAATAAAACGATTTTAGATAAATGTTTTGTCATTCTCAACATCATAATTCATTTTTAATGAACTTATTTTTGAGCAAAAATAATGCCAAACACATAAAAAGTAAGAGGTAGAATTACTTTTCACGATCGGCATGGGTTTTATGGTATTATTCTGTTTATCGTTTTTCCCTGAAAGGGTTTCGTCGGTAAAATTGTGCTATTCGTCTTTGAATTGGGGGTGTTTATATATTTGAATTGTTTGGAGGGTATCCTGTTTTTACTTTTGTTTCAGTAATTAGAAAAACGAAAGATATGAACGGTAGAGTGAAATGGATAACAGGTGCTTTATTACTGTTTTCTTTAGTCGTCCGGGGACAAGATAAACCGGCGCAGTGGGATTTGAAATCCTGCATCGATTATGCCAAAGCGCAGAACATTCAAATTAAGAAAAGTAAAGTTTCTTTACAAGAAAGCCAGGAGAATACCCGTCAGGCTAGGGCTGCCTTATTGCCATCGCTTTCTTTTTCTACCAGTCATAATCTGGTGAATCATCCTAAATCGGAAACTTCCGATAAAAACGATTATTCCGGGAACTACGGTCTGAATACTTCTGTGGATTTGTATAATGGAGGAAAACTCAGAAAAAGTATAAAACAGCAGGAATTACAGGATAGGATTCAGGAATTGACGATTCAGGAGGCAGAGAACGATATCGAGCTGGCAATAACAGAGGCTTTCGTTCAGTTGTTATATGCAAATGAAACGATGGATATCAACCGGAATGCAGTGGAAATATCCAAAGCGCAGCGTGACCGGGCAGAACAATTGCTGGCTGCCGGTTCTATTTCTTCTACGGATTTGGCACAATTGGAGTCTCAATATAATTCGGATAAATATCAATTGGTGGCGGCACAAACCACCTTGGAAGATGTCCGTTTGCAATTAAAACAGCTACTGGAACTGGAGGTCACGGATCATTTGGAATTATTGATCCCGGCGATTCCCGATAGTGAGGTTTTAACCGTACTGCCCGGTAAAGTACAGGTATATGAAACCTCATTGCAGATTATGCCGCAGATAGAGTACAGCCGGATTAATATCGATGCTGCCGGTTTGGGGGTGGCAAAAGCTAAAGCCGGTTATTGGCCGTCTTTGCGATTGACCGCCGGTATCGGTACCGGGCATGTTTCGGGTTCTTCGTTTACCTTCGGTAACCAGTTACGTAATAGTTTTAACGAGAGTGTAGGATTGAGTTTGAGTGTCCCTATTTTCAGTAACCGTTCTAATAAAACTGCGGTAAAACTGGCTCAGTTAAGCGTGGAAACTTCCGAATTGAATTATGTCGGGATGCAGAAAGATTTATTGAAATCGGTAGAGAAAGCTTATTTGGATGCCACTTCCTCACAGGCCAGATATAAAGCTGCGATAGAGAGCATGAAAGCCTCGGAAATGAGTTTTAAGCTGGTAGAGGAACAGTTTAACCTGGGAATGAAAAACACCGTGGAGCTTTTGACGGAAAAGAACAATCTCTTATCTGCCCAGCAGGAAGTGGTTCAGGCAAAATATATGTCGGTATTGAATTTACAATTATTGAATTTTTACCAGGGTAAACCCATTGAAATTAAATAAAGTCTAAAAAATAAACAGGCATGAGGCTCTGAATGGCGAGTGTAAACAAGGCTTCGTGCAACCGTAAAAATTGTAGGTATGAAAAAAGGTAAATTAATAGGAACAGCGATTGTTGTCGTGGCTTTAGGAACAGGAGCATATCTGTTTTTAGGAGCGTCTTCAAAAAAACAATTGAGTTGGGAAACGGCAAAAGTTTCGCGGGGTACGATTGCGAACATGGTAACTGCTACGGGTACTGTTGAGCCCATCACCCAGGTTGAAGTCGGTACACAGGTATCCGGGATTATCAATAATATCTATGTGGATTATAATAGTGTTGTAAAGAAAGGGCAGGTAATTGCAGAATTGGATAAAACAACCTTAGAGTCGGAACTCAAATCCAAGCAGGCCGATTTGGAATCGAGCCGTACGGAGTATGAGTATCAGACAAAAAATTATGCCCGGACGAAAACATTACATGAAAAGAAATTGGTTAGCGATACGGACTATGAAAATGCGACCTATCAATATGAAAAGGCTAAGAGTGCTTATGAAAAGAATCAGGCAGACTTGGTGAAAGTGAAAACGAATTTAGGTTACGCTATTATTTATTCGCCTATAGACGGCGTAGTGCTTTCCAAGGCAGTGGAAGAAGGCCAGACTGTTGCCGCCAGTTTTAGTACTCCTACCTTGTTCAAGATTGCCAACGACTTGACTAAAATGCAGGTTGTTGCCGATGTGGACGAAGCTGATATCGGTCAGGTGGAAGAGGGGCAACGCGTAACGTTCACTGTGGATGCTTATCCCAATGATGTTTTTGAAGGGGAGGTGATGCAGGTACGTTTGGAAGCGACAACAACTTCTAATGTGGTGACTTATGAAGTAGTGGTCAATGCTCCCAATCCGGAATTGAAATTGAAACCGGGCTTGACCGCCAATATTACGATTTATACCTTGGAAGAAAAGAATATTTTGACTTTGCCTTCTAAAGCGTTGCGTTATGTTCCGAATACCGAGATATTGGGTGAGGGGATGGAATTGGTCGCTATGCCTGAAAATGAGCAGGTACCCGGAGTGAAACGGAGCGTATGGGTGAAAGAGGGACAGGTATTACGGGAAAAACCGGTGGTCGCAGGCATTACGAATGGGGCGATCGTGGAGATAAAAGACGGGCTTACAGAAGGAGAAGAAGTGATTACGGGTATCACTGTTAATCAGCCGGCTATGGCTGCCAATAATGGAAACGAAGGAGAGAACAGTCCGTTTATGCCTAAACGTCCCGGTTCTCAGAAGAAAAGCGAAAAATAAACGAGATGATGAACGCAATTATTGAATTGAAAGATATAAAGCGCAATTTTCTGGTAGGAAATGAAACTGTATATGCCTTGAGAGGAGTAACGTTTTCTATTTATCCCGGAGAATTTGTGACGATCATGGGCACCAGTGGGTCGGGAAAATCTACTCTGTTGAATTTGCTGGGATGTTTGGATACTCCTTCTTTCGGAGAATATCTACTCGACGGTTATTCCGTACGTCAGATGGGGAAGAACGAGAGGGCTATCTTGAGAAATAAAAAGATCGGTTTCGTTTTTCAGTCCTACAACCTTTTACCTAAGACAACCGCTATCGAGAATGTTGAATTGCCTTTGATGTATAATCCATTGGTTTCGGCTAAAGATCGGGAACGGAAAGCGATAGAGGCATTGGAAGCTGTGGGATTGCAGGATCGTTTGTATCATAAGTCGAATCAGATGTCGGGAGGTCAGCAGCAACGTGTGGCTATCGCCAGAGCTTTAGTGAACGATCCTGTTATCATTTTGGCCGATGAAGCCACCGGAAATTTGGATTCGCGTACTTCTTTTGAAATTTTGGTATTATTCCAGGAGTTGCATGCTAAAGGGCGGACCATCATATTTGTGACACACAATCCGGAACTTTCCGCATACAGTAGCCGCACTATTGTATTGAAAGACGGACAGGTGATCGAGGACCGGAAGAACGATCATATTGCTTCGGCCAGAGAAACGCTGGAGGCATTACCTAAGGTGAATGAAGATTAGTTTAGAGGGCAGGAAAGAAACGGTGACGATTTAAATTTTTGAAAAATGAATTTTGCGAATTTGCTTAAAATAGCGTTACGGGCGCTGAATAACAATAAAATGCGTGGTTTTTTGACGATGCTGGGAATTATTATCGGTGTTGCGTCGGTTATCACCATGCTGGCCATTGGGCAGGGATCTAAACGAAGTATCCGGGCGCAGATTTCGGAAATGGGTTCTAATATGATTATGGTCCATCCGGGCGCTGAACGCCGGGGTGGCGTTCGTCAGGATCCGGCTTCTATGCAAAGCCTGAAGTTAGAAGATTATCAGGCTATTGCCAGCGAAACCCGTTATGTTTCGAGTACTTCTCCTTCTGTGAGCAGCAGCGGACAGACTATATACGGAGCGAATAATTATCCTACTTCAGTGTATGGAGTGAATCAGGATTATTTGGATATTCGTAAATATACGGTGGGAGAAGGGGAATTATTCACCGATCAGGATATATTGACTTCTGCCAAAGTTTGTCTGGTGGGAAAAACCATTGTCGATAATTTGTTTACAAACGGAGAAGACCCTTTGGGGAAAGTGATCCGTTTTAATAAAATACCGTTTAAAATCATAGGTGTATTGACACCTAAAGGTTATAATAGCATGGGGATGGACCAGGATGATCTTATCTTAGCACCTTATACAACCATCCAAAAGCGTGTCCTGGCCATCACCCATTTACAAGGAATTTATGCTTCGGCTTTAACCGAAGATATGACGGAGCAGGCCGAAGAAGAGATCAGCGATCTGTTGAGAAGAAATCATAAGCTGAAAAAGGGGGACGATGATGATTTTACGATCCGTTCACAACAGGAGTTGAGTTCGATGATGAGTTCGACAACGGATATGATGACCGTTTTGCTGGCCTGTATCGCCGGGATTTCTTTGCTGGTAGGAGGAATCGGTATTATGAATATCATGTATGTTTCCGTTACCGAACGTACGCGGGAGATCGGTTTGCGAATGTCTATCGGAGCAAAGGGACGGGATATATTGGCCCAGTTCCTGCTCGAGGCGATCCTGATCAGTGTGACGGGGGGGATTATCGGCGTATTGCTGGGTATAGGCGCTGCATACGTTGTGAAGATTGTTTTGGGATGGCCGGTATTTGTGCAGGTTTATTCGGTTGTGCTTTCTTTTGTCGTGTGTACGGTTACGGGGATATTCTTCGGCTGGTATCCGGCACAGAAGGCCTCAGACCTTGATCCTATAGAGGCAATCCGTTACGAATAAATAACGTTTCGGGCAGGAATAAGGGAAAGTGAGGGAATAGTTTTCTATCTTTGTTATCATTATGAAGGATAAATATAAAATTTTACAGGTCTTAATCCACATTTTGGTTTGGAGCGGAGTGTTCTGTTTTCCCCTGTTTTTTACAGGGAGAAACAGTGAGGCGATCACTTTGGAAAGGTATCTGGGGTATGTGGGTGTACCGATTACGTTTATCGTTGTTTTTTACCTGAATTACTTCGTGTTGATCGATCGTTTTCTGTTTCGTAAAAAAATGGTACAGTTTATCCTGATCAATATAACCCTATTTGTCGGAATGACTTTATGCCTGCATCTCTGGCAAAATTATCATTACCTTCATTTTATGAAGAAAGTCGGGGAAACAATCCACCAGGGGCCTCCCCGTGCTTTATTTATTATTCGCGATGGGATGATGATGGTCTTGCTGGCGGGATTGAGTGTCGCCATTCGGATGACAGGAAATTGGTATGTGGTGGAGAATGAAAAGAAAGAGCTTGAAAAAGCCCGTTCGGAGGCTGAATTACAGAATTTGAAAAGCCAGTTGAATCCTCATTTCCTTTTCAATACATTGAACAATATTTATTCGCTGATCGCCATCGATCCGGATCGGGCACAATATGCCGTTCACGACTTGAGCCGTTTGCTGAGGCATGTGCTTTATGAGGATAACCAAAGGTTGGTATCGCTCGATAACGAGTTGGTTTTTATGAAGAGCTATATTGAATTGATGGGGCTGCGCCTGCCTGACCGGGTGGACTTGAAAGTCTGTATGCCGGAAGATAAAACCGGGATTTTGATAGCACCTTTACTATTTATTTCTTTGATAGAGAATGCCTTTAAACATGGGGTGAGCCCTACGGAAGCTTCTTTCATTCACATTGATTTGCAGGTAGAAAAGCATAATCGTATCAAATGTTTGATCGAGAATAGTTATTTTCCTAAAAAGGATTCCGACCGTAGTGGTTCCGGGATCGGCCTGGAAAATTTGCGGAAACGCCTGGAGTTGCTCTATCCGGGGCAATTTCTGTTAAAAACGGGTTTAGTGGGGGACGTTTATGTATCGGAGTTGGATTTGGACGTATAAATGACGGGGTATGGAATTGAATTGTTTGATTGTTGATGATGAGCCGTTAGCACTCGATTTGATGGAGAGCTATGTTAAACGTACGCCTTTTTTGTCGCTTGTCGGGCGTTGCGGCAGTGCTTTGGAAGTGTTGCCGGTGGTGAAAGAACAAAAGGTCGATGTGATCTTTTTGGATATTCAGATGCCGGAATTGAACGGTTTGGAACTTTCCCGGATGCTGGGCGAACGGACAAAGGTGATTTTTACGACCGCTTTCGAGCAGTATGCGCTCGAGGGTTTCCGGGTGGATGCTCTGGACTATTTGCTAAAGCCGATTAGTTATCCTGAATTTTTGAAAGCGGCGAACAAGGCTTTGCAGTGGTGTGAAATGAGCGGCAGGCAGGAAAGCGGAGCAAAGGAGCAAGAGAGTATTTTTGTGAAAGCGGATTATAAGCTTGTTCGGATCGATTTGGCTAAGATATTGTATATCGAGGGATTGAAAGATTATGTGAAAATATATTTGGAGGGGGAAGCACAACCTGTCGTTTCACTTATGAGTTTGAAATCGTTAGAAGAGCTTTTACCTTCTTCCTATTTTATCCGGGTGCACCGTTCCTTTATCGTGAGGTTAGACAAAGTGAAGGTCATAGAACGGAACCGGATTGTATTCGGAAAGGAATATATTCCCATTTCCGATTCTTATAAAGATAAATTTCAGGAGTTTTTAAATAAATACCTGCCGACTAACCGGCAGGAGTGAGGGGGGCGACATTTCTAAACGTTTTGGATTCCGGGTATAAAGTTCAGGCTTTTATCCGGAATTTTCATATTATGAGATCGATGAGGGGAATTTAGAAAAACGGATATAAAAACAGGGGAGGCAATAAGATTTATTTTAAGAATATAGAACCTTGTTTCCAGGAAACTTTTTTGCTTCGGTTATGGGATGAAAATTTGGTACAGACGGAGAATAATATTGCAGGAAAAAGGATAATTTTGCTGCAAATTAAACGATGTTATGTCCCATTTGCCAACTTTGATTGTTGATTTGGCCTTAATTCTGGTGTCTGCCGGGGTTATGACTTTGGTATTTAAGAAGTTAAAGCAACCTTTGGTGTTAGGATATATTGTGGCGGGGTTTATTGCCAGTCCTCATGTGGCTTTTACTCCTTCTGTTATGGATACTGCAAACATCCGGACCTGGGCGGATATCGGAGTGGTGTTTCTTCTGTTTGCTTTGGGGCTGGAATTTAGCTTTAAAAAATTGATGAAAGTGGGCGGTCCGGCGACAATCGCTGCGCTGACCATTATTTTCGGCATGGTTTTGCTGGGATTTACCGTCGGCGTGGCAATGGGATGGAAGCGGATGGATTGTATTTTTTTGGGAGGAATGCTGGCTATGTCTTCTACGTCGATCATTTATAAAGCATTCGACGATTTGGGACTTCGTACAAAACGTTTTGCCGGTTTGGTGTTCGGTATCTTGATTATCGAAGATTTGGTGGCGATCGTTTTAATGGTTTTATTATCGACAATGGCTGTGAGTAAGAATTTCGAGGGGATGGAAATGGTATATAGCATAGGGAAATTAATGTTTTTCCTGCTTTTGTGGTTTTTAATCGGTATTTATATAATCCCCACTTTTTTTCGTCACACCCGTTTGCTGATGGGAGACGAAACGCTGCTCATCGTTGTGTTGGGTTTGTGTTTGCTGATGGTGGTTTTTGCTTCTTATCTGGGATTCTCTTCTGCTCTGGGAGCTTTTGTTATGGGATCGATTTTGGCGGAAACCATAGAAGCGGAAAAGATCGTGAAGTTGGTTAAGCCTGTGAAAGACCTTTTTGCCGCTATTTTTTTCGTGTCGGTGGGAATGATGGTCGATCCGGTGATGATTGCCCAATATATATGGCCTGTCATTATTATTACTTTGACCGTATTGATCGGGCAGGCTCTTTTCGGTACTTTCGGGGTTATACTTGCCGGGCAACCGCTGAAAACGGCAATGCAATCCGGTTTTTGCCTGACCCAGATCGGAGAGTTCGCTTTTATCATCGCGGCCTTAGGGGTAAGTTTAAAGGTTACCGGAAATTTTTTATATCCGATTGTCGTGGCGGTGTCGGTGATTACCACTTTTCTAACTCCTTATATGATGCGTTTGGCTGAGCCGGCCTATCCGCTTGTGGAGAAACATTTGCCTTTGCAATGGAAACGCTTTATCGATCGTTATACTTCCGGTTCTCCCACCGTGAATCATGAAAGTAACTGGAAGAAGCTACTATTGTCCCTGGTGCGTATCGTGATTATTTATTCGGTGATTGTCATTGCTTTGCTGATTTTATCGATTAAATTCCTCGCTCCTTTTGTACGGGAGCATATTCCGGGAATATGGGGAGCTTTATTGAGTGCTGTTTTGACTCTGATCGTCCTTGCACCGTTCTTGCGTGCCATTGTCGCCAAGAAAAATCATTCCACGGAATTTCAGCTTTTATGGGAAGATAACCGCTTTAACCGGGGCTATTTAGTGTCGTTGGTTATTTTCCGTTTTGTGTTGGCGGTAGTGTATGTGATGGTTGTGATTATGACCCTTTTCAAGGCTTCCGTGGCTTTGGTGCTGGGAATTGCCTGTTTTATCGTTGCCGGGATGTTCTATTCCCGTTACCTGAAAAAACAATCCATTCTCATCGAACGGCGTTTTTTGCGTAATTTCAGGATCAGAGATGTATATACCCGGCAGGCAGGAGAGAAGATTCCGCCAAAGTTTGCGGGGCATCTGTTGTCGCGCGATCTGCACCTGTCTGATTTTATTATCCCCGCCGAATCCGTCTGGGCGGGGCATACGCTTTCGGAATTGGCTTTGGGAGCACGTTTCGAGATTATGGTTGTGGCTATTTTTAGAGGGCAGTATTGTATCAACATTCCGGGAGGAAAAGAACGACTGTTTCCTCAGGATAGGGTTCAGGTGATCGGGAGCGACGAGCAATTGAGCCGATTCGGTGAAAAATTGGAAGCTATGACGGTGCCTGCCGTGACTTCCGACCTGTCGCAAAGCGAAGTATGCTTGAAACAGTTTATTATCGACGATAACTCTCCTTTGGTTGGTAAGACGATCCGGGAATCGGGTATCCGCGATAAATATAAATGCGTGGTAGTGGGGATCGAACGTGGCTCTGCTTCGTTACGTAACCCGGAAGCCGATACGCAGTTCGTTGCCGGAGACATCGTGTGGGTAGTCGGCGAAGAAGATCATGTATATAAGTTGATTCACTAAGCGGCTTTTTTTAGCCATTTTTCCCGGGATAGAAAAAGAGTGGTGATGAGCGTTGCCATGAGGTCGGCAAAAGGAATTGCCAGCCAGATACCCGTCAGCCCCCACAAACGGGAAAAGATTCCCAGTGCCGGAATAAGGAAAACGAATTGCCGGGAGATATTCATAATAATGGCCTGAGGAGCTTTGTTTATCGATTGGAAAAAACTGGTGGCTATGATTTGATAGCCGATCAGAGGCATCATTAGAAAGGTTAGGCGTAATCCTCCCGTACTTAAAGTTATAAGCATTTCGTTGGAAGTGAATATGCTTATCAGCCAGGGGGCGAACAGTTCACCGATAATAAATCCGGTACATACGATCAGGGTTCCGATTTGAATGGAAAGTTCGAGAGTCCGGCGTGTGCGCAGAAAATTGCCGGTACCGAAGTTATAGCTGACAATCGTCTGCATCCCCTGGCAAATTCCCATCATGAGCGTAGCGACTAAAACGGAGTAACAACTGATAATTCCATAGGCTCCGATAGCGTAATCCCCTCCGTAATTTACCAGATAACGGTTCATAATGATATTGACCATGCTGGTCGTGATGTTCATGATAAAAGCAGCCATTCCGATCCCGATAATACTGACAAGTAGCAGGATATGGGGAGAGAAATCGGATAGCTTGAGCCTAAGCTGATTGGCGGGACAGTGGAAATGTTTTAAGATCAGCGCACTGCTCACAGCCATTGAAATAACAGTGGCTATTGCCGCTCCTTCTATGCCTAATTGAAATCCGAAAATCAATATGGGATCGAGCAGAATATTGACGATAACTCCGGTCAGGATAATCATCATGGATTTGTGGGAAAATCCTGCCGCCCGGAATGCGTTACAACAAGTGAAGTTCAAATTTGTAAGTAAACTGCCCGGTATAATAATGCTTAAATAGTTGTGCGCATAGGGAATGGTTTGTTCGCTTCCGCCGAAAGCCAGCAGAATCGTGTCTAAATGGTATAATGCCAATAAAATCAGAGCAACCGTTAAAATGACATTGAGGAGCAGTGCATTCCCCAATGCTTTACAGGCTAAAGGAATATTGCGTAGCGTAAAAGCGGATGAAACCCGCGAGGCAACCCCAACCCCTGTCAATGTGCCGATGGTCGTCATCAGGGATACACAGGGAAGAGTAAGTGCAAGTCCGCATATCGCCATTGCTCCCGCCCCTTGGCCGATAAATATCCGATCTACGATGTTATAGAGTGCCATAACAACCATATTGACCATTGCCGGAACGGCATAACTACGCAATAGTTTGCCCACATCTTGTTTCTCCAATAGGTCGTTTGTTGTTATCGTAAGTTTTGGCATGATTATAAAAAAGATGCACGTAAGGGGAACAAAGGTAAGATTTATATGGATAATTTATAAATATTGTAAATGAAAAAATGAAAAGTCCGTTCTCTGTGGTAATGTATGGATATTAAAAAACAAAAAGAAGGTTTGTATTTAGATGTTTTTATCGTAATATTGAATAATTGTAAACAGGAGAGGAGACATAAAAAATGGAGAATGAATACATTCGAGGAATCATAAAGGCTCAACGGGAATTTTACAACACCGGTGTAAGCCGGGATGTGGATTTCAGGGTAAAAAGCCTGAAACGGTTGCGGTCTGCGATAATGGCTTATGAAGACCGACTTTACGAAGCTCTGTGGGATGATTTGCATAAATCGGCTTTTGAGGGATATTTAACGGAAGTATCGTTGGTATTGCAAGAGATCCGGTATCATATCCGGCATTTGAAACGCTGGGCGGCCCCCCGGCGGGTGTCGTCGCCTTTTTATTTACCGGGAAGTAGAAGCCGGATCGTTTCCGAGCCTTTGGGAGTTGTGTTGATTGTCGCTCCCTGGAACTATCCTTTCCAGTTATTGATAAATCCTTTGGTGGGAGCATTATCGGCGGGGAACTGCGTGGTGCTGAAACCTTCTCCTTATACCTCCCGGGTAGCCCGGGTGATGGCTGAAATGATCGCCTCTGTTTTTGCTCCGGAATATGTTGCGGTGGTACAGGGCGGATACGAAGTGAATCGGTCATTGTGGGCAGAGCGTTTCGACCATATATTTTTTACCGGAAGTCCGGAATTGGGAAAAGTGGTAATGAAAGCGGCAGCAGAACACCTCACTCCGGTGACTTTGGAATTGGGAGGGAAAAGTCCCTGTATTGTAGATAAAGATGCCGATATCGGGCGTGCGGCAAAACGTATAGCCTGGGGGAAATGCCTGAATGCCGGGCAAACTTGTATCGCTCCCGATTATTTATTGGTACACACCCGGGTAAAAAATGAACTGTTGGAAAAATTGATTTATTATATCCGGCAGTTTTACGGTGAACAGCCGGAAAAAAGTCCCGACTATCCACGGATTGTCCGGCAGGAAGCCGTGACACGCCTGGAACGGCTTATGCCGAAAGAAAAAATCGTTTATGGGGGAAAGGTCATTCCGGAAGAGAGATTCATTGCCCCCACAATTTTAGATCGTGTTTCGCCGCAGGATGCGGTTATGCAGGAAGAAATCTTCGGGCCTTTGCTACCGGTTGTTGAATTTTATGATCTGGAAGAAGCAATCGGTTATATAAATACCCGCGAGAAGCCTTTGGCATTGTATTATTTCGGGACGACGGCCTCGGCAAAAAAAGTCATTGCTAAAACAAGCTCCGGCGGAGTGTGTATAAACGATACCGTTATGCATATCGCTAACGGACATTTGCCGTTCGGCGGGGTCGGGCATAGCGGGATGGGAAGGTATCACGGTTTCGACAGCTTTGCGGCATTCAGTAACCGCCGTTCAGTTTTGATTTCTCCCACATTATGGGATATGCCTTTAAAATATCCGCCTTACCGGGGGTTTAAACTCTTGAAAAGATTTATAAAATAATGGTAAATTGGACAGAAAAATTAACTTTGTAGCACGAACACGAAGAAAATGAGTATTATGACTTTTGATGCTGTCCATTTAATCTATTTTTCTCCTACTCATACTTCCCGCACTGTGGGAAAGGCCATTGCTAAGGGGACAGGGATTTCCCAAATAATAGAAACGGATTTAACATATTGCGCACCGGATAACCCGGTTGTGGTGGAGCGTTGTTTATGTGTGGTGGCGGTCCCCGTGTATGGCGGCCGTGTTGCCGAAACCGCTATGCAACGCCTGGAATGGATTAGCGGAAAGGAAAGTCCGGTAGTACCCGTAGTCGTGTACGGTAACCGGGATTATGAAGATGCTTTGCTTGAATTGACCGATTGGACGATAGAGCATGGTTTTGTTCTGGTGGCCGGAGCTGCTTTTGTGGGAGAACATTCGTACAGCCGTCCCGACCGCCCTGTGGCGGCGAACCGTCCCGATGCAGATGATTTACAGGTTGCAAAGTTCTTGGGGATAGACGTGATGAAATGTGTGACAGAGGTGGAGGAACCGAACCGGTTGCCGGGTTTGAAGGTAAAAGGAAATCGTCCTTATAAAGTGAAGGGGAATAAAACGCCTCAGGCTCCGGTGGTTAACGAAGAGTTGTGTACACAATGCGGTTTGTGCGCAGGGATGTGCCCGGTGGGAGCGATTGCGGTGGGAGAAGAAAGCGTTAGCGATGCAGAGAGTTGTATAAAGTGTTGTGCATGTGTAAAGGAGTGTCCGCAGAATGCCCGGATTTTCGATACTCCGTTTACTGATTTTTTGTTCAAAAATTTTAGTGCGCGCCGGGAACCGGAACTGTTTTTTCAGGCTTTGTAAATGAGTAAATTAATTCAATCGATTATGAAAAAAATATTTTGCCTTTTGGCGGTGGTTATTCTTGCCAGTGCTTTCACATTGCCTGCGGACGATCCGTTCGTTACAAATGTTCTACGGAATTTATTGATGAGGGTAAAGTCTCAGCCTCACGAAAAAGTGTATTTGCAGACCGATCGCGATCATTATGCTGCGGGTGAAAAAATATGGTTTCGGGCTTATCTGCTGGATGCCGTTACCCATAAACCTTCCGAATACAGCCGGTATGTATATGTAGATCTGGTCGATCGTATGGACAGTGTGCGTTTGCGGGTGAAAATAAGACAGACCGATTCTATATATGCGGGATATTTACCTTTGCCTAAAGAGATGAAACAAGGAGAATATTTTGTGCGGGCCTACTCGTATTGGATGCAGAACGCCGGGGAGGATTTTATATTTAAGAAAAAGATCAGGCTTGTAAATGTGCAGGATTCTAAAGTTCAGACCCAGATAAAATATGCTGCCAACGGAGAACAGATCGAGATTTATTTTACCAATTCGCGAAAGGATGTTTATGATAAAATATTCGTTGAATATGAAAGTGGCGGAAAGTATAAAATAGGGCGTACGGACGAGAAAGGAGTATTGCGGCTGAGTGCCAAAGAACTGGGAGAAGACAGAAATATCATTGTTCGTTTCAGGGCTGCGGAGCCATTCGAATTTGAGCGGCTTTTGACAATCCCGAAACCCGACCGGGATTTTGATTTGCAATTTTTTCCGGAAGGTGGCGATCTGCTGGCGGGGAATATGCAAACCGTCGCTTTCAAAGCTATCGGCACGGATGGATTTGGAAAAGATATAGAGGGAATGATATATAACGAAAAAGACGAATTCGTTACTGCCATAAAGAGTATGCACAAGGGAATGGGAGGGTTTGATTTCAAGCCGGAGGCCGGCCGGCGTTATCATGCGGTGGTAACTTCTTCCGATAATGTAAAAAAGACGGTGGAATTACCTGTTCCTAAAAGAGACGGGCTGGCTTTGAAAGTCTGGCAGCGTGATTCGACACTGACTTATTCTATCTTGGCCGGTGACAGTACCGATATTTCAGAAAACCTTTATCTGGCGGTATTGAGTAGGGGAGTGCCTTTGTTGTGCTCTCCTTTGACGAGAACGGTTGGAAAATTACCTTTGAATGTCTTGCCGGAAGGGGTGGTACAGTTGGTACTGCTGAATAATAAGAGTGAAATATATAGCCAGCGGATGTGTTTCATCCGGAAAAAAGAACGTCCCGAACTGAATATCGGGACGGATAAGAACACTTATGTCGTTCGTGACCGGGTAGGGGTAAGCGTGGATATTGCAGCTGCAGCCGGGCAGGAATTAAGCGGATCGTTTTCTGTGTCCGTGACCGATGATGTGCAGAATGAACAGGATTCTGTAAGTCAGAACAATATTTTATCTTATCTTTTACTGACTTCCGACTTAAAAGGCTATATTGAAGATCCGGCCTTTTATTTCAACAAAGTGGACAGGGGAACGGAACGTTTACTCGATTTGCTGATGATGACCCAAGGATGGACACGTTTTAATCTGCCGGAGGCGATCCGGGGAGAATTACCGGAACTACCTTATTATTTGGAGCAAGGACAGGCGATTTCGGGCTATGTCAAGAATTTCTGGGGAAAAAATGCTTTGGATGCAAAACTGATGGTTTTTTCGACCAATAGAATCATTGAAACCGTGATGGCCGACAGTAGCGGATATTTTATGCTCGACGGAATATCTTTCCCCGATAGTACTAAATTTTTTGTACAGGCTTTAAGTAAAAAGGGACGCCGTTCGGTGGAATTATTAGTGGATAAGGAACAATTTTTAAAGCCCCGGATCGAATACCCCTATAATGTGGAATCGATAGAGGAGGAAGACGATTTTTATAAAAAATTCGTGAAAGACTATTATTACGAGAACGGAATAAAAGTGTATGTGCTCGATGAGGCTGTTGTTACCGGGAAGAAAGCGCCTAAGATTTATTCTACCTACGATTTTGCCGCGACTTATGGCGTGGATTCTGCAAAATTGGCTGCTATGTCCGATCTGGATATGAGGCAGGTATTCGAGACAATCCCCGGCATACGGGTAGATGAGGTGGAAAAGACCGTTTCCCGCTTGTCGAGGTCTTTGGTATTCCTTGTAAACGATATTCAGGAGGATTATGATTATGTGATGACATTACGTCCTGCCGATTTGCTGAATATCAGTTATGTCGATGGATCGCAGGCAGGTGTTTTGATCGGGGACTATGCTGCTAACGGAGCATTGGTTCTTACAACCAATCCCAATTATGTAAACACGAAACAGCGTTTAAATATCAGTGTACTTTCGTTTTTAGGGTATCAAAAGCCATCTGAATTTTATATACCTAAATACGAAGTGGATTCCGTGCGCCGTGCGTTGGCAAAGGTTGCCGATGAACGTTCCACTATATATTGGAATCCGGATGTGCGTACGAATGCAGCCGGAAAAGCCGAATTTTCATTTTTTACTTCCGATAGTTACGGGCCTTATACCGTGATTATAGAAGGGGTGTTGGACGACGGGACGGTATGCCGGAAAGAACGTAAGATTACATTGAAATTACCCGGTTTATAATGAATAGAATAAATAGAATAACCCCGCCGGATTTTCCGGCGGGGTTTTGTATGCTAAATAATCCATAGGAAAGGATCGGTCCGGCTTATTTTTTAGAGGAAATCAGTCCGCTGCGTTCCAGTAAAGCGTCGATCTGAGGTTCTTGTCCCCGGAACCGTTTATATAAGACCATCGGGTGTTCCGAGCCTCCTTTTTCCAGAATGTTTTTACGGAACGAATCTGCTATTACCGTATTGAAAATACCGTTTCTTTTAAATACCGAAAATGCGTCGGCATCTAAAACTTCGGCCCATTTATAACTGTAATATCCGGCAGCATAGCCTCCGCCGAAGATATGGCCGAAACCGGCTGAAAAGCAACTGCTGTTTACTGCCGGAAAGGTTTCGGTAGCACTCATTGCCCGTTGTTCGAATTCAGGTACCGATTCTTTTATATCTCCGGTCACCGTGTGCCAGGCCATATCCACCAGGCCGAAACTAATCTGGCGGTCGCTTTGATAGCCGCTTTGGAAATTAGCGGCATCATGTATTTTAGCGATGTATTCCGCAGGGATTTTCTCCCCCGTTTCGTAATGTGCCGCCCATTTATCGAGCCATTCTTTTTCGTAAGCCCAGTTTTCCATGACTTGTGAAGGAAGTTCTACAAAATCCCTGTAAACATTGGTGCCCGATGTGGAATTGTAAGTCACTCTCGAAAGCATTCCATGCAGTGCATGCCCGAATTCGTGCAGAAATGTGGTTACTTCGTCGAAAGTAAGCAAAGAAGGTTTGGTTTCTGTGGGCTTGGTGAAATTCATGACAATGGAAACCAAAGGGCGCACGTCCTGGCCTGCCTGCTTGTGTTGTCCCCGGAATTCGGTCATCCAGGCACCTCCCCCCTTACTCTCACGAGGGAAAAAATCGGTATATAATACGGCAAGGAAACTTCCGTCTTTATCATATACTTCAAATGTTTTTACATCTTCGTGATACTTCGGAATATTGTCCACCTCTTTAAAGGTCAATCCATAAAGGGAACTGGCAAGGCCGAAAACCCCTTCCTGTACTTTCTCAAGCCTGAAATAGGGTTTCAGCATCTCGTCGTCTAAAGCGTATTTCTCCTGTTTGAGTTTATTGGAATAATAGGCCCAATCCCAGCGTTGCAATTCTCCGGAAAATCCTGATTTCCGGGCAAATTCTTCTACTTCTTTTTTTTCTGCCAGAGCATAGGGGTGTGAAGCTTCGAGTAAGCGGGCAAGAAAATCGTTCACAGCTTCCGGCGTTTGTGCCATCCGGTCGGCTAAAGCGTATTCTGCATAATTCTTATAGCCTAACAAATTCGCCTTTTCCAGCCGGAGTGCGACCATTTTTTTGATAATGCCATTATTGTTATATTCATTGTCCTTATTTCCTCTCGAAGAATAAGCCCGGTAAAGTTTTTCCCGTAAATCCCGTTTATCGGCATATTTCAGAAAAGGGATATAACTGGGAGCATGCAGGGTAAACACCCAGCCTTCCAGATTCTTCTCTTTGGCTGTCAGGGCGGCTTGTTCCCTGGCGCTTTCAGGCAATCCGGCAAGGTCTTTTTCATCGGTTATATGCAATGTATAGCCGTTTGTTTCCGCTAACAGGTTTTCATCGAATTTCAACCCTAACCGGGAAATTTCCATCGAGACCTCTTTATATCTTTCCCGGTCGGCCTCTTCCAGGTTTGCCCCGCCTTTTATGAAAGCTTTCCAGGTGTCTTCCAGCAAAGTCGCCTGTTCGGGTGTCAGAACGCTTTCTTTCCGGTTTTCATATACTTGCTTTACACGTTTAAACAAAATAGAGTCCATGTAAATGCTGTTGCTGTACTCCGTCAGTTTGGGAGAGATACGTTGAGCGATTTGTTGCATCTCATCGTTTGTACAGGCGGAATTCAGATTGAAAAAGATAGAAGATATTTCTCCTAATCTCTCGCCCGCCCTGTCTAGGGCTGCTATCGTATTTTCGAAGTCGGGGGCAGAATCCGTGTGAGCGATCTGCTCGATTTCCTTTCGGGCATCGGCAATCGCTTTTTCGAATGCGGGTTCGTAATGCTCTGTCCTGATCCGGTCGAAGGGAGGCGTATGATGGACTGTTTTAAAATCTTCCAATAAAGGATTCTTGTCTGTTTTATGGTTACAGGCCACCATACATATAAAAGCTGTCATATAAGTCATTGTTTTCATTTGCTTATCCGTTTAAATTACAAAAATAACATTTAATTCGGGGAGTGGAAATGTCCCCTCGGCCGTGTTATTTGAAAATAAGCTTTATTTTGCTTTGTTTACAAGGACTTATCGGATCGAATCTTCCCGGTTCTTCTTCCGATTTCGGTGGAAATTTAGTATATTTGTGAGGCTTAAGAGGGAAAGTAGAAGTGTGGGACGTGAAATTTAAACCGAAGCAAGAAAAGGAATTTATGGATAAGAAGTCGAAAGTCACGTTTGAGGACGTGAGGGATAACGAGGGGATAAAATGCTATATATCACAGGCCGATAAAGCTTTGGCCGCTATGGGCTATACGGAGCATTCATTTGCGCATGTCGTGAAGACGGCGGAAACGGCGGAAAATATATTACTCACATTGGGCTATCCGGAGCGGACGGCCGAATTGGCTAAAATAGCCGGATACATGCACGATATCGGGAACGTGGTCAATCGTATCGACCATGCTCAGAGCGGAGCCATATTGGCATTTCGCCTGCTGGATAATTTGGGAATGGGAGAAGATGAGATTGCGCAGGTGATTTGTGCCATCGGCAATCATGATGAAAGTACTGCTGCGGCCGTTAATCCTATTGCCGCCGCCCTGATTCTGGCAGACAAGACCGATGTGCGCAGAAGCCGGGTAAGAAATCGGGATTTTGCCAATTTCGATATTCATGACCGGGTGAATTACGCTGTGGAGGAATCGAAAATTTATTTTAACGAAGATAAAACAGCTATTATTCTGGAACTAAAGATCGATACGAGTATATCGGCGGTTATGGATTATTTTGAGATTTTTTTGGGACGAATGATGCTGAGCCGAAAAGCTGCTGAATTTTTGAATATTAAATTTGAATTAATCATCAACGGCCAGCGGTTATTATAAATCCGGTTGTTTTCGGGACGTAACTCTGCCTGTCTTTCCGTAGTATAAACGATATAACTAAATTTAAAGTATTATGGAAAAATTCGAAGAATTGATAAAGGGAAATGTCCCCGTGTTGGTGGATTATTTTGCTACCTGGTGCGGGCCCTGTAAGATGATGCATCCTATATTGGAAGAGGTGAAAAAGCAGTTGGGAGATAAAGTGAAAATTTTGAAAATAGATGTCGATGTGCCTGCTAACCGGCAAAGCGTATATACTTATCAGGTACAATCCGTGCCGACCTTGATGCTGTTTAAAGACGGGAAAATGCTGTGGAGGCAGAGCGGAGTGGTACAGGATAAGCCGTTGAAAGAAATCATTGAAAAGTATCTTTAGGAAAAGTCGGGAAAATACCCGTGTCATAAAAAGTCAATGTTTTCAGAAAAATAACAAAGATAACTATTTTTTATATCGAAAGCGATTTTGATTTGGAAAATATTTTTTGATTCCATAACATTTTTTGGGTAGTTTAGATAACATCGGATTTATTTACTCCGTATGTTTGTTGTGTTTTAAATTAAAAACAAAAAATTGGAATGGAGAGATCCGGAAGGATCTGGCAATTATGAAAACAAGTGAAAACGATCTTCCCCGATCGACAAATAAGGGGGATGAGTTCTTTATTTTACAGAAAGAGAGACAAAGTGTAAGGATCGAGGGTGACGGGTATGTGATACGTGAACTGAATTATTCCGATTGTGAATCGTTGGCCGAAAATGCCAATAATGAAAAGATATGGAATAATCTGATGGATCACTTTCCGCATCCTTATACGAAACAGGATGCTTTTGATTACATCAGTATGGTAAAAGCTATGCCTGGAAAACCGATGCGTTTTGCCATAGAAATAGACGGTAAGGCGGTAGGAAGCGTGGGGTTCGGTTCGGAAGGCGATGTGGAGCGGGTGACTGCCGAAATCGGTTATTGGATTGGAGAGAAGTATTGGGGGCATGGTGTGATGTGGCATGTTGTGAGAGATTTGACGACGTATGCTTTTGAAAATTTTCATTACCAGAAAATTTATGCCATCGTATTCGATTATAACCAGGGGTCGCAGCATGTGCTGCAGAAAGCAGGTTATAAATTAGAAGCCATATTGCATAAAGCGGCTGTAAAGAATGGAAAAATGGTCGATTTCTATTACTTTAGTAAAATGAGAGAATAAGATGAAGTGAGTTTGAGATGGGCGGGTTATCTGGAAAACGGATAACCCGTTTTTATTTTTACATACCTTTTTTAATGCCTAATTTAACCAATATCCAGTTAATAGGATAGGACGTCAGGAATCCGCAGCACATGGCAATCTGCATCATAAACCAAAATTCCCAGCTATTCCGGGGGAATGGCATTCCCCGATACATTACAAACATAACCACGGCCATCCAGCCGTACATTCCGATTTGCCAGGAAGTCAGAGAGAGAAAATCAATTTTAAACGCTTTCCCTATCGTCGCCCTGCGGGATAAATGTTCCATAGGGCGGATGGCCGCATATTGGAAGAAAACACCGATTACAAGTGCGAGCAAGTAATCCAGTGTCCATTGGCCTGCAATAAAACTACCGCCGATGGATAGCGGGACAAAAAACGTAAACCATTCCCCGATAATATCCGCCAGCGTGCAGCCGGCTCCGCAATGGAGTGTAGAAAGGGCGACAGTTTGCCAACGGGAATGACTTGGCATATTCATCTCGGTCTTTTCCATTTTCAGGTCGGCCATCCGGGAAGATTTCGATAAACCGTCCTGGGGAGATGCTCTCTTTTTCATATCCATTTTCGGTAGCATATTTCGGGAGATTCCCATTTGTAAATAAACCCATAGCCCGATCCAGCCCGCCCATAACCCGGTGAGCGGCCAAACGGCTTCCATGATTTTCATCGGCTGGCGGCGGTATGGGAAAATAGAAAACAAAATAACCGAAGCACATAGAAAACCGGAAATAAGCGACAATATAGAAACGATGTGGAGAATGTTATTCATAGGTATAGATTTTTGATCTATTCTTATAACGTAAAAGAGTGAAAATGGTTTAATCGGATAGAATGTTGTTGAATGTCTTTATATTAGCTGGCGAAAGTGAAACATTTTAATAAGTCGGAATGTATATTCTAAAATACATAAAGAAAAATAAGATGAAACAGACATTTTTATTGACATTTCTATCAATGGTATTGTTTTTTTATGGCTGCCGGAAAGATAGCAACTATAACCGGATCAGCCGGGTCGAAGAATTGCCGGTGAATTGAGTTTTAGTGTTTGTCGTCCGGATGGTGATAAATAGGATATGTTTACCGAAAATATAAAATCCCCGGATTTACTTTTATTTCAGAGAAATGAAACAATTGCTTAACTTCTATATCGTATCTTTACTGAAGAATTGAATTTATTTGCAGAAGAAGAACGGCTGCAAGTACGTTTAAT
>ENA-UEQO01001404-UEQO01001404.1-human-gut-metagenome-genome-assembly--contig:-NODE-1404-length-25016-cov-8.324512_pt1 | contig 25016 bp, 13 predicted proteins | sample MGYA00242938_ERZ507940 | MGnify/ENA primary metagenome ERZ507940 (study PRJEB26167, sample SAMN06115517) | human gut metagenome | host: Homo sapiens | place: China:Chongqing | collected 2014-12-03... | reverse complement strand
CAGGGCGACAATGACTTTGCCCCGCTGCGGAATATCTTTAACGAATGGCTGGTGAGAGATACGAGCAAGAAAATCAAGGCAGTAAAACGCTCTAAGGGCATGAGCGGAAAGCCCATCACAAGCAAGCCCGTCTATGGCTACCTCATGGACGAGGACGAAAACTTTATCATTGACGAGGAAGCCGCCCCGGTGGTACGGCAGATTTACAGCCTTTGCCTTGCCGGGAACGGTCCGACCAAGATAGCCCGTATGCTGACCGAGCAGCAAATCCCCACGCCGGGGACGCTGGAATACCGCAGGACGGGCAGCACCCGCCGCTACCACCCCGGCTATGAGTGCAAGTGGGCGACCAATACCGTGGTTCATCTGCTGGAAAACCGGGAATATACGGGCTGTCTGGTAAACTTTAAGACCGAGAAGCCGTCCTACAAGCTGAAACACAGCATAGAAAATCCCCCGGAAAAGCAGGCGGTTTTTGAGAACCACCATGAGCCTATCATTGACCGGGAAACGTGGGAACGGGTGCAGGAGTTACGCAAGCAGCGCAAACGCCCCAACCGTTATGACGAAGTGGGCTTGTTCTCCGGCATACTCTTTTGTGCCGACTGCGGCAGCGTCATGTACCAGCAGCGATACCAGACGGACAAGCGCAAGCAGGACTGTTATATCTGCGGAAGCTACAAGAAACGCACCGCCGACTGCACAGCGCACTTTATCCGCACTGACCTCTTGACCGCTGGCGTACTCTCCAATCTGCGGAAAGTTACCAGCTATGCGGCAAAGCATGAAGCCCGGTTTATGAAGCTTTTAATCGAGCAGAATGAGGACGGGGACAGACGCAGGAACGCCGCCAAGAAAAAGGAGCTGGAAGCCGCCGAGAAACGCATAGCCGAGTTATCTGCTATCTTCAAGCGGCTGTATGAGGACAGCGTAACCGGGCGCATATCGGACGAGCGTTTCACAGAGCTGTCGGCAGACTATGAAGCCGAGCAGAAAGAACTGAAAGAACGTGCCGCCAGACTGCGGGAAGAACTTTCCAAAGCGCAGGAAGCCACCGCAAACGCTGAAAAGTTTATGAATGTGGTACGCAGGCACACTACCATTGAAGAACTTACCCCTACTCTGCTGCGGGAGTTTGTGGAGAAAATCGTTGTCCATGAAAGCGTTGCCCTTGACGGGAAACGCCGGGGCAAGTTACGCAGACAGGAAATCGAAATCTATTATTCTTTTGTCGGCAAGGTAGAACTGCCCGACACCTAACCGCCCGACCTATCCGACATACCTCATGTGCCGGATAGGAACGGCAAAATTTTTTACACTTCTATTACTTCTTTATCACACATAAGCAAAGCTTCCCGGACTGCAGCAGGAACTTTTAGAGGCGGTCGCAGCAGTCGGAAAACCGATTGTGCTCACCGTGCTGGCGGGAAGTGCACTGGATCTGTCGTGGGCGCAGGAACATGCACAGATACGGGCGATACTGGATTGCTGGTACCCGGGAGCGAGAGGTGGAAAAGCAATCGCAGAGGCATTGCTCGGAGAATTTTCTCCGTGCGGAAAACTGCCGGTTACCTTTTATGAAGGAACGGAATTTCTCCCGGATTTTACGGATTATTCCATGGCAGAACGTACTTACCGGTATACGGACAGACATGTGCTCTATCCGTTTGGATATGGTCTTACCTATTCGCAGATCCGTTATTCTGATGCACATGCAGATGTCACAGATTTTGGAATACTGGAGCCGGTAACGGTGCATGTAACGGTGGAGAATACCGGTACCTACCCGGTACAGGAAGCGGTACAGGTATATGTCAGATTCAGTGAAAGAGAAGCTTACGATCCCGGCTATCAGCTGAAGGGAATCCGGTCGGTTGCACTGGAATGTGGGGAAAAGAAAGAGGTTTGTATCACCCTTTCTCCGCGTGATTTTGCACTGATCTCCGAGGAGGGAAAATGTCTGGTACACCCGGGAAGCTATGAGATCGCAGTCGGAGGGCAGCAGCCGGATGAGAGAAGCAGCCGTCTGACCGGACAGACGGTGAGCACACTTTTTATATGCAAAACGGGAAATGTGACGGAAGTGGAATACTGATGCTGCCGGTATCCGTTGCACTCGATGAAAAACAATGTTAGTATAAAAATACTGGGAGAGGATATGAAGAGAATTCTGCATGCGGTTGAAGTCTGGATGGATGACTTTAAAATAAAAAATAAATTTTATATCCTGTATATCTTGTGCGTGCTGGTTCCGCTGATTGTGACGGACAGTGCGGTATTTTCTGTTGTCATGAAGTCTGAGCGGGAAGCCAGAGAGCATGAGATGGCGAATATTGCCAATGCAGTTGCATACAGTATTTCAAATACGGTCAACAATGCAGCAGAGATCGGGAAAAGTATTTATACGAGCAAATATATTAACCGTTTTTTGTCGAATACCTACAGCGATCCGTTGGACTATGTGGTGAGTTATCAGGATTTTTTTAAAGATACCCTGTTTGAGAGCGGACTTGGTATGAACAACATGGTAATCACGATGTATGTGGATAATGACACGATCGTGAATGGGGGAAAGGTATGTAATATGAAGGAAATACGCGGTACAGAAGTGTACCGCTATTTTCAGGATAACGGATTGAATAAGGGATTGTATTTTCAGTATGATGACAGCAGGGCACCTTCGGTGGAGCCGCAGAGACGGATGCTTTTTTTCCAGAAGCTGGACTTTTATGCGGAAAATAGTATGGAAAAGGTGCTGCTGATCAACATCGATTACAGTGCAGTAAACCGGACGTTAGAGAAAATGAATTATGACACGGATGTATTTATCTGCCAGGGAGATAAGATTGTCTTATCAAATGGCAGATATTCCAGTATCGGAAAGGAATTTCAGACATTTGACCAGACGGGCAGGGTCGGATATTGTCAGGAACTCGAGTTTTACGGAATGGATCTGGATATTTATGTCATGCAGCCCAAACGCCAGCTGTGGACGGAAATCCGGAAAAACCTGCCGCTGATTGGATTCTTAATTGTTGTAAATGCGATTCTGCCACTCCTTCTGGTGCGGGGATTTAACCGGTCATTTACGCAGAGAATCAGCGAACTCAGCAAGGCGTTTGAGACAGTCGGCGGGGAACATCTGGTGCCGATTTCGTATGTGCGTGGAAAAGATGAGATTGGAAGCCTGATGCGCAATTACAACCGCATGGTTGCGAGAACAAATGAACTCATTCAGATTGTGTATAAGAATAAGATTAAAGAGCAGGAGATGCTGGTGGAAAGACAGAATGCAGAACTGCTCGCGCTGCACAGCCAGATCAATCCGCATTTTCTGTTTAATGCGTTGGAGAGCATCCGCATGCACAGCCTGTTGAAAAACGAATATGAGACGGCAGACATGGTGGAAAAGCTAGCGCTGATGCAGCGTCAGTATGTGGAATGGGGAAACGACAGTGTCGAGATCCGCAGGGAAATGGAATTTGTGAGAGCGTATCTGGGGCTTCAGAAGTATCGGTTTGGAGAGCGGTTAAGTTACAGTCTCGAAGTGGAAGAGGATTGTCTGGACATTAAAATTCCCAAAATGACAGTTGTCACCTTTGTGGAAAATGCCTGTGTGCATGGAATTGAGGCAAAGACAGCTCCCGGCTGGATTTTTGTGCGGATCTGCCAAAAGCAGAAGGTACTTTATCTGGAAGTGGAAGATACCGGATGTGGCATGGACGCCTCCCAGATGCAGGAATTAAAAGAGCGCATGCTAAACGCCAGTATTGATATGCTAAAGGATGGCGGAAGAGTGGGAATCATCAATGCATGTCTGCGGCTGAAAATGGTATTCGGGGAGCAGGTGGCATTTGATATAGAGGGGGAGCAGGGTGTCGGTACGACAGTGAGTATCCGGATGCCATTGTAGAGAAGGGAAGGAAAAAGATGGGGGAAGCATTGTTAAAGGTATTGCTCGTGGATGATGAGCCGTTTATATTACAGGGACTGAAGATACTGATTGACTGGGAGCAGGAGGGATTTGAGGTTGTTAAGACGGCGGCAAACGGAGAGGAAGCACTGGAATATCTGCGCGGGGAGCAGGTAGATCTCATTATTGCGGATATAAAAATGCCGGTCGTCACAGGACTGGAACTTCTGGAGAAAATCCGCGGGGAAAAGATTTCCGACGCACATTTTGTGATCCTGAGCGGATATGCAGATTTTGAATATGCGAGAAAGGCGATCCGTTACGACTGCACGGATTATATTTTGAAACCGGTAGACCGGGAAGAATTGCTGAAGGTGCTGAATAAAGTCCAGGTATTGCGAAGGGCGGACAACCAGAAGAAGCAAAGCAGCCGGGAAATGGAGCAGGCGTATCTGTCCAGACATCTGATCGCATTGATTCAGGGAAAGTTTGACAGTGTGAATCTGGAGTATGTGAAGTCGCATATGGATGGGGCATCCGGTATACGGTATGTAGAGATTCAGATAGATGATGACGGCAGAGCTGAGGAAATATCAGATAAGGAAAAACGGGGCTTTCAGCGGCAGCTGTATCAGTATTGTATTGAGTTCCTGGGACCTCATGCATCACATTGTGTCTTTGATGTCTCAACGCATGAGAAGATTTATGACATCTGGTTATTGTATTGTGATGCGTTTGCAAAGGAGCAGGGGATTGATGGGAAAACATATCTGAACCGGTTTCTTGAGTATCTGATTGCTAACATGCACCAGCCGGTCATCATGCTTGTAGGGAAAAAGGTGCAGGATATCAGCAACATTGCCAGATCTTATGGAAATGCGTGTATGCTCCGGTCTTTTCAGGGATTCCGCGCAAAAAAGCCGATCTATTACTATGAGGAGGAAGTGCAGGTTACTTCCGGAGGAATTGTTTTATGCAAGAGCAGTCTGGATCGTCTGTTAAAAGCTGTGGAGCAGAATAACCATGTAGAGATACGGAGTGCGATTGAGCAGTTTTACGGGGAGATGATAAGCAGGGAAATGACCGGTGAGACGATGAATCTGAACATCAATTATCTTCTGTTTCAGCTGATCCATCTGGCGAGTGAGCAGGATGACGGGGTAAATCAGGAAGAGATTCTGCGACTGATCAGTGAGAGCAGCTTTGAAAAGGGTGTAATGCGCGGCAGCAAGGCGCATCTGACCCGGTTTGCATGTGAATACGGGGACTATCTGTCGCAGCTTCGCAAAAATGTATCCAGAGGAGTGCTAGGAGAGATTGAGCGTGAGATCCGGGAAAACTATGCAAAGAATATCACATTAAAGAGCCTGAGTGAAAAATATTACGTCAACAGCGCATATCTGGGACAGCTGTTCCGTAAGAAAAACGGGCAGTCATTCAAAGATTATCTGAATAATTACAGAATGGAACGGGCAGCGGATCTGCTGTTACATACCGATAAGAAGATTGTCGAGATTGCGGAGAAAGTCGGGTATCATGATCTTGATTATTTTGTGAACCGTTTTATTCTGGTAAAAGGCTGTACACCGGCGAAGTTCCGGCGTGAGGCATAAAGGAAATACGGCAAGTTCAAAAGCAGGGCAAAGTATGGAAATAAGAACCTATACTTTGCCCTGCTTTTATCTATACTTCCTCCAATTGTCTGAATCTGCCAGAAAGGTAAAATAGTATTATCAAATAGGGAGGTAGTTACAAGATGAAGAGAAGGAAACTTATCAGTGTATTGCTGGCAGCCACAATGATGGCAGCCATGTTTGCCGGATGCGGGAGTGATGCGGCATCGACAGACGCAAAGGAAAACGCAGACGGTGCAGACAGCACGGAAGCCGGTGGGGTAAAAGAATTTACGGCTTTTTTTGCAGTTCCCGGTTCAGAGATCAATGACGACAATGAGATTCAGCAGATCATTGCCGATAAGACCGGCGTGAAAGTGAAGGAAACATGGCTGACCGGACAGACGGCAGAGGAAGCTGTCGGCATGATGATCACCGGTGGTGAGCTGCCGGACTTTATCTGCGGGGGAAGCGGACAGTCACAGCTCTATGATGCAGACGTTCTGGTAGCACTCGATGATTATCTGGATGATTATCCGAATATCAAAAACTTCTTTACACAGCAGCAGTGGGATCAGCTTCGCCAGGACGACGGACATATCTACTGGATACCGCAGTTCAGCAATATCAAGGGAGAAGAGAAGGTTTGTACACACAACGATGAGGCATTCTGGATTCAGGCCAGGGTATTAAAATGGGCGGATTATCCGGAGATCCGTACCATGGATCAGTATTTTGATCTGATTGAGAGATATAATGAGGCAAATCCGACCATGGAAGACGGAACAGAGAACATTCCGTATACGATTCTCTGCGATGACTGGAGATATTTCTGCCTTGAGAATGCGCCGCAGTTTCTGGATGGATATCCAAACGACGGCTCCTGTATCGTAGATCCGGAGACATTGACGGTGATCGATTATAATACGACGGATACCGCAGTAAAGTATTTCCAGAAATTGAATGAAGAATATCAGAAGGGAATTGTAGATCCGGAATCCTTTACACAGACCTATGATGAGTATATTGCCAAACTGTCAACCGGACGTGTACTTGGCATGATTGACCAGTGGTGGGATTTTGCTTACACTGCGGGAGATGCAATCAAGCAGGCAGGGCTGGATGCACAGGGATGCGATTACATTCCGCTTCCGATTACTATTGATGAGAGTGTCAAAAACCAGTGGCACTGTTCCGGCGGTGTGTTAAATGTATCAGACGGTCTTGCGATCACCACAAGCTGTGAGGATGTGGAAGCTGCACTGCAGTTTGTAGATGACCTCCTCTCACAGGATATTCACAACCTGCGTTTCTGGGGAGTGGAAGGCGTTGACTATAATGTGGATGACAACGGTGAATTTTACCGCACAGAGGAGCAGAGAACCAGAGCGGTTGACACTGCATACAAAGCATCCCATACCTGTACCTATTCTTATTTTCCGCAGTATTCCGGTACAAGTGATGACGGAATCAATGCGAATAAGCCGGATGGACAGGCGAATGAATTCTTTGACGGATTAAATGATGATGTAAAAGAAGCATTTTCTGCTTATGGCGCAGAGACCTATGTGGATATGATCGGAACAAATGAAGCTCCAGGTGCATGGTATCCGATGTGGTCCTATTCAAACAGCTTCACTACCGATACGGAAGGCGGTATGGCATGGAATAAGATCGGTGAGATCAAGCACGAGTATCTCCCACAGGTCGTGATGGCAAAAGATTTTGACGCGGCATGGGCAGAGTACATGGATGCATACAACAGCTGTGATCCGGGTGCGTTTATCGGTGAGTTACAGACAGAACTTGATAAGAGAATGGAAGAAGCAGCGAAATACGAATAACACATAAAATGAAATTGGAAACAGGCAGATGCAAGGAAGATTTCATCTGCCTGTTTTTTTAAGGAGTGGGGTATGGCTTTGACGAGAACAAGATCCAAAGAAAAAGAAAATCAATATAAAGCAAAGATCACCTGGAAAGAAATAAAGAGACAGAAAGTTCTGCTGTTCTGGAGTGGTGTGATGGTAATCTATGGCATCATTTTCTATTACCTTCCACTGGCGGGATGGGCGATGGCGTTCCAGAATTATAAGCCAAAGCTTGGAATTTTCCACTCTGAGTTTGTGGGACTGCAGAAGTTTCAGACCTTATTTTCGGATATGACATTTATCCGTGTCATCCGGAATACGCTTGCGATGGGTGTGATAAACCTGGTTGTGACATTTGTGACTGCAATCGCATTTGCCATTCTTTTGAATGAGATAAAATCACATGGCGGGAAAAAGGTTGTCCAGACCATCTCTTATCTGCCACATTTCCTGTCCTGGATTATCGTAACGGGAATTCTGCATGATATGCTCTCAGGAAGCGGAATCATCAATGAGATATTGATGAATCTGCATGTGATTACACAGCCAATCAATTTTTTTGCACATCCGAATTATTTCTGGCCGATCGTCGCGTTTGCCAATGTGTGGAAAGAGACAGGATGGAATGCCATTATTTACCTGGCAGCCATCACATCCATTGATCCTTCTTTGTACGAAGCGGCTTCCATTGACGGTGCGGGAAGATGGGCAAAAATCAAATACGTGACACTTCCGGGAATCAAACCAACGATTATGATTCTTCTGTTAATGAATGTAGGAAATGTATTAAATGCAGGATTTGAGATTCAGTATCTTCTTGGAAACGGACTGGTACAGAAGGTATCCCAGACGATTGACATCTATGTACTTAAATGGGGTATCAGTCAGGGAGATTATTCCATTGGTACGGCTGCAGGTATCTTTAAGAGTGCGGTAAGTATCATTCTGATTGTCATTGCAAACCAGATTGCAAAGCGCAACGGAGAAGAAAGGTTATTCTAAGGAGGGTAATAGCATGCAACAGCTGGCAGGAGCAAATAAAAAAAGAAAGAGAACAGGATCCGTTGATGCATTTCCCATTGTGAACGGAATCATTATGCTTGTGATTGTTGTAATCACATTATATCCGGTGCTGAATACGCTGGCGATTTCATTAAACGATGGCACGGATGCATTGCGTGGCGGAATTTATCTGTGGCCGAGAAAATTTACATGGAAAAATTATATCACGGTATTGCAGAAAGATAATCTGATTACCGGTGCATATGTCACGGTTGCGCGAACAGTTATCGGAACAGTGCTGGCACTGGCTGCAAACGCGATTCTGGCGTTTGTTGTCAGCAGAAAAAGATTTCTGTTTAAGAGAAGCCTTTCCCTGTTCTGGGTCATTACAATGTATGTGAATGGAGGAATGATTCCGACATTCCTGCTTTACAAAGGACTCGGTCTTACCAATAGTTTCTGGGTGTATGTAATTCCGGGCATGGTAAGTGCGTTTAATATGCTGGTAATCCGCACTTACATGAATGGTATACCGGACAGTCTGGAAGAATCCGCACAGTTAGACGGTGCCGGATATACGACAATTTTTCTAAAGATTTACTGTCCGCTCTGCAAGCCGGTATTTGCGACGGTGGCATTGTTCGTTGCAGTCGGACAATGGAATTCCTGGTTTGATGCCATGCTGTACAACCGCATGAATTCTGATCTGACGACGCTGCAGTATGAGCTGATGAAGCTGCTGTCATCCGTCACGAATCAGGGAACTTCGGCAGAAGCCATGAAGAATGCAGTGGGAACCGTTACACCGACGTCAGTCCGCTCTGCGGCAACGATACTCACGATGCTGCCGATTATCTGCATCTATCCGTTTTTACAGAAATATTTTGTCACCGGTCTTACACTCGGTGGCGTAAAAGAATAATTCCATATAAAAGCGAAGGAGCGTATGCAATCCCATCTTGCCGGTGTCCCTTAAAAACAGTATAATTGACTGGAAAAGAGGGAAAACAGATGAAAAAGAGACTGGCAGAAGGAATGACCTTAATGGTACTGCTTCTGGTGCTGTGGAACATGGCGGCACACACAGACCGCATGGCAGAAGCGCAGATAAAGCATTTTACGGCTTTTTTTCCGACGGAGGGAAACAGCCTTGAATATGGAAATATCATGAAAGCGAAGATTGCAGAGGTGACAGGAGCAGAGTGTGAAGAACTCTGGCTGTCCGGTCAGACCAAGGAGCAGGCGCTCAATTCATACATCGCCAGCGGCAGATATCCGGACTTCATACAGGGGGGAAAAACCTTATACGAAGCAGAGGCATTGATTCCGATTGATGAGTACTGGGAGGAATATCCCAATATCCGGCAATACATGACGAATGAGCAGTGGGATATGCTGCGCCAGGAAGACGGACACATTTACTGGATTCCACAATTCGGGGTGACAAATGGAAAAAGCAGCGATGTGATCCATGACGGGGAAGCATTCTGGATTCAGACGAGGGTTTTAAAATGGGCAGGATATCCGGAAGTTCATACGGTAGAGCAATATTTTGATCTGCTGGAGGCTTATGTGAATGCCAATCCCATGATGGAGAACGGAACCAGGAATATACCATTTACGGTTCTTAGCGATGACTGGAGATATTTTTGCCTGGAGAATGTGCCGCAGTTTCTGGATGGATATCCCAATGACGGCTGCTGCATGGTCGATCCGCAGACCTTTCAGGTGATGGATTACAACACGACAGAGACGGCGCGGGCTTATTTTGAAAAATTAAATGAAGAATATCGTAAGGGGATACTGGATGCGGAGGCGTTCACAAACAGCTATGAAGAGTATCTGAATAAGCTGTCCACCGGAGCGGTCCTTGGAATGGTGGATCAGTGGTGGCAATTTTACTATGCGACTTATCCGGCATATGACAGACAGAAATTGAGTGAGCAGGGATGCGATTATGTACCGCTTCCAATTACGATGCAGGAGGGGGTGGAGAACCAGTGGCATGTCGAGAGAGCGGCATCTATCGATACGTCCTCCGGCCTGTCGGTTACGGTCTCGTGTGAAGACATAGACGGTGCCTTACAGTTTGTGAATGATCTTTTAAAGCCGGAGGTGGAGATTCTGCGTTTCTGGGGGCAGGAAGGAACGGACTACTGCGTGGATGAGGAAGGGGTTTTCTATCTGACGAAGGAACAGTCAAAGCGTTTTTCGGATGATCTGCTGGCATCGGACTATTTCTGCTATTACTCGTATTTCCCACGTTGGGAGGGAATGCTTCCGGATGGGAAAAATGCTTTTTCACTGGAATACCAGCCGGCAGAATTTTTAAAAAGCCAGCCGGGGGACGTCCAGAAATGTCTCAGGGCGTATGGCTGTGAAAGCTATGTGGATATGATTGGGAATCATAAGGCACCGGGAAACTGGTATCCGATGTATTCTTACGCTACATCGCTTTCTGATACCACAGAAGCAGGAATGGTATATGAGCAGATCAATGAGATCAAGCACGAGTGGCTTCCGCGGGTTATTATGGCAGAGGATTTTGATACAGCCTGGCAGGAATACATGGATGCATACAATGCCTGCAGTCCACAGATTTTGATGGAGGATCTGCAGCAGGAAGTGATGCGCCGCATCTGCCGGTAGAACCTTTCATTCTATACGATATTCTCACAGAAGATCTTATAGAATGGGAGGTTTTTTTATGGGGACAGAACTTAACCAGGCGCTGGTGCAGCAGGCACTTTCGTTTGCGCCGGAGATAACGGAAGAACGGCAGGCGGTGAAGGTGTGGGAAGATGGGACGGTAGAATTCTATCTGTATGCACCGACGGCTGAGACGGTGGAAGTGGCGGGTGTGGGCGGTTATTTTGATGCGGCGCCGCTTGCACTCCTGCCGGATGGAAACGGAGGGTTTTACAGGAAGATAGAGAACTTCCCGCGAGGAATGCACTATTATCACTGGTTTGTGGACGGAGTGAAACTGTTTCATCCGAAAGCCGGTTTTTCTTATGGCTGCTTTGAGACAATCAACACATTTGAGGTGCCGGAGCGCGGAGCAGAATTTTACTATCTGAAAGAGGTACCGCATGGAACGGTGCATCTGGCAAAGTACGCATCCGGTGTAAACGGTCACCTGAAAGAATGTTATGTATACACGCCTTATGGAAGCCAGAAAGATCCCAGCCGGCGGTATCCGGTCTTATACTTACAGCATGGTGTCGGTGAAAATGAGACGGGATGGATCTGGCAGGGGAAGCTGAATTACATCATGGACAATCTGATCGCGGAGCATAAATGCAGGGAAATGATCGTGGTGATGAGCTGTGATTATGCGTTTATCGAGGGTGAGGAGGCAGTTTTCTTTCCCGGGGATTTTGACAGAGAGCTGATGGAGGATCTGATTCCTTATGTGGAAACACATTTTCCGGTAAAGCAGGGCAGAAATTACCGGGCACTGGCAGGTCTTTCACTGGGGTCTGCACTGGCGGCAAGAAGTGTATGCAGGCACCGGGATAAATTTTCGGCACTTGGAATGTTTTCCGGGGTATCGCTTTATGACGCAGAGAGGATCTGCACGGATGAGGCAGAAAAACCGGATGTTGTGTTTTTCTCCTGCGGGAGCAGGGAAGAGGAGATTTCGCGCGGAATAGAGGATATCTGTAAAAAAATGCGCGAATCAGAAACGCTTTGCGTAAAGAAAGTATATGAAGGCTATCATGAATGGCATGTCTGGAGAAAGAGTCTGAGAGATTTTGTGCCGCTTCTGTTTTGTGGCGCAGAGACTGTGGAAGAAACGGCATCTGCATGCTGCATGGAGTGCCGCCTGGATGAAAAACAGCTGTCCGTCCAGAGCATGGAGGAGCAGATGCTCTTTTTTGATCCGGTACACCGGCAGATCCGGTTTGAAACGGATGCGCAGGGGAGACCGGCAGGGAAATATCCAAAGACCATACCGGGCGTAAAAGTGTGCAGTGACGGCACGGCAGAATTCTATCTGGAGGCACCCGGTGCGGCTCGTGTGGAAGTCTGTCTTAAGGAGAAGCATGAGATTTTGGCTGCGTTAACGGAGCAGCAGCCAGGAATATGGCGAGGAAAAATAGGAGGACTTTCTGCCGGCTATCATGAGGTACATTTTATCGTCAACGGCGTGGAGACGATTCATCCGGAAGTTCCGGCAGGGTATGCCGGATATAACGGGGAAGGAAGTTTTGCATGCAATTATTTTGAGATTCCGGAACCGGAGTTCTGTTATCCGCAGCTGGCGAATGTGCCGCATGGCATGCTTCATATGGAATGGTACCGGGAGGAAGAAAATGGCGGATACCGCCTGTGTTATGTGTATACACCGGCAGGATATGAGAAGTATGCAAAACAGAGGTATCCTGTTCTTATTGTGGAGAGCTTTCGGTGGGAGAGCGAATGTGTGTGGATTCATCAGGGAAAAATCGCCAACATGGCTGACCGGCTTATCGCAGAGGGAAAAATGACGGAAATGATTCTTGTGATGCAGAAGTGCAGCAAGCGGAAAGAAGCGAGGATTCCGGAGGAGATCATTCAAAAATACCGGGTGATACCGGGAGAAGAGCATCGGGCGACGATAAAGGCACAGGATGGATCTGACTGGACATCCCGCAGACATCAGCTGGCAGAGCAGCTGAAGAACTCTTTCCGGTAAGGAGAAGGATTGAAAATATGGAAGAGATTATATTTTGGATGGAAGATGCGGCAGATTCCGGGGTAAAGAAGATAGCGGATAAAGTTGCCGGCGATGTGGAGCTGGTAACGGACAGACGCCCGCAGGTGCTGTACGGCACATCACAGGAAGAACTTGCGGATGTGGCAGAACGGGCAGAGACTGTGATTGTTCCGGCTACGGTTGGAAAAAGCAGACTTCTGGAGCAGATGGAGGAAGAAAAGAGAATCGGTCTGGAACAGATCCGGGGAAAACGGGAGTGTTATGGCTGGTTTTTCCTGAACGATCCAGAATGGCACGGAACACAGATTCTTCTGATTGCAGGGAGCGATAAGCGTGGAACAATCTACGGACTGTTTCATCTGTCAGAACTTCTGGGCGTATCTCCGTTTGTCGACTGGTGTGGTATCAGGCCACCTCACCGTGAGCATGTGGGGCTTCGTGCATCGATGGCGTGTGTGGCGGGAGAGCCGTCTGTAAGATACCGCGGTTTTTTTATCAATGATGAATGGCCGGCATTTGGAACATGGTGCAACCGGCGCTTTGGGGGATTTGGAACTTCGGTTTATGAGCATGTGTTTGAATTGCTGCTAAGGCTGAAAGGAAACTATCTGTGGCCGGCGATGTGGAGCGCCAGATTTGGGGATGACGGCCCGGGACTTGCAAACGCAAAGCTGGCAGACGAATACGGAATCATTATGGGAATGTCGCATCATGAGCCGTGTCTGAGACAGGGGGAGGAGTATAAGTACCTGCGCGGAAAAGATTCGGTATATGGCGATGCATGGAATTTCCGGACGAACCGGAAAGGCATCATCCGGTTCTGGAAAGACGGACTGCTTCGGAGAGGAAAATTTGAAAATGTGATTACCCTGGGCATGCGTGGAGAGGCGGATACGGCAATTCTCGGAGAAAAAGCAACATTGGAAGACAATATTGAACTGCTGCGCGATGTGCTAAAAACGCAGAATGAGCTGATCCGGGAGTGTGTGGATGAGGACGTAAAGCGTGTCCCGAGAATGCTTGCTCTCTACAAGGAAGTGGAAGCGTTTTTTTATGGAAATGATCAGACGGCGGGGCTGATGGGATCGGAAGAACTGGAAGATGTTATTTTACTGCTGTGTGATGACAACTATGGAAACCTCAGGACACTGCCGACAAAGGAGATGAGGACGCATAAGGGCGGATATGGGATGTACTATCATCTGGACTATCACGGCTGGCCCATTTCCTATGAATGGATCAACAGTTCGTACCTTCCGAAAATCTGGGAACAGATGACAACGGCATATGAATTCGGGGTGCGGGAACTTTGGATTGTCAATGTGGGGGATATTGCAACGCAGGAGTTCCCACTGTCGTATTTTCTGGATATGGCATATGATTTTGGACGCTGGGGAAGTGGTGCCGTCAATCAGACCGCAGAGTATACCAGACAGTGGACGAGGCAGCAGTTTGGAAGCTTTACGGAGGAAATACAGGAACAGATTGCGGACGTTCTGCAGGGATATACCAGATTGATACAAAAGAGAAGACCTGAGGCAATGCGTGCAATGGTGTATCACCCGGTGCATGGAAGAGAAACGCAGGATACACTGGAGGAGATTAAACGGATACTTACGGAAGCGGAGTGTGTGTATGCGTGGGTGAAGGAACATGCGCCGGAATACGAAGCGGCGTTTGTGGCGCTCATCTATTACCCTGCGGCAGGAACACTGAATCTGACCAGGATGCATCTTCTGGCAGGGATGAATCAATACCTGGCAAAGCTTGGAGCACTTTGCGCGAATGATTACGGGGATGCGGTAGAACAGTGTCTGAAGCGTGACCGGGAACTGGTGACGGCATATCATCAGATGGATCACGGGCGCTGGGATGGCATGGGAGCATCGGAGCATATCGGATTTGTGCACTGGAATGAGGATGAATGTTTAAACCCTGTGATTCACCGGGTACTGCCCGCGGATAAACCGAGACTGGTTGTGACAGTGGATCAGACGATGCAGCATGCAGAGGGAAGCCCGTGGCTTACGGAATCCATGAAACTGCCGGATTTTTTAGACCCTGCGTGCAGGAGCGCCGGGATCACCCTGTATGGGCTGAGTGAATGTGAGGCTGCATACGAGGTCACAGAAAAACCGGAATGGCTTTCGGTGTGTCCGATGCAGGGCGTGCTGGACGGGAAAAAGCACAATTATGAAAAGCTGGAACTTGTAATGAACCGGGAGCGTTGGGCAATGAACCGGGATGGAAATACAGCTACGTCTGCTTGTGGAGTGCTTGAAATAAAAACGCCTTCCGGCTGCTGTCGGATCGAGATACCGGTGTGTGAAAATCTGCCGGAAGTACCGGAAGGTACCTTTGTGGATACGGCAGGTTATATTGTGATGGAGGCAGAGCATTATGCAGACCGGAAGGATGGATATGCAGCGGATGGTAAGCGGGAAGGAAAAAACGAAAAGGTACGGTTTCAATGCATCAGGGACTATGGAAAAACGCGGTCTGCCATGAAAGCATTTCCGGTCACAGCGTATGGTGTGCCGGGAGAAAATGCACCGTATCTGGAGTATCATTTCTGGGTATCAAAGCCCGGCGGGTATGTACTTACGCTTTATATGCAGCCCTCCAATCCGGTGGCGAACGATCAGAAACTCTGCTACGGTGTGCAGAATAACGGTGGTGAGATCCGGATTTATAACGCGGTACCTGAGGGATACCGGATCGGAGATCAGGGAGAGTTCTGGGCAAAAGGTGTATTAGACCAGATACGCAGACAGGAGATTCCGGTTTCATGCAGAAGTGGTATCAACCGTCTGCGCATTTATTCCGTCACACCTGGGTTTGTTCTGGAAAAGCTGTTGATCCGCCCGGAAGGAACGGATGTCCCGGAAAGTTATCTGGGACCCAAAGAGACGTATCACACATAAAGGAAAGAGGAGAAAAGGAGTAGAACGATGGCGGGAGCATTTGAGACGGGAAAGTATCGCAATGTGTTTGCAGAGTACGGGTATCCGGAAGCGGAGATTCAGAGAAGAGTGGAGCAGATATTTGAGATAATTTTTTATGGGAATGAGGAGGAGCGTTTCTATCATGAGGTGGGAGCCGACATGGCATACATAGAGGACACCGGCAATCATGATGTGCGCACAGAGGGAATGTCCTACGGAATGATGGCATGTGTGCAGATGAACCGCAGGGAAGAGTTTGACCGGCTGTGGAAATGGACCCGGACATATATGTACATCGAGGATGGACCATGTAAGAATTATTTTGCGTGGTCCTGTGCAACAGATGGCAGTAAAAATGCGGAAGGTCCGGCTCCCGACGGAGAAGAATATTTTGCCATGGCACTGTTTTTTGCGGCAAACCGCTGGGGAAATGGAACCGGAATATTCCACTATGCAGATGAGGCGCGGGCAATTCTGCGGGAATGCATCCACAAGGGAGAACCGGGGCATCCGGGGGAACCGATGTGGGACACATCCAGGCATCTGATCAAGTTTATTACAAATTGTAATTTCAGCGATCCGTCTTACCATCTGCCACATTTTTATGAATTATTTGCCAGATGGGCGGACGAAGATGACCGGGAGTTCTGGAGAGACGCGGCAGAAGCGAGCAGAGCGTATCTGCATCTGGCATGTCATCCGGACACCGGTTTGTCGGCGGAGTATGCGGAGTATGACGGGACTCCGCATGAGGGACATCAGGAGATTTTCGGCAGGCATGACTGGTATTACAGTGATGCGTACCGGACGATTGCGAATATTGCCATGGACTGGCTGTGGTTTGGGAGAGATCCCTGGCAGCAGGAGATTGCGGGAAAATTACAGGGCTTTTACTGCGAAAAGCAGAGCGGACACTGGGATGGTGTGTTTCTGACGGACGGCACGCTTCTTAGAGAGCGGGCGCTGCACCCGGTTGCGGTGATAGCGGTAAATGCAGAGGCTTCGCTGGCTGCGAAGGGAGAAAATGCAAAGGAGTGCATCAGAAGGTTCTGGGAGACGCCGCTTCGGACAGGGGAACGCCGTTATTACGACAATTTCCTGTATCTGTTTGCCATGCTGGCACTGTCCGGGAATTATCGTATTTACTGAACAAAGTTAGGTCATGAATCTGATATTTTAATGTCGTATCTGGTATTCTGATTTTCAAAGGAAGGTTATATTTAATGCAGAAAACCTTAGAAAATCAAAACAGGAGAAAGCATATATGAAATATGGATATTTTGACGAGACGAAGAAAGAGTATGTAATTACAAGACCGGATACACCGGCACCGTGGGTTAATTATCTCGGTTCCCCGGAATATGGCGCGATTATTTCAAACAATGCAGGCGGATACAGTTTTGCAAAATCCGGAGCTAACGGAAGAATTTTAAGATACATCTTTAACCAGTTTGACGAACCCGGAAGATATATTTATATCAGGGATAATAAAAGCAAAGACTACTGGTCGGCTTCCTGGCAGCCGGTGGGAAAGGATCTGAAAACTTACCGGAGTGAATGCCGCCATGGAACTGCTTATACAAAAATGCTGGCGGATTACAGCGGTATTCACTCAGAAGTGAGATATTATGTGCCGCTAGACCGGGCGTATGAGGTGTGGAATGTATGCATTGCCAACACATCTGCGGAAGAAAGAGAACTGACAGTTACCGGGTACGCTGAATTTACAAACAACAGCAACTATGAGCAGGATCAGGTGAATTTACAGTATTCGCAGTTTATTACGCGCACGGTTTTCTGTGTGGATCATGTGCGGCAGATGATTCATGCGAATCTGGATCAGATCGAGGAAGGCAGGGATGTCGATGATAAAATCGTTGTCAGCCGTTTCTTTGCACTGAAGGGAGCGAAAGTGACATCCTGGTGCGGCGACAGAGAGAAGTTCCTCGGAAGATATCATGGATATGGCAATCCGGCAGGTGTGGCAGAGGGAACATTGTGCAACGAGGGAAATGAGAATGGCAACAGCTGCGGAGCACTCAGTACGGTGGTGCAGCTTGCACCGGGAGAGCACTGTGAGTTCGCATTTCTGGTTGGAATGAAAGAGGAACCTGAGGTGGCAGAGATTTTGGCTTCCTATGCGCTGCCGGAGCAGGTCTGTGGAAAGGAATTGCAGCAGCTGACCGATTACTGGCATGGAAAGCTTGCACATTTTCAGATAAAGACACCGAGTGAAGAATTCAATGCCATGATAAATACATGGAACGCCTATAACTGCTTTATGACATTTATCTGGTCGCGTGCAGCGTCGTTTGTCTACTGTGGACTGCGCAATGGATACGGTTATCGTGATACGGTACAGGATATACAGGGAGTCATTCACCTTGCACCGGAGATGGCAGTTGAAAAAATCAGGTTTATGCTTTCCGCCCAGGTGGATAATGGAGGCGGACTGCCACTGGTAAAGTTTACACACAATCCGGGACACGAAGATACGCCGGATGATGCATCTTATGTAAAGGAGACTGGACATCCGGCATATCGTGCAGACGATGCGCTCTGGCTGTTTCCGACCGTCTACAAGTATATAGCGGAGACCGGACATCTGGAATTTATGGATGAAGTGATTCCGTATGCAAACCGGGGAGAGGCGACTGTTTACGAGCATCTGAAGCGTGCCATCGATTTTTCCATGAACCATCTGGGAAAACACGGTATGCCGGCGGGGCTGTATGCCGACTGGAATGACTGCTTAAGACTGGGCAAAGAAGGGGAATCCACATTTGTTGCCATGCAGCTTTATTATGCGATGAATATATTGCGAAAGTTTGCAGAATACAAGCAGGATAAAGAAACGGCTGCCTATCTTGATGAAAAGCAGGAGGAACTGGGAAAATTGCTGCAGGAACTCTGCTGGAATGAGGACCGTTTTATCCGTGGATTTACAGAAGCAGGCGAAGTGATCGGAAAGCGCACAGATCCGGAGGCAAATATGTGGCTGAATCCGCAGAGCTGGGCGGTGATCAGCGGGCTGGCAAAAGCGGATCAGGCGGATATGGCGCTTGAGAGGGTATATGAGAAATTAAACACGCCGTATGGTGCAATATTGATGGACCCGCCGTATCATGCGCATGCCTTTGACGGAGCACTGGCTGTCATCTATAATCCTGGTGCAAAAGAAAATGCAGGTATTTTTTCACAGTCGCAGGGATGGATTATCCTGGCGGAGGCATTGCGGGGACATGGAGACAGAGCATTTACTTATTTTATGGAAAATGCACCGGCTGCACAGAATGACCGTGCACAGATCCGTGTGATTGAACCTTATTGCTATGGACAGTTCACGGAGGGAAAGGCAAGTCCGAATTTCGGAAGGTCACATGTGCACTGGCTCACGGGAACTGCTTCCACGGTTATGGTCGGCTGTGTGGAGGGAATTCTGGGTATGCGTCCGGATTTCTATGGACTGCATCTTACGCCTGCAATTCCGCATGAGTGGGAGGAGTTTGAAGTAAATAAAGTTTTCAGAGGCTGCCAGTTACATATTGTTGTGAAAAATCCGGGACATGTGCAGTCGGGATGCGACAGATTACTTGTAAATGGAGTCAGGATGCAGGGAGATTATATTCCGCAGGAAGTATTGAAAAAGCAGACAGAAATCGTATTGTATATGTCATAAGATGGGAGGAAAGATTCGTGGGAAAGATAGAATTTTTGGATCAGCAGGGAAGCTTCCGGGTGTATCAGCCGGAAGACTACAGTGGATTGTATTTTCCTCTTGCAGGAGACGGTGGGTTAAAATCCTGCATTACACCGACGTTGGGCGGCGACAGCAAAAGGGATCAGAACCATTTCCTGATGGAGCCGGTCAGCATTGAAAATCTCCATAACAATAAAAATACAAGAAATTTCTGGTGCCGTATCAAAAACCGGGGATACTGGTCAGCCTGCGGTTCGTCGGCAGAGGCAGAATTTCTGCGGTTTACCGGAGAACAGGAGAAAAGCGTACTGGAAGCCGGATTTATGTGGCAGAAACTGACGCGGACATCCGCAGTCCATGGACTAAAAGCAGAGATTACTTCTTTTGTGACGGTAGACGGAGCGATGGAAGTGATGATGACGGAACTTACCAATATAACAGAGGAACCGCTTGAAATGACACCGATTGCAGTGATGCCGGTCTATGGAAGAAGTGCGGACAATATCAGGGATCACCGCCATGTGACTTCCCTGCTGCACCGGATCTGTACCACGGATTATGGGGTGGAGGTGACGCCTGTGATGTCGTTTGATGAGCGGGGGCATCAGAAGAATCATACAACGTATTTTGTATATGGTTCCACCGGAGAGGGAGAGGCACCGGCAGCTTTTTACCCGACCGTTGGGGAGTTTGTCGGGGAGGGAGGTTCCTATCTCATACCGGAGGCAGTCCGGACAGAAAAGCCGGGAGCTGTGGCAGGAAGTAAGGCAGAGGGAAAAGAAGCAGTGGGAGCTCTTAAGTTTGCGGAGATTTTATTAAAACCACATGAGACAGTCTGCTATCTGACTCTGGGCGGAATGACCGACGAGAGATCACAGATCGAACCTCTTACAGCATCTCTCAGACAAAGAAGCCAGGTAAAGGAAGCTTATGATGAAGTAAAACGGTACTGGACAAAGAAAGTAAACATCACATTTAAAACGGGTAATCCGGATGCAGACAATTATCTTAAGTGGATTACGTTCCAGCCAATTCTGCGGAGAATTTACGGCTGTTCGTTCCTGCCGTATCATGATTACGGAAAAGGAGGACGTGGCTGGCGGGATCTGTGGCAGGATTGTCTGGCATTGCTTCTCATGGACCCTTCCGCAGTCCGGCAGATGATCATCGACAATTACGGCGGTGTCCGGGTGGACGGAACCAATGCCACAATTATCGGAAATGCGCAGGGGGAGTTTATTGCGGACCGGAATCATATTACCCGTGTGTGGATGGATCATGCGTTCTGGCCGTTTGTGACGACAAAATTTTATATTGACCAGACAGGAGATCTCGAGATTCTTTTTGAGAAGGTTCCGTATTTTAAGGATCTGCAGTCCAAAAGAGGCACAGGTCACGATACCGGATGGGACGAGACATATGGAAAATGCCAGCGCACAGAGGGTGGCGTCGTCTATTTCGGAAGTGTACTGGAACATCTGCTTCTTCAGAATCTCTGTGCATTCTACGATGTCGGCGCGCACAATGAGATGCGGCTGCACGGGGCAGACTGGAATGACGCGCTGGATATGGCATGGGAAAATGGAGAAAGCGTGGCATTTACAAGTGCTTATGCGGGAAATTTAAAAGAGATTGCGCACTGTATCCGGCTGTTAGAGCAGGAGACCGGTTGCAAGCGTTTTGAGATTGCAGAAGAGATGGGAATGCTGTTTGCAGGTGGCAGGGAGCTGTATGAGAATGTGGAAAAGAAACGAGGGATACTGGACGCCTATCTGGAGAAATGTGCACATAATCTCAGTGGTCAGACCATGATCGTAAAAGCAGAGCAGATCTGCAGCAATCTGGAGGAAAAAGCAGACTGGCTGATGGAGCATATAAGGATGCAGGAGTGGATTGCTGAGGATGAGGCACGCGGATGGTTTAATGGCTATTATGACGATCATAAGAATCCGGTGGAGGGCTGTAAAGACGGAAAGGTACGGATGATGCTGACGAGTCAGGTTTTTGCGATTATGAGCGGCACGGCAACACCGGATCAGATCCGCAAAATCTGCCAGAGTGCCGATAAATATCTGTATGATGAGAAAGCGGGCGGCTACCGTCTGAATACGGATTTTGGTGAAGAAAAAATGGATCTGGGAAGAATGTTTGGATTTGCTTACGGGGAGAAGGAAAACGGAGCAGTATTTTCCCATATGGCTGTCATGTACGCCAATGCACTGTACCGGAGAGGATTTGCGCAGGAGGGAAATAAAGCCCTGCAGGCTCTTCTTAACGCGGCAATGAATTTTGACAACAGCAGGATGTATCCGGGACTGCCGGAATATTATGATCTGTCAGGAAGAGGCATGTATGCATACCTGACGGGTGCGGCAAGCTGGTATCTCCTTACGATGGTTACGGAAGTATTCGGCGTAAAGGGGGTCATGGGAGATCTGGTAATTGCGCCGGCATTCATGCCGGAACAGTTTGATGCGCAGGGAAATGCAGAAGTAAAGCTGATTTTTGCGGGAAAGAAATTCGACATCCGGTTCTCAAATCCAGAAAAGTGCGAGTGTAAAAAAGAGTGGATAAAAAGTGTCCTCTGCGATGAAAAGCAACTGGAACCAGAAGCGGGGGCAGCATATGCCGTGCGGATCAAAGAGGAGTGGATCAAACAGCTGGATGCAGAAAAAGAGCATGTCATAAAAATCCTGTTTGGAAGATAGGAAGCAGATAGTGGTCTTCACAGGAGGCATACACGGTTCTTCGGGGGTAAACAATATTGCACGAAGCACAGCATGCCAGATTCCTGGAGAAAAGCAGCTGGAGCATTCGTCGGAAAAAATGCGCGTATTTCTTCCAGCCAGAGCTTTGCAGCTGATTCCGTGTCTCTTCCACGTTTGGACACACTGGCGGGCACATGTCCGACACACCGGAGACAATGGGCGGACTTTCTGGCAGCACTAACTGTGCTCCCTCATAGACAATATTAAACCGCGCGAACCGAAACTCGCTGCTATCAGCTATTGAAATCAGGGCAGATAGCAGCTCAGACATCGGCTTCGCGCGGTTATGTTTTTTTCGGGAGCACAGGTAAGTGCTGCACAAAAGTCCTACAAATTGTCTCGCGGAGTGCGGACATGCCCCGCCGGAGTGCTCCAAACTTGGAAAGACACGGATCATCGCAGCTGCAAATCACGGCTGGTTAGAAATGCCGTATTTTTTGTACCGAATGCTCCGGCTGTCTTTCTCTGGGAATCGCAGGACATATACTTTCTGCAATATTGCTTACCGCCAAAGGGGAACCGTGCCTGTCTCTGGTGGTGGCTTCTTCGTGGGGAGTTACCACATGGATTTGTAATATTTATTGCGGTATTTTTTGGGAGTCATACCGGTAAAGTTCTCGAACGTCTGGATAAAGTGGCTCTGCGAAGAAAAGGAAAGGTAATTGGCAATGTCTATGATGGACTTGTCAGAGTAGCGCAGGAGATGCGTTGCCTTTTCTATTTTTTTCTCGCGGATATAGTCACTGATGGAAATGCCGAGGTTCTGCTTGAATACCCGGGAGAGATAGCTCTCGGATAATCCGGTATATTCTGCCAGCACGGCGACGGTAATGCGTTCTTTGATATGACTGTAAATATAATCCACACACTGTACGACCGGCTTGGATAAGATGGAACTTTTTTTCTGAAGAACCATCTTGCCGGTAAAGTCTTTAGCCATTTCATGGTGAAGATCCGCAATTTGCCGGACGGTTGTGCAGGTGTCCATTTTCAGAATGTAAAAGTCGCTCAGACGATAGGCCTGTTCCGGCTCCAAACCGCCGTCAATGCAGTAGCGTGTAAGCATGGCGGCAGTGACTACAAAATGATATTTTATGTTGGTAAGCGCATTGCGCGAGAGCACACCGGTTCCCTCCAGATGGATAAATGCATCCTCTTTGCAGTTGGCGACAACAGTTTCCATATCGCCTGTTTTGACTGCCGTATAAAAGGAATATTCCACGGTTGGCAGTCGGTGAAGGGTCTCAAGTTCACTGTTTTTTAATTCGGTCTCGTACCATTCTTCTGAAAAGGCCATTGGCTGTTTCCTCCGTAAAATAAGAATATGGTTATTATGACATGAATCTGATATTTTTACAATTGATTTAGTATATTCCAGTCATAAAATTCGGTACAATTCTATCTGTAATCAAGAAGACGGCAGACATTATAGGGAAAGGGTCTGACGTTGAAAAACTAAAATACAGGGAGGAATTGAAGTATGAAACAGCGGGTTATCAGCTTAATGCTGACAGTGGCTATGGGGGCTACTTTACTTGCAGGATGTGGAAGCAGTGCCACAGACAGTGCCAATGCCGGAGCAGACAGCGGCAAGGAGAGTGCAGCGGCTGCAGGCACAGAGTCGGACGAGAAAGATTTCAGTGGTGAGGGAAAGGTAATTAACATCTATTCCTGGAACGATGAGTTCCGTACACGTCTTGAGGCAGTATATCCGGAGGTGGAATCTACTTCCTCAGACGGAACGGTAACAACGCTGAAGGATGGAACAGAGATTCACTGGGTGATCAATCCGAATCAGGATGGTGTTTATCAGCAGAAGCTGGATGAAGCGCTTATGAATCAGGCAGATGCTGCGGCAGATGACAAGGTAGATATCTTCCTGTCCGAGACGGATTATGTATTTAAATATACCGATAAGGATGCGGATGTTGCCATGCCTCTGACAGATCTTGGAATTGATCCTGAGACGGATCTGGCGGATCAGTATGATTTTACGAGAACTACGGCTTCTGATTCTGACGGTGTGCAGAGAGGATCTACCTGGCAGTGCTGTCCGGGACTTTTAGTATACCGCCGCGATATTGCAAAGGATGTATTTGGAACAGATGATCCTGAGGCAGTCGGCGAGAAGGTGAAGGACTGGGCAACCATCAAGGACACCGCGGCAGAGTTAAAGGCAAAAGGATATTATACCTTTGCATCCTATGCGGATACGTTCCGTCTGTACGGCAACAGTATTGATGAATCCTGGGTTCAGCCGGGAGATACCACCGTCAAAGTAGATCAGAAAATCATTAACTGGGTGAATGATTCTAAGGAATGGCTGGATGCCGGTTATCTGGACAGCAACATCAAGGGTCAGTGGAATGATGACTGGAATAAGTCCATGGGCTCCCAGTCCAAGGTTTTTGCATTTCTGCTTCCGGCATCCTTGAACCGAACCGGATCACCATTTCCAATGTTGATTCCAGTGTCCACAAAGCTGAATTCGAGCACTCCGGG
>ENA-UEQO01001360-UEQO01001360.1-human-gut-metagenome-genome-assembly--contig:-NODE-1360-length-25603-cov-12.690629_pt1 | contig 25603 bp, 26 predicted proteins | sample MGYA00242938_ERZ507940 | MGnify/ENA primary metagenome ERZ507940 (study PRJEB26167, sample SAMN06115517) | human gut metagenome | host: Homo sapiens | place: China:Chongqing | collected 2014-12-03... | reverse complement strand
ATCATCTCAGCCATAAAAACGCCCCCTGGAAGTATCAGGCACTTGCAGATGAAATGATGAAGATCCACGAAGAAGACCAATATAATGACTGCTACGGCAGAGAGCGTATGTATCTTGCATTGCAGCAGAGAAAGGATGCCGGGAAAACTGACATTGACATTCCATGTGAAGCTACTGTACGCAAGGTCATGGTGCAGATAGGATTGATACACAAGCCTCGCAGAAAGCCAAACGGGATAACCAAAGCGGATCGGCTTGCTCGAAAATCGGATGATCTTCTCAGACGTGATTTTTACGCAGACAGGCCTTTGAAAAAAGCTGTGACCGACATAAGCGAGGTGAAGGCAAAGGATGGAAGGCTCTATGTTTCAGTGATATTTGACTGCTTTGATCTGATGCCGCTGGGGATAGCTATTGAAGATAATATGAGAGCTTCGCTCTGCTGCCATACTCTTGAAAACGCAAACAAATCATATCCTGATATAAAGGGCTGTATCATCCACTCGGACAGAGGCAGTCAGTATACAAGCGAAGAGTACCAAGCTGCTGTAAAGAAATATGGGATCATTCAAAGCATGAACAGTGCCGGCGGAAGATGTCATGATAATGCACGCTGTGAAAGTATGTGGGCAAGAATGAAAGAAGAGCTATTCTACAGCCGTGGGGACAAATCGGAGAAATACACTATGAAAGAGTTGAAGACTATGATCTGGAGATATTATATGAGTTACTGGGCCAACAGAAGAATCTGCACCGCCAACGGTGGGCTGCCTCCGGCAGTTCGAAGAAAGCTCTACTATGATCATATCTTTCTCACTGCATAATTCTTGTTCGAATAAAATGTGTCAAGTGATATTGACAAAACCAACGGCAGAGATGTTCTTTGCGAAGGATTTTTAATACAGGTTTTCGCAGACGAGACCGAACGTGTTGAGATCGACAGCTTTTCTGCGGCTGTGGGGTTTGAGATACTGGAGAACAGCTTTGCGGAGGCGGAACAGTTTGCCAAGGATTTTGTTGATTGTGAGGGGAAGGAATATATAAAACGACAGCTGACTCGGTAGGATAAGACCGCTTGATAGATGACGTCAAATTGGCATTTTTATTGTCATCTATTTTATAGTAGCAACACAAAAAGCTCGCAGACTTCTGCGGGCTTTTTTGATGTTTAGAAAACGAAAAATTTTAGTGTAAAACCGTGGATGCTTTTGACCGGTTTTCACGAAAAAAGGGAGTCGAACCCTACACAACAAAAAATATCGAACATAACGGCAGACTTTGAGCAGATTTCGCTCTGAGCCTGCCGGTTTGTTATAAAAAAATATTCACAAAGTTTTAAAGGCTGTTTTGTATATTGTCACGAATTTAAGTGACGATGATAAAACAGCCTTTTTTTATTTGTAGAAAAAGGAGGAATGTGTAATGTATTACGTTCAAAAGAAAGTTGAATGGCTGAAAGAACGGTATCCCGAAGGAACTCGCATCTGCCTTGACAGAATGAATGAATATGTCAATGTAACAGTCAGTGGGTTTGATCGGTGAGCCTTTTGAGATCGAAACGACTTCGAAGTTTGATAAGGCTACCCTTACTTATGTGATCGATAAGTCTAAGCTTGGTGATACTGAGTTTGACAACCTACTGTTTTTATGGTATGATGAAGAAAATGACAATTTTGTTGAGCTGGATACCATTCTTGACGAGGAGAATTCAACTGTAAGTGTGGAGACTGCACACTTCAGTAAGTATATGATTGTTGACGGAAAAGAATGGTATAGAGCATGGCAAGATATTTACACTAAAATAAACGAATCAAAAGGCCAGCATATTCCAAATGCAACTGTATTAATATCAAAAAGTTCAAATATATATAATGTTAATAACGCAAATCGAAATGAACTTATAGTTAGTAATATTGTAGACTCAATGTCGGATTCAGATATTATGAGCTTTTTGACCTACCAGAATGCTGGTGGAATGAACACTGATTTTACGAGTGTCAAAAGTGCGTTGAAATGGGATCCGATTTATTACAGCAGAACTGCTAATGCTAGTTATGGAATTGGTTTAGCAGCAGTTATACTCAATGATGAGGCTATGGGGTATAACTCTAAAATTGTTTTTATTACTGACAGCAGTGTATCAGTTGACAGTAGATTTCTTAAGCTTGCAATTAATAACAAGATACCTATTTACTTTTTCTGTATTGGTGATTTTAATACAGCTGCATTGATAGGTTATGCACAGCTGACAGGCGGCAAGGTATACTCTGCTAAAACCGCTGCTGAAATAAATCAAAGCTGCAATGAAATAGGTCCTAAGACCTTTGTTGGAGAAACAGACACTGATGGTGACGGTTTTACAGATATTGAAGAAATGAGCGGACTTATTGTAAGCTCAAATTGCAAAATTGTTAATACCGATTATATGAAAGCTGACACGGATGATGACGGCCTTGATGACAATGAAGAAGTCGATGTTGAGCTTACGAAGGTTGAAGTACCTGGAAAACAGGGCAATCCTTCAACGTTCAAATACTATCATCATATGAATTCTGATCCCTCTAAAGCTGATACTGATGGGGATGGAATCGATGATAATAAGGATAATTCACCGTTAAAAAAATTCAACAAGAATTTTCAAACAATTGACAATTACAACTTGGATTTCGCTAATATATATCCAACTACATATAATGAAAAATTCAATGAAATAAATTCTATATATGGTACAGGTGTTTTTGAAAATGAAACCGAGCGACTAAAATATGAAACGATTAAATCAAAAGTGCTCCTTATGGGGTTAGGTGGATATACAAATTTTTCATCACTTCTAAATGGATATAGATGGGGAGCTACTCCTACAGCAGCTGATTTGTTACTCCATTATTTAAACAATAATGATGAGTTTTATTGTATAGACAATTTCTCTTATGCTGTAGCATTAACTACCGTACAACGGAATGCTTATTATAATCTACTGAATGATTATATGGGGCTTGTGGAGGATACTGCGATAAAAGGAGAATCATACATTTTTTCAACTACGCCAGAGTCAAAATATACAGTTTCATATTACTCAAGAATATCAACTTCGATAGAGGCTGATTGGTATTTATCGATCGGTGATGCTATCAATGGCTTGATTTCTGAAGTTGAGTGTTATGACAAAGATGGGGACACATATTATATTGCAAAGATAAGATTCTATTTATTTGATTGCTATAAGTGGAGTAATGATTCTTCGGAAGGTGATTTGTATAATTTACATTACTATGGTCTAGCACATTCCTTTAAAGATTACGGGTGTTATGAAACAACTGTGACCTGGAAACAGGGATCGAGATATCCTAATAAACTGACCGAGAATGAATTAATGACTACATACTTTAATGGTATAGTAGATTCTAATTTAGCAAACGCATATATAGAAGGATACAATTATTATAACAAAATTAGCGCTATTATGTAAAATAAGTTACTAAGAGGTCGTTCTTATGAAAAAATATAATGTGCTCACTAAGATAAATACATTTTTACTGATTTTCATTCTATTGTTGCTATTTGTAAACAGGTATTACGAGCTATTCAGCGACCATATCAGCGTATTGCTTTTATGCACTTATCTGTCGTACCTTGTGATAGCATTGACGATCGTAAAGCTAATAAAATACCAAAAAGGTGCCCTGTCAAAGATCGAAATATTCGGCTTATTGATAATTGCGGTAATAATCAGTTTTGTTGGTAGAGATATGTTTTCTGACTGGAAAAATCATATCATATATTCATCTGATGATATATCAGTAATTGCCCATGTGAACAGAACAATGTTCGGAAACAGGTGTGATATATGTATTTGCAGGAACGGAGCAGTAATGAAAAAAGTTGATGAGCCATTGGCTTTGCAAAGTGACTATGATCCGATTGAAAAACACTATTATGAAGTCCTAGAAGATGAACAAGAGCTGACTATTAGAGTTAAATGTTCCGAAGATAGTAGTAGATATGAAGAAGTGACGATAGAGATTTAATAGAAGTTTGTTACTTATATCAAATATGGAAGATTATCTTTATACTCGCACAAATTGATGACAATATCTCAAACTTAATAATGTTCCTAAAGACAGCCGTACTCATAATGAGTGCGGCTGTTATGAAAGGGACAACGAATAGGTAGATTTCATAATGAAAGGTTGCTTTGAGGTTGATTATGGTTAAAAATATAAAATTGCACAAAAATGCCTTATATATAAATGACGAACTTATAACATTTGATTTTGATATTGATACACTGATAGTAATGGATGATAAGATAATTGTTCTGCTGGATATACCTTATGACAGTAGTGAACTTGATAATATATATGCTGTTAATTTAAGTGGAAAAATCATATGGAGAATTGAAAAAGTTGCCAAGAAATTTCCAAAACTAAGGCACGACCCATATGTGGGAATATCAATGTTGGATGATAAGTTCGGAATTATTGAATACAATGGAGAAAAATACGGAATAAACATACCTTCGTTTTCAGAAGAACCGGAAAATACGTCCTGGAAAATAGTCGAAGAAAAGTATGTTTCCGATTGGAATTTCGATTGGTGTAATTTTATCATGGGAACAGAATTAGAAAATTGGGAGCGTGACGCAATATATTGCGGGCAATATAGGATTGATAGACAATTTCAAAGCGGTAGAAAACATAAATATCCTAATTATACGAAACAAGATTAAAAAAACAATAAAGTAACAGGAGGTCTTGCTTTATTTACAGGGATACTAGCCTCTGCAGAAGATAGTATATCATCCGTTTATTTTAAAATTGTATTTGAAAAAGATAAGTTTCGTAGAAGGGTAACTATATACGCCGGTTCTTCAGATATAAAAAAGTTATACGATACCTACGCAAATGATATACCATATTGCTTGTATCTGGAACATCATGATGATCCGTTCCTTACAGCAACCGAACAAAATGGGATAGAAAAACTATACAAAAAGCTTACAGGTAAGGATATGTTAACAAATTTATCGGTAAGTGCAGATATGCACATCACAATTGATAGAGAACATAAAAAAATGGATTACACGTCATATCTATGGTTTGATGGTAACACTCTAATGGAAACACCGATTTTATGCAAAAATGACAAGGTCGAAATAGGAACAACAAATATATTAGGAACCAAATTTAAACCTCTGTTGGAATTAGATATTACAGGTTCTTCATATGCATCAGAATTAATGCAAAAAACTTTCTTAAAAGAAATAGCGTGGTGTTAATATGTGTTTTCTAAAAATTCTAAAAGACTCTATATTTCCGCTTTTGTGTTTTATTGTAATGCAGTTATTAGCGCTGATAATAGAGCCTAGCAAGAACTATTTATCTGAAAGCTTTTATAACGGAAAAGAAGTTATTCCTAGCTTATTTACTGGGGCTATATATAATTTCTTTGTGTTTTCCGTATATCTTTTGCTTTTCTGCGTTTATTTTACAAAATTCCGTATCAATAAAACCCAGATCATAAAAATTGCGATTGCAGACCTTCTATGGCTTATAATCATAGAGTTTGTCAAAGCTGTCGTATACTCTATAAATCTCAAGTATAGTATGCTGTTTTTCTTTTACATAGACTTGATCTATATTTTAGGAGTACAAAGTATCTTGACCTTTGCATTAAGAAAAACAATCACTAAGTCTTGGTCTTATATTAATAGATCCAATATCACATTATCTATAATTTCACTTGCCTTGATAACTGTTGTTTCTATTATGCTATACAGGTTTATTTTCAAAACAGCTGAATTAAGCAATTATGATGAGCTCAAAATATGCGTAGATAGTATGATATTTAAAGAATATGTGTATGTGCTTTTAGTAACAGCCTTTTTTCAGACGCTTTGTTTTATGGCATTACTTAATACTTTTCAGTATGAGCCTTCTGCTCCCAGACCTACGCTCTTTTTTATTGTAGTTTTGTTTGCCACCATAATATGTGCGTTGAAATTGATCGCCCCAACGGGAATGATCTGCAAAATAAATAGGCTTAGTGACCGCAGCAGTAAACTGACTGATAACGAATTTTACATTGAACATTCAGCTATAACTGTTTTGCGCAAAAGTGATGTTGCCGAATATGAAACATATTACAATGAAAGCAATTATGTTTATATTGGAGACAAGTTGATATGCAAATTTGACAGCAATTATACATACGAAAAAAGCGATGTTGAAAAATTTGAATTGAATGGCTATCGCTTTTTTGTTATAAAAAATATGCTTGTGGCTTATGCAGATGAAAAGGGTCACACGGGTTACGTTTTGGCAAATGGTGAAATGTCTGATAAGTCTATTACAAATTTAATAGATTTTGATTGGATAGAAGCACCGTATGATCTGCTTTGGAAAAAACAATAATTTATCATTTGACAGATTTATTTGATTTCTGCTTTGTTAACAATGCTATTAATTGGATACCTTTAAAAAGCTTTGTCATTAAAATCAGAATATAAAAATAGCCGTACTCATAATGAGTGCGGCTATCTTTATATTGCTGTTATGAACGTGATACGTTAATATAGAATCGTTATCCATTTTAAGATGGAATTTTACAACCATATCAGCGCAAAATACTAATTTGAGAAAGGAGACATTTAATGCCCTATATCCCATTTACAGACGAACAAAAAATCCTTGCCAACAGCGTAGACCTCGAAGAATTCCTGAGAATGCGAGGTGAGAAATTAGAGCGTGTTGGCAGAGAGCATAAGCTCATTTACTGTGACAGCTCCGGCAGGCACGACAGCATAACGCTTCGTGGCTCGACATGGTTCGACCATAAAAATCAGGTCGGCGGTGGTGCAATAAAATTTATGCAGGAATTCTATGATATGGACTTTCAGACTGCGGTACAGGAACTGTTGGGACAGAGGGTAACTCCGCTGTCTAACAGCCCACCGAAAGCTGATAAACAAGAGCAAAAAACAAGAGAATTTAAACTTCCCGAAGCCAATTCAAATATGCACAGAGTGTATGCTTACCTCATAAAACAGAGGTTCATTTCTCCCGATATTATCAGCCATTTTGCAAAACAGCACACGCTTTATGAGGACAAGGAACATCACAATGCCGTGTTTGTAGGAATTGATGAGAACGACGTTCCAAGGCAGGCAAGCAAGCGTTCAACAAATTCTTACGGCAATAGTTTCAGGATCACTTGTCAAGGTTCTGACACAAGATACAGCTTTGCACATTTCGGTGAAAGCAAAAGACTCTATGTGTTTGAGGCTCCCATAGATATGATGAGTTTTCTTACGCTTTATCAGAAAGATTGGCAGAAACACAGCTACATCGCTATGGACGGAGTTTATGAAAATGCTGTTTTGACAACTTTAAAGAACCATATTAACCTGTCAGAAGTCATTCTCTGCGTTGATAATGACGAAGGAGGGATCGAGGCCGTTGACCGTCTAAGGGATATTCTAAATGAGAACGGATATTCAAACGTCAAATGCCTTGCACCTCCGTACAAAGATTGGAACGAGGTGCTAAAAGCGAAGAATGGCGCTCCTGCTCTGCCTGCTGTGCCTAACAAGCATAAGGAAGAATATCATCGTCAGGTGGGAAATTTGCAGTATCTCAAATGCCGTCCGGATAAGCTGACGTCTCAGATCTATGCCGCCTTCAAAAACAAACAATACAAATATCTCGCTGAGTATGCACTTGCGTTATACCATTAACGAAGAAAAATAAAAATGAACCGAATAGGAGCTATTACAAAGCTGTTGTATGTCACCATAACCATACAACAGCTTTTATCATTTGATTGGAAACTCCAATTCCAGAACAAACTCCGGGAACTGCTTTGGTATTCTCATCTCTCCGCCAAGCTTTTCGACAGTCCTGCGAATGTTGTATAACCCAAAGCCGTGATTATCTTTGTCGAGCTTAGAGGTTTCTGTGGAATTTTTGTTGTCTGGATTTGGATTTGATAATTTAATCACCTGAACATTCTGTACAACAGCACATTTCACCGTTATAACAGCCGAATCGGTTAAGCTGAGTTTTTCACAAGCCTCGATAGCATTATCCAAAGCGTTGGAAAGCATTGTACATAGATCGACTGCAGGAATCTCATCGGAAATAAAACCGCTGAATTGAATCTGAGTGCCGATATTTGCGGCTGATTCGCTTTTCTCTGAAAGTATCGAATCGGCGATCTGATTGCCGCTTGAAAACTTATTTGCATCAATTATCTCCTGCTTGGTTATACTTTTTACATAATCAAGCGCTTCATCAAGCTGTCTTTTTTCAAGCGTCGCTTGCAAACATATCATATGATTTTTATAATCATGACGAAATTCTCTCAAATCGTCTGTAAGCTTATTGATCTTTTGGTAATGCTCAACTTGACCTACCATCTGTTTTTCCATTATTCCTAATATGCTTTCGTAGTATTGCCGTGAAATACTGCTGAATACAAATGAAATAATAATTGTCAAAAAAGCCATAATGGTCAGCACTGTCAAGAAACTGTTTATTTTATTATCAAAGAACAACTCGCTAGATTCAACAGCCATGTTTCCACAAAGCTCTCCGATAAAAACCAGGACAATTAATATCAATATATATAATCGTTTTGGCAGTAATCTTATGCTGTTCCTGATTTGATTTTGATGATTTTTTTGAAGAAATCTGAGTAGGATTAATACAACAATATTAAAAATCATAGATGAAAAATTTAAAACCGTTGCTCTGTCAAAATCTTGTACAAATAAATCAATCAGTATGCATCCAATTGATTGGAAAATAGAATCTAAAATCAGTACAATAACCGAAATATATACAGACCATAATTTTTTTGATTTGAATATTGACAAAATGCAAATTAGTAGAAATGCATAATAACATATTGTTGCCGTTAGGAAAATAACAGGTTTGTCATGATTTCTATACCAGGAGCAAATAATTCCGGAAATCAAATACATAAGAAATACAGTCACATATTTTCTCCTGTACTCTTTGGTTCCATAAATAAGACTCATGGTTTGGATAATCGTAAATAAATATAGTATAGATATTACTGTAAATTCAAATGTGTGTACTAAATTCATTTCTATTCTCCTATACTTTTTCTTTTAAGATAATTCAGATATTTGCTTTTAAAGTCCTTGAATTTAGAGCTTGAAATAAGCGCTTTTTGACCGTTAGAAAATTCAATTTCCTTTTTACTGTAGCCGATTATGTAATTGAAATTGACGATATACGAGCGATTTGAGCGATAAAAATACGCCTCATTCAATTCTTTCTCCAACAAAGAAATTTTGTTTGAATAAAGAAAAATTCCTTGAGCTGTGACAACTTCCGCATAGATATTGTCGGCTTGTGCATATATTATTTCGTTTTCGGGTATCGTTATATTCTTTTGATTAACAGTATCCTTAACTACTATATAAGCAGTTTTTGCTAGATTTTTTATAACAGAATCCAAAGCTTCGTACAAATCCTCTTTTTCAAACGGTTTAACGAGAAAGCGAAAAGCATTAACTTTCATACTGTCAAAAACAACGTCCTTATAGCTGCTCACAAATATTACGGTAGTATCAACATTGCGTTTCCTCAATACCGAAACGGTATCGAGTCCGTTTTTATCTGTCATTTGATGATCCATAAAAATCAAGTCAAAGGACATATCGGCAGCTAAGAGTTCCATGCCGTCGGAATATTCGTATATAATAAAATTAAGACCATGCTTATCTGCATATATGTATAATTCTTCAGACAACGTTTTTCGAAAAAAAGACTCATCATCGCAAACTGCTATATGCATAATAACCTCTCCCTATTATTTTCTGATATTTTTTGTTGTTCTTATTATACAATATTTTGACATTAATTTTAAGCTATTTTGAGCTTTACAAGAAAAAAAGGGGTGTTTACAAGAATTTTGTAGCCTGTTTTAGAAATCGGTGTTATCTTAATGGCATCGATTTGTAAAGGAGGCAAATAATATGTTCTATAATTTTTGGCTTGCATTTTATAAATTCTTCAAGTAAGGCGGTGCGGTTATGCCGATAGTTGAACACCAGTATCTACATTATAAAAATGTTTTATGTTTTGAAATGCAGCTTGATTACGGAGAAATAGAGGACTTTGCCCAAAGAATCGATTATAGTCTTGACGTTTTAGATCTATCCCGTGACGGGAAAATTGTTATTACTCAAAAATCCCCTTTTCTTGAGTTTCTGATTCCTGTAGATAAACAATTTTCAAGCAGCAAGCATTACCGCTATAAACCGGAGTTCAAACTTGTAAATGCTATAAGGACAAGACATTACGGTTCTTTCGACAGTATTCAAAACAAAGTGGAGGAGCTTAAGAAGTATATTCAAGACCAGTCTTTTTTGCCCGCTACCCCTCCGTACTTCATTGTTCAGGATATTAAAAACAAAATTTATGATGTGTATATTGGTATCAATGAGAACATTTTATGAAATGCGAAAACGAGGTTGGATTTTAGTAATCTGATCTCGTTTTTGTTCCTTTACAAGGAAAAAGGGGGTGTTTACAAGAAATTTGTTGAGAACAGCATGATTTTGTGGTATTTTTATGGCGTTAGTAAACTAACAAGGATTTTAAATTATGGAGGTAAAAGTTATGATCAAACAGAAAACAAAGTCACGGCTCAAGCGAACGCTATCCGGAGTACTGGCTTTAGCTATGACAGCGAGTGTGGCAGCTGTCATGCCGGCAGCGGCTGAGGAAACCGCCAAGTATCCCTATGCTGTTTTTGCCGCAGACAATGACGCAGGCATCACAATAAACACTGACAATTTCACACTCAACGGTAGTGCATATACAAACGGTGTGTTTGGGGCAACCGCTCAGTATCCCAATATCAACGGTACTGTTACAGATATTGACGATATTACAGATGAAGACAATACAGAGGGAGAAGAAACCGAAGATGTATTTGATGTAAGCTGCGATATGATTCTCATTCATACCAAGCTTGCAGACAAATATTTTACCGAAAACTGCGATACATACAACGAAGATTATACATATTCCGATATGAATATTAATATAAATAATTCTGTCTACGTTACGGGCAAACTGAATCTGGACGGCAATATCAGCCTGAATAACGCTGTGGGAGCAGTTTCAGACGTTGATCTTTCCGGCGGAAATCTTAACGGCAACAACACGGTTATTTATTCAAAGTTCGGCGATATTGACATCTCAAATAGTCAGGCTTCGGTAAACGGACTGATCTATGCTCCGTTCGGAACTGTTACCATAGACTGCGACAACTTCAATATGAACGGACTTATCATTGCTCAGAATGTTGTTATCGACGGATACGGAGCGAATATCAACTACAGCAGCTCGTGGGCAGAGCTTGTCGGTACAGAATCCGAAGAACTCAGTTGGACGTTTGATGACTGGCAGTATCTCGCCGATACTGACGAAGACGGTCTGCCTAATCTTATTGAAAAGGAAATAGGCTCTGATCCTTACGATCCCGATACTGACGGAGATAATCTTCCTGACGGGTACGAAGCGTTAACGCTTGGAACCGATCCCACAAAACCCGATACCGATGATAACGGCGTACTTGACTGTGATGAGGATTTTGACGAAGACGGTTTAACAAATCTTCCGGAATACGAGCAGGGTACAGAGCCTTACAACGAGGATACCGATGGTGACGGCTTAAAAGACGGCGAGGAAATTAACACTTACGGAACCGATCCGCTAAAGGTTGACACCGATGAAGACGGGCTTGAGGACGGGGACGAGATCTACTTTGAAACTGATCCTTTGAATCCCGATAGCGATGGCAACGGCATTTTCGACGGTGATGAAAGACGTTTACAGATATTTATTCATGAAGTCGAGAACGAGGACTGTGCAGTTACCGAGGTCCGTGTATCTATGGAGGGTACGGGAAATCTTCAGAAGACCACAACTGTTGAGAGCATTATGAATAAGGATATACTCTGCTCTGATGTTGTCGGTCTTGTGGGCGAGCCTTTCTCGATAGAAACGACTTCCCAGTTTGATAAGGCTACGCTTACTTATGTGATTGACAAGTCAAAGCTTGGAGATACCGATTTTGACAATCTGCTGTTTTTATGGTATGATGAAGAAAATGACAATTTTGTAGAGCTTGATACTGTGCTTGATGAGAAGAACTCTACTGTAAGTGTGGAAACTACGCATTTCAGTAAGTATATGTTGGTGGATCAGGTTGAGTGGTTTAAGGCGTGGAAGAATGCTTCCCTTTATTTTGAAGATACATATGAACCGCTTGCAACTGTTATCTGCTATGATTGCTCGGGCAGCATGAGCAGCAATGACAGAACATTCAACTATAATATTTTTAACGATGACGGAACAATTGCTTATTCTTATCCGACTTGCTACAGAAAACTCGCAATAGATAGTTTTATCGATTCAATGATGTTGACTGATAAAACTGCGCTTGTAAGCTTCGAAAGTTCTGCAAAGCTTGTAAGCGGATTTTCAAGTGATAATGACGTATTGAAAAGCCTTGTGAAACCGTATAACGGCGGTGGAACAAATGCAAGAGCGGCTCTTGATATTGCTATCAATCAGCTTGAAACTGTTGAGCATTGGTATTCAAGACACGTTATTTTGCTTTCTGACGGCGATGTAAATGTTACAGCTAATCAGATACTTCAGGCAAAAACAGCCGGAATCAAAATACACACTATCGGCTTAGGTTCAGGAGCAAATAACCAGAAGTTGCAGAATTGTGCCAGAGATACAGGCGGACAATTCTTTGCGGCGAAAACAGCAGAAGAACTTGATGCTATTTACAGAGATTTGTCTAAGGACAACCATTTTGATTTAGAGGGATTACCCGATGAAGACGATGACGGTCTGCCCGATGAGTTTGAGGTTTCGGGACTGGTTATTTCTAATGCGCAGGTTATTTATACCGATCCTGAAAATCCGGATTGCGACGATGACGATCTGTTAGACGGACAGGAAATATCTATTGACGGAGCTAAGTCAAAGACCGTCAAAATCGGCAGTGCAGACGGCGGATATATCACGTATTCTACCGTGGTATTTAAGTATAGCTCCGATCCTAATAATGGTGATACGGATGGGGATGGTATATTAGATGTCAATGATTCAAAACCATGTAATCCTTATTTATGCACGGGTATATGGACAGCGTCAGATGAAAAGTTTTCTACTACTGTTCAAGCCGAACTTTTAAAACTGGAACTGGCATGGCACTTAGCAGTTACTGATACTGATAAAATAGATATTGCTAATAGGGCTGATGAAATACGAGATATTATGTCTTCTGGAAAAGGAAGAATATTAGATATTGCAAAATCAATTTCAGGTGCAGCGTCTGATGAATTTGCCTGGTTTTTAGGCGGAGATGTCAGTGCTGCGGAACGAGATTATTGGTTAAGCGAAGTTAACAAGTATAATCCTTCTATTAGCATAAGCGATGAAAAAGTATTTCATTCAATAATGTTCATTGCAGGTATACTTGAGCCATCTCCAGATGATGCATGGAAACTTATTTCGAAAAAAGCTAAAAAAGAAATGCTTGAAAAATGTGATGAAGGAGTTGTAAAAAAATTTCTTAAATCTATGGGAAAGCAAGCGACGAAAGAAGGTACAATGGGAATAAAAAAGCTTAGTGGAAAAGGCATAAAAGGATTTATGTATGAGGTTAAAGTTATGGGAAAAGGAGGAGCCTATAGGCTACTTGGTAATAAAACAGAAAATGGAGAGATATTTTGGGAGGTTTTCGAAAAAACACATAAATGAGAATATATGAAATATTAAAAAAGACAAGTCCTGAAGATGTTATATCAAAAATTAAGCTACATTATGGCAATAAGTATATAGATCTTTATAAAGATTTGTTCTTTGATTTACTTAATATGAATCCGACATATAACGGGCAAAAACTATGTATATTTATTACGGCATACATTCAAAACGAAAATGATGATATTAGAAAACTTGAAATATTTGACGAGAATGATTCAACAATTGATTTTGATGTAAGCGCCTACGAGTTATCTTCAAAAACAATTTATTCGATAGCATCATCGCCTTATGCGGATTTTTTAAATTATACTATTGATGAGGAAACACTGCGCAGATATTCATTTCCAACAATATTAGCACATTGTTTTTATGAAATCACTTCGTATGGTTTTGAGGATAATGTATGATTTGCTTTTGCACATGGCATTATTTCCGAATGTAAGCAGTAACATGGGTATTTGAAAGGATAAAAAATGTATTTTAATGATTTAGCAAAAGAATTTGAAATCAGGAATTACAAAATGTTTCCAATGCAAGAAAATGATATTAATGAGTTAATAAAAACCACTTTAGATATACGAGAACAGTTTCAACAGTTGTTTGGATAAGAAACGGAAATATATTGTATTACAACAAAACTTAGTCATAAAGCAGCAGGTGTTATTATGAAATTAAACAAAAGGTGTCCATGGTGCGGCGAAGAATTGAATGGCAGATTTTTTCAAAGAGGTCATTATCATTGCCCTAACTGTGGTAATTATAGCAAAATATATAGATACGGTTGGATCTATGGGTTAGGAGCCATTGTCGGTTTGGCTTTTATTATTTTTTTAAAATATGTGTTTGCAATTTATAGTATATTTATATTTTGGATCATCTACTCTATTATCTGTATAGCTTTGCCCTTGGAGATGGAAACGAAACATTTCATACCTAGGAAAAAAGGCACTGCGAATTTTACTTTGATAAAAGGTTTTTCGTTGATCAAACGAAAAATCATGTTTTCAGAAAAACGAATTTTCCCTATTTGCTTTGTAGATATAAATGATAAGCCTATTTCACATACTTTTTGTATTTCGATAGAAGATGTTAAATTTATATCATCAGAGTCTTTTGACGCTAATATAAAATTTATTCCAATATCTAATTTTAATGTAAACTTTCATAAAGGAGAGAAATTTTATTTATTTCACGATAGCGAAAGGATCGCTTATTGTGAATTAAAAAATAATATAGAATAGCGTTAAGATTAAAGCAGTAAATACATTCAATTCACAAGAGGCATTATTTTTTTGAATGTGCTTTCATCAACATAAAAAATTATTCTTTCAAACCACTGTCGCAATCACGACAGTGGTTTTTCTATGTCGGATCATAGATATTTATAACCTTACTTTTTACGGTAGACCGTGTGCCATGTACTACTGCATCGTGTTGTGGAAATGCAAAAACAAAAAGCCATCACTGCTTCGTCCATTAGTCAATCATACAAACTTTTAAAGGAACACTGAAAAAAGGTTGTTAAACCTTCAACTTCTTCCCCTATACAAGTAAGAGCAAACTCTACATAAAATTTGTTACGAATTTGTTCAAGCCTACAAACTTTATGTATTAAGGGTTGTCAAAACGGCGACTCCTTTCCGTATACAAGTGAGAGCAAACTTCATAAATAATCTGTTCTGATTTTGTGCAAACATACGAAATAAAAAAATCCTTTGTAAAAAAGTTGTAGAAAAGCAAGAACGTAGATAGTAAGTAGCAGAGAGAGCTGATTATCGTAACAGTAGTCGAGTTAGCTAAAATATAATTCAGAAAACTGTGCAGGTATACAAATATTTTTCACACACGCATAAAAAAGTATTTTTCATCGGCTACAGGGTGAACGGACAAAAAGAATCTTGACAATTAAATCCCATGCAGGAGAGATATCAAGCGGCGAAGTACAGCGAAGATCATGCAGAAGGAGCAGGAGCGTATCAAGCTTGGAAAAACGTCCTTAAGTCAAACAAGACTTTCTGACAGGAACTGTACTGCTGTGGGGCAGAAGAAAAAATAAAAATGAAAAACGAAAGGAAGATGCATATGAAAACCGTCAACGAGAAATTCTACAGAAGATATATTGAACCGACATTCCCGGCAGCAATATATGATGACATCACACCGCAGGAGTTCATGGTGATGACTGTACTTTACAGCGACTACGATTACGATGAAAAGTGTGCGACGGTAAGTCGCAGAGATATTGCCCATACCTGTAATATGTCCGTGAGAAACATCGACCGCATACTTAGTCAGCTTGCAAAGAAAGATCTCATAAGAGTGCAGAAACGTTATGCGCCAAGCGGCAGGCAGATAGAAAATTCCTACAAGCTGATTTATCGTGATTACAGATCATGAATTGCGATACCCTCTGTGTCACTGCGCAATACCTTTAAGGATTAATACTAACTAATATTATTAATAGCAGAAGAAAGAATAGCTATACTTGCTAAGAGGTGAGTAACAAAACAGAATTGGCAGATAGGTTCGCTGATTGACAGTCCGCCTTTTCTCTTCTGCGAATAAGAATGGAGATGTTCAATAATCAAAAAAAGTGTAATTAATTTTAACCGCAACACAACGGCGATATTTGCCCTCCCAACTCGCAGTAGGGTAAACATACCACCGTAGACGGTATAAGCCACACACGCCGATTGTAAGCGGTGTACGAAGGGATAAACGAGCAATTCTGAAATCAGTTAAAAAGCACATCGGGAACTTGATATGTTGGTTATGCACAAATTCCCGATTCGCCGCATGACGAAGAAAGTGAAATATTTCATTGCAGGTTAAAGTCATGGCGTCTGAAGCCGCCATGACGCTCACAGCGGACAGCAAAGCTGACCGCAAATGTGCCGTAAATACGCAGTCTTCACACAGGTCTTGTGCATATTTCAGGCGGTCGCCTCATGGAGTCAAAATACGGCTTTTTACGAAAATCAGGGGTCGTAAGTGCAGAAATGTGCGAAAAATCGGCGTATTTTCAGGAGTCGTAAAAGAAAAAGGAGTTGTTTCATGGCAAAAGAAAAAATGGCTGTATATTTTCAGCCAGAAACAATTAAAAAGATCGAACAGGAGTATAAAGAGGATAATTGTGCCTCAAAAACAGAATTTATTGAGAAAGCCGTGAAGTTTTACATCGGCTACCTTCGTCAGCAGGAAGAGGTAAACTACCTCTCCCCACTGATTACGGAAACGGTCAAGGCACAGATAAAAGGTACAGAACAGCGGCTTGCCCGTCTGCTTTTCAAAGTCGCAGTGGAGCTTGGAAAGCTGTCGCATATGACTGCGGCGATAAATGATGTTGATGATGAAACATTGCAAAGTCTGCACGCTATGTGCGTAAACGAAGTACGGAAGATCAATGGAATTATCGATTACGAGAACGCTGTTGATTTTCAGCAAGGCTAAGATGGTGCGTAACGAATACGAACCGCAAAATTTAAATATGAAAGGACTGAACTGATTTGTTTACACGAATAACAACAATCAAGACAACGAAGTGGAGAGTGATTTATGCAGAATATTCACAAAGAAATAGAGGAGAAACCAGATTCAAATCAGTACCGACGCCGACATGATTACTCGCACATCGAAACTGTGATTGATGGAGTAACTTACAAAATCTTATCCGTTAGTCCCAGAGCAGATGAAGGATACAAGCCACAAAAAGTGTCGGAACTGTTCGCTTATCTTATTAACGGCAGATAAAATTATCAAAAAATTTTCTGGACTTTCAAGCCGGATAGTGATATATTGTAGCTGTATCCTATTCGGTTTGAAAATTTACAGACTATGAAAGGATGGATAAATATGTCTGATTCGAATCGAAAAATTACTGCGTTATACTGCCGTTTATCACAGGAGGATATGAGGGACGGTGAGTCGGTCTCTATTGAAAATCAGAAACTCATCCTGCAAAAATATGCGAATGACCATGGTTTCTTAAACTGTAAATTCTATGTTGACGACGGATATTCCGGAGCAAATTTTAATCGTCCGGCATTCAAGGAAATGATGATTGAAGTGGAAAGCGGAAATGTTTTTGCGGTGATTGTAAAAGACCAGTCGAGACTTGGCAGAGAATATTTGCAGACGGGTATGCTTATGGAAGTTACCTTTCCGCAGTATGACGTCCGTTTTATCGCCGTAAACGACGGTGTAGACAGCGCCGACGGTACAAACGATTATGCGGGAATACGCAATTATTTCAACGATCTTTTTGCAAGGGATACAAGTAAAAAGATTAGAGCGGTTCAGCGTGCAAAGGGCGAGCGCGGTGAGCGTGTTGGATCGGTAATAGCATATGGATACATGAAGAATCCCGACGATCCTAAGCAGCTGATCCCAGATCCCGAAACAGCGCCGATAGTGAAAGGAATTTTTGAAATGTATGCAGACGGAATCGGAATAATGAAGATATGTGATAAATTGTGTGCACAGAAAGTTATGTCGCCAAGCGTTTACGCATTCAGAAAAACAGGACGCAGGACGGGAAGATTGAATCCGGATAAACCGTATCATTGGGATCAGAAGTCCGTTCGACTGATGCTTTCAAACAGAGTCTACTGCGGCGATACCGTGAATTTTAAAACCTATACCAAGTCCAACAAGCTGAAAAAACGTATTAAAAACGATGAGGAAAACGTTCTGATTTTTGAAAACACCCATGAACCTATCGTTGACAGAAAAACCTTTGATTTAGTACAAAAGCATTTTGACGGAAGAAAACGTCCCGATAGACAAGGAGAAATGGATAAATATGCAGGATACCTTTACTGCGGCGACTGCGGTAAGCGGTTGTATCTTCAGAGGGCAAAGACAAAGGCTGTTGAAAAAAACAGCTTCATATGCGGAGGCTACCAAAAGCGTACAACCGACTGCACCTGTCATCATATCAGAGAACAAGTTTTAGATCAAATCGTACTTGAAAATCTCAAAGCCGCCACAGCCTTCGCCCGAGATAATCCTGAGGAGTTTTACGCAATGGCAGCTAAGAACGGCGAGGTCGAGGCAAGGAGATTGTGTATAAATGCCGAGCGTGAGAAAGAGCAGATCACTGCAAGAATAAAACAGCTTGACAATATCATTAGCTGTCTGTATGAGGACAGGGTCACAGGGCGTATTACCCCGGAACGTTATGATATTCTTGCAAGCGGTTACGAACAGGAACAATCGCATCTTCGTCTTGAACTCGAATCTATATCGCACAAAATATCTGAAATGGATCTACGTGAGCAGCACATTCAGAAGTTTATAGCAAAAGCTAAGGAATACATTGAAATGCCTAAGCTTACTCCTGAACTGCTGAGAGTGTTTATACGCAGGATAGAGGTTTATGAAAAAACGGAAAAGTATTCAAGAACCTGCGGCAATACGATTGTGATCCATTACACATTTGAGACTGAAAGCCTTAAGCACATATAATACGAAACCCGTAAGGTATTGAGCTTACGGGTGATACATAAAATTTAATTCTTCGTTAAGGATAGTCCGAGCTTGCAGGCTCGGCTTTTTTTATGCCCAAAACCGAGCAGATAAACAGCGAGTGTAAGGCGTTTGTATGGCTCCAAAACAAGCTCAAAGGCAGTTACAAGCCCTACACCGACAAGGGCAGAAAAGCACAGAAACAAAGGAATTTGCAGGAATGTGTTATGGCAGTAATGAAAGATCTAAGACAAACAGCTCGTACCCGTGAGCAGTCGGTAAATACGGCGAAACTGCTGTATCAGCTTGCGGATAGTGCTGTCAGGTTATCTGTTGAAGAAACTTTGTCTGAACCTTTGGCAGAACATATCGAATCTGAGGACATCGTTTCCGAACCTGAACCTTGTATGGAATTTGGTTGATGCGATACCCTCTGCTTCACGGTGCAATACCTTGAAGATAACAAACTAACTCTTCTTTTAAATACAGAAGAAAGCATATTTCTATGGATTGGAAGTGAGAAATTGAATGATAAACAAATGTTTTTAATAGGCGTACTTGTTGTAATTTTCATTGCCTTTTTAGTAGTAGTAAATCTGCTTGACAATAGATCTCTTAACGGGATAAAAGCTAAGAAAGTTGGCAACGGACAGCATGGAACAGCTAGGTGGGCGACAAAAGCAGAAGTCAAGCGTACTTTTATCCCTCTGCCATTTGAGCCTGAAAAATGGCGTAATGGCGAGAATTTACCGACTGTTCAAGGTACAGTGGTCGGGTGCAGAGGTTCAGGGAAGAAAACTGTTGCGCTTGTGGATGACGGAGATGTTCACACGCTTATGATAGGAGCTGCGGGCGTTGGCAAGACCGCCTTTTTTCTTTATCCAAATTTGGAACTCGCCTGTGCAAGCGGAATGTCCTTTATATCAACTGATACCAAAGGAGATGTGGCACGAAATTACGGTACTATCGCAAAAAAGTACTACGGCTACAATGTGTCGGTTTTGGATTTAAGAAATCCGACGCGCTCTGATGAAAACAATATCCTGCATCTGGTCAATAAATACATGGATTTGTATTTGGAAGATAAGAGCAATCTTTCAGCTAAAGCAAAGTCTGAAAAATACGCAAAGATAACTGCAAAAACCATAATCAATATCGGCGGCGGTGACAGCCACAGCTACGGACAAAACGCTTTTTTCTACGATGCGGCTGAGGGTCTGCTCGCCTCGGTCATACTGCTTTTAGCTGAGTTCGGCGACAAGAACGAACGGCATATAGTTTCCGTTTTCAAGCTTATTCAGGACTTGCTCGCAAAATATCAGCCAGACACGAAAGCAAAGCCTAAAATGTATTTTTCAAAGCTTATGAACAAGCTTCCAAGCGAACACAAAGCCAAATGGCTTGCAGGAGCGGCTCTGAATGCGTCAGACCAGTCAATGCTGTCTGTAATGAGTACGGCATTATCACGATTAAACAGTTTTCTTGATTCTGAACTTGAACAAATGCTGTGCTTTGGAACGGCGATAGACGCCGAGAAGTTCTGCAATGAAAAGTCTGCTATCTTTATTGTTCTGCCCGAAGAAGATACAAGCAAGTACTTTATGGTCAGTCTGCTTATCCAACAGCTATACCGTGAGATATTAGTCATTGCAGATGAAAACGGCGGAAAGCTTAAAAACAGAGTTATGTTTTACTGCGACGAGTTCGGAACTTTTCCTAAGATAGAGGGTGCTGAAGCAATGTTCTCGGCAGGACGTTCAAGAAAAATATCAATCGTTGCGATAATTCAGTCCTTTGCACAGCTTGAACAGAACTACGGAAAACAGGGCATGGAGATAATCACCGACAACACTCAGCTTACCGTGTTCGGAGGTTTTGCGCCAAATTCTCAATCAGCGGAAGTACTGTCAAAAGCGTTGGGAGAGCAAACTGTATTGTCAGGTTCTGTGTCGTGCGGAAAGGAAAAATCACAGTCACTTCAGATGATAGGCAGACCGCTTATGACTGTGGACGAACTCAAATCTATGCCAAAAGGTCAATTTATCGTAATGAAAACAGGAACACACCCGATGATTTCAAAGCTGAAATTGTTCTTTAAATGGGGGATTAAATTTGAGGAAGAATACTGTCTCCCTGATAAAACAGCAAGGCAGGTTTGTTACAAAAATCGTGATGAATTAATCAGAGATGTGGAGGTTAAATATCCGCAGAAAAAAGCTGTTGCTACGGAAATTGAAGTGTCTGTCGATGATGAAGAATTTGATGAATTTCCGATGAGAAAAGCGAAAATTAAAACGTGAGGAGGCTGATGCAAATTGATATTACCGAGAAGAATTTACGATTTAGGTCTGAGCCACAAGGCTGTGGCTGTGTACTGTTATCTTGCAAACCGTGCGGATAAAAACGGAGAATGTTTTCCCTCTGTGCGCAGGATAGCAGAAGATTTGAGTATACACAAAAGCACGGTGTATCGTGCATTTACGGAACTTGAAAACCGTGGATTGTTAGAACGGATACCTCGCTATCATATCCAAGGAGGACGGCGAAGCTCGCTGTACAGAGTAAAGGGCGAGATAACAAAGGCAGGAGGTGGTGCGGATGTTTGATTGGATCTCAGACGCCATTGACTGGATAGGCGACGGAATATCAAGCCTTTGGGATAACACGGTAGGTTCTGCGGTAGACGCAATTACCGACGAGATATGGAATATTATGTTTGAGTGGCTTTTCAACCTCATTTACGGCGCAGTAGCCGATCTTTTTGAATTTATCAATGCAAGCACAAGCAGTATTTTCGCTCTGTCGTGGGTGCAGTCGTTCATAGCATTGTTCCACAGTCTCGCATGGATGCTGTTTGTCTGCGGACTTATCGTAGCGGTATTTGACACGGCGATAGCCTATGAATCTGGTCAGGCGAACATCAAAAATACCTGTCTGAACGTGCTGAAAGGCTTTATGGCGGCAAGTTTGGTTACTGTTGTTCCGCAAAGACTTTACTCGTTTTGCGTTAATTTGCAGGGTACATTTTCAAGCGATTTGCTTGGAAATTTCATATCGGGAACAACAACGACAGTAGCTGATTCGGGGCTGACCGTGATTATGGCACTGGCGATGGACGTAAGTCTGTTCAGCCTGTTTTTTATCATACTTTTCGGCTATTGTACAGTGAAAGTTGTGTTTTCAAACATCAAGCGTGGCGGCATCATGCTGTGTCAGATTGCTGTGGGAAGTCTGTATCTTTTTGGCATTCCGAGAGGTTACACGGACGGTTTTTACAGCTGGTGCAAACAAGTTATTGCCACCTGTCTGACGGCGTTTTTGCAGACAACTATCCTCTATCTCGGACTGCTGACCTACACTCAGCACGCTCTGCTTGCGGTGGGAATGTGCTTGTCGGCAACGGAAGTTCCGAGGATTGCGCAGATGTATGGGTTGGACACTTCCGTAAGAGTCAATATGATGTCTGTCAGCCATACTGTTTCTATGGGGGCGAGGGCTGTTAATATGATTAAGACAAAAGCATAAGGAGTTGATACAAAAAATGAAAACCTACATCTACCCCGAAAACTTAAGGGCTACGGTAAAGCTGTGGTTCTGGAATGTCCGTGATTTTATCATAATCTGCGGCGGAATCATTCTGTCGGTTGTGGTTCTGGTGAACTTCTGGAACGTCCTGCCTTTTGCGGCAACCGCCTGCTTTGCGTTTCTCTCACTTCGGGTCGACGAAACTGCAATTATGGACTATATCTTCAATGCTGTGAAGTTTTTCATAACCTCACAGCAATTATTTTTATGGAGGAAAAATTAATGAAGAATAACAAAAACAGCGTTCAGGGTCTTATCGGTCTTGAACGCTTTTCTAAATACGGAGTAAAAACCGACAAAGCTGAGATAGCATTTTTCAGCGTAGAACCTACTAATATATCCGTGCTGTCAGCAGCTAATATCGATGTCAAAATACATCATCTTATGATGTTATTGAGTACCATACCTGACCTAGAAATACTGGCATTGGACTCCTGCGAGTGTTTTGACAGCAATAAAAATCATCTCAGGAAAAGGCTTGAAAAAGAGCAGAACGAGGCGGTCAGAAAACTGCTGCAAGCTGACTATGATTTTCTCGACGAGATCCAACTTGAAATGTCCTCTGCAAGACAGTTTGTGTTCGCTTTAAGGTTCAAACGTGAAAAGGACGAACAGATCTTTAACACCATCAACCGAGTGGATAAAGCGATTTCCGAACACGGATTTGCAGCTCGGCGAATGAGCAAATCTGATATCAAGCGTATGCTTGCACTGTATTTCGGAACGAGTATTTCAGGCGATGAGATACCCGATATCGAGGGAGAAATCGAATTTGATTTGGAGGCGAAAACAAATGAGAACTAAAAAGCAAAAGAAAAAAGAACTGTCAGAAGAGCAGCTTGAGATAGTGGAAGCAAAGGACTTTTTCGACCGCACCATGCCGGGCGTGATCCGCTTTTACACCGACCACTACATCTGCGGAAACTTCTACAAGTCCTGCTGGGCTGTGACTGAGTATCCGCCGAGCACAGAAGAAACTGCTATTCTTGCTCACCTTGCGGACAGAAACGGCGTTACGCTGAGGATATATGACAGACTTGTTACCGCCGTAGAACAGCGAAAGATCGTGCAGCAGGCAATGAGGAAAAACCATATGATGACGACTGTAAATGATGTGAACGAGAGCATAAAGGCTCAGGATAACATAAATGATGTGGTGGAGCTGATAAGCGAACTACGCAGAAACAAAGAACCTTTACTGCACACAGCTGTTTTTATTGAGCTAAAAGCAAGCTCTGAGGACAAGCTGAAAGAACTTCAAGCCGATATTCAAATGGAGCTTACACGTTCCAAAATATCCGTTGACCGTTTGCTTTTGCGTCAGAAAGAGGGGTTCTTGTCTGTTCATCCTGCGGGCAATAACGTGTTTGCAAGTCAGTTTGAACGTGTTCTTCCTGCAAGTTCTGTGGCTGATCTTTATCCTCTGAATTACTCAGGAAAGACCGACAAAAACGGATTCTATATCGGCAGAGATAAGTACGGCAGCAATGTGCTTGTGGACTTCGACAGACGTACCGAGGACAAGACAAACAGCAATATTCTCATTCTCGGCAACAGCGGTCAGGGTAAGTCGTACTTGATGAAGCTTTTGCTGTGCAATCAGCGTGAGGCAGGCAAATCTATCCTCTGTTTAGACCCGGAAGCCGAGTACCATGACCTTTGTTCAAATCTCGGCGGCACCTACATTGACATGATGTCGGGTGAGTATATGATCAATCCTCTTGAACCGAAAGCATGGGGCGACGGCGACAGAGCGGATTCCGATTCGCCCGAAGCGTTCCGCAAGGTCACCCGACTTAGTCAGCACATCAGCTATCTCAAGGATTTTTTCAGAGCGTACAAGGACTTCACAGACGCAGAGATAGATACGATCGAAATTATGCTGATGAAGCTGTACGCAAGATTCGGCATAGATGATTTTACGGATTTCAGTACGCAGAAAAACGAGGATTATCCGATTATGAGCGATCTATACGAACTCATAGAAAAGGAATTTATGGCATTCGATCACGGGAAGAAACATCTCTATACCGAAGAAATGTTACAGAACATCTGTCTTGGACTGCACAGTATGTGCAAAGGAGCAGAGTCGAAGTACTTCAACGGATGCACCAACATCAAGAACGGCGAGTTTATCTGTTTCGGAGTAAAGGGTCTTATGGATACGAACAAGCGACTGAAAGATACTCTGCTGTTCAACATCTTGTCATATATGTCTGATCAGCTTTTAGGCAAGGGAAATACTGTTGCGGCAGTTGATGAGCTGTATTTATTTCTCACTAATATGACGGCGATAGAATATATTCGTAACGGTATGAAACGTGTGCGTAAGAGAGAGTCTTCGTTTATTCTGGCAAGTCAGAATATCGAGGACTTTCTGCTGCCTGAGATAAAGGAGTTCACAAAGCCGCTGTTTTCTATTCCTGCACATCATTTTCTGTTCAATCCGGGAAATATCTCGCCAACGGCATTTATTGACACCTTACAGTTGGAAGAATCAGAGTACCGTCTTATCAAATATCCAGAAAGAGGAACTTGCCTGTATCGGTGTGGCAATGAGAGATATCTTCTGCAGGTCATTGCTCCTGCTTACAAGGCGGCACTGTTTGGTGCGGCGGGAGGAAGATAAAACTGTTCGCAACAGGTGTGAAATTTGAGTTTGACTACAATAGGAGGTCGATAAAATTGCAGAAGAAAAAATACGGCATATGGAAAACACGTTATGC
>ENA-UEQO01001343-UEQO01001343.1-human-gut-metagenome-genome-assembly--contig:-NODE-1343-length-25857-cov-4.693677_pt1 | contig 25857 bp, 20 predicted proteins | sample MGYA00242938_ERZ507940 | MGnify/ENA primary metagenome ERZ507940 (study PRJEB26167, sample SAMN06115517) | human gut metagenome | host: Homo sapiens | place: China:Chongqing | collected 2014-12-03... | reverse complement strand
CGCCGGACGGGGAAGGGTCCGCCGCCGAAGTGCCGGGACGATGCCTGTCCTTCTGGTGCTGGGCCGTCAGGGAATACCTGCCGGACTGTCACAAACCTTTGTGAAGCGCTATCAATGGCTGTTCGGGATCGTCCCTGCCGGGGGCTTCTTTCCGTATTTTCCATGGACCGCTTGACAAAGCGGTCCATTTTTTCTCCTCTCCGCAGGCGGCAGGCGCGGAGGAGGTCTGTGACCGCCGCGGAATCTTTTTTGAGATGAGAAAGGTGAAGAAACATGAAGAGATTGTTGACCTTGCTGATGGCTCTGGCCATGACAGCGTCCCTGGCCGCCTGCGGCGGCACCGGCAGCTCCGGCGACACTGCCGACTCCGGCAATTCCGGCACCACCGCTGAAGGCGGGGAGACCGCCGGCTCCTCCGGCGTGGAGGACGGCGTGCTGACCATCGCCATGGAGTGCGCCTACGCCCCTTACAACTGGAGCCAGAGCGACGACTCCAACGGCGCTGTGCCCATCTCCAACGTGCCCGGCACCTATGCCAACGGCTACGACGTGATGATCGCCAAGCAGATCTGCGAGGCCAACGGCTGGGAGCTGGAAGTGGTTCAGTCCGACTGGGACTCTCTGGTTCCCGGCGTGCAGACCGGTACCTTTGACGCCGTCATTGCCGGCCAGTCCATGACTGCCGAGCGCAGCGAGCAGGTGGATTTCGCCGGCCCCTACTACTACGCCTCCATCGTCTGTGTGACCAAGACGGACAGCCCCTATGCCAACGCCGCCGGCATCAGCGACCTTTCCGGCGGCACCTGCACCGCGCAGATCGCCACCATCTGGTATGACTCCTGCCTGCCTCAGATCGAGGGCGCCCAGGTCCAGACTGCCGCGGAGACCGCCCCCGCCATGCTGATGGCCCTGGAGACCGACGCCGTGGACTTCATCTGCACCGATATGCCCACCGCTATGGGTGCCGTGGCCGCCTATCCCGACATGAAGATTCTGGACTTCACAGACTCCGACGACAACTTTGAGGTTGACGAGGGCGAGATCAACATCGGCATCTCCGTGATGAAGGGCAACACCGAGCTGAAGGAGGCCATTGACAGCGTGCTCTCCACTATGACGGCGGACGATTTCAACACCCTGATGAACGAGGCCATCGCCATTCAGCCCCTGAGCGAGTAAACACTTTCCAGAATGACCCGCGGCGGGAGGACAGTCTGTCCTCCCGCCTGCTTCCCGCATATCAACTCTTTACCGAAGGGAGTCTGCCTCCATGGAGAAACTGTTCCAGCTGGCATCCGACATTGCCAAGCTCTGGTCGAACTACGGCGTGTCCCACTATCTGCCCGGCATCCGCAATACCTTGATTCTGGCACTGGTGGCCACCGCCATCGGCTGCCTGATCGGATTCGTCTGCGGCATTCTGAACACCATTCCCCACAGCAAGAACGACCCGCCCGTCAAGCGGTTCTTTCTGGCGCTGATCCGGGCAGTGGTCCGGATCTACGTGGAGATCTTCCGGGGTACCCCCATGGTGCTGCAGGCGGTGTTCCTCTATTACGGCCTGCCCTATTTTACGGACAACGCCGTGCGGTTTGACAGCATCTGGATGGCCGCCATTCTGGTGGTGTCCATCAACACCGGCGCCTACATGGCCGAGTCCGTCCGGGGCGGCATTATCTCCATCGACCCCGGCCAGACCGAGGGCGCCAAGGCCATCGGCATGACCCATGTGCAGACCATGCTGCATGTGATCCTGCCTCAGGCCATCCGGAATATCCTGCCCCAGATCGGCAACAACTTCATCATCAATGTGAAGGATACGTCCGTCATGTTCATCATCGGCTTCCCCGATTTCTTCTCCGCCCACCGGGCGGCGGTGGGCGCCAGCTACCTGTACTTCCCCTCCGCCGTGGTGGAGATGGCCGGGTACCTCACCATGACGCTGATCGCCTCCTTCCTGCTGCGCTGGTTGGAAAAGCGAATGGACGGCAGCAGCGATTACAAGCTGGCACAGACGGACCATCTGACCATGGCCGCCGGCACATACAGCCACCCGGACCGGGGCACTCCCTTCGATGAGCGGAGCAAAGAGTACCGGGATCGGGTCCGTCAGGAATTGCAGCACGGCCGTACGAGAGGAGATCGCTGACAACATGGACGATATGATTTTAGAGATCCGGCATCTGAGCAAGTCCTTCGGCAGCCACGAAGTGCTGCGGGACATCGATTTCACCGTGAAAAAAGGCGATGTCACCAGCATCATTGGTGCCTCCGGCTCCGGCAAGAGCACCCTGCTGCGGTGCATCAACCTGCTGGAGACCCCCACCAGCGGCGAGATCCTCTACCGCGGCCAGAACGTCACCGGTCCCAAGGTCAATGCCCCCCAGTACCGCTCCCATGTGGGCATGGTGTTCCAGTCCTTCAACCTGTTTAACAACATGACCGTGCTGGAAAATTGCATGGTCGGGCAGATCAAGGTACTGAAAAAGGACAAGGAGACCGCCCGGAAGCGGGCCATGGAGTATCTGGAAAAGGTGGGCATGGCGCCTTACATCCAAGCCAAGCCCCGGCAGATCTCCGGCGGCCAGAAGCAGCGGGTGGCCATTGCCCGGGCCCTGGCCATGGAGCCGGAGGTGCTGCTGTTCGACGAACCCACCTCCGCCCTGGACCCGGAGATGGTGGGAGAAGTTCTCTCCGTCATGCAGGACCTGGCCCAGGAGGGCATGACCATGCTGGTGGTGACTCATGAGATGGCCTTTGCCCGGGACGTCAGCAGCCATGTGGTGTACATGAACCAGGGCGTCATCTGCGAGGAGGGCACGCCGGAGCAGGTTTTCGGCAATCCCCAGAAACAGGAGACGCAGGACTTCCTCTCCCGGTTCCGCAAGAATTGAATCCCGTCTTTCCCGTTCCCGGAGGCTCTGCCTCCGGGAACTTTTTTGTCTTTGTTGCGTCCACCACTTGTTCTTGTGGAAAAATCAGTTTAGAATAGCAACATCTTGTGCTTATGGAGGGATCCGGCCATGCACATTCACGGACTTCAGAAACTGGCCATGGTGGACTACCCGGGAAAGCTGGCGGCCACGGTGTTCACCGGCGGCTGCAACCTGCGGTGCCCCTTCTGCCACAACGCATTGCTGGTGACCCGGCTGGCGGAGACACCGGAGATCCCGGAGCAGGAGGTGCTGGACTTCCTGGCCTCCCGCCGGGGGCTTTTGGACGGGGTGGTCCTCACCGGCGGGGAGCCGCTGCTCCAGCCGGACGCAGCGGATTTTCTGCGGAAGGTGCGGGAACTGGGCTTTGCCGTGAAGCTGGATACCAACGGCTGTGATCCTGCCCGGCTGGCGGAGATCCTGAACCAGGGCCTTGTGGACTATGTGGCCATGGACGTGAAAAACGCTCCGGCGCGGTATGCCGAAACCGTCGGCATACCGGGCTTCAACCCCGCCCCGGTGGAGGAGAGCATCCGTCTGCTGCGGAAAAGCACCGTGGACTATGAGTTCCGCACCACCCTGGTGCGGGAGCTCCACAGGCCGGAGGACCTGGACGCCATCGCCGCCTGGCTGGCAGGGGCGCCCCGGTACTATCTTCAGAACTTTGTGGACTCCGGCAATCTGATCGGCCGGGGATATCACGGCTTTACAGCAGAGCAGCTGCAGGGCTTTGCGGAGCGGGTCCGGCCGTTCTTTGGAGCTGTGGAGCTGCGCGGCATTGACTAGATATGGAAAAATTCAGCGTTTTCACAGAAAATGCATACAAGATATAGTGGCATTTCTAATTGACAAGCCCCCAGGAAGTGGTAGAATGGGAAATACGGGGCGCGTCAGCGCCCATTGACTTGTCAGGAGCAGGGAATTGAATTTATCATAGAGAAAGCAGGGGTTTCATGTATCAGGTCGTCAAGCGGGATGGAAAGATCGCCTCTTTCGACATCTCCAAGATCAGCACCGCCATCACCAAGGCCTTTGAGGCCACCCACATGGAGTACAATCCGGACATCATTGATCTCCTGGCCCTGAGGGTCACGGCGGATTACCAGGATAAGATCCATGACGGCAAGATCACCGTGGAAGACATTCAGGACAGCGTGGAGGACATTCTCAGCAAGGCAGGCTATGCCGACGTGGCCAAGGCCTACATTCTCTACCGCAAGCAGCGGGAGAAGATCCGCAACCTGAACTCCACCATGCTGGACTACAAGGAGCTGGTGGACAACTACCTGCATATCAACGACTGGCGGGTGAAGGAGAACTCCACCGTCACCTACTCCGTGGGCGGCCTGATCCTCTCCAACTCCGGCGCCATCACCGCCAACTACTGGCTCTCTGAAATCTATGACCAGGAGATTGCCGACGCCCACAAGAGCGGCGCCATCCACCTCCACGACCTCTCCATGCTCACCGGCTACTGCGCCGGCTGGAGTTTGAAGCAGCTGATCCAGCAGGGCCTGGGTATCCCGGGCAAGATCAACTCCACCCCGGCCAGCCACCTCTCCACTCTCTGCAACCAGATGGTGAACTTCCTGGGCATCATGCAGAACGAGTGGGCCGGCGCCCAGGCGTTCAGCTCCTTTGACACCTATCTGGCCCCCTTTGTGAAAGTGGACAACCTCTCCCAGAAAGAGGTTAAACAGTGTATCCAGTCCTTTGTGTTCGGCGTGAACACTCCCTCCCGCTGGGGTACCCAGGCGCCGTTCTCCAACATCACCCTGGACTGGACCGTGCCCCGTGACCTGGAGAACCTGCCGGCCATCGTAGGCGGCAAGGAGCAGGATTTCACTTACGGCGACTGCAAGAAGGAAATGGATATGGTGAACAAGGCGTTCATCGAGATCATGACCGAGGGCGACGCCGACGGCCGGGGCTTCCAGTATCCCATCCCCACCTATTCCATCACGCGCGACTTTGACTGGTCCGACACGGAGAACAACCGCCTCCTGTTCGAGATGACCGCCAAGTACGGCACCCCCTATTTCTCCAACTACATCAACTCTGACATGGAGCCTTCTGACGTGCGCAGCATGTGCTGCCGCCTGCGGCTGGATCTGCGGGAGCTGCGGAAGAAGTCCGGCGGCTACTTCGGCTCCGGCGAGTCCACCGGGTCCGTGGGCGTGGTGACTATCAATCTGCCCCGGATCGCCTACCTCTCCCAGACGCCGGAGGAGTTCTATGAGCGGCTGGACCACATGATGGACATCGCCGCCCGGAGCCTGAAGGTGAAGCGCACCGTCATCACCAAGCTGATGGATGCGGGATTGTACCCCTACACCAAATACTACCTGGGCACCTTTGATAACCACTTCTCCACCATCGGCCTCATCGGCATGAACGAGGTGGGCCTGAACGCCAAGTGGCTGCGGAAGGACCTGACCCATCCGGAGACCCAGGCCTTTGCCAAGGACGTGCTGAACCACATGCGGGAGCGGCTGATGGACTATCAGGAGCAGTACGGCGACCTCTACAACCTGGAGGCCACCCCCGCCGAGTCCACCACCTACCGGCTGGCCAAGCATGACGTGGCACTGTATCCCGATATCATCACCGCTGCCAAGAACCCCGGTGACACGCCTTATTACACCAACTCCTCCCACCTGCCGGTGGGCTACACCAACGACATCTTCGAGGCCCTGGCCATCCAGGATGACCTGCAGACCCTGTACACCTCCGGCACTGTGTTCCACGCCTTTTTGGGTGAGAAGCTGCCGGATTGGAAGGCTGCTGCCAATTTGGTGCGGAAGATCGCGGAGAATTTCAAGCTCCCCTACTACACCATGTCCCCCACCTACTCCATCTGTCCGGACCACGGCTATCTCTCGGGCGAGCACTTTACCTGCCCCAAGTGTGGGAAGACCTGCGAGGTGTGGAGCCGCATCACCGGCTATTACCGCCCTGTCCAGAACTGGAACGACGGCAAGGTCCAGGAGTTCAAGGACCGGCAGGAGTACCAGGTGGAGAACTCCCGTCTGGAGGGCCGCCGCCTCTGCGACCGGGATGCTGTGACGGAGCCCGCAGCCAGCACCGCGCCCAGCACACCGGCGGAGCGGGGCGAGGACGGCCTGTTCCTCTTCACCACCAAGACCTGCCCCAACTGCAGCATCGCCAAGCGGGAGCTGGAGAAGGCGGGCATCGCCTATCAGGTGATGGACGTGAACGAGCATCGGGAGCTGGTGGCCCGGTACGGTATCCAGCAGGCCCCCACCCTGATCGTCCGCCACGGAGAGCAGGTGGAGAAGCTGGTGAACGCCTCCACCATCAAAAAATTCGCCACTTCGCAGAGCGTGTAAACAACGAAAAAGGAGGGACTCTCGTCCCTCCTTTTCCGAGCTCCAAAATGCCGTCTCTGCGGAGCAGCACCCGCGGTACAGCGGTTACTATGCGGGGGACTGCGAAGTCTCCCTTATCTTCTGTCAGTCATCAGAGAGGAACATCTATGGACCAGTATTTCGACATCATTATCGTGGGCGGCGGCCCGGCCGGGCTCACCGCCGCCGTCTACGCCCGCCGGGCAGGAAAGTCCGTTCTGCTGCTGGAGCGGGAGAGCTTCGGCGGGCAGATCGCCTCCTCCCCCAAGGTGGAAAACTTTCCGGGCCTGCCCGCCGTGTCCGGCGCTGAACTGGCGGAGCGGCTGTACAGCCAGGCCGAGGCCCTGGGGACCCGAATCGAACTGGAGGAGGCGCTGGAGATCCAGAGCGGCACGCCCAGCCGGGTGGTCACCGACTACGGTGCCTATACCACCGGGGCGGTAATCCTGGCCGCCGGGATGCGGCGCCGGACCCTGGGCCTTGCGGGCGAGGATCGTCTGGCCGGCATCTCCTTCTGCGCTGTGTGCGACGGAGCCTTTTACGCCGGACAGGATGTGGCAGTGGCCGGAGGCGGCAGCACCGCCCTGCAGGATGCGCTGTATCTGGCAGACATCTGCCGCCATGTGACGGTGATCCACCGGCGGTCGGACTTCCGGGCGGATCCCATTCTGGTGGAGCGGGCGGAGAAGACCGCCAACCTCACGCTGCTGCGGTCCACCGTGGTGGAGGCCCTGGAGGGATCGGAACGCCTCACCGGCCTGACCCTGCGGAACACCGCTGTGGGAGAAGTCTCCCACCTGCCGGTCTCTGCGCTGTTCCAGGCGGTGGGTCTGCTGCCGGAGAGCCGGCTGGCCCGGTCTCTGGGGGTGCCGGTGGACGAAGCGGGCTTTATCGCCGCCGGGGAGGACTGCCTGACGCCGATTCCCGGCATCTTTGCGGCAGGGGATCTCCGCGCCAAGGAGGTCCGCCAGCTGACCACCGCCTGCGCCGACGGCGCTGTGGCGGCCCTGGCGGCCTGCCGCTTCTGTGTTTGACGCCGGGCCACCTTCTCAAGAATCCGTACAGGCCGCCGGGCGTTCCCGGCGGCCTGTGCTGTTCTCTTCACTCCTCCAGAAGAGGGGGAGATTTTTCGGTCTGGGCGGGATCGCAAGAAACCGTTCACCCAATGGAAAGGCGGCCGCCGGTTTTTCGGCGGCCGCCTGGCGTTTATTTGATGGCAAAGGTGACGGAGACGGTGACCTGCTGTTCTCCCAGCAACCCGCCCTGCGCCACGCAGTAGGTCCCGGCGGGCAGGACGCCGCCCCAGTCCAGCTCTCCCCAGCTGAGGGTAAGCTTCCGGCTCTCTCCCGGGGCCAGCTCATAGGCAATGGCGATGGTGTCCATTTCCTTGTTCATCTGATACCAGCCGCCGTTCACCTGCCGATAGAGACCGTAGTCCGCCCCATAGGAGAAGGTCTCCTCCGCCGCATTTTGCAGTACCACAACCGCGCCGGTGGTAGTGCATTGCTGCAGCTCCATCGTCAGCCCCTCCGGCGCCGCAGACAAGGCAGCCGCGGGCATCCCGCCCAGGAACAGCCGCTGGGTCAGAACGGTCAGCTCCTCCCAGGAGACGTTCTCCGCCGCCTGCAGCTCCGTGGCGCTGCCGGAGAACCACAGGCCGTTCCGCACGGCCCATTGGACAGCCTCCCGACTCCAGGTTGGGATGGTATCCGCGTCCCGGTATCCGGCCAGATCCCGGTCGCTCCCCTTCTCCAGCGGCAGATCCGTGGTCTTGGCATAGCGGTACAGCATCACCGTCGCCTGCTGGCGGGTCACCGGCGCCGCAGGACGGAAGGCACCGCCTGCATAGCCCCCTGCGATGCCGCTGGCCTTGGCCCAACAGAGCGCCTCGAAATACGGGGACCAGGAGCCCACATCCCGGAAGGGTGCGGAGCTGCCCTCGCTGACCACAGGAGCGCCGCCGTGGGCCACATGTGCGTCATACAGGGCGTCTGCAAAGGCCCCGCGGCTCACCGCGTCCGGCGGTGTGCTTCCAGTCCCGCTGGCGGCACCGCACAGCAGCAGGCAGGCGCACAGGCACAATATCCAACCTCTCCAGATCCGACGTCTCATTCGGCGTCACGCTCCCCTTCTTTGTTTTTCCTGACTCCATGCGCCGTGCGGGCCATAAGAACAGGCAAGCCGGTTGGCGCATGAGGGTTTTCCGCATACAGACCCACGCCCCGCGCGCAGGACTTTCAAACCGCACATGGTCCTTCTGCCATGGGTCTTTATAGGAATTAGACGATTTTTCCACAGGTTTTGTTTCATCTCCGGCAGAATTTTTTACCGTCGGCGAGCATCACAGGCCGTTGACGATGTTGTCCGGCCGCTCTCCCGCAGCCAAATGCTCCACATTTCGCCACATGTGGGCATGGGCCCGACGGAAGGATGCCTCTGTAATGCCGCCCAGGTGGGGTGCCAGGACCACTTTCCGCTGGACCTCCGGCGGCAGCGCCGTCAGGGGGTGCCCCGCCGGCACCGGCTCCGGGGACAGCGTGTCCAACCCCGCTCCGGCGATTCGCCCCTCCAGCAGGGCCTGCCGAAGGGCCTCGTTGTCCACAAGGTCTCCCCGGGCGGTGTTGATGAGGTACGCTGTGGGTTTCATCTGCCGCAGCAGAGCGGCATCCACCAGATTCCGGGTCTCCTCCGTGACAGCGCAGTGGAGGCTGACGATGTCGCTCTTCTCCGCCAGCTCCTCCAACGGCAGGTAGGTGACGTGGTATTTTTTCTCCTCTTCCGGCAAGCGGCGGTGCTTGGTGTAGTAGTACAGCTCGCAGCCGAAGGGGACCAGCCGCTCTGCCGCGGCTCGCGCAATGTCTCCAAATCCCACCAGGCCCACCTTGCAGGCAGAGAGCTCCGTGATCCCCTCCACCATGCACCGCTCTTTCATCTCCATCTGCCGTCCCGCCCGGACGGCCTCGTCCCCCTCCAGGGCATGGCGCAGGAGCATCAGTATCAGCAGGACCGTCTGCTCCGCCACGGCCCCGGCGTTGCAGCCCTTGTTGTTGCAGACGTAAATGCCCCGCTCCCGGGCGGCGGAGAGGTCAATGCGGTCAAACGCCACCCCCTCCGAGTGAATCAGCCGCAGGCAGGGCATGTGTTCCATCAGAGCAGCGGACACCACCGTGATGGCATCCACGAACAGCACCTCCGCATCAGCGCCGGCGGCCAGAATCTCTGCCTCCGTGCTGTCCTTGTCCAGAAATACCAGCTCCTGCTGCTGGATGAAGGGCATCGCGGGCTGATAGGCCCGGTAACGGGCCTCCGCACCCAGGATCACAATCTTCACGAATAACGCCTCCCTCTTTCGTTCAACTCCATTATAACATCCCCCCGGCGGTTGTCCACGGTGAAAACCCACGAAATCCGGCCGTACAAACGCCGCCGGCCCGTGCGTCCTGCCGTCAACAGCAGACTGGATATGCCGGGGCAAAAAAGGAGGGCGGAATCTGTCAAATCTGCCAGTTGCGGCGCCGGAGAAAATCCGGTACAATAGGTATGACTTTTATGGTATTACCTATTTTGAGATCAGAAAGAGGTGTGACTATGAGCGGTCAGCCGGCCCAGACCAAGACCATCCGCTCTCAGCTGCTTGCCGACATGAAGGACGGTGCCTACGCCAGCTGCGAGCGCCTGCCCCGGGAGAGTGTCCTGGCAGAGAAGCTGGGGATCAGCCGCACGCAGCTGCGGGATATTCTGGCCTCTCTGGAGCGGGAGGGCTTCATCACCCGCCGCCACGGAGTTGGCACCATCATCAACCGCCATGTGCTGAACGTCCAGACCCGCATGGACATTGAGGTAGAGTTCCTGGACATGATCCGCCAGAGCGGACATGAGCCGGCGGTGGCCTTTGTCCGGGTTTCCGATGGGACTGCCGATGCCCAGGTGGCCGCTCAGCTCCGCATTCCGGAGGACACCCCCATCATCCGCATCGCCCGGCTGTGCACCGCGGATGGCCGGCCTGCCATCTACTGCGAGGACGTGGTGGAAAAGGCCCTGGCCAAGGGGGATTACACCATCCAGGACTTCAAGCTCCCCATCTTCCACTTCCTCCAGCGGTTCTGCGGCATCTATCCCTATCTGGATCTGACAGACGTGCGGCCCGCCGCGGCGGATGCCGCCCTGGCGGAGATCTTCCAGGTGCCCATGGGCACGCCGCTGCTGAACATGGAAGAGGTGGACTATGACATCGACGGGCGCCCCGTGTTCTGCTCCAGCGAGTATTTTGTGGACGGCATCTTCCGCCACACCGTCATGCGGAAAAAACTCTGAGCCGCAGAAAGGAGCGCTTGCGATGAAAAAAGTTGCCGTCATCATGGGCAGCGACAGTGACTGGCCCGTGGTCAAAGGGGCCTGTACCCAGCTGGACGCCCTGGACATCCCCTATGAGGCCCATATCCTCAGCGCCCACCGGACGCCGACCCAGGCGGCTGAGTTCGCCAAGTCCGCCCGGGAGCGGGGATTCGGCGTGGTCATCTGCGCCGCCGGCATGGCTGCCCATCTGGCGGGGGCCTTTGCCGCCAACACCACCCTGCCTGTCATCGGCATTCCCATGAAGGGGGGCGTCCTGGATGGACTGGATGCCCTGCTGGCCACAGCCCAGATGCCCGGCGGCATCCCGGTGGCTACGGTAGCACTGAACGGCGCGAAAAATGCTGCTGTGCTGGCCGCCCAGATCCTGGCGGTGGAGGACGAGGCCCTGACCCGGCGCCTGGAAGCGGAGCGGCGGAAGATGGCGGAGCAGATCGCCGAGAAGGACGCCAAGCTCCAGGAGGAACTCCTGAAATCGTGAGAAATCGGAAATGAGGAATCGGAAAGTCTGGAGTCCGTCCTGACCGGACGGCTCAAAGCTCCGTATCCGCGCCATCCCGCGGCCGGATTTCTGATTTCTCATTTCTATTTTCTCTTTCCCTTCCGTTTTTCTAATGGTTTATCAATTGCCTATTCAAATATCTAATCTCTCAACAGAAAGAAAGGACGAACGCACCATGCAGAAGCTGGAACAGCTCTATGAGGGAAAGGCCAAGAAGGTCTTCCGCACCGACGACCCGGAACTTTACATCGTGGACTACAAGGACGACGCCACCGCCTTCAACGGCCTGAAGAAGGGCACCATTGCGGGCAAGGGCGTCATCAACAACCAGATGACCAACCATCTGATGCGGCGGATCGAAAAGGCCGGCATTCCCACCCACTTCGTTCAGGAGCTGAGTGAGCGGGAGACCCTGGTGAAGAAGGTCTCCATCGTGCCGCTGGAGGTTATCATCCGCAACCTCTCTGCCGGGTCCTTCGCCAAGCGGTACGGTGTGGAGGAGGGCATCGTATTCGACGCTCCCACCATCGAGTTCTCCTACAAGAACGACGAACTGGGAGATCCCCTGCTGAACAGCTATCACGCCCTGGCGCTGAAGCTGGCCACAGCGGAGGAGATCGAGACCATCAAGAAGTACGCCTTTGCCGTCAACGACATTCTCAAGGCCTTCTGGGCAGAGTGCGGCGTCACGCTGGTGGACTTCAAGCTGGAGTTCGGCAGACTGACCGGCGGCACGATCGTTCTGGCGGACGAGATCAGCCCCGACACCTGCCGCCTCTGGGACGAAAAGACCCATGAGAAGCTGGACAAGGACCGCTTCCGCCGGGACCTGGGCGGCGTGGAGGGCGCCTATGCCGAGGTCATGCAGAGACTGCTTGCCCATGATGCCGACTGAGCTGAGCGCCGTGCTCCCGGCCCGCCACATCCAAGAGGAGTGCGGTGTGTTCGGCGTGTACGCGCCGGAGACGACGGATGTGGCCCCCCTGGCCTATTACGCCCTGTACGCCCTCCAGCACCGGGGCCAAGAGAGCGCCGGCATCGCGGTGAACGATGATGGCGTGTTCACCGCGTACCGGGATGTGGGGCTGGTGAACGAGGTGTTTCCGGCGGAGCGGCTCCGCTCCCTGGGCACGGGCACCATCGCCGTAGGCCACGTGCGCTACGGCACCACCGGGTCCGACAACAAGCGGAACGTCCAGCCCATCCTGGTGAACCACTACAAGGGCCGCATGGCCCTGGCCCACAACGGCAACCTCACCAACTCCCACGCATTGCGCCAGGAGCTGGAGAGCCAGGGCTCCATCTTCCAGACCACCACGGACTCCGAGGTCATCGCCTACATCATCGTCCAGGAGCGTTTGCGCGCCCCCTCCATCGAGGAGGCGGTCTCCGCCGCCATGGACCGGATCGAGGGGGCCTACTCCCTGGTGATCTCCTCCCCCACCAAGCTCATCGCCGTCCGGGACCCCCACGGCTTCCGGCCGCTGTGCATGGGCCGACTGCGGGACGGGGGCGTGGTGTTCGCCTCCGAGTCCTGCGCCCTGGACGCCATCGGCGCCCGGTTCGAGCGGGACATCCTGCCCGGGGAGATCGTGGTGGCGGACAAGTCCGGCGTCAAGTCCGACACCCGCCACTGTGGCAAGGTCCCCAAGCGGCTCTGCGTGTTCGAGTTCATCTACTTCGCCCGGCCGGACTCCGTCATCGACGGGTCCAGCGTCCACGTGGCACGGCAGCGGGCCGGGGCCTTCCTGGCCCTGGAGCACCCGGTCCAGGCGGACATCGTCATCGGCGTGCCGGACTCCGGCCTGGACGCCGCCCTGGGCTACGCCCGGCAGAGCGGTATCCCCTACGGCATGGGGTTCATCAAGAACAAGTACATCGGCCGCACCTTCATCTCCCCCACTCAGGCCATGCGGGAAAACGAGGTCAATATCAAGCTGAACCCCATCCGCTCCGTGGTGGAGGGCAAGCGGGTGGTGCTGATCGACGACTCCATCGTCCGGGGCACCACCTGCCGCCGGACCATCGACCTGCTGCGGAAAGCCGGGGCGAAGGAGATCCACATGCGGGTCAGCGCGCCGCCCTTTGTGGCCGCCTGCTACTACGGTACGGACATCGATGACCCCAGCAAGCTCATCGCCAACAACCACTCGGTGGAGGAGATCGCAAAGATCATCGGTGTGGATTCCCTGGGGTATCTGAGCCTGCAGGACGTGGTGAAGCTGGCGGACAATACCCAGTGCGGCTTCTGCACCGCCTGCTTCGGCGGGGGCTACCCCACCGCCGTGCCCCAGGACGGCGGCAAAGACCGATTCGAGTGCAAGATCAGTGAGAGGGAGAGGACCTGATATGGAGAGTTATTCGGAGAGCTACCGGAAGTCTGGCGTGGACATCACCGCAGGCTACGCCGGTGTGAAGCTGATGGCCCCCCACGTGGCCCGGACCAGGATCCCCGGGGTAGTGTCCGGCATTGGGGGCTTTGGCGGGTTGTTCGCCCCGGACCTGACCGGCATACGTGAGCCGGTGCTGGTGTCCGGCACCGATGGGGTGGGCACCAAAATCCGCATCGCCCAGCTGCTGGACCGGCACGACACCGTGGGCGTGGACTGCGTGGCCATGTGCGTCAACGACATCATCTGCTGCGGGGCAAAGCCCCTGTTCTTTCTGGACTACATCGCCATCGGCAAGAATGTGCCGGAGAAGGTGGCCGCCATTGTCTCCGGCGTAGCAGAGGGCTGCGTCCAGGCGGGCTGCGCCCTCATCGGCGGCGAGACCGCCGAGCACCCCGGCATCATGGCGCCGGAGGACTACGACCTGGCGGGCTTTTCCGTGGGCATCGTGGACAAGGGCGATATCATCGACCCGGACCGGGTCCGCTCCGGGGACGTGGTGCTGGCCCTGCCCTCCTCCGGCCTCCACTCCAACGGATTCTCCCTGGTGCGGAAGGTCTTTCACGTGGAGCATGCCAATCTGACGGTCTACTGTGAAGATCTGGGGGAGAGCCTGGGCGAGGCCCTGCTGACCCCCACCCGCATCTATGTGAAGCCGGTGCTGGCCGCCATCGACGCGGCAGAGGTCCACGGCATCAGCCACATCACCGGCGGGGGCTTTTATGAGAACATCCCCCGGTGCCTGCCGGATGGGATGACGGTGAAAATTGAGAAGGCTGCCGTCCGGACGCCACCCATCTTCAAAATGCTCCGGGAGACCGGCCACATCCCGGAGCGGGACATGTTCAACACCTTCAACATGGGGGTCGGCATGGCGGTGATCGTCTCCCGGGACACGGCGGACCAGGCCCTCTCCGCCCTGGCCCAGCACGGCTGCCCCGGCTATGTGATAGGTGAGGTGATCTCCGGAGAGGAACGGGTGATCCTATGCTGAACAAGGCCCGTATCGCTGTGCTGGTCTCCGGCGGCGGCACCAACCTGGAGGCGCTGCTGAACGCTCAGGAAGCAGGCGCCCTGCCCCACGGGGAGATCGTGCTGGTCCTCTCCAGCAATCCCGAAGCCTACGCTCTGGAGCGGGCAAAGCGCCGCGGCGTGCCTGCCATTCCCCTGTCCCGGAAGCAGCTGGGGCAGGAGCCGTTTGAGGCGGCGCTGATGGAGGCGCTGACGCAGTACCGGGTGGATCTGGTCGTGCTGGCCGGGTTCCTGTCCATCCTGTCCGCGGACTTCGTCCGTCGCTGGCCGGACCGGATCGTCAACGTCCATCCCTCCCTGATCCCCGCCTTCTGTGGGAAGGGGTATTACGGGCTGAAGGTCCATGAGGCAGCCCTCCGCCGTGGCGTCAGGGTCACCGGCGCTACCGTCCATCTGGTGAACGAGATCCCGGACGGGGGGCGCATCCTGCTGCAGAAAGCGGTGGACATCCTGCCCGGCGACACGCCGGAAACCTTGCAGCGCCGGGTCATGGAACAGGCGGAGTGGGTGCTGCTGCCCCAGGCCGCAGAACAGCTGGCCGCCCACATCGCCACGGAAAAGGAGGAGCATCTGTGAAACAGGATTTATGTGCCCTGCTGCGGGGCAATCCCTATCCCGGCCGTGGGATCGTGCTGGGCATGACGCCGGACGGCAAGTCGTCCGTGGCCGTCTATTTCATCATGGGCCGCAGCGCCAACAGCCGCAACCGCGTCTTCGCGGAGGAGCCGGACGGCATCCGTACCCAGGCGGCGGACCCCGCCAGGATGGAGGACCCCAGCCTCATCATCTACCACCCGGTACGGCAGATGGGCCGGGGACTCATCGTCACCAACGGGGACCAGACGGACACCATCCTGGAGTTTTTAAAGCAGGGCCTTCCCATGGAGCAGGCCCTCCGCACGCGGGAATTCGAGCCGGACGGTCCCAACTGGACCCCGCGGATTTCCGGGCTGCTGGGGCCCAACGGCAGTTACAAGCTGTCCATCCTGAAAGCCGCCGACGGGACCGGCAGACGCTGCCTGCGGCAGACCTTCGAGTATCCTGGCCAGCCGGGGACCGGCCACTTCCTCCACACCTACGCCGGAGACGGCGATCCCCTGCCCTCCTTTGCCGGAGAGCCGGAGCAGGTGGCCGTGGAAGGGGACATTGACAGCCTCGCCAGCGCCGTTTGGGACGCTCTGGACGAGGCCAACAGGATCTCCCTCTTCGTCCGCTTCACAGACCTGGAGACCCGGAACTTCCAGCAGCGCATCGTCAACAAGTATTCCGGAAAGGAGACCCAGGCATGAACGAACTGGAACTGAAATACGGCTGCAATCCCAACCAGAAGCCCGCCCGCATCTTCATGCGGGACGGGTCCGACCTGCCCCTCACGGTGCTGAACGGCAAGCCGGGATACATCAACTTTCTGGACGCGCTGAACGCCTGGCAGCTGGTGCGGGAACTGAAAGAAGCCACCGGCCTGCCCGCCGCCGCGTCCTTCAAGCACGTGTCCCCCGCCGGGGCCGCCGTGGGCAACCCCCTCAGGGATGTGGAGCGGCAGATGTACTTTGTGGAGGAGGGCGCAGACCTTTCCCCCATCGCCTGTGCCTACATCCGGGCCCGGGGTGCGGACCGGCTGTGCTCCTACGGGGACTGGGCGGCCCTCTCCGACGTGTGCGACGCCGCCACCGCCCGGTATCTGAAATATGAGGTGTCCGACGGCATCATCGCCCCCGGCTACACCGACGAAGCCCTGGAGATATTGAAAACCAAGAAGAAGGGCAATTACAACGTCGTGCAGATCGACCCGGACTACGTCCCCGCCCCCCAGGAGTACAAGGACGCGTTCGGCGTCACCTTCCAACAGGGGCGGAACAACTTTGAGATCAATGAGGCGCTCCTCACCAACCTTGTCACGGAGAACAAGGACCTGCCGGAAGCGGCCAAGCGGGACATGATCGTGGCCCTCATCACCCTGAAATACACCCAGTCCAACAGCGTCTGCTACGTGAAGGACGGACAGGCCATCGGCGTGGGAGCAGGCCAGCAGAGCCGCATCCACTGCACCCGCCTGGCGGGCACCAAGGCGGACACCTGGTGGCTCCGCCACCATCCCAAGGTGCTGGGCCTGCAATTCGTGGAGAACATTCGCCGCCCGGACCGGGATAACGCCATCGATGTATATCTCTCCGACGAGTATGAGGACGTGCTGGCGGAGGGCATCTGGCAGAAGACCTTCGCCGTGCGCCCCGATCCTCTGACGGCGGAGGAGAAAAAAACCTGGATCGCAGCCCTCACCGGCGTCACATGCGGCTCCGACGCCTTCTTCCCCTTTGGCGATAATGTGGAGCGGGCGAGAAAATCCGGCGTCCAGTACATTGTTGAGCCCGGCGGTTCCATCCGGGATGACCATGTCATTGAAACAGCCAACAAATACGGCATGGTGATGGCGTTTACAGGGATGCGGCTGTTCCACCACTGAGCGTCTTTGAAGAGAAGCGGGCCTGTCCGGCATCCTGCCGCCGGGTCTGCCGAGTCTGGGCCCGGATAGGGGCAATGAAGTTTCCTTTTCTGATTTGCGATGGCAAATCAACCGGGAAAGCCTGTCCGGTTTTCCCCGGTCTCTCTTCACACTGTTTTATACACGAAGCAAGGAGGACGATTCGATGGATCTTCTCGTAGTAGGCGGCGGCGGCCGGGAGCACGCCATCATCAAAAAACTGAAAGAAAATCCGGTGGTGGAGACGATTTACGCCCTGCCGGGCAACGGCGGCATCGCCGCTGACGCCGTTTGTGTGCCGCAGATCAGCGCCACAGACATCGGCGCTATTGTGGACTTCGCCGTCTCCCACGCCGTGGGGTTCGCGGTGGTGGCGCCGGACGATCCTCTGGCTCTGGGGTGTGTGGACGCCCTCCACGCCGCGGGCATCCCCTGCTTCGGGCCGGACGCCAGAGCCGCCCGGATCGAGTCCAGCAAGGTCTTTGCCAAAGACCTGATGAAAAAATATCACATCCCCACCGCCCGATATGAGGTGTTCGATACGCCCGCTGCGGCGCTCGCCTATTTGAAAACCGCCTCCTTCCCCATCGTCATCAAGGCGGACGGTCTGGCCCTGGGCAAGGGCGTGCTGATCTCCCGGTCCTATGAAGAGGCAGAGGATGCCGTCAGGACCATGATGGAGGACCGGGCCTTCGGGGACTCCGGCAGCCGGGTGGTGATCGAGGAGTTTTTGACTGGCCCGGAGGTCAGCGTCCTGGCTTTCACCGACGGCACCGCCATTGCCCCTATGGTGTCCTCCATGGACCACAAGCGGGCGGGGGACGGAGATACTGGCCCCAACACCGGCGGCATGGGCACCGTGGCTCCCAATCCCTGCTACACCGAGGACATCGCCCGGGTGTGCATGGACACCATCTTCCTGCCCACTCTGGCCGCCATGCGGGCGGAAAGCTGCCCCTTCAAGGGCTGCCTGTACTTCGGTTTGATGCTGACCCCGGACGGGCCCAAGGTCATCGAGTACAACTGCCGCTTCGGCGACCCGGAGACCCAGGTGGTGCTGCCCCTGCTGAAAACAGACCTGCTGACGGTCATGCAGGCGGTGGAAAGCGAGACCCTGGGATCGCTCACCGTGGAGTGGCGGCACGCCTCCGCCGCCTGTGTGATCTTGGCCTCCGGCGGGTATCCAGGGCACTACGAAAAGGGTAAGCCCATCTCTCTGCCCGCGTCGGCACCGGGAAACGTGACCATCTACCACGCCGGGGACAGACTGGACGAGAATGGGCAGCTGGTCACCAGCGGCGGCCGGGTACTGGGCGTCACCGCCACCGGTCCCACTTTGCGGCAGGCTTTGCACGACGCCTACGCCGCCGCCAGGGCGGTGGACTTTGACGGCAAATACCTGCGCCATGACATCGGCCAGCGGGCTCTGGCGGCTCTGGCGGACTGAAACGCATATTTTGATGAGCGCCCAACCGGCGCCGGGAGGTCATACGATGGTAAGACGGATCTATGTGGAAAAGAAGCCGGGGCTCCGGCAGGAGGCCCGGGGCCTGCTGCACGAGCTGCAGACCGTGGTGGGCGTCTCCGCCTTGGAGGACCTGCGCCTGCTGAACCGCTATGACGTGGAGGGCCTGGACGAGGCCGCCTTCCGCCGGGCGGTGGGGACAGTGTTCTCTGAGCCTCAGGTGGACGATACTGCCGCAGCCCTGCCCGCCGGGGACTGCATCGCCTTCGGCGTGGAGCCCCTGCCGGGACAGTTCGACCAGCGGGCGGACTCCGCCGCCCAGTGTATTCAGCTGATGACTCAGGAGGAGCGGCCCACGGTCCGCACCGCCAGGATCTATCTGCTCTTCGGTCCCCTGACGGCGGCGGATGTGGACGCGGTGAAGCGGTATGTCCTCAACCCCGTGGAGTGCCGGGAGGCGTCTTTGGACCTGCCGGAGCGGCTGGCGGCAGAGACCGCCGTCCCGGCAGACGTGGAAACGGTCACGGGCTTCACTGCCCTGGACCGGGCGGGCCTGGATACCCTGCTGGCGCGGCTGGGTCTCGCCATGGACCTGGAGGACCTGTCGTTCCTCCAGGCATACTTCCGGGACACGGAGCGCCGGGACCCCACCCTGACGGAGATCCGGGTGGTGGACACCTACTGGTCCGACCACTGCCGCCACACCACGTTCTCCACCCATCTGGACCACGTGGAGATCAACGATCCGGCGGTCCAGGCCGCCTATAACCGGTATCTGGCCGCCCGGGAGGAGGTCTATGGGCCGGAGAAAGCTGCCCAGCGGCCACAGACCCTCATGGATATCGCCACCATCGGCGCCAAGGTGCTGAAGCGACGGGGGCTTCTGCCGGAAATTGACGAGAGTGAGGAGATCAACGCCTGCTCCATCCATGTCGCCGCCCAGGTGAACGGCAAGCCCCAGGACTGGCTGCTGATGTTCAAGAACGAAACCCACAACCACCCCACGGAGATCGAGCCCTTCGGCGGCGCGGCCACCTGCATCGGCGGCTGCATCCGGGATCCCCTGTCCGGCCGGGCCTACGTCCACCAGGCCATGCGGCTCACCGGCTGCGGCGACCCCCGGACGCCGGTGGCGGAGACCCTGTCCGGCAAGCTGCCCCAGCGCAAGCTCGCCCAGACCGCCGCGGCGGGCTACTCCTCCTACGGCAACCAGATCGGCCTGGCCACAGGGCTGGTCAGCGAGGTATATCACCCCGGCTACATCGCCAAGCATTTGGAGTGCGGCGTGGTGGTGGCCGCCGCCCCGGCGGAGAATGTGGTCCGCGAACGGCCTCAGCCCGGGGACGTGGTGATCCTGCTGGGGGGGCGCACCGGCCGGGACGGCATCGGCGGCGCCACCGGCTCCTCCAAGAGCCACAACAGGCAGTCTCTCACCACCATGGCCAGCGAGGTCCAGAAGGGCAACGCCCCGGAGGAGCGGAAGATCCAGCGGCTGTTCCGGGATGGGAATGTCACCCGGCTCATCAAGCGGTGTAACGACTTCGGCGCAGGCGGCGTATCCGTGGCCGTGGGTGAGCTGGCGGACGGCCTGGATATCGATCTGGACGCAGTGCGGAAGAAGTACGACGGCCTGGACGGCACAGAGCTGGCCATCTCCGAGTCCCAGGAGCGAATGGCAGTGGTGGTGGCCCGGTCAAACGCAGACCGATTCATCGCCGCCGCGGAGGCGGAGAATCTGGAAGCGTACCCCGTGGCGGTGGTGACGGCGTCCCCCCGGATGGTGATGCGCTGGCGGGGCAGGACCATTGTGGACCTGAGCCGGAACTTCCTGAACACCAACGGCGCCGTGAAGCACGCCCGGGCGGCCGTTCCTGCCCCCATTCCCGCGTCCCCGGTCTCCCAGGATGCCGAAAACTCCTCCCTCCGCTCCATAGCCTCCAGTCTGGCGTCCGCCTCCCGCAGAGGGCTGGCGGAGCGGTTCGATTCCACCATCGGCTGTGGCAGCGTGTTGATGCCCTTCGGCGGCAGAAATCAGAGAACCCCCGCCCAGGTGATGGCCGCCCTTCTGCCGGTGCTGCCGGGGCAGGAGACGGACCAGGCCAGCGTTATGGCCTGGGGCTTCGACCCGGAGGCTATGGCGGCGGACCCCTACCGGGGGGCCTATAACGGTGTGGTCACCTCCCTTGCCAAGCTGGTGGCCGCCGGGGCAGACTATCGAAGGGCCTACCTCACCCTCCAGGAGTTCTTTGAAAAGCTCCGGGAGGACCCCGCACGCTGGGGCAAGCCCTTCGCCGCCCTGCTGGGGGCTCTGGACGCCCAGCTGGACTTCGGCGCGGCGGCCATCGGCGGCAAGGACTCCATGTCCGGCACCTTCAACGATCTGGACGTGCCCCCCACCCTCATCTCCTTTGCCATCGCCCCCATCCGGGCCGGGGAGGTGCTCTCCCCCGAGTTCAAGGAGGCGGGACATCCGGTGTACCTCTTTGCTCCCGCCAACGGCGGCGCCCAGAGCCAGAGGGAAGCCTGGGAGACCTTCCACCAGCTTTGCCGGGCGGGCAGGGTGTGCTCCGCCTGGGCGGTGGAGCACGGCATCGCCGAGGGGATTATGCAGATGTCCTTCGGTAACTCCATCGGCTTTCAGGCCGATGGGCGTGAGATCGCCTGGGACCTGCCGTGCCCTGGCGCCATTATGGCGGAGCTGACGGAGGACACAGACCTCCTCTGCGCCGTCAGGCTGGGCACCACCACGGCGGAGCCGGTCCTCACCACCGGCGCTGACAGCGTCCCCATCGACGAGCTGCTCTCCCTGAACGAGTCCGTGCTGGAGGATGTATACCCCAGCCGAGTCCCTGCCGATCCTGCGCCGGTGCCGGTACTGGAGGCCCCGGCCTTCTCCCGCGCCGCTCCCCGGACAGGTACGGCAAAGCCAAAGGTGCTGATTCCTGTGTTTCCCGGCACCAACTGCGAGTACGACAGCGCCCGGGCGGCGCTACGGGCTGGCCTGGAGCCGCAGATCCTGGTGCTGAATAATCAGACGCCGGACCATGTGGCGGCATCCGCCGCCCGGTTTGCCCAGGCAGCCCGGAGCAGTCAGATCCTCTTCCTGCCCGGCGGCTTCTCCGGCGGCGACGAGCCAGACGGCTCCGGCAAGTTCATCACCGCCTTTCTCCGGTCCCCCCAGGCCGCAGACGCGGTGATGGACCTGCTGCAAAACCGGGATGGCCTCGTCCTGGGCATCTGCAACGGCTTCCAGGCCCTCATCAAGCTGGGGCTGGTGCCCTTCGGAGAAATCCGGGACACAGATGCCGCCTGCCCCACGCTGACTTACAATGTCATCGGCCGCCACCAGTCCCGGATCGTCCGGACCCGGGTGGCCTCCAACCGGTCCCCCTGGCTGACCAAGGTCCAGGTGGGGGACATCGTCAGCGTCCCCATCTCCCACGGGGAAGGGCGGTTCCTCTGCCCGCCGGATCTCTTGGCACAGTTGGCGGAAAACGGCCAGATCGCCACCCAGTACGTGGATCTGGACGGCCATCCCAACATGGATATCGACGGCAACCCCAACGGCTCCGTCTGGTCGGTAGAGGGCATCACCTCACCCGACGGCCGGGTCTTCGGCAAGATGGGGCACGCCGAGCGGGTGGGGCCCTGCCTGTACCGAAATATCCCGGGGAATTACGATCTTGGCCTGTTCGATGCCGCAAAGGACTATTTTTCTCTCTAGCGGTTGACAGACCGGCCGGAACCGGGTATCATATCTGAAACATCCGCCGGGAGGTGCTTGAATATGGATTCAACCGTTGTGATCGAACCGGCCTATAATGCCCTCTCAGACGTTCGGGCCCTGTTTGAGGCGTACACCGCCATGCTGGTGACGCACGACCCAGCTTTTCAAATCTATCTGGACATCCAGCACTATGCGGACGAGCTGCGCGCCCCCGCCGCCAAGTACGCCCCGCCGGATGGACGGCTGTACCTGGCCCGGGTGGACGGGCGGGCGGCGGGCTGTATCGCCCTGCGGCGGCTGGACGGCGAGCGGTGCGAAATGAAGCGCCTGTACGTCCAGCCGCAGTACCGGGGCCGGGGGCTTGCCCGGCAGCTGATCCGCCGGATCACAGAGGACGCGCGGCAGATCGGCTACCGCTGTATGCTGCTGGACACCCTGCCGGTTCTGGAGGACGCCGTCCGCCTCTACCGGCAGCTGGGATTTTACGAGATCCCCTGCTACAACGACAGTCCTGTGGAGTCCACACTGTTTTTCCAGCTGGACCTGTAAATCCAGCTTCCACTTGAAATCTGATGAAATGAGGTGGCCCTATGGCTTATTTTTTCTCCGAGCCCTCCCGTACCTTCAGTGAGTACCTGCTGGTGCCCGGCTACTCCTCCGCGGAGTGCATTCCCGCAAACGTCTCCCTCAAGACCCCGGTGGTGAAGTACCGGCGGGGGGAGGAGCCCGCTCTCACCATGAACGTGCCCATGGTCTCCGCCGTCATGCAGGCGGTATCCGGAGAGCAGATGGGCATCGCCCTGGCGAAGGAGGGCGGCATCGCCTTCATCTATGTCTCCCAGCCCATCGAGCAGCAGGCGGAGATGGTACGGAGGGTGAAGAACTACAAGGCGGGCTTTGTCATCAGCGACTCCAATCTCCGCCTGGGGGACACGCTGGCGGACGTGCTGGCCTTGAAGGAACGGACCGGCCACTCCACCATGGCGGTCACGGATGACGGCACCGGCACCGGAAAGCTGCTGGGCCTCGTCACCAGCCGGGACTACCGGGTGAGCCGCATGGACCGGGCCACCCCGGTCAGCGAATTCATGACCCCGGCGGAGAAAATCGTCTCCGCCCCGGAGGGCACCAGCCTGAAGGCCGCCAATGATATCATCTGGGACCACAAGCTCAACGCCCTGCCCATCGTCTCCGCCGGCGGGCATCTGGTGAGCTTCGTGTTCCGGAAGGACTACGACTCCCACAAGGGCAACCCCCTGGAGCTGCTGGACAGTCAGAAGCGGTATGTGGTGGGCGCCGGCATCAACTCCCGGGACTATGAGGAACGGGTGCCCGCCCTGGTGGAGGCCGGCGCGGACGTGCTGGTGATCGACTCCTCCGAGGGCTACTCCGAGTGGCAGAAGCGGACCCTGGCCTGGATCCGCTCCCGCTATGGCGACACCGTGAAGGTGGGCGCCGGCAACGTGGTGGATGGCGAGGGCTTCCGCTTCCTGGCGGATTGCGGTGCCGACTTCGTGAAGGTGGGCATCGGCGGCGGCTCCATCTGCATCACCCGGGAGACCAAGGGCATCGGCCGGGGCCAGGCCACGGCGGTCATCGATGTAGCGGCAGAGCGGGACCGGTATTTTGCCGAGACCGGCGTCTACGTGCCTATCTGTGCCGACGGCGGCATTGTCCAGGACTACCACATCACCCTGGCCCTGGCCATGGGCGCGGACTTCTGTATGCTGGGGCGGTATTTCTCCCGGTTCGACGAGTCCCCCACCAGCAAGGTGCTGATCGGCGGCAGCTATATGAAGGAGTACTGGGGCGAGGGCAGCGCCCGGGCCCGGAACTGGCAGCGGTACGACCTGGGCGGAGCGGCCAAGCTCTCCTTCGAGGAGGGCGTGGACTCCTACGTGCCCTATGCCGGCAAGCTGTCGGACGGCATGGCCACCACCCTTTCCAAGGTGCGGTCCACCATGTGCAACTGCGGCGCGCTGACCATCCCGGAGCTGCGGGAGAAGGCCAAGCTGACCCTGGTGTCCTCCGTCTCCATTGTGGAGGGCGGAGCCCATGACGTGCTGCTGAAGGACACCACCAATTCGGGGAATCAGCGGAGCTGAGAGATTTTTCCTGCCAGAAAATACGAGGCGGCTGGACGGAAGGCCAGCCGCTTTTTTATGGGTCCCACATAGGGGGATTCAGCCGCGATGACGGCTTGTCCCAATGCACATTCCAAAAGAACGCCTTTTGTCGCGCTCCGGCACGTGCATGCAAAGTTGCTGTATGGGGGCGGCATGAGAGGGTGCCTGCGGGTTTACGATGGCATCCCGGCGGGCGCGGCGGAGTGCCGCAGAGACTTGGCAGTTGATTCCCGCGGCGAAGTGCCGACCAAAATCAGGGTGTAAGGACGCCCTCGATCTGCCTCTGTTTTTCTGTCTCGCGCTGCGGCGCTCTCAGTATTTGCGACACCAGTGTTCCGCTGGTTTCCCTCCTTCTGCGCGCTCCGCTTGCCCGCATCGGGCACGCCGCAACCGTAAGGCGGCACAGCCGTCAACGGATGCGCAGTCGCTGCGCGCTCCCCTGGCGGTCGTAGGGGCCGCCCTTTTTGGGAGGGAAATAACGGGACGTTTCCGCATCAGCCCTTCCTGCGCCCTTACGGGGATAAGGTCTTTAATAGTTCTTCTCCTGTGACCCCCAGCTGCGCTTCATCACTTGCAAACGGGATCCGCAGCAGTGCTTCTCCGTCTACTTTATAAATATATATGTAAATGCCGGAACCGATGTCCTGGGTATCGCCCAAAAATGAAAGGACCTCTTCTCGCGTCATGGTCGGTGTCAATTCCCTGACCTGTTCTGATGTCACCTGTGTTGGCCTTTGTATCGGTTCTCCGCTATCTGGCAGCAGGCTCAGAATTTCTTCCGTCAGCAGGCTGCTTTCTCCCGCATCCATCGTTTTCACGGCCTCTTTGATTTCCGTGCGAGAGTAGTCGCTCAGATCTTCAACGGGGATCCCGAGGGAACGCAGATAATCCACTGCCGCATGATACTGAATGGTATCCATGGCGAATACGGTCAGCGGCGCCGCAAGCAGCAGGCATAAACAGGCCGCGATCACTTTCCACTTAAACCGCCTCCGCCTCTCGGCTTTGGGATTTGCTCCGGCCTCTTTCACATAGTTCTCATTGATGTCACCGAGGACTTCGCAAAATTCCTCTCTTTTCACAGGTCAAAGCCCCTTTCCTGAAGATAGTTGTGTAATTTCAGCCGGAGGCGATTCAGTGTTACGGATACATGGTTCTCCGTCATTCCAAACCGGGACGCGATCTTGGAAACCGGATCGAAATACCAGTACCGGCAGACAAAAATGCGCCTCTTATCCGCTGGAAGCCTCTCCAAAAAAGTGTCGATCGCCCTTACAAGTTCCCTGCGGTCCACTGCCCGCTCCACGTTGTCCGTGTCGGATACGAGCTCCGCAATTTCATCCAGCACAGCCGGGGCCTCTCCGCCGCCTCGTTTCTCCGCGGTATGATGCTTGTATCGGTACTTTGTTTGTCGTGTTCTTGTATGCAGTTGGTTTTGGCTTGTCTTTATTGTTGGGGGCTGTGGAAGTGGCAGGGGTC
>ENA-UEQO01001329-UEQO01001329.1-human-gut-metagenome-genome-assembly--contig:-NODE-1329-length-25962-cov-15.161715_pt1 | contig 25962 bp, 25 predicted proteins | sample MGYA00242938_ERZ507940 | MGnify/ENA primary metagenome ERZ507940 (study PRJEB26167, sample SAMN06115517) | human gut metagenome | host: Homo sapiens | place: China:Chongqing | collected 2014-12-03... | reverse complement strand
TCTGCTCGATGCCAAGCTGGGCTTCAGCTCCGCACCTTCCGACGAGTTTCATAACTATCTGGTAAGTACCGACCAACCCACAGCGGGGCCGTGCTGGAAGCAGACGACATGAAAGCGCCCCTGGCCGACGACCGCGTTCTCGGTGTCGGTGAATTCATGAACTGCCCGGGTATCCTGAACGGCGATGATGCCGTCCTGGACAAGCTCGTCGCCGCCTATGAGGTGAAAAAGCCCATCGACGGCCACAGCCCCGGCGTCACTGGCAAGGACCTGCAGGCCTATGCGTCGGCCCAGATCCGGACGGACCACGAATGTTTCACCTTGGACGACGTCGAAGCGCGCCTCCAGGCCGGCATGTACGTCATGCTGCGCAACGGTTCGGCCTGCCATGACCTGCCAAATCTGGTCCGGGCCGTGACGCCGGCCAATCTGCGCCGCTTCCTGCTCTGTTCGGATGACCTCCATCCCAAGACGATCTTTGAGAAAGGCCACCTCAACGAACACCTGCGTCTCTGCGTCGCCGCCGGCCTGTCGCCGCAGGCGGCTATCACCATGGCGACCCTCAACGCCGCCGACTGCTATCACTTCGACGACCGCGGCGCCTTGGCACCGGGCAAGCGGGCGGACATCGTCCTCTTTGAAGACCTGAAGGACTTCCACGTCCTGGCGACCTTCATTTGCGGTCAGAAAGCAGCGGAAAAGGGCCAGTATCTCCTGCCCTTTACGCGGGCTGATTACAGCGCCGTCGGCAGCTCCGTCTGCATCGCCGGTTTTTCCGAAGCGAAACTGGTCATGCACTTGACATCGGACCGGGTTCGGACTATCGACATCGTGCCCGGCGGCGTCGTCACGGAAAAAGGGGAAGCCCTTATCCATCGCGATGGCCGCGGCGATTTCGTCTACGACCCGCAGGCCGATATCGTCAAGGTCGCCGTCGTCGAACGCCATCACAGCACGGGCTGCGTCGGCCTGGGCCTGCTGCGCGGTTATGGACTTAAACGAGGCGCCGTCGCCGTATCCGTGGCTCACGATTCGCACAACATCATCGTCGCCGGCACGAACAATAGGGATATGGCCGCTGCCGTCGAGGCCCTGGAGGGCCAGAAGGGCGGTATGGCCATCGTCTTGGACGGAACGGTCCTGGCATCCATCCCGTTGCCCATTGCCGGCCTCATGAGCGACCAGCCGGCCGCCGCTGTCGATGCAGCTATGGACGAGCTTTACGCCAAGGCCCACCATATCCTGGGTGTCAGCGCTGACGTCGATGTCATCATGACGTTGTGCTTCATGAGCCTGCCCGTCATCCCCAAGCTGAAATTGCTGGACACGGGTCTCTTCGACGTCGAAGCCTTCGATTTCGTTCCCATTGAACTTTAAGGAGGTATGATTATGGATGCCAAGAAAGTTAAGTTAGTCGTCATCAAGTCTCATTGTGATTTTTATAAAGAAGGCGATGAAATCGTCTTCGACGGGCCTGTCATCGATAAAGCAAAGAGCGGCGCCCTCTGCATGACGGCCCTCCAGGCCCTTTATCCTTATGTCTTCGCCGGCCGCCAGGGTTCGCTCTGGCCGTCGGATATCCAGTGTCCCGACTGCGACGAAGGCGTCATCTTCCGCGTGGTGGAACAATGATGCATAACCCTAATAGGGCAGAACGAGAAGGTATTGGCAAATGGCTTGACGACCGTGATATAATGAAAGGTAGAATGATAGTCGTGTGAGTGGGGAGGAATGTGAAAGTTGATACTCAGCAAAGCCTGTAAGACAAAGATGGCTGCTCTTTTCATCGGCCTCATGGCCTTGATGCCGGTGCAGGCCATTACGCAGGAAGAAATGGTCTATGACCAGGTCAGCAAATATATCCGCGGCAGCGAGGCGGCGGCCATTGCCAAGGATATCTGTGATGCATCCTATACGTATGACGTCGACCCGATCCTCGTCGCCGCCGTCTTTACGACAGAAAGCCATTTCGATAATTCTGCCGTTTCCGGCGTCGGTGCCGTCGGCATTGCCCAGCTCATGCCGTCTACAGCGGCATCACTCAAGGTCAATCCCTACAACCGCAGGGAGAACATCTTTGGCGGCGTCAAGTACCTCGGCCAGATGGTCGAACGCTACCGCACATGGGACCAGCCCTTTGTCTATGCCGAAGCGGCGTATAATGCCGGTCCGGGTGCTGTCGATCGGGCCCGTGGCGTGCCGCATTATACGGAGACCATGAATTATGTCCAGACCGTCGAACAGACGCGGCGGGAAATCTGGCGCCTTGCCGGTCATGAAGCCATGGCCCTGAAGCCGTACAAGCGGTCGGCCATGACCGCGACGGAAAAGGAAGCGCCCATTTTTCCGAGCCTGAAAGAATGGCATGAACAGCACAGCCAGAAAGCGGCCGCTGTCCAGACTAAGACTACGGTCCGGCCCAAGACGGCCCGCGTAGCCAATTCGGTCCGCAGCCCGCAGCCCGTGTCGTATTGGACGACGTCGCGGCCCTGGGACACGCGGAGCAGTAAAAAATAATATCGAGGAAGGGACCTCGCATCAGCGATTATGCGATCTCCCTTTTTTTACGGCCTGGAGCCGTAAGGAATGAAAAAAGGAGTTGTGAAATGGAAAAAGAATTGATTCACCTGGAGCACGTATCCAAGACCTATGATGGGCACAAGGTATTAGATGGCCTTGATCTGACGATTTCTGAAAATGAATTCGTGACTCTCCTCGGCCCCAGCGGCTGCGGCAAGACGACGACGCTCCGCCTCATTGCCGGTTTTGAAACGCCTGATGAAGGGCGTATCCTCTTCGATGGGGCCGATATCACCCAGCTGCCTCCGAACCGGCGTCAGATCAATACGGTGTTCCAGAATTATTCTCTTTTTTCCCATATGGACGTGGCCGAAAACATCGCCTTCGGGCCGAAGATTCACGGCAAGTCCCGCGATTATATCCGCGATAAGATCCGCTATGCCCTGAAACTGGTCAACCTCGACGGCTACGAACATGCCAACATCGTCGACTTGTCCGGCGGCCAGCAGCAGCGCGTGGCCATCGCCCGGGCCGTCGTCAATGAGCCGCGGGTCCTGCTCCTGGACGAACCCCTGAGTGCCCTGGACCGGAAATTGCGCCGCAGCATGCAGCTGGAACTCATCAAGATCAAAGAAGAACTGGGCATTACCTTCGTCTTCGTCACTCATGACCAGGAAGAGGCTCTGACCATGTCCGATACCATCGTAGTCATGAACCAGGGGTATATCCAGCAGATCGGTACTCCCGAGAGCATCTATAATGAACCGGAAAATGCTTTCGTTGCCGATTTTATCGGTGACAGTAATATCATCGGTGCCACCATGATCAGAGATCGTCTGGTAGAAATCCTGGGTGCCCGTTTTGATTGTGTAGATACCGGTTTCGGTGAGAATAAGCCCGTAGATGTAGTCATCCGACCCGAGGACGTGGAACTGGTATCTCCGGAGGAAGGTATCCTCCAGGGTACCCTGATCCACTCTATCTTCAAGGGTGTTCATTATGAGATGGAAGTTATGGCAAATGGCTTTGAATGGCTGGTACAGTCCACGAAGATGGTTCCCGTTGGGACCAAAGTCGGCATCAAGGTTGATCCTTTTAACATCCAGATCATGAAGAAGCCGGAATCTGAGGACGAGGAGGCCATTGGAGTCAATGAATAGAAAATTATTATCGCTCCCTTTTATCTTCTGGTCAGCCATGTTTGTCATCGTGCCTCTGTGCATGGTCTTCTACTATGGTCTGACCGATAAAAGCGGTGCATTTACATTTGATAATATTCTGGCGATTGCTACTGCCGAGCATTCCAAGGCTCTGTGGGAGGCATTAAAGTTATCTGTGATCAGCACTGTGATCTGCCTGCTTTTAGCATATCCTCTTGCCATGATCCTGTGTAACATGAATGTGAATCAGAATTCATTCCTGGTACTGATTTTCATTTTGCCCATGTGGATGAATTTTCTGCTTCGTACCCTGGCATGGCAGACTCTGCTTGAGAAGACCGGTGTGATCAACAGCATCCTCTCCGTCCTGCATCTGCCGTCGTTAAATATTATCAATACCCCCTATGCCATTGTACTGGGTATGGTATATAACTTTTTACCTTTTATGGTACTGCCTCTGTATAACGTGCTGGTCAAAATCGACAAGAATGTGATCAACGCCGCCTATGACCTGGGTGCCAACGGCATACAGACTTTCTTACGGATCATTTTTCCTTTAAGTCTGCCCGGCATGTTCAGCGGTATCACCATGGTGTTTGTCCCCGCCCTGACTACTTTCGTTATCAGCAAGATTCTGGGTGGCAGCAAGATCCTGCTCATCGGTAATGTCATCGAGCAGGAATTCACCCAGACCGGCAACTGGAATCTGGGAAGCGGTCTCTCCATCGTATTGATGCTGTTCATCATCTTCAATATGGTGATCTCTGTGATCACGGATAAAGAAGGGGAGGCGAACACATTATGATCAAAACAACTGCGCAAAAAATATATCTGGGACTGATTTTTATCTTTTTATACGCCCCCATTATTACCTTGATCGTACTCTCCTTCAATGCCAGTAAGACCCGTGCAAAATGGGGCGGTTTTACGACCAAGTGGTATGCGGCTTTGTTCCGGAACGAGCAGATCATGCAGGCTTTGTGGAATACACTGGCGCTGGCAATCTTATCTGCGCTGATCGCCACCCTCATAGGTACGATCGCCTGCATCGCCATGCAATCCATGAAACGTACCAGCCGTGCTGTCCTCATGGGAATCACGAATATTCCAATGCTGAACGCGGAAATCGTTACCGGTATCTCCCTGATGCTTCTGTTCCTCAGCTTTGGTATAAAGTTTGGCTTCGGGACCATTCTGCTTGCACACATTACCTTTAATATTCCATATGTGATATTAAGCGTAATGCCCCGTATGAAGCAGCTGAACCCCAGCACCTATGAAGCAGCCCTCGACCTGGGCGCATCTCATACGTATGCCTTTTTCAAAGTGGTATTTCCGGATATCCTGCCGGGTATTTTGTCCGGTTTTCTGATGGCATTTACCATGTCACTGGATGACTTTATCATTACCCACTTTACCAAGGGTCCCGGTGTCGACACCCTGTCCACCAAGATCTATACGGAAGTAAAAAAAGGCATTAAACCGGAAATGTACGCACTATCCACCATTATATTTGTAACTGTATTGATTTTACTTTTGTTAGTAAACTACACACCCAAAGGAAAGAAAAAGAAATAACTTTTTCTACATATATTTTAGGAGGAAAATAAATGAAAAAATTTATTGCACTGTTTCTGTGCGGCATCCTTACCGCAACTGCTCTGACCGGCTGCGGATCCTCTTCCTCTGCCGGTGAAAACGGTGAAGTCATCGTCTACAACTGGGGAGAATATATCGATCCAGAGACTCTCACTATGTTTGAGGAAGAGACTGGTATCAAGGTGGTCTATGACGAATTTGAGACCAACGAGATCATGTATCCAAAGGTGGAAGCCGGTTCATCCGCTTATGATGTGGTATGTCCTTCCGATTACATGGTACAGAAAATGATCGAGAATGATCTGATCCAGGAACTGGATTACGATAAGATTCCCAATGCCAAAGAAAACATCGGTGCCCAGTACTACGAGCAGGCTGCTGCTTACGATCCCGGTAACAAATATTGTGTTCCTTATTGCTGGGGAACTGTAGGAATCATCTACAATAAAACCATGGTAGATACTCCTCCCACCAAATGGGCAGACCTGTGGGATGAAAAATATGCTGATAATATTCTGATGATGGATTCTATTAAAGACAGCTTTATGGTTGCTCTGAAGAAAAACGGCTTCTCTTCTAACAGTCTGGACGAATCCGAGCTCCAGATAGCTACCAATGATCTCATCGCCCAGAAGCCTCTGGTACAGGCATATGTTGTAGATCAGGTACGTGACAAAATGATCGGCGGCGAGGCTGCGATCGGTGTAATGTTCTCCGGTGATGCCATTTATGTGATCGGGGAAAATCCGGATCTCGATTATGTCATTCCTGAGGAAGGTACAAATGTATGGATTGACGGCTGGGTCATTCCCAAGAATGCTCCTAACAAGGAAAATGCAGAGAAATTCATTGATTTCATGTGCCGTCCGGATGTAGCTCTGAAGAATTTCGAGTACATTACCTACGGTACCCCCAATACCGCTGCAAGAGAGCTGATCGAGGATGAGGACCTGAAGAACTCTCCCATCGCTTTCCCGGATCTGACACAGTATAACAATCTGGAGACCTTCCTGTACCTCGGTGAGGATGGCGAAGAGCTTTTCAACAAATACTGGAAAGAAGTTATGTCCAATTAATTCTATATAAAGCAAAGTAAAAGTCCTCAAGCTGTCAAAACAGCCTGAGGGCTTTTGATCTTCCCATATTTCAGGAATTCTGTTCACATCCGCAGGTCTCACATTTCCCATCATTTCTTCTGGAAAATGCCGGATCATCCACCGGTGTAAAATTCGGGAAATCCGGTCTTAGCGGTCTGCAGTCTCTGTCTTCACAGCACCCCGCATCTTCCAGGCGACGGGCGCCGCAGGCATTCGAACTGCCACAGGAATTGTTGTTGCCACAGGAATTTCCACCACAAAATAGTAATAATAACAGAATGATACAGTTCATAGGATCCTCTACTTACCACTGTTTATTTACTATTCTATTCCGCTTTTTCCAGCTGGTGCCAGTCCATACATCGTTTATGCTGTACCAGTTCCTCTTTGATAAATTGAAAGGTTTTCTCTTCGCCCTGTTCTGCCAGCATTTCCAGCACATACAGAAGCTTTGCCTTTGTCTTAGGATGGATAGGTGCCTTATCTGTGCCCCGATAATAGTAATCTAACGGTGATCTGTCCGTATATTTGTCTCCCATGTAAACCTTACTGGCGGCGATCCGGTCCATAATCATCTCCGCAATATAACGATCCGGCATGGGTACCGGTGCCATCCCGCCCGGCAATGCCTGCATACTGTAATCAATCCAGTATTCGTAATGATGCTTGTTCCTGCCCTTGTGGTGCAGCCAGGCACTGGAATAACCGATATCCTCTCTCTCCGCGTTGTTGGGGCTGCGGTCACCCTGGTAATACTTTGCTCCTACCCAGAACTCTGTGGGGCTGTATTTCGACATATCGTGTAACAGTCCCTGTTTATACAGACCTACCTTAAAGCAGCCCTTTGCCACCAGAACCTTATGGTGTGTGATCGTTTTAAAATGTTTCCAGATATTCATTTCGTTCTATCATCTTTCTTCAGAAGCTTCCGATTTTTTTTCCGGCTCTTACCGGTACTTTTTCCCTTATCCTGTGATATTCCCATCACGCCTTCGTAGACGGCAATGCTCCTGGGGGCTACGGTCCTCGTCTGATCAGCCATCTGTTCTTCTCTCTCCTGCACTGTCAGGATATTCCCTGCTTCTTCCGTCGCTAAAACCAATTTCCATTCCATACCCTTCGGAAGCTTGGGAAATGCCAGCTTCTGAGGTTCCCAATGCATATTCATGGCAACATAGAGAAAAGAATCATCTGCACCTGCCTTGGTCCTTGCATATTTTCCGCAATACATCATTCCCACGTGCCTGTTATAACTCTCTGTCTGAGGTCTCCATGCATTTTGTCCGTGGTAGGACAGATCCGGATAACCACAGGATAACGTATCCAGGATCCGAAGCTCGTCCTCTGGATGCAGGATCGGATGTGCCTTACGGAAAGCGATCATCTGTTTCCAGAAAGCCAGCAGTCCGGCATTTTTCTCCTTATCCTGCCAGTTCAGCCAGGTGATTTTATTATCCTGACAGTAGGGATTGTTATTTCCCTGTTGGGAATTACCGAATTCATCTCCCATGAAGATCAACGGCGTAGACTGGGTCAATAACAGCATACAAAATGCATTCTGTAACTGTTTTTGCCGGAGAGCCAGCACTTTTTTGCGTCGGGAGGTACCTTCCTCACCACAGTTCCAGCTGCAATTATAATCGTTACCGTCCCGGTTGCCCTCGCCGTTGGCTTCGTTATGCTTATGGTCATAAGACACCATATCCATCAGGGTAAATCCGTAATAATTAGACAGATAATGGATCCGTCCCATATTGGCGGGAATATGACGCATCTCGTACAATACTCCCGAAAGCATGTTATCATCGCCTTTTAAAAATCTACGCATGGTGTACAGATAATCGTCCCGGTATTCCGCAAGATTCCGATACTCCGGCTTCTGTGCCGGATCGTAGAGCTTCGCTGCATCAAAATCGTAATACCAAAGCTTGGTGTCTGTCAGTGCAGGGTCTCCTGCCAGCGCCTGTGCCGGCACCTCTCCCATCAGATGAAACCCATCCACATGATAAGTTAATACCCAGAAGCGTAAAATATTCCCAATCTCTGTCACATCCATCCCTTTTGGGAAATAAAACTGTAAGATCACTTCCATCCTGCGCTTATGGAATTCCTTCACCAGTTGTCTGAATTCCAACGCTGCATCTTCTCCTGCCGCATAGGCAGCTTTTGGTGCATAATAAAAGCCCTCCCGGTAGCCCCAGTAGTTTAATACCCGGTAACCGGGGAGTTCTCCACCATTTTCCCCTGCTGTGGCTACAATGTCTGCGGATGTCTTCTTGTTCACCTCTTCCGGAGTCTCATCAAATTCATAAACAGGCTGCAATTCCACCGTCGTGATGCCGATTTCCTGCAGATAATCCAGTTTCTCCGCAATTCCCGCAAAGGTGCCTCTGTGTGTCACCTTGGAGGAAGCATGCATGGTAAAGCCACGGACATGCATGCAATAACATACGCTCTCACGATAGGAAAGCATCGGATGTTCATCCTGCTCCCAGTCGAAATCATCTCCGGGAAATACCGCAATGCGATTGACATTTTTTCGCGTTTTTCCGTAAACAGGCTTACTTAAGAAGCCCCGCGCATGCAGATCCGGCACGATCCGTTCCTCTTCATAGAACTGATATCCGATCTGCTGTGGATCCAGTTCCAGGTATTTGCAGTAGACATTTCCCATCCGCTCTTCCCGGTGGAACGGGATTTTGTGTAATTTTTTACCGCTCTCTCTGTCATATAGGATAATGCCACAATCCTTTTTTCCGGACGCATAAGCGAAACGGATCGCTCCGTTCTCCACATGAGCTCCTAACGGATAAGGCTTTATTGCATGCTTTTTTTCTGTCATTGCTACACTCCATCTTCTGGCTGATTTGTCTTTTTTCACTATTTTATTATAGTCGGTAACCTTAAGAAAAACAAGCATTGCAAGAATATCCGTAAACGGTTATAATAAGGGAACAAAATACTGTTACACCCAATAACATTTCACAGGAGGATTCCCATGGGTAAAAATGAAAGCTATGAAGATGAAGAAATGACCGTTGAGCTGGAGTTGGAAGATGGCACTGTCGTAAACTGTGCGGTCATCACCATTCTCACCGTAGAGGCTAAGGATTATATCGTGCTTCTGCCTCTGGATGAAGACGGCGAAAACGAAGACGGAGAAGTATGGTTCTACGGATATGCCGAGAATCCGGATGACCCGAATGAAGAGCCTGTTCTCGAATACATTGAAGATGATGATGTCTACGAAAAAGTTGCCGATGCTTTTGACGAGTACCTGGACAGTTGTGAATTCGATGAGATCATCGACGATAACGATTCAGAGGAATAAGGAATCTGGATGGGAACCTGGGACGCTCTGCTGTGCCTGTAAGGCAGAGAAGTTCCAGGTCTTTTTTTGCCCTTGTCATAGCCACATAGAAGATACGGCGTTCCTCTTCAATGTGCTCAGGGTCCAGTCCGTTCCCATGGGGAAAATTCTTTTCATTGCAGTCTAGAATCCATACACTGTCAAACTCCAGTCCTTTCGAAGCATGTACCGTAAGCAGTCTTACCGCTCCGTCTGCCGCCTGCGCATTGTCTCCGGATTCCCGTGCCACACCTTTCCGCAGTTGTTCTCCGAAGGCCTCCTGTGCTTCCTGCCACTCTTTTGCTGTTTTAAAATGACCGGCTTCTTCCACAATATAGTTCAAAATTTCTTCCCATTCCTGTGTTTTCTCATTATTTTCAACATTTGCTCTCTGACGCAGATACCTTTCATATCCGCAAGCTTTGCATACAAAGGTCACTGCAAGCTTTGGTTCTGCATTTTTTACAAATTCCATCTGACGTTTCCACAATCTGATCGCCTCACACGCTTTACGATTACAGTCTGCAGAATAATCATTGTTTTTCATGGAGTAATAATCTTCCAGTGCTTGCAATGAAACATGTTTTCCAAAAGCTTCCCTGGATATATTACGAAACGGTTTGTTGATCACTCTCAGAAAATCTATTCTCTCTGCAGTTCCTGCTGCAATACGCAGATATGACATAATATCCTGTACAATGAAGTGTTCATATATATTTCGTGTTTTTTCCTTCATAACATAGGGAATTCCTTCTCTGCCAAGTCTTGCCGCCACGCTCTGCATAGCCAGGTTTGTTCGGAACAATATTGCACAGGTCTCCTGTGTGGAACGTCCCTTCAGGCGATGTAATAAATATTGCATCTGCTCCGGTGCATCCCTGAACTCTTTTATTCTTACCCTGCAGGCGGTTCCTCTGTATGTTTCTTCCTTCCGTTGATTTGGCTCGCTGGCTTCCAATATTTTAGGGAATCGATCCCGGTTCTCATTGATCACCAGAAGGGACGCCTCCACAATGTCCTGATGACTGCGGTAGTTAGTGCGAAGCAGTATCTGTGTTGCCGCAAATTCCCGTACAAACATCTGCATACAGGCCGGTCTGGCTCCACGAAAACTGTAAATTGCCTGGTCATCATCTCCCACTGCGAATACATTTTTATGTCTTTCCGCCAGCAACCGTACAATACAATACTGCCTATAGTTAATATCCTGAAATTCATCGATCAAAATATGTGAAAAACGTTTCTGCCAGTATTCCCTCTGTGGAGTATTATTTTGCAACAGTTCCTCACACTCTTTCAGCATATCATCAAAATCAACACCTCGGACTTTTGTCCTTGCAGACTCATATTCCCGATATATCTGAGGAAAGCAATTTTTCCATTCCTCCGGGATTTTTTCCAGTGTTTTTTCCTTTTCTCCGGTATTTTTGTAATACGCGATCGCATCCAGAAAGCTTTTGGCAATTTCCGCACTGCATTCTTTGTTCTTTTTTAAAATGGGATAAATCAGATTTAATTTTTGTCTTTCATTTAAGAGATTGCCCGGTTGTACTCTGCCCGACCGGAGCAGGATTTGATAAAAAATCGAATGAAATGTTCCGAAATTAACGGAACCGGCAAACGAAGAAGTCTGTGCAAAGCGCTGTTGCATAGAAAGTGCCGCTTCTCTGGTAAACGTAATCACCAGAATCTGTTCGGGAGCGACTTCTTTCTCATGAATCAGCCAGAGGATTCTCTTCGTAATAGTAAACGTCTTGCCGGAGCCGGGACCCGCCAATAATAAAAGCGGGCCCTCTCCGAAAGTTACAGCCTCCCTTTGGGAGGGATTACAATCCGTAAGATTAAACATTCGCCTTCAGTAATTCAATACCTTTACGAATTCTGTTCAGGGATTCCTCTTTGCCCAGGACTTCCATGATCTCCGTAGCACCGGCAGGTGTCATCTGCTTGCCGGATACAGCGGTACGGATCGGCCACATCACATAACCGTTCTTGCAGCCTTTTTCCTCCACATATTTTACAAGAGCCTGATACAGCCCGTCATTGCTGTAATCCTCCTGTGCCTCCAGGATCGGAAGCAGGTCTTTTAATACCTCCAGAGAACTCTCTGCGGTAGTCTTCATCTTCTTGTGCGTGTACATTGCCACATCATACTCCGGAAGTTCCTCGAAGAAATCTACCAGTCCGGCGATATCCGGGAATACTTCAATCCGGGTCTTTACCATGGCTGCGATCTTCTTAAGATCTAATGGCTTACTGATCGCTTTCTTCAGATAAGGTTCTGCCATCTCGTAGAATTTATCGAAGTCCATAGCCTTCAGGTACTCGCCGTTCATCCAACGCAGCTTTACAATATCGAAGACTGCGGGAGACTTACTGATACGATGATAGTCAAACTCCTTGATCAGTTCGTCCAAAGAAAAGATCTCACGATTATCTTCCGGGCTCCATCCCAGCAGTGCCACATAGTTGACAATTGCCTCGGTAATGAATCCCTGATCGATCAGGTCCTCGAAGGAAGCATGTCCGCTTCTCTTAGACAGCTTCTTGTGGTTCTCATCGGTGATCAGAGGCAGATGGATGTATACCGGCACCTGCCAGCCGAAAGCATCATACAGACGCACATACTTCGGGGAGGAGGACAGATATTCGTTGCCTCGTACTACATGAGTGATATTCATGGTATGGTCATCTACCACGTTAGCAAAATTGTAAGTAGGATAGCCGTCGGATTTGATCAGGATCATATCATCCAGCTGGGAATTATCTACGGTAATGTCTCCGTATAACTCATCATGGAATGTTGTAGTTCCTTCCTTTGGATTATTCTGACGGATGACAAAAGGCTTGCCTGCAGCAAGATTTGCCTCGATCTCTTCCTTGGACAGAGACAGGCAGTGCTTGTCATATACAGTGATCTCCTTGCCGTCCACCACCTCAGTCTTCAGGGAGGCCAGTCTCTCCTTATCACAGAAGCAATAATATGCCTCGCCCTTGTCGATCAGCTCCTTGGCATATTTCATATAGATACCGGTCTTCATACGCTCACTCTGTACGTAAGGACCGTAGCCGCCGTCCTTATCGGGTCCCTCATCATGTACCAGTCCGGTCTTCTCCAGGGTACGGTAGATGATCTCGGTAGCTCCTTCCACATAGCGCTCCTGGTCGGTATCTTCGATACGGAGCATGAAATCTCCACCGGCATGCTTTGCAATCAAAAATTCATATAATGCGGACCGCAGATTACCTACATGCATTTTACCGGTAGGGCTGGGTGCGTATCTTGTTCTGATCTTTGTCATTTTCTCCTCATTTCCGCAGGAAATCTGTGCATATCCGGGCTACGGTCTTCCGGCATACATTTTCCTGCTTATATATTCCTGTCCGCCATCTCCCGGGCAGACCACTTTCTTATTCTACCGCCTTTTTTCAAAAACTGCAACAGTTAAGACGAGGATTTCGGATGGGGAAGATTCCATCTGTAATGTGCTGCCAGGAAACGGATCGCCATGACAATGAAAGCTCCGATAAATACCGCCGGCAGTCTTCCCCACTCTCTGAATATCCACACACAGCCCAGTGCTCCCACGAGGGATGCACAGGCATAAATATGCTTTACGAAGATGTAGGGTTCCTCTCCCGCCATCATATCACGCATCAGACCGCCGCCTACCCCGGTAAGCATTCCTATAAACACCAGCAGGAAGGAATTATCAGGATATCCATTATCAATTCCCGACATCACACCCAGGGATGTAAAGATTCCCAGGCCTACAGAATCCATGATCAGCATAGCCTTGTCATAAAAAGTTCCCAGTCTGCCACTCAGAAGATCATGTTTGATATACAGCAGTACAAAAATCGCCAGTGACGTCATCACTGATACCACGACATACACAGGCTTTTCCAGAGCCGAGGGCAATTTCCCCAGGATCACATCCCTGGTCATACCTCCTCCCACTGCCGTCACCACACCCAACACGCAGATCCCGAAAATATCCATTTGTTTTCGGATCCCCACCATGGCACCTGACGCGGCAAAAGCGATGGTTCCCAGAATTTCCATAAAAAATATGATACTGTCCTGAATGTTCATACAATTAGTTTCTCCTAAAAGTTCTCCACGCTATTTTATAGTATCTTTGTTAAAATAACAATAGCTAATTTACACACTGTAAAAAAGGAACCATCACACTTCTGTGATGATTCCCTTTCCCGACAAAATTTCTGTCCTATGTTTATTCTTTTTCCAATTCCACCATTTCCTGATCCACACTTTCATCAGGTACTTTCTTCTCTGCCTCGTTCTTGAACTTGTCCACGGCTCTGGCCGCTACGGGGATAGCAATGTTGGTGCCTGCTCCGGCAATACAGCCTCCGGGACATGCCATACCCTCGATCAGACAGCCGTTCATCTTACCGGCCTTGGCAAGGAGCAGGGCTTTCTTACATTCTGCCAGGCTCTCCGCATGCTGAATGTTCACCGGTGTTCCCTGATAATACTGTTCGATACACTCCTTGATGGCATTGGCAACGCCGCCTGCCACGCCGTAACCTCTTCCGGCTGCGGTAGCATCCTTCATCTCATCCATTGCTTTGATCTCATCCAGCAGGATTCCCTTAGCTTCGAACATACCGGTCAGTTCCTCAAAAGTGATAACAAAGTCTACATCAGAACGAACGGTACGTCTGCTGGCTTCCAGCTTTTTGGAAGCACAGGGTCCAATGAATACTACGGATGCATCCGGATGTTCCTGTTTGATCAGACGGGCTGTTGCAACCATAGGGGTTAATTCATTACTGATCTTATCAATGGTCTCAGGGAACAGATTCTTCGCCATCACAGACCATGAAGGACAACAGGAGGTCAGGGCAAACTGCTGCTTACCGGTAGCAACCTCCTTCACGTAGTGCTCCGCTTCCGCCATACATCCCATGTCAGCGCCCAGCGCTGTCTCATAGACATCCGCAAATCCCAATTCCTTCAACGCTGTCTTGAACATCTCAGGTGTCACCTTCGGGCCGAACTGTCCGGCAAATGCAGGTGCTACCTGGGCTATGATCTTCCGGCCGGACTGCATGGCACGGATCAGCTGGAAGATCTGAGACTTGTCAGCAATCGCTCCAAAAGGACAGCTTACCATACACTGACCGCAGGATACACATTTCTCATTGTCGATCACGGCTCTTCCCAGATGGTCAGATGTAATAGCTCCAATACCGCAGGCAGCCTTACAGGGACGCTCTTTGTGACAAATCGCATCATAAGGGCAGATTTCACGACACTTTCCGCACTTGATGCATTTTTCCTGATCAATAACAGACTTGCCGTTTTTCATAGAGATCGCACCCTTGGGACAGACACTCTGGCAGGGATGTGCCAGGCACCCCATGCAGGAGCTGGTCACCTCATAACGGTTCTCCGGGCAGGCATTACAAGCCGACGGAATGACCTGCATCAGAGGGGGCTCATAATATTTTTCATCAATATTACTCTCTTCCAGTCCCTGTGTCAGATGTCCGGGATGCTCACGGTTCTCCGGGCGTAAGCTCATACCCATAGCCAGACGGATGCGCTCACGGATGATTGCTCTGTCACGATAGACGCTCTCCCAGAACTCCGACTCTTCATAGTCTACGATCTTATAAGGCAGCGCCTCCATATCATCCTTCAGATTCGTGGAATTATACGCCAGATTAGCCACTTCCTTAAATACCCTTCTTCTCCGCTGTCTTACCGGAGTATCGATCCCTCTCATGCTGCTCATATCACATTACCGCCTTTTGATATTTTTTTAACATACTAACCATATTAAACCATACCGGCTCCGTAAAAGCAAGAAAAATATCAATAAAAAAATATCTATATTGTGCTCATTCAGCACAATATAGATATCTTTTTCATTAAATAGTACCAACCTTATGTATGGACAATCACTTAAATATCTATTCAAAATAATTGTCTTTTTCCATCTCATCTATTATGGAGCCGCCTATCATTTCAACCACATCTATGCCCCCTTTTATAAAATCATATCAAATTTTTTTGCCTGTTCAATCATTTCTGCAGAAAGTGAACATTTATTGCAGAAATTGACAACAAATCTCCTCCTTGAATCACCTTCTAATTAATAGGACTCAATAATATCCCTTTGATTACCTAATGTTTTTTCTTCATAAAGGTATAATAATAGAAAAGTAAAATTGATCTTCATCATTTTGAATTACATATTCCCCATTATATTTTTCCACAATTCTTATAATGTTTTTTATTCCTACACCATGCTCATCCTGATTTATCATTTTAGTAGTAGCGATTTCATTATTATGATATATAATCATTTGATTACATGTATTTTTTACTGATAAAATTATCATCTGTTCTTCCATCATAAACTTGAACTTAATTACTTTTTTACCAATGCAATTTTCGCAGGCTTCAATTGCATTGTTTAACAGATTAGCCAAAATCACAACCAAATCTTCATCTTCCATTTTTATGTTAGATAAATCATTAACTTTAAAGACAAAGACTATATGCTTGTTAATAGCTTCTTCATATTTTGTATTTAAAATTGCATTTACTACTACTTGATTCGTGTTTATTGCATTTCGCTCTTTGAAAAAGCCCTTACTGATTTTACTAACATAATCTACTGCCCGATCATATTCTTTGTCTTTGAGCAACGCTTCTATACACAATATTTGATTTTTAAATTCGTGCGATTTTCTTTTTTGTATGTCAAAGTTTTCCGAAACAGATCGATACATCTGAATCTGATTTTTAACCTGCAATTCAAGCATTTCCTTTTCATGCAGCTTTGCATCCCGAATGACTATATCATTAATTAAATAATATACAAATACATTCATTACCACCATTCCAAACGAAATAGAATATAAAGCATTTGCTTGCATTTCATTTTCAGTATATTGAAATTCCATTAGTAATGTAATTATTGTAATAATAGTAAATACAGGAAAAAAAAGGAACTTTGTCCATTCGGCGTCTGTCAGTACTTCTGTTGACTTTTTGCCAAATTGTTTTTTTATTAGTATGATGCAAAGAAAAGAAATAACTTTACTAAAAATAATAATTAAATTCCCCTCAAGTGCATATTCTTGAGTTACTATTCCCTCTCTGGATACGATTGCACTATTTCCTGCATAAACTAAATAATCCACTAACATCAATAATCCTTGATATAATATTGCAAGCACCGCAGACTTTACTAAGCTTATTTCAAAATAGAATCGCATGATAATAGCAGTTGACATTATTGCACATAGTTGCTTAAGGACAATCCATTTTGATAATGTAAACCCGCATATATAATAAATTGCAATCAACAAAACTAATAATATTGTTCTTTTATACTTTCTATTTTCCCCAGAGCTATCGCAAAAACTTTCAAAAAATATTTTGCAGCAAATAACTTCAAATGCAATTATTGCTAAACTAAAAAAATATGTAAACATAAATTACACTTCTCCTTTATATGCAATAAATGCACTTTTAACATCCTTATACCTTGCTCTAGGTACAACAAGTTTCTGATTGTTATTCAGTATTACACTATAGCCTGTAATACTCTTTATATGTTTTAGATTTACCAGAAAACTCTGATGAATCCTTATAAATTTATATTCCATCATTTCCCTTTCCATATCATTTAATGTTGCATACAATGTATATATCAAAACCTTATCTTCCATAATATGAAACTCAAGTTTATGCAATCTGCTTTCTATATATAGTATCCTATCAACCTGTACATTTTTTTCACATTCGTTAAATTTAAAATACTTTTTTAATACAATGTAATTCATTTTATGTAAAATTGTGTCCATACACTCATATATAGACTCATCAAAATTAATAGTATTCTTCAATAAATATCTTGTCGCATCTACCTTATAACCTTCTAATGAATAATTTACGTAAGCAGTTACAAATACAATATATATATCCATACTATACTCTCTAATTTTGTGTGCAGTCATAATTCCATCTATCTCATCCATATTAATGTCGAGAAAAATAATATTATAGCCAAGTAAATCTGTCCCCAAGCCAAGTAATTCTTTCCCCGAATTAAACATATCAATTTCGGATGAAATATCCTTTTCGGATAAATATTTTAATACATATTTTTTAATATTTTCTCTAAACAACTTTTCATCATCACATATTGCTATTCGTAACATAATTTCCCCTTTCCCTTACTTTTTTACTATATGGGTGGCAATATCGTCTGTTTTTCGTTTATGCTGCAATAATTATTTTGAAAACAAATAAGAAATTCTTTAGAATAAGACTATCTATACTTTCCAATTATTTGATATAAGTCAGAATAGCAAGCTTGATATATCATTTTTGCACTCTGTAATGTCATATTAGTACGACTGAAATTCAAAATCAATAGCTTGGAAGAACTCAAATATTTATCACAGGAAGTTGAAAATTACATTATATTAATTTATGATAATAAAATGAAGGCTGAAAACCATAGATATGTTTTCAGTCTTCATTATTATCTGCTTATATTCATTTTTGAATAATCCACTGATCGTTTGCGGGATCATACAAAAAAATAGTCTTTCCATCCATCGCTATTGCATAGTTATTAATCAGTCTGCTTCCAACCTCCTCAACATTTTCTTTATATCTTACTTCGAATCTATACACTTCATTATTATCAATTTCACCAACAACCGGATCGATTGGTTCAAGACTATACTCTTCTTCCCATTGATTAGCACTTTTCAAGTACTCTTGCAAAATTCTTTCGGCGTCCATCATAGAGGTCGTTGGCAAATCATTTTTCCCACGCTTTATGCATATACTAAAAATAACTATTACAATAATTACAATGCTGATCAGCAAATATTTTTTAGACATTTTTGTCTCCTGTCATTATTACTAACTATAACGGAAAATTCGATAACATTTTTCCATTATAAATTTCTAAAAATAGAACATTGGCTGAATGAGTGCTTTCATTACTGGCACATGTGTATGGCGTATACTTATAAATATCAATTTCATCAATATTTCCCTCTTCATCATAAGAAATATTTTGTATAGTATCGTCATTATCAGCAATAAAAATTAATTGTCTTGTATGCTCCGCAGAATATCCCTCTGCATAAATAAACTCTGCAACACATCCGCCTACTCATGACTTTTTGCAAAACACTTTAATATTTATATATCTCTTTATCTAAATAGTAATATTTTTTTTCATTACAAACAATATCTTTTGCAGAAAGTAACTGTTTTTTGCAGAAAATGATCAACTATATCAGTTCAAGTCTCAGTTTCGTCCAGAATAAAATAGACATGTATCAATTCTACGGTTCTCCAAAGGAGATTTGCCTGTAAAATAAAAACAGGACCCTCCGTATTTTACGGAAGATCCTGTCTGTAGGATCCTGTATTTATTTGCTCATGACGACTCTCTTGAAGTTTTTCTTACCTCTGCGGACTACCAGACCCTCTCCGTCAAACTGCTCGGGATCGTAAGCGGTCTTCACATCTGTAACCTTTTCATCCGCTACGACAACACCGCCCTGTTCTACGGCACGTCTTGCTTCACTGCGGGATGCGGACAGTCCGGATTTCACCAGAACACCGAGAATATCAATCTTACCATCGGTAAAGTCTGCCTCTGTCAGCTCACTGGTAGGCATTTCTGCGGCGTTGCCGCCGGTAAACAGTGCTCTCGCACTCTCCTGTGCCTTCTTAGCCTCTTCCTCGCCGTGTACCAGATTGGTCAGCTCGTATGCCAAAATCTCCTTCGCCTGATTTAACTGGCTGCCTTCCCATTTGTCCATCTCATCGATCTGTTCCAGAGGCAGGAAGGTCAACATACGCAGGCACTTCAGGACATCAGCGTCTGATACATTTCTCCAGTACTGGTAGAACTCGAAAGGAGTGGTCTTATTGGGATCCAGCCATACGGCACCCTTCTGGGTCTTACCCATCTTCTTACCCTCGGAATTTAACAGCAGGGTGATGGTCATGGCATAAGCATCCTTACCCAGCTTTCTGCGGATCAGCTCGGTGCCTCCTAACATGTTGCTCCACTGATCATCACCACCGAACTGCATGTTGCAGCCGTATTTCTGGTATAAGGTCAGGAAGTCAAAGCTCTGCATGATCATGTAGTTGAATTCTAAGAAGCTTAACCCCTTCTCCATTCTCTGCTTGTAGCACTCTGCGGTCAGCATACGGTTAACACTGAAGTGTGCTCCCACATCTCTTAACAGTTCCACATAGTTCAGGTTCAGCAGCCAGTCCGCATTATTGACCATCAGTGCCTTACCATCGCTGAAATCAATAAAACGGCTCATCTGCTTCTTGAAGCAGTCTACATTATGCTGAATGGTCTCCTTGGTCATCATGGTACGCATGTCACTTCTGCCGGAAGGATCACCGATCATTGCGGTACCACCGCCGATCAGAGCGATCGGCTTGTTACCTGCCATCTGCATTCTCTTCATCAGGCACAGTGCCATGAAATGTCCTACATGAAGGCTGTCTGCGGTAGGATCAAAACCGATGTAGAAGGTAGCCTTTCCATTATTGATCAGTTCCTTGATCTCCTCTTCATCTGTCAGCTGTGCCAATAGTCCTCTTGCTTTTAATTCATCAAATACTGTCATTTTCTCTTCTCCTTTTTGTGCTCTTTTTACCCTGTATGCCTTTTTTACATTTTAGGGGATTCGGCTCAAAAGGCACTAAAAAAGCCCGCCCCTTTTTTCAAAAGGACGAGCTTGATCACTCGTGTTACCACCTAATGTTCCCGCCAGACTCACATCTGACAGCTCAGTAAGTATCTATCAATACTTCGGCCGATATCGGTGCCTGCCGTCCTGATCTACTCGTTCGGGATCCTCTTATAAAATCTTCTGATCCTTCTCTTTCCACCGGCTGCTCCGGGATGTATTCCTGCTCTGCTTCTGTGCGCCTCTCACCTGCCGGCTGCTCTCTGTCAGAAGTGGAGGAACAGTACTTCTTCCCTTCATCGCATTCTTCTTATCCTATGTTTGCGTTAAACATGAGCTTATTATAGCCAGTTTGCGTTTTTCTGTCAACACCAAAAATACGATTTATTCTTCCGGCCAGGGCAGGTGGGATACTTCCAGCTTCTTGTCACGAAGCATCAATTCTTTTACCGCCTGATCCGCGGGCTTACCATCAAAGAGCACTTCATTTACCTGCTCAATAATAGGCAGCTGAACATCATATTTTTTCGACAGTTCCATGGCCGCTTTAGCGGAATACACACCCTCTACCACCATCTGTACTTCCTTCATGGCTTCCTCGTAGGTCTTGCCCTGCCCGATCAGGATACCGGCACGACGGTTACGGGAATGCATGCTGGCGCAGGTCACGATCAGATCTCCGATACCGGTCAGACCGCAGAAGGTCTCGAAATTACCACCCATGGCAGTACCAAGTCTGGCGATCTCAGTAATACCTCTGGTGATCAGAGCTGCCTTCGTATTGTCTCCGTAGCCCAATCCGTCGGCAATACCGGCAGCCAGCGCTACTACATTTTTCAAGGCACCACCCAGTTCAATACCCAATACATCCGGGCTGGTATAGACACGGAACACCTCGTTCATGAACAGATTCTGCACATATTCCGCACAGCTTTTACTCTTAGAACCCGCTACGATCGTCGTGGGGATACCACGGCTGACTTCCTCCGCATGTGTCGGTCCGGACAGTACCGCTACCTGTGCCTGGGGGATCTCATCTTCGATGATCTGTGCCTGGGTCATCAGGGTATGCTCTTCGATTCCCTTGGAGACACTGACGATTCTCTGTCCCTTCGCCACCAGCGGGCTGATGCGGTGTGCCGTGCTTCTGGTGTAGGAGCTTGCGACTGCCATAACTAACAGATCCTTACCCTCGATCGCAGATTTATCATCCGTAGTAAAGATCATATCCTCAGGGAGCTTTACTCCCGGCAGCATCTTGTGTTCGTGCTTCTCCTGAAGCATCTGAATCTCTGCGGGAACTGCAGACCATACTGTCACTTCATGTCCGTTCTTATGTAATACCACTGACAGGCCGATGCCCCAGCTTCCGCCACCCAATATACATACTTTTGCCATAGCTTATTTATCCTCCCCGGATATTTCCGTCTGCTCTTCTGCAGCCTTTTTCTTGAACAGATAGGTCTTCCTCTCGTTCCCGTGGATCAGGCGGACAATATTCTGTCTGTGCTTCCAATATGCCATAACCGTAAGAAATACAGTAATTGCATACATTTCATACAGCTGTGACTGTGGCATGGCGCCGAACAGTCCCATCTGTCCGCAGACTACCATCTGGATCATAAATCCGGCATATACCAGCAGTGATCCCAGCGACACATAATGTGTGGTCAGAAATGCGCCGAAAAACAGTACCACCCCCATCACGATAAAATAGGGGTGGAAAGACAGGATCAGTCCTGCAGTGGCAGCAATACCCTTTCCGCCCTTAAATCCCATATAAAACGGAAAATTGTGTCCGATGATGGCTCCTGCGCCGGTATACAGGCACAGCAGATAAATATTCTCCGGATGTCCGGTACTGAATAAGGCTCTGGTGATGCATACGGCGATAATACATTTTAAACAGTCTCCCGCAAACACGATCAGTCCCGCCTTCGTTCCCAGTACTCTTAAGGCATTGGTAGTACCGGCATTGCCGCTTCCATACTTCCGGATATCGATTCCCTTTGTCTTGCCATAAAAATATGCAGTCTGAAACAGTCCGAATACATAGCCGATGAATAAACAGATAACACGTTCCATTATTGATCTTTTTCCTTTCGTTCTCTGATGATAAACCTGAGGGGTGTCCCCTTGAAACCAAAGGTCTCCCGGATCTGATTCTCAATATATCTGGTATAGGAGAAATGCATCAGCTCCTTATCATTTACGAAAATAACAAAAGTAGGGGGTTTTACCGCTACCTGGGTAATGTAGTACAGACGAAGTCTCTTACCCTTATCGGAAGGGGGCTGCTGCATGGCTACAGCCTCTGCCATAATCTCATTCAGTACGCCGGTTGCCACACGCATGGCATGGTTCTCGCTGACGATATCGATGGTCTCGAACAGCTTGGGCAGTCTCTGACCCGTCTTCGCAGAGACGAACAGAAGCTCCGCATACGGCATGAAGGACAAAGTATTGCGCACCTTTTCCGTAAATTTGTAAATAGTCTTGTCGTCTTTTTCGATAGCATCCCACTTATTCACCACGATGATCGTAGCCTTGCCTCTCTCATGGGCAATTCCGGCGATCTTCGCATCCTGCTCCGTAACGCCTTCTTCCGCATCGATCATCAGTACCACGACCTCCGCACGCTCCACGGCACTGACGGTACGGACAATCATGTAACGCTCCAGTTCTTCCTTGATCTTATTCTTACGACGGAGTCCCGCAGTATCAATGAAGACATATTCCTTGCCATTATAAGTGATCTCAGTGTCCACCGCGTCTCTGGTAGTACCTGCGATATCGGATACGATCAGTCGATTCTCACCCAGCAGCTTATTGATCAGGGAAGACTTCCCTACGTTAGGTTTACCAACGATAGCCACACGGGTGCGGTCATCCTCTTCTTCCTCCGCCTGCTCCTTATCAAAATATTCCGTGACAGCTTCTAACATGTCACCGATTCCCAAGCGGTTCACCGCAGAGATCGGATGGGGATCACCAATACCCAGATTGTAGAATTCGTAAACATCCGCCATATACTTCTGGAAACTGTCTACCTTGTTGACTACCAGTACCACCGGTTTGTGGGAGCGGCGCAACATGTCCGCCACCTTAGAATCAGCGTCCACCAGTCCCTGCTTTACATCCACCAGGAAAATGATCACATCCGCCGTCTCCATGGCGATCTCTGCCTGTTCACGCATTTGGGATAGGATCACATCCTTGCTGTCCGGTTCGATACCGCCGGTGTCGATCAGGGTAAATGTCATATCCAGCCAATGGATATCCGCATAAATACGGTCTCTGGTAATACCGGGCGTATCTTTTACAATCGATATATTTTCGCCAGCCAGTGCATTGAACAGGGTGGATTTACCTACATTCGGGCGTCCCACCACCGCAACGATGGGCTTGGATTTTCTCTTTGCCATAATTTCCTCCATTTCTGCTCCTGCTTCTTATTCCTGCCCGGAATCACTGATTCCAAGCAACGCATCCACAAGATCATATCCGCTTGATTTTACAATATTCACGGGCACTTGTAAAGACTTTTCCAGTTCCGGCACCGTTACATCATCCAGGAACAGATCCGCTCCGCTACGCAGTACATTTCTAGGCAGATATAAGGTATCTCCCAGTTTTTTTCCCTTTAACTGTTTTTCAATATCCCCGCCGGTCAAAAGTCCGGACACAGTGATCATCTCTCCGAAAAATTCATTTACAATCTCATATACATGAATCTGCAGTCCCGGATATTCCTGCATCACCTCTTCTGACATTCTCTTTAAATAAGGAAAAGCAAGCTTTCCCGTTGCCAGGGAGATTTCTCTGATACCTTCCCATGGAAGACCTGCTCCTGACTGTTTTTCTGTAATTCGTCTCTTCAGTCCGTCATGGAATTCATCTAATAGCAGTCGTATCATACCTACACCGTTTTCCAGCTGGAGATAACCATCATAGCGTTCCTCTTCAGGCACTTCTCTTCCCGCCAGAATATACCACTCATCACTGGCCTGGATAAAATGTGTTCCATACTTTTCCATACAGATCTTCTGATATTTCTCGATCAGATCTATGACTTCTCCTGCATCCTGCGCGTTAAAAGGTTCTAACGGATACAGCCCGTCACGGTATTTAGACAGCCCTACCGGCACCACAGAGACACTTTCCACATTCGGAAGGTACTCCATCAGCTTCTGAATACTGAATTCCAGCTCTTTCCCATCATTTACCCCTTTGCAGAGTACGATCTGTCCGTTCATCCGGATTCCGGCTTCATTCAGGATATCCACCTTTTTCAGTGCCTCCCCGGCGAAACGGTTATTCAGCATCTTACAGCGCAGATCCGGGTTCATGGTCTGGAAGGAAATATTGATGGGCGACAGATGATATCTGCAGATTCTGTCGATATCATGGTCTGACATATTTGTCAGTGTCACATAATTTCCTTGCAAAAAAGACAGACGGGAATCGTCATCCTTAAAATACAGGGTATCCCGCATGCCCTTCGGCATCTGATCGATAAAGCAGAAAATACATTTATTATGACAATGTCGGTATTCGTCCATCAGACCGTTTTCAAATTCAATGCCCAGATCCTCGTCGAATTCCTTGTCGATCTCTAAGAGCCACTGCTCTCCGTCCGCTTTTTCCACCAGCATTTCAATATACGTATCCTGGGTGAGAAACTGATAATCAAAAATATCCTCGATTTCCGTGTTATCTATGGCAAGTACTTTATCTCCGGGAGTGATCTCCAGTTCCTCTGCAATACTGCCCGGTTTTATTGTTTTTACAATATGTTCTTTTTTCTTCATTTAATTCACCTGACTAACTTTCTTCTATCCCATTGTACAAGAAATTCCTTGACGTGTCACTAGCATAATGATATAAAATAATTGTCGCTTTGACATATTTCTACAATATTATAATAACTATGATGCCAGGGGCAAAAGGTCTAAGCCCACATGAGCTTGCTCATGAGTGGGTGAAAGACCTTATGACCCGCCCCGATATGAGCATAAAAGTGGGATGATAATCCCACGATATGCGAATAGCGGGTAGGATTGTGAGAGTGCGTAGCACGAAACAATCCGTAGGCATCAAAGTCGGGGGTTTTTGCCCCCGACATCATAACTATCTCGTCCAGGAGGGACATCATGCCTAATTTACACGAACTGGAAAATGCCATGCCTGTGGCTCCTTTGAAGATCATTGCTCTGCCTTCCGCAGAGAAAATGGGACGTCGCATCAACGACTACATGGTAGAATTCCGCAAAAGTATCCACAATGACAAAGTGAAAAACGATCCTGCCTTTCACGGCTATATCGAGAGCAATTATCTGGTAGACGTGGATGTACCCCGCTTCGGCAGCGGTGAAGCAAAGGCGCAGATCGGTGAAACTATCCGTGGCAAGGATCTGTTTATTTTAACGGATGTATGCAATCATAGTATTACTTACAACATGAACGGCTATACCAACCATATGTCTCCCGATGATCATTACCAGGA